>ERZ856578.5-NODE-5-length-373989-cov-6.722954_pt1 | contig 373989 bp, 290 predicted proteins | sample MGYA00514384_ERZ856578 | MGnify/ENA primary metagenome ERZ856578 (study PRJEB29103, sample SAMN06111958) | human gut metagenome | biome: human gut; feature: ankylosing spondylitis patient; material: healthy_person | host: Homo sapiens | place: China:Hangzhou... | reverse complement strand
ATATAAATCTAATAAGTTTATAGCGATTCTCTGTTTATAAGATGCTTTTCATTAGAGTATTGTTAGATTTCTTTGGAGTTTTTCAGTTTCCAGTAATTGGGTAGCAACTCTTTTAGGTCTTTTCCCTTATTCCTTGTGTAATATGGCAACCAGGCAATTATATCGGTAAGCCATTCTCTGGGGTTAACTTGCGATGCTTTGCATGATGCCAATAATGAACAGATGACAGCCGTGTTTTCCGCCGCCTCATGATTCCCGCAAAACAAGAAGTTTTTTCTCGATAAAGCTATCGGACGGATTGCATTTTCAGCCAGATTATTGTCAATTTTGAGCCTGCCGTCTTTGAGGTAATTTCTCATGCGTGGCCAAAGGGTATAGGCATAGGCGATGGCTTGTCCCATCCGGCTTTTAGGAAGCACTTTCGGATAGGTTGTTTCCATCCATTGTTCCAGCTCGTCAAGAATAGGAAGAGCCTGTTCCTGCCTTTTTGACATTCGCATTTTAGGGGATATTCCCTGTATGTCGGCCGCCTGCTCTATCCGGTAGAGTTCCTGTATTTTGGCCAGAACGTATTCAGCCTAAGACTTATTTTCCTCTTTGGCGGTCTCATAGTGACGCCTGATATGGGCAAGGCAACCCACAAGGCACACCCCTTCCTTACCTTCAAAGACGTTGTAGGCCGCATAACCGTCACTTTGAAGATATCCTTTAAATGGTTCCAATAAGTTCCGTGCCGTTTCCTGTGAACGGGAACCGTCATCATAATGAAAGAATACCAATCCATTGGTTACCGCCCTGACCATCCACAGGTATTCCCTGACAGCTTTGTGGCTTTGCTTGTTGATGACAGGCAATGTGGTTTCATCCACCTGGATGTAATCGACTGCCAAAACCTGCTTCTTGAGTTCATCGTACAAAGGCTTTAGCAGCTCACAGGCGGGTTTGAACCAGCCATGAAGCGTGTTTTCCGGGATTTTCAAACCTAAGTGATGGAACTCCCGTATTTGACGGTAGAATGGAACGTGATACTCATACTTTTGCAGAAGAATTTCTGCCAGCAGACTGGCACCCGGAAGTCCCTTATAAATAGGCAACAGTGGAAGATCGGCTATTACGATACCACCCTGATGTTCCTGGGGTAAAGCGGTATTGTCTTTCAGTCCATATTTGGGACGTATGATTTCCTTTACATATAATTTGCCCGGTTCAAACTCAAGTGTACGCGTACGTTCCTCGCCAATCCGTTTATACTTTGTAAGATCCAGGTCTTGCGGTTCTATGACAACTTCCACAACCGGAAGTCCTTCCAGCAGTTTACGGTTCTGCCGTTCTTTCTTTTTAGTAACCATAGGTGTTGTAGTTTGTCCGACTACAGTTTCTTCCAAAGGTTCCGGTTCTAAGGATTGGGCCGGCTGTTCAAACAGGGATAGCTGATTTGGGTCCAGACGGGATAACTTTTCACTCTTACGACCAAAAAGTTGTCGGTTCAACCACGCTACCTGAGCCAGGAGTTCATCCAGTTTGTTTTGTAACTGTTCATTCTGCCGGGTCAGCTCTCTGATGGACTCAGACTGACTGGAGTTAGTCTGTTGGAGTGTGGCTACCAAAAGTTCTAATGTTTCTGTCCGAGTCATTATTTATGAGGATTTTGAACAATACAAAAATAAGAAAAAACTCTTACTTAAACAAGGTCTGGTCCATTGAGTTTCATTGTTATATATCACTTTTTCGTAACGCCTTCAATCGCTTGAGCCTCTTAGCGGATCCGTTATTGATTCCTTCCATCATCATGACCAGGTCACGCCACTCCATGGGGTATGATTTGCTTTGCTGATCATATTCGGGCAAGCGGAAGGTTCCTTCCTCCAGCCTTTTTATATACAGGACAAGACCGCCATCTTCCGCATGCAGAAGTTTCATCGTGGTCCGCTGGCGGTTTATGAAAATGAATACGTCACCTAAACGGACGTCGTAACCCATCTTGTCATGAATGACTCCACAGAGTGAATTCATGCCTTTGCGCATATCTGTCTTGTCCGGGCAAAGGAAATACCGCATCGTATCATTCAGGCAAAACATGATGACCGCAAATTTGAGTGAGTAATTGCATGGCGGCATGGGATTCAGCCATACCACTGAAGCGGGCTATTATGCCACCAGGAAACTCTATTCGAATCTCCCCGGATCCCATAGCTACTCTATCATAAGACGGGTTGGATGTGGACGGGGAGGTCAAGTTGACAGGAGCGAACTCTCCGGAAGAGGATCTTTCTCCATGATAAGGTCGTGAGAGACCAAACTTTCCTTTCCAATAATAAAAACTAGATTCGGTATAGGCTTCATTGACACAGAAGTCTTTTATTGTCAAACCGCTTCGTTGCTGACGGGATAGAATTTCTAAGAATTCTTCTTTGCTCATTTTTCGCATAATCTTTTTTGCGCAAAGATCGAGCGAAAAAAGATACTAGGCAACGGGGATTTTATCGGGGGCTTACGAAGTTGCGTAAGCATCCGATAAAGTACACTATCAAATGGTTGTATCTCCATCATTCTTTTATCAATATCTTTGTGAAGATATTCTGCCACAACATCGTTTTATGTCACGATTTATTTTTGTGATAGATATTAAATTGAATCCGGAAAATGAAGGCTATAGGAAATCGAGAAATTATTGTAATAAAACTGCCTTTTTCTGGCATATCTTCAATAAAACTGTTAATTTTGCACTCATGATTGAATTGTCACAGCATATAGAAGTATTATTATTGGAGAATGATTGTGTAATTGTTCCCGGATTAGGAGGTTTTGTAGCTCATTATACGTCTGCGATACAAGTAGAAGAGAACATGTTCCTCCCTCCTACCCGTACCATTGGTTTTAATCCGCAGTTAAAGCTGAATGATGGGTTGTTGGTACAATCTTATATGGCTGTATATGATACGAACTTCTCAGATGCCTCCAAGATAGTCGAAGATGAGGTTTCAGAGTTGATCATTATGCTGCATAAAGAAGGTAAGGTTGATTTGGATAATGTTGGAGAAATCAGGTATACGATCCATGACACTTATGAGTTCATTCCTTATGATAATAAAATTACTACACCTTATTTATATGGGCTTGATTCTTTCGAAATGAAGGAACTGACCGTTTTACATCAGGAAAAAGAAAAGGTATTGGTTCCTGTTATTCAGGAAAGAAAGAAATCATATGAGATCAAGATCAATCGTGGGATGGTGCGTAGTGCGGTGGCTATAGTGGCTGCGGTAATACTATTCTTCTTCCTTTCCACTCCGGTTGAAAATACTTATGTAGAAAAAGATAATTACGCTCAATTGTTGCCGATTGATCTGTTTGAAAAAATAGAGGGAAAATCTATTGCGATGACTCCTGTTGTGATGAATAAGGATGTGAAGCAGTCGGTAAAGGCAGTGTCCGGTACTTCTAAAAAAACGGGGAAAAAGGTAACAAAACCTGTTGCGGTACGAGAGGTGAAAGTAGCTCAGCCTGTTACAGAAGAGGTACATAAAACGTCTGCTGCTGTACAATCAAACGAATCTCAATCGATTCCGTCCTCTAAAGCTGTTGTAAGATCAAAACAGACAGAAGGTAATTTTCATATAATTGTTGCTGGAGGCATTGGTGTAAAAGATGCAGAGGTAATGGCAGAACGATTGAAAGCCGAAGGATTTACAGGAGCGAAAGTTTTAAATAATGATGGCAAGATCCGTGTAAGTATAATGTCGTGTACAACTCGTGAAGAGGGTACAAAACAGCTTTTGAAGTTAAGAGAGAATGACACCTATAAAACCGCTTGGTTGCTGGTTAAGTAATACAAATCCCCCCTATCCTTTAATATATGAAACGAGTTCGTTGTCCTAAGTGTGAGAATTATCTTTCTTTTGATGAAACTAAGTATACAGAAGGGCAATCTCTGGTATTTGTTTGTGAACACTGCGGTAAGCAGTTTAGTATTCGTTTGGGAAAGAGTAAAGTGAGAGAGACTCAAAAAGAAGAAATACTTGATGAAGAAGCTCATAAAAATGAATTCGGGTGTATTGTTGTTATTGAGAACGTATTTGGTTTTAAACAAGTAATACCTTTACAGGAAGGGGATAATGTTATTGGACGCCGTTGTGTGGGCACGATGATAAACACTCCTATCGAGACTGGTGATATGAGTATGGATCGTCGGCATTGTATTATTAATGTGAAACGAAATAAGCAAGGGGAACTGGTTTATACACTTCGGGATGCTCCCAGTCTGACAGGTACTTTTCTAATGAATGAAATTTTAAATGATAAAGACCGTATCCGGATAGAAAATGGTGCTATCATAACGATTGGTGCTACTACTTTTATACTTCGGACTGCGGAATCAGAATAAATGCGTTTTATGACAAGTAAATTTCATTTGAGAAGCGATTTATATGCTGAATCGCCGATAATATTAACAGATAAGAAATAATACTATTTTTCTGATATAAAAGTACGTATTCTTACATGTCAAAAGTACGTACTTTAGGGATATAAAATAACGTATTTAACAGTGTGTTAAATACGTTATTTTGTTTTGGAGTAAAAGTATGCTTGAACAAACTCATCTTCAGTTTGTTCTTTGAGCATATAAAAATTCACTAAACCCTAACGAAAATGAAAGAGAAAAACAGAACATGGATTATTGTAGCCATTATTATAGCTGTATTATTGTTGGGCTATTGGGTTTTATCATCTCCCAAAGTGGAGAAAGATGTAAACCAACAGTCAAAAGAGGTTATTGAAGATCTTACTATTGACTAATTCTTTGTATGACTAAAAATAGAAAAGAGCGGCCTTCACAAAATGAAAGTCGCTCTTTCCTGTTTATTTTGATCTCTTATTTAGAGAATACTTTTCACTGTTTCCAGCATACCTTTTTCCTGGATAGAATCAAGGTTGGCTTTTACCGCTTCGGCCAGTCCTGGGATATTATTCAGATTTTCACCCCAAATAAACTCGGCACCAAGTACACCCTCTGCTACTTTCTGAGTACAACCGGTTGCCCACAGCTCTTTCAACAGATTCATGATTTCCGGAGCATCGTTTGGTATAATTTCGGCGCCATCAGCACGAACACCACCTTTATAATAGGTAATGATAGCAGCCAAACCTAATACTAAACCTTTTGGCAATTCTCCTTTACGCTCTAAATAAGTTTTCAATCCCGGCAGGTCACGTGTCTGATATTTCGGGAATGAATTCAGCATGATACTTGTTACAGCATGGTCTACAAACGGATTATTGAAGCGCTCCAATACATCGTGAGCAAATTTCTCCAGCTCGTCTTTTGGTAAGTTAAGTGTCTCCATTAACTCATCAAACATTACTTTGTGGATATATTTACCAACAACCTCGTGCTCACAGGCTTCACGCACAATATTTACTCCTGACAGATAGGCTACCGGAGAAAGGACAGTGTGCGGACCATTCAATAAAGTTACTTTACGTTCGTGATACGGAGCCTCAGATGGAACGAACAATACATTCAGGCCGGCTTTGTCAGCAGGGAATTCTTTCGCTATCTCTTGTGGAGCTTCAATGACCCAAAGATGGAATATTTCGGCCTGAACAACCAGATTGTCATCGTATTGTAGTTTTTCCTTGATGGCGGCAATGTCTTTACGGGGGAATCCGGGTACAATGCGGTCTACCAATGTAGCATATACGCCACAGGCTTCTTCAAACCACGTTTTAAATTCTTCACCCAGGTTCCATAATTCAATGTATTGATAGATTGTTTCTTTTAGTTTGTGACCATTAAGAAAGATAAGTTCGCATGGGAAAATGATTAATCCTTTACTTTTATCTCCATTAAATGTTTTGAAACGATGATATAACAATTGAGTCAGCTTGCCCGGATAAGAAGTTGCAGGTGCATCATCCAGTTTACAAGACGGATCGAAAGCGATACCGGCTTCAGTGGTATTGGAAATAACAAAGCGCATCTCCGGTTGTTCCGCCAGTTTCATGAACTCTACATTTTGTGTATAGGGGTTCAATGCACGGCTGATAACGTCAATCATTGTGAGGCTATTAACAACTTCGCCTTTGTCCAGTCCCTGGAGGTTTACATGATAGAGATCATCCTGCGCATTCAGCATGTCTACCATACCTTTGTCGATAGGTTGAACAACGACTACGCTACTATTGAAATCGGCTTTCTCGTTCATATTATAGATTATCCAATCTACAAATGCACGTAAAAAGTTTCCTTCACCAAATTGGATGATACGCTCCGGGCGTTGTACTTTAAGAGCTGTCTCTTTGTTTAATGCTTTCATGTTAATCAAAATTATAAAATTAATATGTTATTCAAATTCGAAATAAAAATCAATATTCTCTTTTATCAGAATATCAATCGGCATATATTTCAGCGGTTCAACAGACTTTTTGAAGACGATGTTGTCACATAGTGTTTTTACACCACAGTAGCCTTGAAGCCCGGGGCGTTGACCTATAAGATAGGTGACTTCTCCTGATTTCAGCAATTCGGTATTGTTTCTTAGAAGATCATACCCTATCAGGCCGGTCATGTTCTGTCCCTTTTCCCGTAAGTAGTGCCCTACCTGGTAAACACGAGAGTTGAATACCGCCCCCAATGTTGCTTTGGGATGTTTCCGGAAAAAGTCACTTAATATTTCATTATTTTTTTCCGGATTATTCTTATTCAATATTACTTCGTGAATTGCAATGTCTTTATGTTCTTCAGAAATATATTTCATGAATCCTTCAAGACGACGTTTCATCTGTATCTCTGCCGGATTATCCTTGTTATTATTTAAAAACAATATCAATTCTTGCCCTTGCTGATAATTGCGCATCAGGATTTTAGCTGCAATATATCCGCTCTTATAAGAATCCTGACCGATGTATTTCAGAGCTTTAGCTTCTTCAATATCAAAATCAATAAATGCAAACGGAATATTTTTATCTTTTAAATATGCGAGCATTGAAAGAGTGTCTTCCCGAAAATTAGGAGCTAAAAGCAGTGCATCTGTGTTGCTTTTCTCTATTTTCTGACATGCATCCTGATAAGATTTTCGATCTCCATGTTTGTAATGCAAGTAATCTACACTAACGTTAAACGGACGTAACTCTTGCCGGGCACGTTCAATGCCGGTTGCCACAGAATGCCAATAATCATGTTCCATATAATAGGGTATCATGCATGTAATGGTGTACTTTTTCTTGGCAGCCAGGCCGATAGCAAATACATTGGGCTGATAATTGATCTCATCGAGTACCTTCTGGACTTTTTCTTTGCTTTTCTGAGATACGTCACCCCGATTATGAAGTACCCGGTCTACCGTTCCGGCAGAAACTCCTGCCATCTGGGCTATATCTTTTATGGTGTAGTTCTGGTCTTCCATAGCTTTAAAACTTAAATATTATAAATATTCGCTGCAAATATACGAATTATTTTGTTCCTACAAGTAATTTTTCTACTTTTGTGTTCGATAACGGTTAATAAAACTAAAACGATAATCAGGCCTATTAGCTTTACAATCAATACTATATAGGTTACGATATAAAAAGTAATTATTTTATATACTTAAAACACAGTAGAATGAAAAACTTTATGGATGAAAACTTCCTGTTGCAGACAGAAACAGCACAGAAGTTGTATCACGAACATGCGGCAAAGATGCCCATTATTGATTACCACTGTCACTTAATTCCTCAAATGGTTGCTGATGATTATCAGTTTAAATCATTGACAGAAATTTGGTTGGGTGGCGACCATTACAAGTGGCGTGCAATGCGTACTAACGGTGTAGATGAGCGTTATTGTACCGGTAAGGATACTACAGATTGGGAAAAATTTGAGAAGTGGGCTGAAACCGTACCTTATACTTTCCGTAATCCGTTGTATCATTGGACTCATCTGGAACTGAAGACTGCGTTTGGTATTGATAAGATTCTGAGTCCGAAGACTGCCCGTGAGATCTATGATGAATGTAATGAAAAGTTGGCTTTACCCGAATATTCGGCTCGTGGTATGATGCGTCGTTATCGTGTAGAAGTGGTTTGTACTACTGATGATCCTATTGATTCACTGGAATATCACATCAAAACACGTGAGAGTGGATTTGAAATAAAAATGCTTCCTACATGGCGTCCGGATAAAGCGATGGCTGTAGAAGTTCCTGCAGACTTCCGTTCATATATGGAAAAACTTTCCGAAGTGAGTGGCGTTACCATCTCTACATATGATGATATGATTGCTGCTTTGCGCAAACGTCATGACTTCTTTGCTGAACAAGGCTGCAAACTGTCAGATCATGGTATTGAAGAATTTTATGCCGAAGATTATACAGATGCGGAAATCAAAGCTATATTTAATAAGGTGTATGGCGGAGCAGAATTGACGAAGGAAGAGATTCTGAAGTTTAAATCGGCTATGTTGGTGGTATTTGGTGAAATGGATTGGGAAAAAGGCTGGACTCAACAGTTCCATTATGGTGCTATCCGTAACAACAACAGTAAGATGTTTAAGCTTCTGGGTCCTGATACCGGTTTTGATTCAATTGGTGAATTTACTACGGCAAAAGCTATGTCTAAATTCCTTGACCGCTTAAACTCTAAGGGTAAATTGACAAAAACAATCCTTTATAACCTCAATCCTTGTGCAAACGAAGTGATTGCCACGATGTTGGGTAACTTCCAGGATGGTACTGTTGCAGGAAAGATACAGTTTGGTTCAGGTTGGTGGTTCCTCGATCAGAAAGATGGTATGGAAAAGCAGATGAATGCTCTTTCTGTGTTAGGATTGCTGAGTCGTTTCGTAGGTATGTTGACCGACTCTCGTTCCTTCCTCTCCTACCCGCGTCATGAATATTTCCGTCGTACGTTATGTAATCTGGTGGGTCGTGATGTAGAAAATGGTGAAATTCCGGTATCAGAAATGGATCGTGTAAACCAAATGATTGAAGATATCAGTTATAATAATGCTAAGAACTTCTTTCAGTTTTAATCAGATAAAAATCTGATAAGAAAACATGGAATAATAAGCAACAAAACGCTCATGCTCGCTGTATATCTACGAATGTATAGTTGGGCGTGAGCTGTTGCTTCATTATTTGTGTTTCGGGTGTTTGGCGATACCTCTTGACAGATAATGGCAACAGTTCCCACGCTTTCTATATATAATTAGAATAGCTGGTGTGGGAACCATCGGCTACGAACAAACAGTAATGAATCGAGCAGTTCAGGCTACCATGGTTGTAGCTTTGTGTCTTGTTGTCATGTCTTGTGCATCAAGCAGACGGGTTGTCTATTTACAAGAGAAAAGTGTAGAAATACCGGAATCTTCCGTGGCTTTTGATGCACGGATCATGAGAGAGGATATTGACTCTCACCGGTATATTATTACACTGAATCTGAATGATACCAATATGGTTGAATTATACACCCAAAAAGGCTTTGTCAATCATACGGGATTTGGAATCGGGTGGTCAGTTGAATCGTATTTCCATATTGGTAAACGTGTACAATATGTCTGATGAAAAATATGCTTATGGCAAATACGGTTACGGATATGGCTATGGGCATAAAGACAATAAATAGTATTTTTTTATTTTCAAAACCATTTTCTCTTCTTTTTAGGCTCTTGCTTGTATATCTCGGCAAAGGTCTTTTTCTCTTTTATTATTTGATAAATAATTCCCCAGTCGGGAAGCCCTCCCAGATTACGGTCGTCAATAAATAAGTCTACCTTTAGTTTCCGGGAATAATCTTTATCTGTCATTTCTTCTTCCGGATAGTCTTTGTTTACTGCATAAAACTCAAGTCCTCGTGCCCTGCACCATTCTACGGCTTCTTCCAGGAGTTTACCTTCGCGTACACTCCATAATATCAGCCAATGTCCCTCTCGTTGTAACAGTTTCAGGGTCTCAATCGCAAAGGGAATTTCTTTGCCAATGCGTGGATAACAATGCTCTACAATGGTTCCGTCAAAGTCTACAGCTATTCTCATTTCATTATTTCTTAGGTGTTATTGTTGACAAATGTACATATAAATAGCCAAAAAAGACTATCTTTGTGCTGAATTAATACATAAAAACAGAAAATTTACATGAACAATTCCCCTCAAAGTGCTACCAAAGGATTCACTAAAGCCTTTTGGGTCAGCAACACAGTCGAACTGTTTGAACGCATGGCTTATTATGCTGTGTTTATCGTTCTCACGATCTATTTATCCAGTATTTTAGGTTTTAATGATTTAGAAGCAAGTATGATATCCGGTCTTTTTTCCGGCGGATTGTATTTGCTTCCTATTTTTTCGGGAGCTTATGCTGATAAGATAGGTTTCCGCCGGTCTATGATCATTGCCTTTTCACTTCTTTCCATCGGATATTTGGGATTAGGAGTATTACCCACCCTGCTTGAATCGGCGGGGCTGGTTACTTATGGTGAAGTAACCCGTTTCTCCGGTTTGCCGGACAGCAATGCCCGTTGGATGATAGTTCCTGTCCTGACTATACTTATGATAGGAGGTTCTTTTATTAAATCTATCATTTCTGCATCAGTAGCCAAAGAGACAACGGAAGCTACACGTGCACGGGGGTACTCCATTTTCTATATGATGGTAAATATTGGTGCTTTCACCGGTAAAACCATTATTGATCCACTGAGAAACTTTATAGGTGAGCAGGCGTATATTTACATCAATTATTTTTCCGGTGGCATGACATTGCTTGCTCTTCTGGCAGTGATTTTCTTCTATAAATCAACACATACGGCGGGTGAAGGAAAAAGTATGCATGAAATCTGGCGTGGTTTTGTTCGAATCATGACTAATTGGCGATTACTGATTCTTATTTTAATCATTACCGGATTCTGGATGGTGCAACAACAATTGTATGCCACTATGCCGAAATATGTTATTCGTATGGCGGGCGAAACGGCGAAGCCCGGGTGGATTGCTAATGTCAATCCTTTTGTGGTGGTTTGTTGTGTCAGTTTTATTACCCGGCTGATGGCAAAGCGTACCGCTATCACTTCTATGAATATCGGTATGTTTCTGATTCCGGTTTCAGCACTGCTGATGGCTTGCGGTAACCTGCTTGGAGATGATATAATATCCGGCATGACTAATATTACCTTAATGATGATCGTTGGTATTGTAATACAGGCGTTGGCCGAATGTTTTATTTCTCCGCGCTACCTTGAATATTTCTCTTTACAAGCGCCCAAAGGCGAAGAGGGAATGTACTTGGGGTTCAGTCATCTGCACTCATTCCTCTCATCTATCTTTGGTTTTGGTTTAGCTGGTATTTTATTGACGAGATATTGTCCGGATCCTATTTTGTTTGAATCACATGAAGCATGGGAGGCTGCCAGTGTGAATGCTCATTATATCTGGTATTATTTTGCAGGTATAGGATTGATAGCAGCTATTGCTCTTCTTATTTTCGCTAAAATCACCCAATCCATCGACAAAAAGAAGAAAGCATAAGGCTTATTTTCTTCTTTTTTTGTGTATATTTGCCGTCACTTTGCCACAAAAGTTGACGGCAATTTGCATTTTAAAGAAAAGGATACGAAATGAAAGTAAGATTTATAAGCCTGGCGAGTGGCAGTAGTGGAAACTGCTATTATCTGGGTACTGATACATATGGAATACTAATCGATGCCGGCATTGGAATACGAACGATAAAAAAGACACTGAGAGACATCAATGTAGCAATGGAGTCCATACGTGCTGTGTTTGTGACTCATGATCATGCCGATCACATCAAGGCTGTAGGACATTTGGGGGAGAAACTGAATATTCCGGTTTATACAACGGCTCGTGTTCATGCTGGAATTAATAAGAGCTATTGTATGACGGAGAAGTTATATTCTTCTGTCCGTTATCTGGAAAAGGAGCAGCCAATGGAGCTGGAAGATTTTCATATAGAGTCTTTCGAGGTTCCTCATGACGGAACAGATAATGTGGGTTATTGTATTGAGATAGATGGTAAAGTCTTCTCCTTCCTTACCGACCTTGGCGAGATCACTCCTACCGCTGCCAAATACATTCGCAAAGCCAATTATCTGATTCTTGAAGCCAATTATGACGAAGAGATGTTGAAGATGGGACCTTATCCGCAATATCTGAAAGAACGTATATCAAGCGGTACGGGACATATGAGCAATATAGCAACAGCCGAATTTCTGGCAGAGAACTTTACCGAAGATCTACGTTATATCTGGCTTTGCCACTTGAGTAAAGATAATAATCATCCGGAACTGGCATACAAGACTGTGGAATGGAAATTAAAGAACAAAGGAATCATTGTAGGTAAAGATGTGCAACTGCTTGCATTAAAGCGAAGTACGCCATCAGATCTGTATGAATTCGAATGAAAGCAATAAAAACGGCTAAAAAAGTTCCTGTTTTGTTTGGCTGAATAAAACAAAAAATCTACCTTTGCAAGCGCAAATGAGAAGATAAGCACTCTTAGCTCAGTTGGTAGAGCAACTGACTCTTAATCAGTGGGTCCAGGGTTCGAATCCCTGAGGGTGTACAAGTGTTTTGTAAAATAAAAGAATCCGTTGTATTTCAAATAAATACAACGGATTTTCTTTTATATTAATAGGTTTTTCTGTTTCTGGCTTATTTCTAATGTACCATCTTCAGTCCTACTACTCCTGTCAGAATCAGCAGTACAAACAGCAGTCTGAATATATTTGTTGAATCATGAAAGAAGAAGATACCGATAAGAACTGTCCCTATTGCTCCGATGCCTGTCCAGATGACATATGCAGTGCCAATAGGAATTGTCTTTTGTGCAAGATATAGCAAGAAACCACTTGCTCCCATAGAAACAATGGATATGGTGATGAATAAATAGAAATATTTCTCATAAATACTTGCCAGTTTGAATCCCAAAGGCCATCCTATTTCCAGTAGTCCGGCTCCAATCAATAATAACCATGCCATAATTTAATTATTTAAAAATTTCAGTAAAGATATGAGCTTGGTTAGAAAAAGTAATTGATAATTATCAATTAAGTATTTTAATAGATAAAATCAGTTATATTTGTCGGACAAAATATAGTAATGTTATGGATATCACATCATTTTCCTGTCCTTCAAAGGATGCCATTTTACAGAATACAATGAATAAATTGGAGTCTATATGGGAGGAAATTTCCTATCCTAAAGGATTTATTTTGTTCACTAAAGATAAGATAGAACGTGATGTATATCTGATAAAGCAAGGTATCGCCAGGGCATATATTGAAGTGGACGGAAGAGATATTACAATCTGGTTTGGGAAGGAAAATGATATTATTATATCTGCTCAGGGATATGTGAATGGTGAGAAAGGGTATGAGACGATAGAGCTTTTAGAGGATTCCGTGCTGTGCAAAATAAATTTAAAACAGTTGCATGAATTGTATCAGCAAGATCTGGAAGTATGCAATTGGGCACGGCAATTCATAGAAAAAGAATTTGTAGGAACTGAACATCGCCTTATTTCCAGTTTGTCTATGACGGCAACCGAACGCTATCTCCGGCTTATGAAAGAGAAACCGGAGATTTTACAGCGTGTACAGTTGCGGCATATTGCTTCCTATCTTGGTATTTCATCGGAGCACCTGAGTAGGATACGTGCCAGCACTAAAAGTATGACAATATAAATAAGGTATTTATGAATTGCGGTAGAATCCGGTTACTTTTGCCTTGCCAGTCGCCACATTACATTTGTTTTTCGTGCCAGTACAAGTGAATCTGCATCGATTTTAACTACATTCAGGGTATCGGTTCCTGTAATGGTCTGTTTGTTGCCAATACTTTCATATTGCAGAGTCAGTGTCCAATTATCCAGGTTCCAGTTTTTTATCAGTAAAGTTGCCATATTCACAGAACTGGCCGTTCCGTTTTGATTGAGTGTGAATCCTTGCATCTCTTTGAGATTTATAGGATTGGGCTCAAGCCAGGTTCCCTGAATATAGTAATAAGGGGAATGTACGGTAATTGTTAGCTCGTCGGCTTTCAGAATTTTAACTCCGTCTATATCTTCGTGGGTGCAGGTTACTCTGACAGAATCATTGAGTAATACTCCGGGCACTTTCTGTGGATTGGCATCCATTGTGCTGATGTTTACCGTATCTCCCTGATCAGAGATAATTGTCAGGTTGTTCATGCTTGCATCATACACGATTCCGTTAATGATCTGAGTGACTGGAGCTTGTTTGCATGAAATAATGCCAGCCAATAAAAATACTACTGAAGTCGATAGATAAACTAATTTTTTCATATTCAATTAATTTTAAAATAGTAACAATGAAACAAAGGTAATATTTATATTTTTTAATTTACATTTTTATCTGAAGAACTGTACTCTCTTCCGAAAAGAAATGAAGGTGTTACACTAACCCGTATGAAGGGGAATCACAAGAGTGTACATTTATGTATTGCAAAAGTGTACAATGATACATAACAAGAATATACATTCTTGATATACAAAAATGTACATTCTTTTAATGTCTGATTTTCATTGTATTAACGATGTTCTTTTCTCATTGGTCTTAAAGTTTTTATCGACTTAAGACAAATAAAAAAGGAGGCTAAAAATAGTCTCCTTTTTGTACACCCTCAGGGATTCGAACCCTGGACCCACTGATTAAGAGTCAGTTGCTCTACCAACTGAGCTAAGAGTGCATTGGTATTATGCTTTTTTTGATTTCGGGTGCAAAGGTAAAGCTTTATTTTAAAATAGCAAGCCTTGTAGCTATTATTTTTTAAATTTATTTTCTTTCGCTTTGCTATAACTAAAAAAGGAATTACATTTGCAGCGATAAATTTAGTATTCACCCTTTAAACTGTGGAAAGGGTATTAATTATGTTGGAGAAATAACACATCAAAATCGGGACTAAGCGGCTCATCGGGATGAAGAGCCCCAATAATTTTATTATCTGAACACTCCGCGAAACTGTTGCCGGAGAAAAATTGATTAGTCCTACAATCTTATTATTTTATTATTCAATCACTTCAGTGTGGTGAAGCAGAGATGTTATGTTCTGTTTTCTTCTGCACTGGTAACAGGCATATTGCCTCATTACTCCGGAACCATTATATGTTTATTCCGGGGATGAGATTAGTGTGCTATGAAAGAAATCATGGGAATACGTTTAAAAGATTTAAGCAAACTGGGATATACAAATAATGTGGCGCGGAGTCTGGCTGTTGCTATTGTAAACAAACATTGTAAGTATGAAAGTAAAGAAGAAATTCTGGTTCGTTTAGCAAATGTGCTTGATAATCCCGAAGCATATAAAAAGGATGAAGTATGGGGGAAACTGGCGGAACACTTCTCTCCCACCATTATAGAAAGGAAGTTTCAGGTTTATGATCTGAGAGAAGTGCCGTTGATGCACCAAACTTACGGTAACAAGTTTATAGAAAATTCTGCCAAGCAACAAATGGAACTGGCCATGCGACTCCCGGTAACGCTGGCAGGAGCGTTGATGCCTGACGCACATGCCGGATATGGTTTGCCCATCGGCGGTGTACTGGCAACGGCTCATACAGTAATACCTTATGCCGTAGGAATGGATATTGGCTGCCGGATGAGTCTGACGGTTTTTGATGCGAAACCGGATTTTCTGAAACGATATGCTCATCAGACAAAAGTGGCATTAAAGGAATACACACATTTTGGTATGGATGGTGGATTAGAGTTTACACAGGAGCATGAAGTGTTGGACAGAGAAGAATTCCGATTGACTCCCCTGTTACAAAAGTTGCATGGGAAGGCTGTCCGACAATTAGGAACATCGGGGCAAGGGAATCATTTTGTAAACTTCGGAGAACTGGAACTGGAGGCAGACAATACTTTACAGTTACCTGCCGGGAATTATGTTGCTTTGTTGTCTCATTCAGGTTCACGGGGATTGGGAGCTGCTATTGCACAACATTATAGTTTTCTGGCACGTGAATCTTGTAAATTACCTCGCGAAGCCCAGCACTTTGCCTGGCTTGATCTCCATTCGGAAGAGGGGCAGGCGTATTGGATGAGTATGAATCTTGCCGGAGATTATGCCCGGGCTTGTCACGAAAGGATTCATCTTAACCTTGCCAAAGCCTTAGGATTGATTCCAGTTGCTAATGTCAGCAATCACCATAACTTTGCCTGGGAGGAGGAAATAGCACCAGGTAACTTTGCCATTGTTCACCGCAAAGGAGCTACTCCTGCTTATGAGGGGCAACCCGGACTTATTCCGGGCAGTATGGCTACTCCCGGATATCTAGTTTGTGGCAAAGGAGTACGTGAATCTCTCTTTTCGGCCTCTCATGGCGCCGGACGGGCGATGTCAAGACAGCAGGCTCAAAGTACCTTCACGCAGTCTGCCTTAAAGAAATTTTTGGCACAAGCGGGTGTGACCCTCATCGGAGGTAGTGTGGAAGAGATGCCTCTTGCCTATAAGGACATCGAAAGGGTGATGCGGGCACAAGAAAACCTGGTAGAGATACAAGGGCGTTTTATGCCCCGCATCGTAAGAATGAATAAAGAATAATTAAATTAAAAACAAAATGTTATCAGAAAAATATGGTCGTACGTATCACTTCCCTTTCTCACCGGGAACTACAAGTGACGACCGCATCAACCATACTTATTGGGAAGATATCCAGCGGATTGACACGCTTGTATATACCGAAAAATTGGATGGTGAGAATAATTGCCTGAACAGTGCCGGCGTATTTGCACGGTCACATGCTGCACCTGCTACTTCTCCATGGACACGACAACTGCGTGAACGTTGGGAATTAATGAAGCATGATTTGGGCAGTCTTGAATTATTTGGTGAAAATCTGTATGCTGTTCACTCTATTGAATATAAACGGTTAGAATCGTATTTCTATGTTTTTGCCGTGCGTTGCCTCGATAAATGGTTATCCTGGGAAGAGGTAAAGTTTTATGCTGCTATATTTGATTTGCCAACGGTTCCCGAATTGGGATTAGAGTCCGTTGCAGAACTTTCTCAGGAGCAACTTCGACAACAGATACTTACTCTTGCCCGGCAACCGGGAGTTTTTGGTACAAAAGATCCTTTTACCGGAGAAGATTGTACGCGTGAAGGGTTGGTAGTGCGGAATACAGATGAATATCCGGTTAGCGAATTTGTACACAATGTATTCAAGTATGTGCGCAAAGGACATGTGAAAACAGATGAGCATTGGACACGTCACTGGAAGCGTGCCCGGCTTTTCTGGGAGTTTAATGAAAATAAAGAAAAATATGATTTGGACATTAACAGATAAGAAAGATCGTAACTCACTCGAACTACAATTCGAATGGTTACGCGATATGAATGGGATTCCTCAGGACCAGTTTCATCATGCCGAAGGAGATGTGGCTACACATACCTGGCGGGTGATAGAAGAATTACAGAAATTACCCGGTTATCTTGCCCTTACAGAGCAGGACAAGGAGATACTTTGGACGGCTGCACTTCTGCATGATGTAGAAAAACGTTCTACTACAGTCATTGAGGAAGATGGCAGTATCACTGCCAAAGGACATGCCCGTAAGGGAGAATATACTGTGCGTACGTTTTTGTACAAGGATGTATCAACTCCTTTTATCATTCGTGAGAAGATTGCATCACTTGTAAGGTTTCACGGGCTCCCTTTATGGCTGATGGAAAAACAGGACCCTGTGAGACTGGTTGCCAGGGCAGCTTTCAGAGTGGACACTGCGCAGCTCCGTCTACTTGCCGAAGCTGATATAAAAGGACGTATCTGTCAGGATAAAGATACTTTATTGGAATCGCTGGAGTTATTTGAAATCTTCTGCCGTGAGCAGGGGTGCTGGAAAAAGAGCAGAGAATTTACCACTGATCATGCCCGTTTTCGTTACTTTCACACGGAAGAAAGCTATATAGATTACATTCCGTATGAAAAGTTTAAGTGTAATGTTGTTTTGTTATCCGGGTTACCGGGAATGGGAAAAGATCATTATATTGAAACGTCCGGTATAGCTCTTCCTGTTATTAGCCTGGATGATATTCGCCGTAAAAATAAACTGAGTCCTACTGATAAATCGGCAAATGGATGGGTGGTGCAGGAAGCTAAAAAGATAGCCCGCACTTATTTGCGTAAAGGGCAGGATTTCATATGGAATGCAACTAATATTACTACTCTGATGCGTTTTCAGCTTATCAATCTCTTTGCCGGGTATGGGGCTCGCGTTAAAGTGGTTTATGTTGAGAAAGACTATTCCGTTTGGCGAAAACAGAACCGTGAAAGAGAATATCCGCTTCCGGAGAGTGTGTTGGACGGTATGCTTGGTAAGCTTGAGGTACCTCAATTGACGGAAGCTCACGAAGTGGAGTATCTGGTAGAGAATGAGATAAATAAAAAAGATTTTCTATGAAATAATACATCGGATGTTTGACTTTTAGTCAAAAAAACAGTATCTTTGTAATTGTAATCATAAAGTAGATTCAGTTAGAATACTTGTAAAGGAGAAAGCTATGGCTTTCTCCTTTATTTTTTTATACCGGCTTCTGAAGGTATATAGACAGGTATCTATTGGAGTTTTTCCCGGTACTTATTCAAGATTACATGGTATGTTACGGTTCGTTTGTTACTATGTTACGATGCATTTCTCGGTATGTTGCAATGTAAATGCTATTGTGTTGCAATACAACTGATATTATCTTCTGAGAAAGTCGCTTTCAGGTTAATAATCAATAAATCAGCTCTTGACAAAAACATGTTTGGAGGTAGTGGATAACAAAAACAATTTTCCCTTCCGTGATGTTAATATACTATCAGATTAATATAATGATAACATGATGAATAAAATAGATATTCCCGATAAAGGGAAAAGAAAAAGAGTAGTTATTGTAGGTGGTGGTTTTGGAGGATTAAAGTTGGCACGTAAACTAAAAAATGACAATTTTCAAATTGTTCTGTTAGACAAAAATAATTATCATCTGTTTCAGCCTCTTCTCTATCAGGTAGCTACAGCCGGTATAGAACCGAGTGCAATCTCTTTTCCTTTCCGCAAGATTTTTAAAAAGCGTAAATATTTTCATATTCGTATCTGTGAAGCCCAACGGGTTATTCCGGAACGAAATATATTGGAAACTTCCATTGGAGTTATTGAATACGACTATTTGGTAATTGCAACCGGATGTTATACCAACTATTTCGGTAACGATAAGATGGCTCTCCATACCATGTCTCTCAAGACGACGGCAGAAGCTCTCTATAACCGTAACCAAGTACTGGAAAGCTTTGAGAAAGCGCAGAACACGAGTAATTTGAAAGAACGGGAAAAATTGATGACGTTTATAATTGTAGGTGGCGGAGCTACCGGAATAGAACTTTCGGGTGCATTGGCAGAGATGCGTAAGTTCATTTTGCCACAAGATTATCCCGATCTGGATATAGAGCAGATGCGTATTGTCCTTATCGATGCAGGCCCTCGCCTACTCTCGGCTTTCTCCGAAAAATCGTCAACCGAAGTACAGGACTATCTGGCAAAAAAAGGAGTTGAAATAAAGGTGGATTCCAAGGTGGTAGATTATGAAAATGATTTACTTACTCTGGGAGATGGTACGGCCATACCTTCTACAAATATTTATTGGGTAGCAGGTGTGAAAGCTAACAGCATTGAAGGACTTCCACAGGACGCTTACGGACCGGGGAATAGACTGAATGTAGATGTTTTCAACAAGGTAACCGGTACTAACAATGTATTTGCTATTGGTGATACTGCTCTGATGATTTCAGAAGATTATCCGAGGGGGCACCCTCAGGTTGTTCAGCCGGCTATTCAACAGGCTAAGTTGCTTGTTCAGAATCTGAACAACATAGAAAAGGGACTTCCACTTAAACCTTTTGTGTATCATAATAAAGGTTCGATGGCTACTGTCGGAAGAAATAACGCTATTGTGGAGTTGAAGAATATCCGTTTTGGTGGTTTTCCTGCCTGGGCAGTCTGGCTATTCATTCACTTAATGAGTATTGTAGGTGTAAAGAACAGACTTTTCATTTTCATAGACTGGATGTGGAGTTATTTCACTTATGACCCTTCGTTGCGATTAATAATAAAGCCTGTGAAAAGAGTAAAACCGAAGAAATGATATAGGTTACTCTCATTTTAGTAGATATGGAAAAGGGAATGTCGCGATGACTTATTCCTTTTTTTCATTAAATATAGTATTAGAGTTATAATAGTTATGCTTTCAATATTTGGAACCGGAATATATAAAATACCCCCGAAGTAATAGAATATACTTCGGAGGTATGAGAAGGTTTCTGGAAGTATATCACTTCCTTTTTCTATTTTATTATTTGTTATCCTCTTCAAAGTAGCCATATTCATGGAGTATGCCTCTACCTATTTCTTCGAGACAATCTTTGAAGAAATCTTTTACCTTTTTCATAACTTTATTCCTTTCTGTTAATGTAATATATATCTAATAACAAAGGTAGACAAAAAGAGTTTATACTTTTTATCTCTGTAATGCTTTATTTGATATGAATCAATTTAAACAATGTGAAGCTAAGGTTTGTTTATATTGTATAAATTATCAAACTAATAAATGAAACTTATGATCTACAATTTTTTATTTCCCTCAAAGCCCAATAGTACAGGGGCATCCTTATTCTTACTTGCATTGCGTATTTTCTTTGGTTTGCTATTGATGAATCACGGCATACAGAAATGGAGTAGTTATCAGGAACTATCCATAGCTTTCCCCGATCCATTGGGTGTAGGGAGCCCGGTATCTTTAGGATTGGCTATCTTTGGAGAACTTGTTTGTTCAATGGCGTTTATCGTCGGCGTATTATATCGTTTGGCTATGTTGCCTATGGTTTTTACAATGGGCATGGCATTCTTTGTCATTCACGGTAATGATGCTTTTGCTGTAAAAGAACTGGCACTCATCTATTTAGTTGTATTTATATTGATGTATATATCCGGTCCCGGTAAGTTTTCTGTCGACTATTTATTAGGGAATGAACTTCGGAAGCGAAGAAAAAATGTAAAATAGAAATTGCACCATGTTTTGTTTCTATTAATTAAAAGGTTTATATTTGCAACTGTATAAAGGACTTATAGCTATTATAGGTCTTTTTATCGTTTCACAAAATAACAACTAAAAAACAGAAATTATGAAAAAAAACAGATTGACATTGGTCGCAGCTTTTGCTCTGAGCGGTACTATTTTGTTTAGTTCATGTGTAGGTTCATTTGGTTTATTCAATCGCATTTCTTCCTGGAATCAGTCAGTAGGAAATAAGTTTGTAAACGAACTTGTGTTTCTTGCACTGAACATCGTTCCGGTATATGGCGTTGCATATTTGGCGGATGCTTTGGTTATCAACTCTATTGAGTTTTGGAGCGGTTCTAATCCGATGGCAAACGCTGGAGATGTAAAGAAAGTAAAAGGCGAAAATGGCAACTATCTGGTAGAAACTCTGGAGAATGGTTATTCGATTACAAAAGAGGGTGAAAAAACTGCTATGGAACTGATCTACAACAAGGAAGCAAATACCTGGAATGTAGTAGCTAATGGTGAGAGTACCGAACTTCTGAAAATGAACAATGATGGTACAGCGCAGATGTATTTGCCTAATGGCGAGTCAATGACTGTCACTCTGGATGCTCAGGGAACTCTTGCAGCACGTCAGATGGTAATGAACGGTCTGCTGTTTGCTGCCCGTTAATTTAATGCATAAAGAAATGTCAAAAGATGAAACATGCTCTGCACAAAGAGATGTTTCATCTTTTTTATTCACTAAATTATGAAAATACTACGAATATTCTCTCTCATTGCTTTTATGGGCTTGGCTGCTGCCTGTAAGAAACAGGTACCTCAAAGTGAAGTTGTACACAATGCAATAGCATTCTGTGAAACCTTTTATGATCTTGATTATGCGGCTACCAAAGAATTGGTTGTTCCGGCTTCCCTCCCATATCTTAGTTATATGGCTACAAACACGACCCAGGAGCTCATTGACAAGGTAAATGCAAAAGGACCGGTTGTTGTGACTGTAATTAGTGAGCAAATGAATCCGGAAGAAGGGCATGCAACCGTTATCTGTTCGGTAAAAAATTATCTGAAAGCTGATTTCTTTAATGGTACATCTGCTATTCTTCCCGAGAAACAGGACACCATTCATTTGGTAAAAGAGGATGAAAGATGGTTGGTTAAAATGGATAACCCACTGCAAAGTGGAATGCAAAATCACGACTGAACTTGGGATGAATAATGGGCCAGCGCTCTTTACCATTTTTATAAGCCGGATTGATGGCTTTCATTCCACCGTCGAAACGTAAAACAAAGAAATCCAGATCCAAACGTAAACCTAAGCCATAAGCAACGGCAATCTGCTTATAGAATTCATTGAACTTGAATACACCGCCCGGTTGATTGGCGTAATCACGGATTGTCCAGATATTACCGGCATCAATAAAGGCAGCCCCCTGGAACTTCCAGAATAATTTACTTCGATACTCGATGCTCGCGTCCAGTTTGATGTCGCCTGACTGATTCAGGAAATTACCGTCACCGGGAAATGAACCCGGCCCTAAATCACGTACAGACCATCCGCGCACACTGTTGGCACCTCCTGAGAAGTATTGCTTTTCAAATGGAATGGTCTTTGCATTACCATATGGAACCGCAATACCAAAACCGGCATGAAATGCCAATGAGTTACGATCATCTATCCGGATATTCTTGGCAAAGTCAAAATCACCTTTCAGATACTGTGCGTACGGAATACCGAGAATAGCATATTCGCCATCATCGTTTTTACGTATACCGGTTGCTTTAGAGAATGCATACAAAATATTTCCTGCCGATTCTATATTGGCACGGATGGAGTAAGAATTAGAACTGATGGTATTGTTCACCAAAGCATTTCCGGCACTATTATAATTATAACTGTAACCCATGCGTACGATAAGCCGGTTTTTATAGTTATATTCAAAAATGTGATTCTGCCCCTTGTTGATATAGTCTTCGCGAAACTTTTGGGAGATCCAGGGCAAATACAGATAGCCGATATCTATCAAGTCAATACGGTGTTGTGCCCGTTGACGCTGTGTCCATTTGTAACTCCACGAAGCCGAAGCTACTGTACGTGAGAATTCCGGGCGTAGCTGGTAACTATATTGCAAGCCAAACTCTGTGGTAGCACGTATTTTACGTTTAAAATCAGAACTCAGAAAAGGAAATAAGAAGCTTGGAAAGTTTATACTCGTTTCTACACCGTATTCTGTGTAGTTGTTATTGTGATAGTCGCCCTGTAATCCGGTGATTGCTTCGTATGCACCACGAAATTTCATCATAAAAGTTTCGGAACCACGAAAGAGATTCCGATGCTGGAAAGATACGGAAGCTGCTGCTCCGAGATCACCGGCAGAATTTGTTCCTTCCAGCTCAAAAGAGATTGACTTATGTTTGCTTTTGGTTAGCATCACATAACAATTCAACAGGGTACTGTCTCCTACCAGGGTTTCAAAGAAACGAATATTGGTGTATTTCAATGCCGGTAGGCGTCCGAAGTTTGAGTAAGTCCGTTGTACATCACGTTCGTTATATAGGTTACCCGGAAAGAGCAGTAGGTTATCTGTCAATACTTTAGGTCGCAGATATAACTTGTCTTTATAATAAATGGGATAACCATTGTAGTGTATGGAGTCATTAATTTCAATACTGCTCAACGCAGAAGACTGGAGAACATCGTAGTCTGTGATAAAATTTATTTTGTTGATACGATATTGATTATGTGCTTGAGGTGCATCGGCAGTGTGCGTTTTATAGGGTTGCAGATGTAGAGTCAGGTCTACAAGATAAGTATTGCGTACAGTATCAGCTGTATATGAAATATAGTCTTTATTGAATTTATAGTATCCGTTACGCAATAGATGGTCCGTTATTCGTTGCCGTTCTGCGTCCAATACATTTACGTCAAACAGCATACCCTCTTTCAATAAAGTATTTGCAGAATCTTTTCGCATATACTCACCTACTTTCGGATCACCAATATCATATTTCAGCGTACGTACAGTGTAAGGTTTACCTGTAGTTACCTCATAATAAAGCTTCAGTTTCTTTTTCTTTGTTTTCGTCGTACGCTTAACGGAAGCACTCATATATCCCATATTCTGGACAGCTTTTGTTATTTCCTCCTGTGAGCGTTGTGCTTCGCTTTCGTTGTAAATAACCGGAGCATCTCCTATTTTACGAAGGAATTTATTGTACCATTTGCTGGAGTCACGTCCTGAAAGATCATAAACGTACAACTGTGTTTTTATCAGGCTAAACCATTTTGCATTGGGATTTTGACGTACATAATTGCGTAGGCTGGAAGGTTTTACTTCTTTGTTATTAGTAGATACTTTAACTTCGTCCAATAAATAATAACCATCCGGCACAAACTTGGTAGCGGAACACGAAGCCAGCGTCAGAATGGCAAAAGAAAGTAACGTGTAAAGATATCCTCTCCTCATAGGGTTTTATTAGTTGCCTCAAATACCCTACAAATATAGGCGAATTTTTCTGCATGGGGAAATAATAAATGCTAATTCGCCCCTAAGAAGTTGCTACAACATCGTAGGGGCGAACTATTGGTGATTTCAATGTTTTATCTCTGACCGCCGTTTATTTCAGACGGAACACAACTGGTACGGTATATTTTACACGTACCGGTTCACCTTTTTGTGTCCCCGGTTTCCATTTCGGCATTCCATTGATCACACGCAAGGCCTCTGCATCCAATTCAGGGTCAACACTGCGAACTACTTTTGCATCGTCAATACTTCCATCCGTATTAACAATGAACTGTACGATAACACGACCTTGTGTTCCTTTGGTTTCGGCTCCTTTCGGATACTGTAGGTTTGCAGCCAGATAGTCCATCAGTGCCTTATTGCCTCCTTTGAATTCCGGCATTTCTTCTACCATATCGAAAACAGCATTGTCGATGTCTACTGTATCCGGTTTGACTTCTGTAGGGATGTATTTTACTTCCGCTTTTTCTTCTGTTGATTCTTCTTTGCCTGTATTTGTACAGTTACTGAATAGAATCAACAAAGCAGTTACAGGAATGAACATGAGGTATTTGCTTCTCATGATGTTACGGGTTCTTTTTCTGTTTAACATTTTAATTCGGTTCTTTAAAGGTAATACACTAAAGTTATTATATAAATTTGCTGCAGCCGGTTGGTTTTGTTTGAGTCCTAAGAGATGATACTGATACGTTTTTCTGTCGTAACCACTGGTCACTACTTTCCTGTCGGCAAGATACTCATGATTAATACGCATTTCGCTTCGTATGAGCCAGGCAAAAGGATTGAACCAGCAAAGAATGACTACGAGCTGTGCCAATAATATATCCGCCGAGTGAAGTTCGCGTACATGCGTCTGTTCATGTACCAATATCTCTTTTGTCTCTTTTTCATTATACATACCCGGATACACACAAATCCACTTAAAGAAAGAATAAGGCTCTTGCTTTTCTTTGGGCTGGCATATACGGATTCCATCAATATATACTTTTTTACTATGATGAAGCATGATACAGGTTTTGCTGATTTCCAGCAATGTACGGGTTAATAAGATAATCGCTCCTGCTATGTAAAGCCCTGTGAGAACCATTGTAACCAATGGAAAAGATGATGCATTATCAGCTGTTCCACTTACGATTGTTATTTCGGGCAATACCTTTTGATATAGGGTGTTTACTACACCGGTTACATTATTGTCTGCTATCATCCAGGCAGAAAGATCAAACAAAGGATATGTGAATGCGATGATATAGATTAAAATCAACATCAGTCTGCGTAATCCAAAGAAGGTATCTTTACTAAACAATAATTTATAAAAGAAGTACAGCACAACTAATGCTATATTTACCTTCATGAAGTATAGAATAAAAAGTGTCATATCTCTGGTTGTTTTTAAGATTCTTCGTCTTCAATGATATTAATAAGTTCTTTCAGTTCCTTTTTGCTGATTTTACGATCTCTCACAAAAAATGAAACCATTTCTTTATAGGATCCGGTAAAGTAATTACTTACCACTCCACTAAGGAAATAACGTTTGTAATCACTCTCTTTAATTATGGGATGATACTGAATAGAGTTGCCCAGTTTGAAAGGAGACAGATATTGTTTCTTCTCTAAATTACGTACTACAGATGCCACACTGGTATAAGGAGGCTTTGGTGCAGGCATTTGATTCAGCACATCTCTTATAAAACTTGGCCCTATCTTCCAAAAGTAAAGCATTACTTCTTCTTCTTGCTGTGTAAGTCTTTCCATTCTATTTTTATTTATTACTGATAACCAGTCTACTATTTTTAAGCAAATCTACGATAATTAAGTAGATAGTATATATTTATTGGCATAAATAATGTTAATCATAAGAAAATAGATATAGAAAAAGAATCGTGAGAAAGTGGTATATTGGAAATATCTTTATAGCTTTGCCGTAAATATCAGGTTTATATGACTCTATTAAGCAAAAATAAAATAAAGTACATTCGCTCATTGGAGCTAAAAAAGATACGTAAAGAAGAAAAAGTCTTTCTGGCTGAAGGTCCGAAACTGGTAGGTGACTTACTTGGACACCTATCCTGTAGCTTTCTGGCTGCTACTTCTTCCTGGTTACGAGAACACACATCTGTCCAGGCAGATGAAATAGCAGAAGTTACTCAAGATGAACTATCACGTGCCAGTTTGTTGAAGACTCCTCAACAGGTACTTGCTGTATTCAGGCAACCGGAATATATTTTAAATACTTCTATTCTTCGTGATTCACTCTGCCTTGCTCTGGATGATGTACAGGATCCGGGAAACTTAGGTACAATTATTCGTCTTGCCGATTGGTTTGGCATAGAGCATATCATTTGCTCATCTAATACGGTGGATGTTTATAACCCTAAGACGGTACAAGCGACTATGGGCGGTATAGCCCGTGTAAAAACGTATTATACTCCCCTGCCCGACCTTATTCGTTCTCTTGGCGATATTCCGGTTTACGGAACATTTCTGGATGGGAAGAATATATACGGTCAACCTCTATCCCGTAATGGGTTGATTGTGATGGGAAATGAAGGAAATGGAATTAGTAAAGAGGTGGAAGCACTAATCAATCAGAAACTATATATTCCTAATTATCCTCAGGAGAGAGAAACTTCCGAATCGCTCAATGTAGCCATTGCTACAGCAATTGTCTGCGCCGAGTTTCGGCGACAGGCTGCATCATTGTAAAATCAAAAGGAAATAAAAGATAAGCACAGAATTTATCTTTCACCTGGGTTAGCTCTATGACGCCCGGTAACCATTCTACCGATTCTATTTCTTCGGTAAGGGGGAAGAATCTCACAACGTATTCTCCCTCCATTTCTACTACCTGTTGTTTGAGAAAACCGGTATCCGGTGCATACAAATAATGAGAAGCAAAGCGTTTCATCTCCTTAGTTCTGAAATTTACTGTGGACGGCGGCGTTGATTCATCTGCCGTTCTTGTCTTATCTCACGTTTCTCCATTTGTATGTGCTTCTCTACTTCGAGTTGCTCCGGTTTCACTTCACGTTGCAGATTGCTGCGACGGCGATTCATCTCTTCCGGAGTTAATCTTGGCTGAGGTTGCTGATCTGCTTTCTCTATTGTATCGGCTGTTTCTTTCGAAGCAACCTCTTTCACTACATCCCGCTTAAGAGAATCTGTTTTTAAAGAATCATTCAAAACCGGCAGTGTATCATTGGAGTGATAACGCATGAGTGTAATACCATCAGTCAATAAGGTATGCGGTGTTTTTTTCCTTGGATAATAGATAAATCCTTTCACTTCCTTGATAGCTCCCAACGTATCCGATTGCAGGCGGATACGCTGTATCCCCGACTCTGTCACTCGTTTGGTTTCACTTATAATACTGTCATTTTCAAATTGAATCTGCATACCCATTAATGCGTACAGAGTCGTATCCGGCTTAATACGTTCAAGGAAATGATAACGAACTTCCCATACCAATGTATCACGTTTCTTGAAATTAGAATCCGAAGGCAGGACAAACGTCAGTTTATTATCTATTGGCATTCCCGTTAAGCGTCTCATACGTTGCCATGCCCATACATCAATACTGTCACCAGGAGTAGATGTCATCGGCTTTTTGTCGCGTATGGCAATTAAGTGATTGATTGAATTTTGTTGTGTTTTTAGCCTTTTGCTAACTCTTTCATAGACTTTGGCCAGTACTTCCGTGTTACGGGTATACCATACCATAGACGAATCGAAAACAGCTTCCGTTGTACCATATTTGCTGAATACAGCATTTGTATACAATACTTTTTTATAGCTCTCATTGTATGGCAGATTATCACCCATCGCTTTCGCTATATGATAATCATACAACAGGTTTTCCATCGTTGTTTCCGGAAGGACTCCATCGGGCCTTTTAACCTTACAACCAACAACGAATACCACTAACAGGCATATAATATACAACCGGCACCGGAAATCTCTTTTCATTTTCTGTCTTAGTCCTTTTTTTCGTGTGAGTGATAAGACTCATTCAGATATTTACTATAAAAAAGAAGCAATGCGATGATACCACAACTGATAGCGGCATCAGCAAAATTAAAGATGGGACTAAAGAATATAAAATGCTCTCCCCCAACAAACGGTATCCATGTAGGCCAGGTAGTATCAATAATCGGGAAATAAAACATGTCTACTACCTTACCATAAAACCAGGTGGAGTATCCTCCCCCTTCGGGCATAAAACTGGCAATTTGTGAATGTGTACTCTCGTTAAACAGTACTCCATAAAATACGCTATCAATGATATTTCCCAATGCTCCGGTAAGAATCAAAGAAACACATACAATGTATCCTGTTTTAAATCCTCTCTTTACAATCTTATACAGATACCATCCTATCAATGCTACGGCAATAATGCGGAAAGTAGTAAGGAATAATTTTCCGAAGATCTCCATACCAAATGCCATACCATTGTTTTCCGTAAAATAGATATAGAACCAGTTGGTAATCCGGATACTTTCGTGCCAATACATGTGGGTTTTAATCCAGATTTTAATAATCTGGTCTATAATCAGCACCGAGAAGATGACGATCAGGGCTATTTGTCCTTTCGTGAGTAGTTTTTTCATTTTGTTGAATACAAGTTATATAAGCTACGAGCTATAAGTTACAGACTACAAGTACTTTGCCAATAGCACACAGTACGTGTAATTTGTAGCTTATAGCTCGTCACTAATTTTATTTCTTGCCACTATTCTTTGCTTCAATGCTGAGTGTAGCATGAGGCACAGCACGCAGACGTTCTGCAGGGATCAGCTTTCCTGTTTCACGGCAAATACCATACGTTTTGTTTTCAATACGTACAAGAGCAGCCTGCAATCCTTGAATAAACTTCAACTGACGTTGTGCCAGGCGAGTCGTTTCTTCTTTTGACAGTGTGTTAGCTCCTTCTTCCAGTACTTTGTATGTGGGTGATGTATCGTCAGTATCGTTTCCATCGAGACCCATCAAGCTGAGTTTCAACTGATCGTAATCACGTTGTGCCAACTCCAGCTTCTCCATTATAATGGCACGGAACTCCTCAAGTTCCGCATCCGAATATCTTGTCTTTTCTGCCATAATTTTTACTTTTTAGAGGTTATTGGTATTAGAATTATTCTTTTACTACATTGACAAATAAAGAAAAATCGTCGAAATTAAGCTCCGTAGCGTCTTTTACCTCATCTGCCAAAGTCAGGGATGTACCCAAAACTTGGTTACAAATATAATTATTATATTCTGTTACCGCATCATCTGTTTGTGGATTTTTAGAGATTGTTATCCGAATCTTGTCAGTTATTTCAAATCCACTTGATTTACGAATATTCTGGATACGATTCACTAATTCACGGGCAATACCTTCACGGCGAAGTTCTTCAGTAACGGTAACTTCAAGGGCAACTGTCAGTTTACCTTCATTTGCAACCAGCCATCCCGGTATATCTTCACTGATGATTTCTACATCTGCCGTTTCTATCACAGCTTCGGTTCCATCCAGATTCAGTGTATATTTACCGTTCTTTTCCAGTTCGGCGATAGCCTCTTGTGACATTTCTGCAACAGCAGCAGCTACGGCCTTCATCTGCTTTCCAAACTTCGGACCGAGTTTTTTGAAATCACATTTCACTTTCTTCACCAATACACCGGCAGCACCATCTACAAACTTGATATCTTTTACATTCACCTCATTCATAATCAATGCTTTCACCGCTTCGATGTGAGCCTTCTGCTCCTCGTCTATTACAGGAACCATAATACATTGCAACGGCTGGCGAACTTTAATGTTTACCTTACGACGCAATGCCAATACCATTGAAGTGACATCTTGTGCCATTTGCATACGTGCCTCCAACCCTTTGTCTATCATCTCCTCATTGTACTCAGGGAATTTAGCAAGGTGAATAGAAACAACATTGTCACGTCCGGTAGCAGCGATCAAGTCGCTATATAAACGATCTGCATAGAACGGGGCAATCGGTGCCATTAGTTTGGCTACTGTTTCAAGACATGTGTACAACGTTTGATAGGCAGACAGTTTATCTTGTGTGAACTCACCTCCCCAGAAACGTTTACGATTCAAGCGAACATACCAGTTAGACAGATTATCGTTCACAAAATCCGAGATCAGTCGTCCTGCTTTGGTCGGTTCGTATTCGTTGTAACAAGTGTCCACTTCTTTGATCAGTGTATTCAGTACAGAAAGTATCCAGCGATCTATTTCCGGACGTTCTGCCATAGGCACATCTGCTTCCTTGTATTCAAATCCATCTACATTGGCATATAGCGCAAAGAATGAATATGTATTATATAAAGTACCGAAGAATTTACGACGAACTTCCTCGATGCCATCTATATCAAACTTCAGGTTATCCCATGGCGAAGAATTCGTTATCATATACCAGCGCAACGGGTCGGAACCGTATTTCTCGATTGTAGAGAACGGATCAACAGCATTGCCCAGACGCTTGGACATTTTATTCCCATTCTTATCCAGTACCAGGCCATTAGAGATAACAGCTTTATAAGATATGGTGTCGAATACCATTGTTGCAATAGCATGCAGTGTAAAGAACCATCCGCGTGTCTGGTCCACACCTTCTGCGATAAAGTCTGCCGGGTATACCTCATGGCTGTCCAGCAATTCTTTATTTTCAAAAGGATAGTGAATCTGTGCATAGGGCATAGCGCCTGAATCAAACCATACGTCGATAAGGTCTGTCTCACGTTTCATAGGCTTTCCGTCTTCGGATACCAGGATGATATCATCCACATACGGACGGTGCAAATCTATTCTATCGTAATTATCATCTGTATATTGTCCCGGAACGAACCCTTTCTCTTTATAAGGATTAGATTTCATAAATCCGGCAGCTACCGATTTCTCTATTTCGTTGTATAACTCCTCTACAGATTCGATACATATTTCACTACTGTTATCTTCCGTACGCCAGATGGGTAGCGGAGTACCCCAATAACGAGAACGGCTCAGGTTCCAGTCATTCAAATTTTCCAGCCATTTGCCAAAACGTCCTGTTCCGGTAGATTCCGGTTTCCAGTTGATTGTTTTGTTTAGCTCTATCATACGGTCTTTGCAGGCAGTAGAACGAATAAACCAACTGTCCAACGGGTAGTACAATACCGGTTTGTCCGTACGCCAGCAGTGCGGATAGTTGTGCACATGCTTTTCTATTTTGAATGCCAGGTTGTTGGCTTTCATCATCATGCAAATACTCACATCCAATGACTCATCCTGATCAGTAAGATTCGGATCATAGGCATTCTTTACGAAACGCCCTGCATATTCTTTATATAGTTCTACGTTAACCCGCTCTTTTACAAACGTTTCGTCCAGTTCATTTAAAGTATAGAATTTACCGGTAAGATCTACCATAGGGCGGAGCTCACCTTTCTTATTGATTAACTGCAAAGGAGGAACGCCGGCTGCTTTTGCTACCTGAGCATCGTCTGCACCAAATGTCGGAGCAATATGTACGATACCTGTACCATCCTCAGTGGTTACATAATCACCCAAGATGACGCGGAATGCACCCTCGCCTGGGTTAACCCATGGGATCAGTTGCTCATATTCCATACCTACAAGGTCAGTGCCTTTATATTCGGCTATTACTTTGAATGGAACCAACTTGTCACCAGGCTTATAGTCTTCAAGCTTCAGTTCGGCAGCTTTTGGATTGAAGTGAGCATTCAGTAATTGCTTTGCTAATATCACTGTGATTGGCTGGCCGGTATATGCATTGTATGATTGTACAGCTACATAATCTATTTTGGGACCTACGCAAAGCGCAGTATTTGAAGGCAGAGTCCATGGCGTAGTAGTCCATGCAAGGAAGAAAGGAGTCCCCCACTCTGTCATTTCTGGTTTAGGGTTCTTCATCTTGAACTGTGCTACTACAGTTGTATCTTTCACATCGCGATAGCAACCCGGTTGGTTTAACTCGTGTGAGCTCAATCCTGTTCCGGCAGCTGGAGAATAGGGCTGAATAGTGTATCCTTTGTAAAGTAATCCTTTTTTATATAACTGTTTTAATAGCCACCACAAGGTTTCGATATAACGATTGTCATACGTGATATACGGATGTTGCATATCCACCCAATATCCCATTTTATGAGTCAGATCTTCCCATTCTTTGGTGAACTTCATCACATCTTTACGGCAAGCTGCATTATATTCGGCCACAGAAATAGTCTTACCGATATCCTCTTTTGTGATACCCATCGCTTTTTCCACCCCTAACTCTACAGGCAATCCATGTGTATCCCAACCGGCTTTACGTTTTACCTGATAGCCTTTCATCGTTTTGTATCGGCAGAAAATATCCTTGATAGAGCGAGCCATCACATGGTGAATGCCCGGCATTCCATTAGCTGAGGGAGGTCCTTCGTAAAATACAAACGAAGGGCAGCCTTCACGTTCTGTCATACTCTTGGCGAAAACCTGGTTTTCGTCCCATTTTTTCAATACGTCCTTATTTACCTGTGAAAGGTCGAACTGCGAATATTCGGCGAACTTCTTGCTCATGACTATAGATACGATTTTACTATTTACAATTACAGTTGGAGGTACCCTCCTTATTTTAAGGGTGCAAATGTACAAAAACATTCGTTTGCATACAAGAAAAGGCTTTTTAATTTCAATTTGGTAGAAATAGCCCTCTTGTGAAAAGACTCTAAAAAGCAGTAACCGGATAGAAACAAATTACGTTAAACCTTGTTGTAGTGGGAAATTTTAAAACTATATAGGATTATGAATTACGGTATAAGCGTATTATTCAGGGCTATTCCGTTGGCGATGGCTTTGTTGTGTTTCGGTTACGGGACATTTATCTATGTATTGGGGGACGATCCTAACCGTTTGGTAGCAGGCCCCGTTGTATTTTCATTGGGTATGATTTGCATTGCACTCTTTGCCACGGCTGCTACTATCATACGCCAGATAATTCATACATATGGACGAAATTCTCAATATGCTTTGCCTGTCATCGCCTATTTGGCTGCCGTAATTACAATCATTGGTGGTATTGTTCTCTTTACTTCTTCTGATGACTCCCATTCATTCGTCGCCGGGCATGTAGTGACCGGAGTAGGGTTAATTACAATTTGTGTGGCAACTGCTGCCACCTCTTCTACCCGTTTTTCTTTGATTCCCACCAATGCTAAAGATACAGGACATAATATTCCTCAGAAAGCTTTTACAGCCGGACAAGAACGTATTTTAAAAGGAATAGCTATTATGGCATCTGGTGTTGCCTGGATATGGGCTTTCTTTCTGTTGGGGCAAAGTGAAATACATCCCGCTTACTTCGTGGTTGGACATGTAATGGTGGGGCTTGCTTGTATTTGTACCAGTCTGATTGCTTTGGTAGCAACCATTGCCCGTCAGGTAAGGAATGTATATTCGGCTACAGAGCGTAACCGATGGCCCAAACTGGTACTGTTAATGGGGACTATTTCTTTTGTTTGGGGAGTATTTGTTATTTTTGCTGATTCGAGTACTACAAACGGAGTAATTGGTTATATAATGATTGGATTAGGATTGGTTTGCTACAGCATTTCCAGCAAAGTAATTTTGTTGGCCAAAGTTTGGCGGCATGAGTTTGCTTTATCCAGTCGCATTCCAATTATCCCTGTCCTGACAGCATTATCATGTTTGTTTTTAGCAGCGTTTACCTTTGAATTAGGAACCATTCACGAAGATTATTTCATTCCTGCCCGTGTCTTGACAGGTTTGGGAGCTATTTGTTTTACTCTTTTTTCTATCGTCAGTATTCTGGAAAGTGGTACATCCTCCAAATAACGAAAAACATCATTTGTCTATTAATAATGCCGACAATCGAAGACTTTTCTTTGATTGCCGGCTTTTTATAGTAGTTGGCTATTGAGTTCAAAGCTACATGGATATGAGCAAAACTCACCACAGAGTAGCACAGAGTACTATTTATCTGATGAAACGCGGATTAACACATAAACACAGATTAAAAAATTGTATTTCTTTATCTTAGATTTGTTTCCCTTTGCGAAATTCTGCGTTTCAATAAAGATTTAAACTCTGTGGAACTCCGTGTTACTCTGTGGTGAAATACACTCAAAACCGTACAGTGACGAAGATTATGATCCTATCTTTTCGATGGAGGAAGTATCCGTAGACGGCATTGTTACCGTTATTCGGTGTTGTACTTTGTCTTTCTCAGAAAGGAATGTTCCTTTCCCCGGTGTGCAGTCTTGTTTTAGATGTACATGTAAAGCAGTACGACATGTGCATGTGGGACAGCACGACATGTGCATCTCATGCTGCTTTACATGTACATCTAAAATAAGACTACACACCGAGGCTTCATACGTTACTCTACGAGATAGCGCTTTATCAATACCAGAGAAAGAGACTGATAGCAATGACAAACGCCATTAAGCTCAAAACAGAATAAAAATGAGCAAAACTCACCGCAGAGTACTATTTATCTGATGAAACGCGGATTAACACAGATAAACACCGATTAAAAGGCTGTATTTCTTTATCTTAGATTTCTTCCCCTTTGCGAAAATCTGCGTTCATCTACGTTTCAATAAAGATTTAAACTCTGTGGAACTCCGTGTTACTCTGTGGTGAAATACACTCAAAACCATACAAAACTAGCCCTTAATTGATTTCAACAACTGATTCGTATTATTTATAAATCCGGAACCGTTTTCTTTTGTATCTCTTTTGATTTACCTATTAAATTTAATCCATAATTGTACTTAATACAAATTAGTTGTTACTTTATACGTTTATATGCATAATTTTAATTAGCTTTGTGGCGTTAAACGAAAAGCATCATGCACAAGCAATTATTATTAGCAACATTTTACTTTACCTTGGCAGTATTGTTGCAAGCAACGATAGGTAATTTCCCGCTTTCTTTAGCATTTCCTTTTAATATGATTTGGATTATGGCGTGGGGGTATTTGTTGCAGCATTTGTACAAAGAAGGCAGTAGGCCAATATTATCCCGTCTTTTTATTAGCATCACACACAAGAATACTTTCTATTTCAATATTAATTGGAGGCAGTCCGATAATAGGTTCATTTCCCCAGCTATCTGATGTAGATGTTGCTTTTATGTCCGGAGATTTATACAATCACAATAACTAACTAAAAAGAATGCACAATGAAAAAGAGCACAAAACTAATTATCGTATCACTGGTAGTAGTCGGGTTTCTGACTGTCACCTATTGCGTAGTAAACAGAGCTCCGTCGCAGGAGCTTACTGCTGATGTACAAATGCAGGAGATTATTACCTCCGGTGGTTGTTTACGCTGTCACTCTTCCAATCCCGACCTTCCTTTTTATGCGAACTGGCCTGTTGCCAATGGTATGATTATGAAAGATGTCACTGCCGGTTATCGCACTTTTGACATGACAGAAATGGCCGAAGCCTTAAAAGCTGGTAAATCTGTTGGTAAAGTAGCTTTAGCAAAGGTAGAGAAGGTAATGATGGATGGCAGAATGCCTTTGCATCAATATTATATGGTGCATTGGGGATCTACTACTACCGATGCGAAAAAAGAGATGGCACTTGCCTGGGTAAAACAACACCGTTTGGCATATTACGCTAATGGACTTGCTGCTGCTGAATTTGCCAATGAACCCATACGTCCCATTGCAGATTCACTGCCGGTAGATATGCACAAAGTTGTTTTAGGAGATATGCTGTATCATGATACCCGTCTTTCGGCAGACAATAGTATCTCCTGCGCTTCTTGTCATGGATTGAACACCGGCGGTGTAGATAACAAACGCTATTCTGAAGGGGTTGGCGGGCAATTTGGAGGTGTAAATGCACCTACCGTTTATAATGCAGCTTATAACTTCGTCCAGTTTTGGGATGGACGTGCTAATACACTGGCTGAACAAGCAGCCGGCCCTCCTTTAAATCCGGTAGAGATGGCTTGTCATTCTTTTGACGAAATTATAGCTAAGTTGCAGCAAGATGTTAACTTCACAAAAGCTTTTACAGAAGTGTATCCGGAAGGTTATTCGGAAAAAAGTATAACCAATGCTATCGAAGAGTTTGAGAAGACACTGCTTACTCCCAACTCTCGTTTCGACCGTTATCTGAAGGGTGAGAAGAGTGCAATCAATGATACAGAACTGACTGGATATGAGCTTTTCAAAAAATATGACTGTGCAACATGCCATGTTGGTGAAACGCTTGGCGGACAATCTTATGAGCTAATGGGAGTGAAAAGAGATTATTTCGCTGATCGCGGTTCGGAAATGACTGAAGAGGACAACGGACGTTTCAAACAGACTAAAACAGATCGTGACAAACACCGCTTTAAAGTTCCCGGTTTGAGAAATATTGCCTTAACAGCTCCTTATTTCCACGATGGAAGTATAAAAACAATGAAAGACGCTGTTGATTATATGGCAAAATATCAAGTAGATGCTATCTTATCTAATGAAGAGTTAGGCGAGATTGTAGCCTTTCTGGAAACTCTTACAGGAGAATATAAGGGTAAACCTTTGACTAATGATAATAGTAAGGAACTATAGATTCCGGACTCTTAAAAATAATAAGGGGATGTATTGTCAACAATACATCCCCTTACTTATTACTTCTATATGAATGGATTAGTTACGAGGCAAAGCTTCTTTTACTACCATTGCACGACCTTCATATTCAGCACCGTTCAGTTCTGAAATTACATGCTTAGCTTCATCGTCGTTAGGCATTTCTACAAATGCGAATCCTTTAGATTTACGAGTGTCACGGTCGATGATCAGTTTTACTGAATCTACTGTTCCATACTCTTCCATTACCTGTCTCAGATCTGCTTCCTTAACACGATAGCTAAGGTTTCCAATGTACATGTTCATAAAATACAAAAAATAAAAATTGATAAATAAATTTAGAAACAAGAGAGGTTTGAAATTAAATCCGGATTCAACTGATTAGGTAGAAAATAGAGTATAATAAAACGATCAATTGTTTTCGGCGCAAATAACGTCATAATATTTGGAATATCAACTATAAAAGGGCATTTATTTTTCAATAAACACCCTTTTTCATCTTTTAGTATCTCTTTTTATTAATGTTTGCTCAGGTAGTCAGCCACTCCGTTTTCGGTTGCACTCATAGCATCCTTACCTTTAGACCAGTTAGCCGGACAAACTTCACCGTATTCTTCAAAATGCTGTAACGCATCTACCATACGTAATACTTCATCTACATTGCGTCCTAATGGGAGGTCATTGATAACACAATGACGAACAATACCTTCTTTGTCAATTAGAAACAATCCACGAAAAGCTACCGGAGCCCCATCACATACCCAATTGCCATTTTCATCGGGAGCATAACTTCCAGCCAGCACTCCGTAGCTTTCAGAGATTGATTTAGAGAAATCGGATACAATAGGATATTTCACTCCTTGAATACCTCCTTCATTCTTCGGCATTTGCAGCCAGGAGTAATGTGAGTATTCGGAGTCCACTGAGCAACCTACCAAGGCAACATTCCGCTTTTCAAATTCGGCAAATTTTTCCTGGAAAGCATGCAGTTCGGTAGGACATACAAATGTAAAATCCATCGGATAGAAGAAAAATACTACATACTTTTTACCCTTATATCGGTCCAGTGAGAAATTCGGAACGATTTCATGCCCATTGATTACTGCCGTGGCATTGAATTTCGGCGCTTGTTTTCCAATTAATGATCTCATAATTATCTTCTGTTTTAGATGTTATTTAATGATTACCGGAAAAACAAAGTACACCGGTCTTTGTTCGTAAAACAAAGATTAACGATACATAATATTTCTCTATTTCGTATGAAAACGCATTCATAAACTATTGAATATCAATGATTATAAAAGTACGTACTTTATACATATAAACTATGCATTTTAAGTATGTGTTAATAACCTAATTAACGCATACTTAAAATGCATAGTTTATATATGAGAGAACCTATATATTAAATTCCTTTTTTTCTATCTTTCCAAAGTTTACTCATATCTTCCAGGGTCTTACCTTTCGTCTCCGGTACCCAGCGTCCTACAAAGATAGCGGCAATTACGCAAATAATTCCGTAAAGGCTGTATGCAAACATCGGACTGAAATCGTAGAGTGCAGGGAAGGTAGAGGATATAATATAGTTGAATATCCATTGGAATGCCACTGCAATGGCAACTGCTTTGCCACGGATCGTATTCGGAAAGATTTCTGAGATTAACACCCAGCAGATAGGTCCCCATGACATCATAAAGAAGGCAGCGTAAACGATAACGGATACTACCGGGAAAATACCTTTAATAGCCATACTATCACACAAAGCCACAGCAAAAGCCCCGAATGCCATACCGATGGAACCAATAATAAGCAGTGGTTTACGGCCAAACTTATCTACAGTAAAGATGGCAACCAATGTGAAGATGATATTTACAATACCCATGATGACCGTTTGCATCATACCCCCACCCTCAGCACCGGCATTTTCAAAAATACGCGGAGCATAGTATAGTACAGCATTAATACCGATAGCCTGTTGGAATACAGAAAGCAGGATACCTATTACGATTACTGCAACACCGTATGTAAATAGTTTTTCTGTCTTCTCCTGGGAAGTGGCTTTGATTTCTGCTAATATTTCTTTTGCTTTCGAAGCACCATTTACTTTCTCCAGAATAGAGTATGCTTTCTGATCCTGATCTATCATCACCAGATAACGCGGAGTTTTGGGAACGAAGAATAGCAGCAGACCGAACATGGCTGCCGGGAATGCCTCAGAACCAAACATGTAACGCCATCCTTCATATACAGTCCACATATCAGACTCGCTACTGACAGAAAGAACACCTGTCATTCCGTCTTTATTGATGATCGGATTCTGATGATCGCCTATAATAAGATAGTTAACGAAATATACCACCAGCATACCGAAGATAATGGCAAACTGGTTACAGGAAACCAATGTTCCGCGAATATTGGATGGAGCTATTTCGGCAATGTACATCGGACATACGGCAGATGCCAGTCCTACTCCGATACCTCCTAAAATACGGTACAGATTGAATGCGATAAGCAGATTCATATCAGCCTTACCATATTCAAAAAACAAAAATTCGGGATAGTAAGAACCTAATGCAGAGAGGAAGAAAAGTACAGCTGCTAGCCGTAATGAGTTACGACGTCCCAGTCGGGAGGCAAAGACTCCGGATAATGCACCCCCCAGCACACAACCTATCAAAGCACTTGAAGAAGTGATGCCGTGCATAACCTTGTCATACTGAAAATCGGTGGCAGTAAGGAAGAAGGCTTCAAGTCCTTTTTCCGCCCCTGAGATCACTGCGGTGTCATAACCAAACAACAATCCGCCCAGAATGGCTACTGATGTTATGGAATATAGGTAGAGTTTGCTACCTTCATTTGTATTATTCATAATAAATAGTGATAAGTGAGTAGTGATTAGTGATAAGTAAGTAGTGATAAGTAAGTGGTGATAAGTGAGTAGCTGCTATGCGCTACATACCGCATGGCACTAATCACTTATCACTAAAAAACTCATCACTATTAACAATACATCGCTACGATTGCTTCATACAATTCTTGCTTGCCGCTGGTTTGTTTGGGTTCACCGTTTGTTTTAGCATATGAAACCAGATCTTCCAGAGACAGTTTACCATCTTCAAATTCTTTACCCTTACCGGCGTCAAATGAAGCATAACGATCAGCAAGCATCTTCTTGTATGGAGACTCATTCAGCAGATTGGCTGCACTTTCCAAAGCACGGGCCATGGCATCCATACCGGCAATGTGAGCTATAAAGATGTCTTCCAGGTCGGTAGAGTTGCGACGGGTTTTGGCGTCAAAGTTTGTACCCCCATTACCTAATCCGTCATTACGGATAATCTGCATCATAGCCTGTGTCAGTTCATAGTTGTCGATAGGGAACTGGTCTGTATCCCAACCATTCTGATAGTCACCACGGTTGGCGTCAATAGAACCTAACATACCATTGTCAACTGCTACTGCCAGTTCGTGTTCAAAAGTATGACCTGCTAATGTTGCATGGTTTACTTCGATATTTACTTTAAAGTCTTTATCCAACCCATGAGCTTTCAAGAAGCCGATCACAGTTTCGGTATCTACATCGTATTGATGTTTGGTAGGTTCCATTGGTTTGGGTTCAATCAGGAAAGTACCTTTAAAACCACGTGCACGGGCATAGTCACGGGCTATCATCAGCATCTGAGCGAGATGTTCTTTTTCACGTTTCTGATCCGTATTCAACAGTGACATATAGCCTTCGCGTCCACCCCAGAATACATAATTAGAACCACCTAATTCGATCGTTGCATCAATTGCATTCTTAATCTGAACAGCAGCACGAGCCACTACATCAAAATCCGGATTGGTAGCTGCACCATTCATATAACGTGCATGGCCAAATACGTTGGCGGTACCCCACAACAGTTTGATGCCTGTTTCTGCCTGTTTCTGTTTAGCGTAAGCGACAATTTCTTTCAGGTTAGCTTCATATTCTTCAATTGTGTCAGCTTCTGTCACCAGGTCTACATCGTGGAAACAGTAATATTCGATGCCCATTTTTTGCATGAATTCAAAGCCTGCATCCATTTTGTTTTTAGCAGCCTGAACAGGATTATTTTCGCCATTCCATGGGAACTGTTTTGTTCCACCACCAAACTGATCACCACCTTCCGCACAGAGTGTATGCCACCATGCCATGGCAAATTTCAGCCAGTCTTTCATTTTCTTACCATTGATCACCTTTTCAGCATCGTAGTAGCGGAATGCCATTGGGTTCTTACTATCTTTACCTTCAAATTTAATTTTTTCAATTCCGGGGAAATACTCTTTTGTTGCCATAATTTAAATTAATTGATTATGTAACTGATATATACACTGATTATACATCGGCTACAAGGTTTATACTTTGTTTTTTTAGATTATTTATTCATTGATTGTTCCAGACAGAATTTCCATCTTTCATAAGCCTCTGCATACTCTTGTTGTTTGGCAGTATCAGGTTCAATCACTTCCAGTTTATCCAATGTGGCAAATGCTTCATTGTTATCCTTGTAAATACCTGCTCCGATACCGGCTCCTTTGGCTGCCCCTACAGATCCGTCCGTATCATAAAGTTCGATGGTAGCGCCTGTTATACCTGCCAGAGTAGTACGGAAGACGGGGCTTAAAAACATATTGGCCTGTCCTGCATGGATTTTTTGTACCGGGATACCCATTTGTCCCATAATATCAATACCATATTTGAAGGAGAATACTATCCCCTCCTGGGCTGCACGAATGATATGTTGTTTGCCATGTGCATTGAAGTCCAGACCGCGGATGCTGCAACCTATTTCTTTGTTACATAGCATACGTTCGGCACCATTGCCAAAGGGAAGTATACTAAGCCCGGCACTACCAATGGGAGCTGTTGCAGCTAATACATTCATATCATTATATGAAATACCTTCGGGAGCGACATTGCGTTTTACCCACGAATTGAGAATACCGGTTCCGTTGATACAGAGTAATACTCCGAGACGGGTCTGGCTGACACTGTGATTAACGTGTGCAAAGGTATTGACACGTGATTGAGGATCATAGTTTACTTCACCATTTACTCCATATACCACGCCGGATGTTCCCGCTGTAGATGCAATTTCACCCGGATTGAATACATTCAGTGAAAGAGCATTGTTGGGTTGGTCACCTGCCCGATAAGTGATAGGTGTACCTTCTTTCAAGCCCAGTTCGTTCGCAGCAGCTGCACTTACACGTCCTTGTTCTGCAAAAGTCGGTTTAACATCAGCAATCAGCGATTCATCAAAACCGTAATATTTCATCAGGAAATCGGCTAACCGGTTGTTTTTGAAGTCCCAGAATATACCTTCGGAGAGCCCTTCTACGGTTGTACAGATGTCTCCGCTCAATTTCATTGCGATGTAATCACCCGGAAGCATTATTTTATAAATCTGCTCATAGACAGCCGGTTCATTTTCTTTGATCCACGCTAGTTTGGATGCTGTAAAGTTGCCCGGAGAGTTTAATAAGTGAGAAAGGCAAAGTTCTTCTCCGAGGGTTTCAAAGGCTTTCTGTCCATAGGGAACAGCACGCGAATCGCACCAGATAATAGCAGGACGAAGTACTTTCTGGTTCTTGTCTACACATACCAGTCCGTGCATTTGGTAAGAGATGCCAATCGCTTTAATATCAGCAGCGTCTATACCCGATTCTGCCAGGATGGCTTGTGTGGAAAGTTTTAAATTCTCCCACCAGTTCTCCGGATCTTGTTCTGCCCATCCGGAATGAACAGCAATAATAGCAGCTTCTGTTTTTGGAAAAAATGCCGAAGCTATGCACTTGCCTGTTTCAGCGTTTACAAGGCTCGCCTTCACTGACGAACTACCTATGTCATAACCTAATAGATACATGATGTTATTTACGATTTATTCCCTACGGTCATGACCATTATCTGATCTTTAACACATAGGAGCGTTAACGATTTACAATTTACGGTTGGAGAATCTTTTTAATTTATAATTTCCTCCTACCGTCTTATTTTGTTGTATACTTTTTTGTCGAATTTGTAGTAGCGGGCTGCACGGTGGGCAACGCCTTGCTGTTTTTCTTCGAGAGGAACGACATATTCCATTAGGGCTATTTTCTTATGGAAATTGCGCACATCTACCGGTTTGTCGTATACTAATTCAAAGAGTATACGTAGTTGAGAAGCTGTGAATTTTCGTGGTAACAGATCGAAAAGCATTGAGGGATTGAATTCTACCACCTGACGGATATAGGTCAACGCTTCATTAATGATAAGATTATGGTCAAAAGCCAATACCTTTATATCTTTTAAAGCTACCCAGCATGCCTGATGTTCATCTAAACTCTTATCCAGTGCCCGGTCTATTTTCACCATTGATAAATAGGCAATGGTCACAATGCGTTCTACCCTCGACTGCATGGCACGTTCCAACCAGTGTACATCTTTAGGATTACTTGTTCTGTTTTTAGAGCCAAATGCTTTGAACTGCATCAGATTTACATTTTTGATACCTGTCAGTTCACATAATACACGTTGTGCAGCTTCGTCCAGATCTTCATCCATATAAATCAGACTTCCGGGGAGTTTCATATCATGGTATATTTCACCGTTCTCCTCTCCCATTCGTTTTACTAACAGTACTTTTAATTGTTCGCCGTCAAAACCAATCACCACACAGTCCACTGAGATGTGATTGTTTGCCAATGGGGCTTGTTGCTGTATATTTTGCATATCACTTGTTTTTTGAACGATGCAAATATAGAGGCTGTTTTTGTTTTTATAAATAGAAAATCGTATGTTCTAAAACATTGTTTCCCAAAGATATACATATCTTCTATTTTACAGTAACTGCAAATTGTCTTATCATACAATTTACAATATGTATTTTGGGCTTTACAGAAGATTAGTAATTGTATAAAGTACATAAACCACAGATGTCTTTATTTTCAGTTAGTTTCGTCGGTTTATTTCTGTATATGGAAAAAGAGACTTATTGTATTTTATACGATATATCAATTTGTATTTATGGAAAGGACATGAAAGGGATATTATTAGATTGTTAAAAAAAGATAAAAAGAGAAGGCCCCCTGTTTTAATTCCCATACGGGAAGTACTCAATATTAAAATACGGGCATTTCAACTCTTGTGACTTGTTCTGCTTCCGGTACATCCGGATTACTATAGTAATATTCTATGGATGAACCGGAAGCTTTATATCCATTCAATTTTATCCATTCCGTCATCTCATTATAAAGAGCAGCCAGTTCATTATATGATCCTCTATGCAGACAGGAGACTATTTTACGCGCAGGTACTATCACTGATTTTATATCTTCTTTACCTTGCAACCTTCCGGATGATTTAAAGCCAATGATCATTCTGATGTCCTGTTCAGTTAGGCTTTCATAGTGGGGATACTCAACAAAAGGAATATCTGTTGTAACTTCATTTTGCTCTTTAAATAGGGAATCTATTTTAATAAAGTTATCTCCGATCGCTTTAGTCATTCCATTCATATCTGTATGTACTTCGACTATCAATACCGGTTGCTCCGGTTGTTGTAACAACATTATTTCTGAAATCCTTGCCATAATAGTGAATCTTTATTTCTTTGTAATTGGTATATATATGTCTGTTATTAGCTCCGTTTTTGTTGTTGCAGAAGAATGATTCGTGTATATTTCGAAGCTTAAAGTATTCTGAGGACGATATCTGCTTGCGGGGAACCACTCTTCATAAATGATTCGGTAGAACTCATATAGCGAAGAATAGTCTCCGGTGTGTCTGAATATTGCATAACGCCCGCCGGGTATTTCCATTATTCCGGAATTTAAATCTGTTTTTTTATCATTACATAAGGTTATACCTAAATAGAAACGACATTTTTCTTCAGGAGTGATGGATGGATCATCCATGCTTATACTTACAAATTTGCGATCCTTTCCGACTATATTGTATCGTTTAGCATGATGTATAAGTTTATCCCAGATTAGCCTGTACCGAAACTTATCTTTGTAAGCTTCGCCCACTTCGATACAGAATATCTTAATGGGGTTGAGAGTCTTTATTTCAGGAAAGAGCACTGTGTTTTGTTCATAACCTGCCGGCTTATACTTTTCCCTGTATTGGGATGCAGATATACCAAAATGTTTTTTGAATGCCTTAGCAATGCTGAATTTGGTCTGATAAGTCGTATGTTCCAGTATTTGATTTATGGTATAGTCTGTTGATATTAACAGATGTGCTATGTGTTCTATACGTAGGCGTTGTATGTAACTTCCGATATTTTCTCCTGTCACTGTCAGAAAAACTCTTCTGAAATGGTATTTGGACAAGCCACTTATCGTACAAAGTGTATCCGCATCCATTCTGTCAAACAGATGATTGTTAATGTGAATGATAACATTCTGAATTGTTTGATGATGAACATTATTTGTTTCCTGCTTTTGCTTCCAGCGGCTCAATGCAGGCAAACGTTTGTTTAAGATTTCCCTTAGTTCTTCCGGAGAATATGCAGTATTTGCATAGCCATTGTACTTATCTGTGTATTTTATCCAGATATCAATCATCTCCTGCATGGATATATCAACGGTATATTTTCCGTCCTTCAGACAATAGTAACAAAACTGATCGCTTCTGGAATTATCAGAATTAGTACCTAACCACTCTTCTACATCAAAGCGGAGTGGCATTCCGCAACTTTGGCAATATCTTTTATTTATAACCATTTATTTTTATCTGTTTGTAGTTGCGCGATTGGGTTTTCGCTTAATCTGCAACAGCCGTTCCATATCACTGAATAAGTTTGTGTTTTTTAATTCAAACATAATCCATTTGCCGTCATGAAAAGTAGTTGCTTCATCATATTTCATTTGTACTTCCCTTGAGAAAAGCGCCCGCTGTGTTTCGAATTTAGCGCGTTCATCTTTACCCAGAATAATCATAAAGCCGAAAGTATATTCCTTAGCATATAGGGCACAAAGGGTTTTGCCTCCTCTACGATATTTGTATTCATACGTCCAGGTTTTACCACCATTGTTCCAAAGCCGTTCCATCTCATATTTTTGTTCGATGAGCTGACACAAAGAGGTCCATACATAATAAAGATCCTCTCCTATTAAGTTTTCTATCTTTTCAGAAGTTGGTATTTGAAAAGGGTGTTTCATGACATTCCATTTACGATTGATTCTAAATAGAGCTTATACAGCAAAAGTAGTACGTTTCTTCCATAATCAGTTGTCCTAAATAGGCATCTTTATATTAAAAATCAAAGAAACGAATTTTAAAAGGAAAATTAAAACAATTTCTGACAGGAGTATGAATTTATACTAACTTTGTTCCCTGAAAATATAAAAAACAAGTATGAAACATTATCCGGTGGTTCTTTCCATTGCTGGTTCCGATTGTTCGGGCGGAGCAGGTATACAGGCAGACATCAAGACCATATCTGCTTTAGGAGGGTATGCTGCATCCGCCATCACAGCTGTAACCGTACAAAATACAGTAGGAGTACGCGCTGTACATGTTGTTCCTGCTGAAATTGTCTGCGGACAGATAGAAGCCGTAATGGAAGATTTGCATCCCGATGCTGTTAAGATAGGGATGGTAAGCGAAGAAGAAACAGTAAGGGCTATAGCTGATTGTTTGCGTAAATTTCGTCCCGAACATGTGGTATATGATCCGGTGATGGTGTCTACCAGTGGGCGAAAGTTAATGAACGATGCTGCTATTGAAATCATAAAGAAAGAACTTTTTCCACTAACGACTCTCCTTACCCCAAATCTGGACGAAGTAGAAGTTTTAACGGGTAAAAAGATTGTTGTATTGGAAGATATGCAACAAGTTGCCCGGGAACTTTCGGCTATTTACCGGACTGCCGTATTAATAAAAGGGGGGCATTGGCCGGGAGATGAGATGCAAGATATCTTGTGTGCCGACGGAAACTTATTCATATATAAGGAGAAGAAGATAGTAAGTAAAAATCTACATGGTACGGGATGTACCCTCTCCTCTTCCATTGCTACATACCTGGCATTAGGGTATACCATGAATGAAGCGGTAGGTAAAGCTAAAAACTACTTGAGTAAAGCTATTGACGCAGGTAAAGAGATAGTTGCAGGAAAAGGGAATGGACCGTTGTGCCATTTTTGGAATCCTGAGAAAGCGCAGATAATTGATGATAAGGCAGATAGAATAGAAGGAAAATAGTATCTTCATTGCACAAAATTGCAGATTCTGTGCTGTTGTATGACAAAAATATATAACTTTGCACCCGCAAATTTAAATTTAGAACGAAAATATGAAAGCATTTGTATTTCCTGGTCAAGGTGCCCAGTTTGTGGGTATGGGTAAAGACTTGTATGACAACTCTGCGTTAGCAAAGGAATTGTTCGAAAAAGCAAATGATATCCTTGGATATCGCATTACAGATATTATGTTCAATGGTACTGACGAAGACCTTCGCCAGACAAAGGTGACTCAGCCTGCTGTTTTCCTTCATTCGGTAATCTCAGCTCTTTGCATGGGTGACGATTTTAAGCCGGAAATGACTGCCGGTCATTCATTGGGTGAATTTTCCGCATTGGTTGCTGCCGGTGCACTTTCATTCGAAGATGGTTTGAAACTGGTTTATGCACGTGCTATGGCTATGCAAAAAGCATGTGAAGCTACTCCTTCTACAATGGCTGCTATCATTGCATTGCCTGATGAAAAAGTAGAAGAAATCTGTGCTACAGTTACAGCTGAAGGCGAAGTTTGTGTTCCAGCTAACTATAACTGCCCAGGCCAGATTGTTATTTCAGGTTCCGTGCCGGGTATCGAGAAAGCCTGCGAACTAATGAAAGCTGCCGGAGCAAAACGTGCTCTTCCTTTAAAGGTAGGTGGTGCTTTCCATTCGCCATTGATGGATCCTGCAAAAATAGAATTGGAAGCTGCTATCAATGCAACAGAAGTTCATACCCCAAAATGCCCGGTTTATCAGAATGTAGATGCATTACCTCATACTGATCCTGCTGAGATCAAAAAGAATCTGGTTGCTCAGCTCACTGCTTCTGTACGTTGGACTCAGATTGTGAAAAATATGGTTGCCGATGGTGCTACCGACTTTACAGAGTGTGGTCCGGGTGCAGTGCTTCAAGGATTGATTAAAAAAATTGATTCTACGGTTTCTGCTCATGGGATAGCATAAGATATTTTCCTTTATACAATAAATGAAAAATGAAGAGGATTTCCGTCACAGGAAATTCTCTTTTTTTAGATATACCCGTTTGAAGACCTTTGTTTGAAATGCAATGCAACTCACTTCAAGTAATGTTATTCATTTGCAAAATCAGTGTTAATTTGCGTTTTATTCAATAAAACTCCGTATGCTTTATAGTGAATATGCTCTACTAATAAATGACAATGAACACTTTTAATTTTTAAATTAAGCAACAAAGTATGATTCTCTGATTTATTGTACTATCTTTGTACTCAGAGTTTGAGTTACGAAGTCGTTATCGCATAGTTCTCCTTTTTATGTATTATTAAGCAGGTCTCTCCTTTAATTATCTCCCTCACTCCAGAATTAGTATTTATTTTAATAAAATTTTAAATGAACATTTACATTTCAGGTTTAAGCTTTAGCGCAAATGATGCTGACTTAAATAATTTGTTTACAGAGTATGGAGAAGTATCTTCAGCTAAAGTAATCTTAGACAGAGAAACAGGAAAGTCAAGAGGATTTGCTTTTGTAGAAATGACAAACGATACAGAAGGTCAGAAAGCGATTGACGAGCTTAACGGAGTAGAATACGATCAAAAAGTGATTGCAGTAAGCATTGCACGTCCACGTACAGAAAAAACATCAAACGGAGGAAGAAATTATAATAACTCCAGAAGATATTAATATCCAGATAATGCAAAAACAGAAGATCTTCTGTTTTTGCATTAAAATTATCTCATTTTTACTTATTCACGGAATATTTATTAATTTTCCGTTCTTCTATATAATATCAGGAATTTCCAATCCTGTACCTTTTCATTGGGTCGATACATGCGTCAACTCTTTAGCATAAAGTATATTCAAGGTTGTTTATCCGGCTTATAGTATAGTACAAAATAAATTTATGGAATCATTTTTTATAGGAAATATTGAAATCAAAATACCTATTGTACAAGGTGGAATGGGTGTTGGAATCTCACTGTCCGGTTTAGCATCAGCAGTGGCAAATGAAGGAGGATTGGGTGTAATTTCGTGTGCCGGTTTAGGATTGCTATATCCTAAAAGAAAAGGAACTTATACTGAAAAATGTATTAGTGGATTGGAAGAGGAAATCAGAAAAGCACGTAAAAAGACGAACGGAATTATTGGAGTGAACGTTATGGTGGCACTTTCCAATTATGCCGACATGATTCGTACGGCAATCAATGAAAAAATTGATGTAATATTTTCGGGTGCAGGACTTCCTCTTGACTTACCTGCCTACTTAACACCGGATAGTTCTACTAAATTGGTACCTATCGTATCTTCTTCAAGAGCTGCAAAAATTATTTGTGATAAATGGCTGGCCAATTATAACTATCTGCCCGATGCGATTGTGGTGGAAGGTCCCAAAGCCGGCGGGCATTTAGGATTTAAAAAGGAACAACTACAGGATCAAAGTTATGCTTTAGAATCATTGATTCCGGCAGTGGTAGCGATAGCCAATAGTTACAGTGAAAAGAAGAATATTCCGGTAATTGCTGCCGGTGGAATCTCTACAGGTGAAGATATTGCCCGCTTCATGGAATTGGGAGCTTCGGCTGTACAGATGGGAAGTATTTTTGTGACAACGCAGGAATGTGATGCTTCCCAAACTTTCAAAGAAGTGTACATTCATTCCAAACCAGAAGATGTACTTATCATTGAAAGCCCTGTCGGGATGCCGGGACGAGCCATCAATGGAGAGTTTATCCATAACGTAGAAAGCGGTATGGAAAAACCTAAAAAATGCTCATTCCATTGTATTAAGACATGTGATTATCAAAAAAGTCCATATTGCATAATTAAAGCACTTTATAATGCTGCAAAAGGTAATATGAGAAGAGGATATGCATTTGCCGGCAGTAATGCTTTTCTGGCAGAAAAAATAAGTAGTGTGAAAGAGGTAATGAATAAACTGGAAAGCGAATTCTTCTTAGCAACTCATAAGCTGGTATAATCAGAAAGCTGCAAACGTTGAGATATTTAAGTATTAATCAAAATATAATTTAGATGGCAAAATCCGTAACAGTTGACAAACGTGAGAACGAAAAGAAAAGACTCGCTCGCCGAGCGGAAAAACAAAAAAGAAAAGAAGAAAAAAAACTATCACCCAAAGCGAATAGCCTGGATGATATGATTGCCTATGTTGATGAAAATGGTATGATAACCTCTACACCACCAACAGAGAATATCAAAAAAGAAGAAATAAAGCAGGAGGAAATAGTTATATCTACTCCTAAAAAAGAAAAAGAAGTTCCAACCGTGATGAAAGGACGGGTAGAATTCTTCAACACTTCCAAAGGCTTTGGCTTTATCAAAGACCTTTCGGGAACCGAAAAATACTTCTTTCATGTGAACAATGTAATGGCTGATATTTCAGAGAATGACATTGTGACATTCGACCTCGAACGAGGGATAAAAGGTATGAATGCTGTGAATATTTGCTTCGAGAATGAACAAAAAACAGGAAATTGATAGTACGTCAGACTCTGATTAAAAGTAGATGGAACAAGAATCATTTCTAAAAAATATAAAAACTAAAATAATACAATTTGAATTATGAAAAAAGGTAATATGATACGATCTGAAATGAATTCGTCCAATCAGTTGACAGAGAATGTACTTAAAGAGTATAAAAAGAGCGTAGGTGATGTAGTGCTTGTGGCAATCAGCCCACGAACATCCATTGAACTTCCTGCACACTTATCCCAGGCAGAAAGAGATCTTCGTATAGAGATTTATAAAAAGCGGCATAGTTCAAAAGTATAAAATATTAGTGTAATAAAAGTTTTAAGTAATCAAACTTTTACTTTCGGCGGCTGTTATTTATATTGATAATTAATTTATATAATCATAAATAAATAAACGATATGGGTAGGCGCAGCCAGTTGGAGCATCAGGTATCTGTTGCTCAGGAAAGGATTAAAAAGGCTCCTAAAGATACGCCCAAAGATATTATAAAGCTGTGGGAACAGGAGTTAGTCGATTTGGAAATTGAATTAAATAACCTGGTTGATGGTGAAGAAGATAACAATGACTGATCGGGATGTAAAATAAAGGGTTCGTCTGACAAATGCGTAATGGTCAAAAAAGCAATTACAGCATTTATTTAAGAAGAGTATGTGAGACAGGATATGAATGTTTATCCTGATATAATCGGCTGATTTATAGCAACTATCAACCTTGTGTTTAAAGGTGAGCAAAAGTGTACACTTATGTAAGTGTTAATTGTACTCTTTTATCATGCAAGAATATACATTCTTGATATACTAAAATGTACACTCTTGTAAAGTAAATCAGAAATGTTAAAAAAACGCATTAACAATATTAATGAATTATATATTTGTCGGATGAATCCAATAAAAAAATAGAGTTTTTAGCTGCTATATTTAAAGAGGCTTTTCGGGGTACAGAAAGTAATACCCGAAAAGCTTCTTTTTTGTTTATAATCGTCATACAAATATGTGGTTTTATTGACATACATCAAAAACCAGAGCTTTGAAATCTATTTTTTGCTTTAGATCAATTCAATCGTAACATTTCTGCATTACATTTGCAGTGTTTTCAAGGTATAATATTAAATGTTTAAATTATGAAATGGGTAAAAAGATTGTTAGATAGAATCGGAAATGCCGATTCTATGATTTGGGGGTATGTGATGCTCCATGAGTAAAAAAGTTGTTATCAGAATTTTATTGAAAGAAACGTTTGAAAAAGGAGCCCGGTAGTTGCCGGACTCCTTTTTGATTGTATAGAGATCAGATCTGTATCTTAGTTCTGTTTCTTTTTGAACAGTAAATCCGTAAAGAAATACCCTGCTTCTACTGCAACAATTCCAATTACTGCCCCTCCCACTACATCGCTTAACCAATGCCTGTTATTAAGCTGGCGGGTAATACCTGTAACTACGGCCGGTAAATAGGCCACTACACTTACCAGGATACTTTTCCTGCCATATTCCTTGTACAACAAACATGCTGATGTAAAAGCGGTTGCCGTGTGCCCCGAAGGAAAAGATAGCAAATCAGATCCGTCCGGTCTTAATACTCCAGCCAATGACTTGATTGAAGAAACAGTAATTACCATCAATGCAAATGAAAAAACAGTAGCAACCAACATTTGTGTCCAGTTACTTCGACTCTTTATTCCTGCTATTTTTAATCCGAACATAATTGTTAGCGGAAGATATGGCAGAAAATCATCATAACGGTAGGCAAAAGAAGGAATATGTGTATTACGAAGATTATATATGTACTGATTCGCGCTTTCTAAGACCCCATATCTTAAAGCACACAATGTCAATATACAAATTAATATCCAAAGAAATAGTTTACGGAAATTCGTCATACCCTCATCTGATTTTGTTGTAAATAATGCTCAAAGGTATTAAAAGATATCGGATATAAAGTCGATTGTTATTAAACAAAAACATATTTCTATATGATTTTAAGATTGACAAATGACCGGAATTGTATCACTCTACATCATTTTGCAATACAAATAAGAAGGAATTAGTTTCAGAAGCAATGCTATGTATCTCCAGCGTTTGGATATATAGTATATTTTCTTTTTCCGTGTAATAGCTTTGTATATCTGGCGTACTGCTTTATCAAGAGGTGTCACCCAAAATAAGCCTTCACCTTTTGCCATAGCTGTATCAACGAAACCGGGGCGTATATCTGTGAGATATAGAGGATAAGGTAATTTTGCAGCTTTCTGCCTTAGCCCTTCGGTGTAGTTCATTTGAAATGCTTTGGTTGCATTATATGCCGGGGCAACACCACTTCCACGAATACCGCCGATGGAAGATATAACAACAAGTTGTCCTGACTGCTGGTGTTGAAAGAATAGGAAAGCCCAATCCGCAATATTAGTAAATCCAATTACATTTGTCAGAAGAGCAGGTTTCTCCAGCCGATAGTCCAATTCTGGATTTACTTCCCCCACACCGGAACAAATCACCAGAATATCCATACCTCTCATTTCATTAGTGAGTGTATTGAGTTGATAAAGTGTATCATTGTCATTGGTAATGTCACATACTCTGTAATGGCAATCTTCACTTTGTGAACAGATCTCCTGTAACATTAATTCCCGGCGACCAACAATGCCGACAATACACCCTTCATTTATATAAGTCTCTGCCAATCCACGTCCAATGCCGGATGTAGCACCTATGATAATAACCTTTTTCATTTTCATTTTTTATCGTCCGGTACAAAAGTATCCCATCAGAATAAAAAAAGTCTTGATTGAAATCAAGATTTCAGAGTCTGTTCAAATTTTCTTCTCGTATGCTCTATTAAAACCAACTATTTATAAAAAAAGATATCTCTGACTTTATTTTCTGTTTTCATGACAATTAATAATTGTCTCCGTTTTTATGTTTATGCAAATTGTTATATCTTATGGATGGTTAGTTTTTTCCTCTACGAGAATCGACCCGTTCCTCGTAGAGTTTCGAGTCGTTTCTCGTAGAGAAAAATACGCAGCTTTACCACACTGATTTTCAGCCATTTAAAAGCAATAATATTTGTTCTATTTTTTATCAGCAAATAATATACATTCTCATACATTAATTCTTTTTCAAATTCTCAAATAACAACAAGTATGGATCAATTTCCATATTAACATTACTTATATATCATCAATCTAGGGTACAAACTACAACTGAGTATTGTAAGTTTTTTATCAAGCATATACAGAATTCTGAAAACAATAAATAAAATCAATATAGGTCAAGCAAAATTAAAGCAATAAGTATTTTTAAAGTTTTTCTAAACAATTAAAACTGTAATTTGTTATTTAATTTAAAAATGAAAGTAATTAAAAGAGGTAAACAGCTATCAATTTGACATACTCATGTAAGTTTTTCCGCGATTAGAGGCAAAAATTTAACCAAAATGTAATATAAAATAAGATAGCTAAGCTTTGTTTATTCATCTCAATAATATATCTTTGTTTGCTTTACGGCGAAAATTTAAATTAAAAACGCCTACAATATTAACTTTTATTTATTAAACATCAATGAAGAATCTAAATTTTCTGAAGTTGTTTTTTGGAACAATGCTCTTAATTGCCACAACGGCCTTTGTGAGCTGTGTTGACGATAATGACGACACCGAGGCTCCCTATCTGGAAGTCTCTCCAACAAATCTGATTTTTACTACAGACGGTACTCCTGCCGAAGGCAGCCAATCATCTTTTGAGATTTCGACCAATCGCCATTGGACAGCAACCGTAAAAGATGACAAATCCTGGGTAACTCTTTCTGCAACTGAAGGAGATGGTTCTGCAACGATTCAAGTTAGTATCCCGGAAAATATCAATGACGAAGCAAGCATTGAAATCCAGATTTCAAATAAAGTAGGTCCATTGATGACAGAAACGGTGAAAATTAAGAGTGGCAATATTAAGCCTTCCGTACTTATTTATAAAGAAACATTTGGTGTTGGTGAGCCAAAATCGGATGGCAAATGGTATTACGTAGATGAGTATACCGGATGGGATAAATCAGGAAATGGTTCTACAAACGTAGAATATGAAGGTACAGGAGCCTCAATCCGTAATAATGGAAGTACCAGTACCGGATATGAAGGTGCTTCTGGTAAAGGAAAATTATTTTTCGGCGCTAATCCCAGCTTTATTGTTAAAAAGATAACTTTAGCAGAGGAACAAACTGACTTGATGCTAACGTTTGGTAGTGTTTATTATGAATTCAATTCAAAAGACAATGAATTTAAACCTGATTTATTACATTTCTTTGTAAGCGCTGATGGTTCAACATGGTCTAATGCACTAACATTCACAACTAAAGATGCAAGCGACAGTTGGGTCTTTGTAACTTCTAACTTTACACTAAAGAATCCAAGCTCCACTCTTTATATCAAATTTATAGTAGATCAAGCTTCCGTATTCTCAATAGATGACGTCACTCTTGCAACAGGGCAGGGAGGTCAAGAAATCGACTTGGAAAATGGGTCTGTACCAACCGTCTTTACAGCTGATGCAACTAATACAACTGAAACCACTGCAACAGTGGGTGGCTCTATTGCCAACATTGATCCTTCTGCATTAACAGAAGTAGGCGTGCAATATACAGAGTTTAGTACAGGCACTGTAACCGATATTGATTGGACGAAAGTAGCTAAGACCAAAGCAACTACTACAGCTACCCCATGGACAGTAGCCCTTACAAACCTGACCAAAGATACTCAATATGCTTTCCGTGCCTATGCAGTGACGGCTTCCGGTGATATATATGGTGAGCCTAAAACATTTGTAGCAATGGAAACGACTTACACACAAATCAGCATCGGTGATTTAGTGAAAAAGATGACAAGTGGTTCAGCAGCCGTTCCAGTAGATCAGGATTACGTTATTGAAGGTATAGTGTGCGGTGATCCTGCTGGCAAAAATTACTCATATGGTACCCTTTATCTTATGACAGAAGGAACAAAAACGGCAGGTAATGCGCTCTCTATTTATAATAATAAAATTGATGTTACCCAATATTCGTTAGGTGATAAGCTTAGAGTTAATCTGCAAAAAGGTGTAGCAGGAATTTATAAACGTTACGATGTTCCGCAAGTGGAAGGTTTCAGCGTTACAGATATTGAAAAAGTGTCAAGTGGTAATCTGGTAGAACCAATCGAACTTACCTCTATAGATCAACTTACTTCCTACGTTTGTATGCCTGTTACTGTAAAGAATGTAACAATTGAAACAGCCGGAATATGGAAAGAGAAAACAGATGCTGCCTCTACACATACATTCAAAGTAAACGGCAGTTCATTAACTGTATACATCAATAAAGGTGCAACATCTTTCGACGGTAAACCATATACAAACGGCAGTAAACCGATTACAGGTATCGTATCTATATTCAAGAGCAATGGCCAGTTAATGCCACGTAATTTGGATGATGTAAAAGCATTCGATTCTACAGAGCCAGCCATTACGTCTGTTAGCCCAACTGTGGTAAGCTTTCCTTCCACAGGAGGAACTAAAGAAATTACTGTAAATGTAATAAATCAGGGAAGTAGTGTGATTACAACAACAGGGCTCGATGGTATTCTGGAGTCTAACGTAAACGGTACAACAGTAACTGTCAAAGCTAACGAAAATACCAGTACAAACGCTGTCACTCAAACTTTAACAATCTCACTTTCGGGTGCCAACAGTGTGACAGTTCCTGTTACCGTAGCCGGAGTTTCTAGTGGTAATGAAACAACATTGACGATGACATCTGCACAAATTGTAGAGAAGAAATCTGGTGATCTGGCTTTGAATAATTCAGGATATGGTAGCCAGGCTGTAGCAACGCCTTCTACATGGTATACGTGGAATGATGGTGGAATTGAATTTGCCGGAGCCAGATTAATGATCGGAAAAACTCCGGAGAGCATTATTGGTATGATACAAATGCAAGGCCATGCCTCTACCGCCACCAATCAAGGATTGATCACCAACAATACCCCTTTGGGTAAAATAAAATCAATTACCCTATCATTGGGAGACTCATCCAGTGAGAGCTACCAGTACACTCCTGCATTCACCGTATATGGAGGAACAGAAGCGAATGCATTAACTACAGCGATCACTGAAAGTGGAAATAAGTTTAACCCGACATTTGATTTTTCTGGTGGGAATTTTAGTCATTTCACGATTAAGAATGATAAGACAGGTGCACTGTACATTTCAAAAATAACTGTAGTATACGAAAAATAATCTAACAACTTTGAGACATTTAAGTAACTCTTGCTAGCATCTGGCTGTCAAGAGTTACTTGTCCCAAAAGGAAAATAGAATTTAAATGACATCAATTCATAAATATTATACAGCTGTAATACACACCACCTTACTCACAGTATTAATGCTGTGTGCAGGAGCCTGTGGCAGTGATGATCCGGAAGTATCACAAGAGCCGAATGTTGCTTACTGGAAAATATCTTCGACAGTAAGTTCGTCCGAGGGTTCTTCGGCAATCATCATAACAGGAACAACAGGCATTGAGTGGGACGCAGACGTTGTCGAAGGAAATACCTGGTGTGCATTCAGTAGTAAAGACTATACGAATTCTACCAAGAGCGGTGTAGTAAACAGTGGACTTAATGTACTATATGTATACTACAAAAGCAATACCGGAAAAGAGCAACGTGAAGCCAAAATCTCTTTCCGCTTTGCGGGAGGAGAAGCACAGACTTTCACCTTGATACAACTTGCCGAATCGCAACAAAACTTACCGCCATTCGGAGCTTGGGCAGAACTGCCGGCACCTAAGGAGAATGCGAATTATCAATACGTCACACATTACGGTCCACTAAGCAACAATAAAAAAGTTCGTAATTACTCTATCTGTTTCGATAAGATAAAGAAAGCTGCATTATGGGTAGCATATCCAATACATAATGCCTATTTAGGAAATGTCAAACGTACAGACGCATGGGCTTTTGATCCCATCATTCCTATTGCTTACCAAGCAAACTGCGTAGATAAATCATACAGAGGATCCTATGATCGTGGACACCAATTACCATCGGCAGATCGTTTGGCTACTGATGAATTGAATGCTCAAACTTTCTATATGTCGAATATGACTCCACAATTAGATGAACTGAATCAAAAGATGTGGGCAAAGCTCGAAGCCAGGGTCCGTGGAAACAAATGCTCCGATACTTTATATGTAGTAACCGGTGCCATTTTTAATTCCAATGCAACCACATTTGACGGAGCCGGCAATGTAGTATCACTTCCAACGAACTACTATAAAGTTCTGTTGCGCACCAAAAGTGGTTCGACAGGTAAGGCTATCAAGGATTGTTCGGACAGTGAACTTATCTCTATCGGATTCTGGGTGGAACAGAAACCTTATGGTAATATTGAACCTCCCCGGTCTATTTGTACATCAGTAGCAGATATTGAAGCAAAAACAGGTTTCACGTTTTTCCCACAAGTATCAGCAACTGTAAAACAACAAAACAACCCTACACAATGGGGAATCAACTAATATTCTGACGTATGAAAAAACTATTAATTCCTTCAATTTTCTTTGTGTTACTGATCTCGTTCAGTTTCGCACAGAAGCCTTATAAAGTAGTTTTCTACAACATCGAGAATTTCTTTGACACGATCAACGATCCTGAAGTTCTGGATGACGAGTTTACTCCCGAAGGACCTAAAAAATGGAATACAACCAAATATAACAAGAAGCTCAGTAATATCGAACGGGTGCTTTTTGACATCGCTGCCATTGATAAAAATTATCCGGTTGTAATTGGTGTTTCAGAAGTAGAAACCCGTGGCGTATTAGAGGATATTATCGCTACTCCTAAACTTGCTCCGGGTAATTACCGAATCGCACACTTCGATTCTCCCGAAGCACGTGGAGTGGATGTAGCATTCCTGTATCGTCCTGACGTATTTAAAATAGAAGGACAATATCCGGTGAAAACAGTCATTCCTTCGTTGCCCAACTTCAAGACACGTGATATTCTCACCATGTGGGGAACCATCGAAGATGAACCGTTCTTCTTTATGGTAGCGCACTGGCCGTCGCGTCTGGGAGGCAAAGAAGCTTCCGAATTCAAACGGATCGCGGTAGGAGAACAGATGCGTAGCATTGCAGACTCAGTATTGAGAGCTAATCCGGCCACAAAAGTGATAGCAATGGGCGACTTTAATGATGATCCTACAGACAAGAGTATTGCACAAGGGTTGGGAGCAAAATTCAAATTAAAAAACCTCAAAGAAGGAGACCTCTATGATCCTTATGCCGATATGCTTAAAGCAGGATATGGAACACTGGCTTATGGTGATGCATGGAATATCTTCGATAATATCGTAGTAACAGAAAATCTTGCCACAGGTTCTACCGGCAAACTTAAGCTTCAAAAGGCTCCCGGTTCTAAATTCTATGGCAATATTTTCAAACAAAGTTATATGATACAAAAAGAGGGACAGTTTAAAGGATATCCATTGCGCACATATGTAGGCAATAATTTCCAGGGTGGTTATAGTGACCACTTCCCCGTATATATCTATATAGGTAAATAAAAATCTTTAATATTTATGAGAATAAAAACATTCCTAATTATGGTATTATCTTTGCTATCACTAACCGCTTATGCGCAGTATGGTGGTATCAAGGGTAAGGTCGTTTCCCGTACTACACGTGCGGCTATTGACGGTGTAAAGGTCACCTTGACACCGGGAGACGTGACGACAAAGACCGATGCTACAGGTAATTTTGAGATTGAAAATTTAGCAAAAGGTGAATACTCTCTTACCTTTGAAGCTGCAGAGTTCGAACCACTCACCATCGCTGTTCGTGTAGACAAGATGATAAGAGATATCAATAATGTGGTGATGGTTCCTGATAACGTTACTCCGATGATGGATGATGCCATCTTTACAGAGTTCGATACCGAAACACTTGAAGATGCACAATCATTGCCTTCGTCATTGTCTGCATCAAAAGATGTCTTCAACAACATTGCATCTTATAAATTCAGTGAAATGCGATTCAACGTCCGTGGTTATGACTCTCAATATTCAGACGTTTACATGAACGGAATTCAGCTCAATGATGCAATGACAGGATATACTCCATGGTCATTGTGGAGCGGTCTGAATGACGCAACACGTAACCAGGAGATAACTTCCGGACTGAATATGGGGGATATGGGAATCGGTGGTATTGCCGGTACAACTAATATCAATACCCGCCCTTCACAGATGCGTAAAGGCTTGCGCGCAAGTGTAGTAAATGGTAACTCCATGTACCGTTTTCGCGGAATGGTGACCTATTCATCCGGCCAACAGGACAATGGCTGGTCCTATGCCTTCTCCGTATCAACCCGTCAGGGAGGTAATTCTTATGTAGACGGTGTTTACTATAACGCTTTCGGATACTTTGCTTCTATTGAGAAACAATTTAATCCTCAGCATCGTCTTGGATTAACCATCTTAGGTGCTCCTACAGAACGTGGAGCACAACAAGCATCCACTCAGGAAGCCTATGACTTGGTAGGAAACAATTACTACAACCCAAACTGGGGATGGCAGGATGGTAAACGCCGCAATGCACGCGTACGTAATTATCACGAACCCATTGCAATGCTTAATTACACATTTGATATTAATGATCGTTCGCAATTAAACGTTGCCAGTTCACTACGATTTGGCCAGAATGGTTATTCTGCATTAACCTGGTACGGCGGTCCAGACCCACGCCCCGACTACTACCGTTATCTGCCAAGCTTTTATAATGGTACGGAAATAGGTGCATGGCTCGATGAAGCATGGCGTGCCAATACAGACAATATCCGTCACATCAATTGGGACCAATTGTATGACATCAACCGCAACCAGCCGGAAAATTCATTGTATGGTTCCGGACGTCGTGCCATCAACATGATTGAAGAACGCCATACCGATCAGTTGGACTGGAATTTCTACACACAGTTTTCCCACATTCTCCGTAATAGCTCTAAAATTAATGGGGGAGTGAACTTACGCCGTAACCGTACCGAATATTACAGCGAAGTAAAAGATTTGTTAGGCGGTGATTACTGGGTAGATGTGGATAAGTTTGCAGAACGCGACATGGGTGGTCTCAATCCTATTCCTTATCAGAACGATATGGACTACTATGAGAAATATGGGCATGCACGCGCAGCAAAAGAAGGTGATAAATACAGTTATGACTATTACGGAAACAACCTCACCGCACGCGCCTGGGCAATGTATGAAACGAACTTCAAAGGCCTTGGTATAAATCTTGGCGGTGAAATTGGGCATTCTACTTTGTGGCGTCATGGTTTATGGAAAAAAGGATTGTTCCCAAATGATTCACAGGGTGACTCTAAAAAGCTGAACTATCTGACTTATAAGCTGAAAGCCAACTTCAATTATAAATTTTCGGCAGCTCACTCTATTGATGCCAGCATTATTTATATGCAGGATGCTCCGGCATTCCAGTCGGCATTCGTATCTCCCCGTACACGTAATTCAGTTACTCCGGGTATCTCGGCAGAAAAAGTATTTGGTGTAGATGCATCTTATAACTTCCGCTGGGGGGATTTTAAAGCACGTGTATCAGGTTATTATACCAAATTCATAGATCAGTCGAAGGTTATTTCCTACTATGACGATGTAGAATCTACTTTCTCCAACTTTGCCATGAGCGGTATTGATAAGCAGCACTTTGGTCTGGAAGTTGCCGCATCCATACCTCTGTATGCCGGATTGGCTCTGAACGGTGCTATAAGCTGGGGACAGTTTACTTACGACTCTAACCCCGATTATGTACAGATTCAGGATAACAGTGGAGAAATTAAAAATGAAGGTAAAGTTTACTGGAAAAATTTCCGTGTAGAAAGTACCCCTCAGACAGCAATGAATATTGGTTTGTCTTATCGTAGCCGTAATAATATTTATGCTTCCGTTGATATGAACTACTATAATAATATGTATCTGTCTATGAGTCCTCTCTACCGTACAGACGCTGTATTATCACGTAACATGTCAGCAGAAGATATCCGTGAGTTGCGCCATCAGGAGAAATTCAATTCAGCTTGTGTATTCAATGCAAGTGTAGGTAAGAACTGGTACATTAACCGTGCGTACACACTTGGATTCAGCCTGGAAGTAAAGAATCTGCTCAACAACCAAGATATTAAGACCGGTGGATACGAACAGATTCGTTTGCTCAAGAACAAAGATGAGAACTATCAGACTTATCAACCGTTCGACTCGAAATATTTCTATATGTTCGGTACGACCTATTATATGAATATTTATTTCCGCTTCTAAATGACGTAACGAATAAAAAATGAAAGCTATGAACAAAATAGTAAAAATATGTATGATTGCAGCAGTCGTGTTGAGTTTCACTGGCTGCTACAATGACTTTGACGATCCTGCTCCTGCAAAAGTATGGACGAAAGAGGATTTTTCTAATGAGAAGATTATTTCTATCAAGGATTTCAAACAACTGTTCTATGATGTATATGGTAGTGGTGAAACAAGTCTGGCCAAAACGCTTGAAATAACAGAAGATTATGTAATACATGGAAAAGTAATCTCAAGCGACCAAGCTGGTAACGTTTACAAATCAGTATATATTTACGATGAAGAATCCAAATCGGCCATCGAACTCAAACTGATGGTTAGTAACTATGTGTTCTATCATCCGGGACAAGAGATTTTTGTAAAAACCAAAGGATTGGCCATTGGTAGTTATCGCTATATGTTAAGCGTAGGAGGAATGCCTACTGCTACTGACATTGCCAAGGGTTATGCAAACCGTAACCTGGAAACACAGCTTCTGGTCAACGCACACATTTTCCCGGGAGCCTTGGGAGAATTAACTGCTGCAGACACACTGGTGGTTAATGCAACCAATTACAAAAAAGAACTTACGGATGATGCTTTAGGACGTTTAGTACGTTTTGAAGGTTTGGAGTATAAAGCCGGCACTTTTGATGGTGATACATATCCTCAGTTTCTGGAGGTTACCTATCCGGGAGGACAAACAGAGGCTGTTTATACCAATAAATTCTATGAGAGTGAAGGCTTGACACCCACTTATGCTTATAGCTACAATAATCAACGTTATTACGGTTCATCCTGGTTCTCTTTTGGAGGAACTTCGACCTCATCGGGTAACTATATTGTACGCGTAAGCGGTTATGCCAACTTCGCACTTCAACCGTTGCCCCAAAATGGTCAAAAAGGGGATATCACAGCAATCTATACAAAATATTCGGCCAAAAAGGGTAATTACATTAAATATCAGTTATTGGTTAATAGTATGAATGATATTAAATTTTGAATCGAACTCACCACAGAGTAACACCGAGTTCCACAGAGTACTATTTATCTGATTTACAATAAAAAACTCGACAAAACTCTGTGGGACTCTGTGGTGAAACCTATTCAAAGCCATCATAAAAAAAGTCCGGATGATGTTAAAAGCTTCATCCGGACTTTCTTATTATAAAAAGATCAATCGGTTACAAGAAATAGAATATTAATAATACCACCGCATTTACCGCTATCACACAACCGAATCCTCCCAATATCCAGGGACGCAGCTTACTCCCTTTCCCGGCAAAGAACAATGCGTAGCACATATTAACCATAATATTGCTCACAATAGCCTGCATACTACAAGCTGTGATCACCAACGCAGCGACAGTACCTGTACTTTGCAATAAGTTCAGAATAAAAGGAGTAATATCACTAAAACCCGAAACAAACGACAGAAGGTTTAACCCTCCCGTGCCTGCATAAATCAACGTATAGTGCGTAAGAACGGTAAACACAACAAACAGCACAGCGAAAATCAATGCTACTTTAAACTCCAGCGGATTGCTACCGTCTTCATCCTCATCCACATTTTCAGTGACATCTGTTTTCTTCCTTCGCGAATGAATAAACCATGCAACAGCTGCCGCAGTCAATGCCATGATAAGGAGATAAGGATAAATATCCAGAAATATCTCACGACTGAAAATAAAGATCAGTATCATAAACCGCAAAAACATCATACTAACTGCTAGCAACATAGCAGCAACATATTCTGTTGCCTGACCGGAATGTATATTACGACTTTTACGCGCTAAAACAGAGATAGTGGCAGTACTACTATAAAGCCCCCCTACAATGCCGGAAACCAACACACCGGACTCACGAAACACATAACGTTTCAGCAAATAAGACAGATATGAAATGCCGGAAACAACCACAGTAGCCAGCCATATGGAATAAGGAGTCAGGTTGATATCCGGGATAATATTCTCATCAGGCAACATAGGCAAAATGATACCACTAATAGCCAGAAACTTGGCAAGGGTAATCATTTCATCGTTCTTCATACGCTGGGCGAATTCGGTGAAAGTATGCTTCAATTCCGTCAGTAATAATACGGTAACAACAACCATAACATAAAACCACGAAGGCTGCGTATCGACTATCGGAGCAATGCAATAGGTGATCAAAGCAATTATGATGGTGGTCACACCAAATACGTGGAACTGAGATTGCTTAACATAATAATTCAAACCAAGCAAGATACCCAGTATCAAACCTCCTCCCATAAACAAACGCATATCTGCCTTATCAAGAATGTAGAGTAAATATCCCAATATACCAATAAAGGTAAAGGTACGGTCAGTACCGAAAAGAGTCGTCTCTCCTTCTCGTTTCAGACTGATTTTACGTTGGGAAAGACCGATAAGAAGAGAAAACAAAGTCACCAGAATAAAAGTGACCAGTTCACGCGGAAGATAGTTATATAATTGCTCCATACAGTGTCCTTTTAATAATAAGAACAAATATACAGATTATTTTGTTAGCGTTACCAGGTTGTGTATGGTTTCTTCATCAACTGTGAATTATAGTAACGAACATCTCCTGTTACTTCCTGTCCGATAAAAGAAGGTTTCACAAAAGCCTCATCTTCAGCATTGAGTTCCACCTCTGCAACAATAAGTCCTTCGTTTTCACCATAAAACTCATCGACTTCAAAAATATGTTCACCACTACGAACCAAATAGCGGGTTTTATCAATTACCCCCGGTTCACAAAGTTTCATTAGTTCTTCTGCCTCATGCAAAGACAGCTCTTTCTCCCATTCATAGCGGCTGGTTCCGGATTCATTAGAGGCTCCCTTGATAGTGAGATACCCTCTACCGTTACGAATTCGTACACGCACCGTCCGTCCACGGGCACTGCTTATATACCCCTGTACAATACGACTTTGCTCAAAAGCCTGTGATTTAAAATCTCCGATAACGAGAAACTTACGTTCTATCTCCTGTGCCATGCTGCAAAGATAGAAATAAAAGTTATAAGGTGATAGAGTTATAGGGTGATAAAGTGATAGAACGGTAAGGTGGTAAGGTTATAATTGTATCTAAAAGTTATTTGTCAAAATCGCAACTATCTTTTCGGTATTTTCCAATTTAAAATGGTAACAAAAGTCAGAGATATTCTTTTTTTTAGATAAAATACTGGTTTTCAACCATTAAATCATTTATATTTTGTTGATAAAACATGCACTTTATACTGTCAGAAAATAGTATTTTAAGGGTGAGTTAAATACGTACTTATTATACATAAAAATACGTACTTTAAACAGACAAGAGTACGTACTTCTCTAAAACCGCGTCATAAATTCGATAACTAATTTATCTTGCTCCGAATCTTTAGGAATGCCACCCTTTTTATAAAAATACTTTTCATAATTCAACCGGATATCGGCAACGAAAGCCTTGGAAAAGCTAAAAGTAAGCCCACCGGTAAGACGCTTACGGGCATAATCCGTAATGGGAAGACGACGGGTTGTTTCGTCCATTCCAAGTCCGTTACTATGATCATTCATCATATCATAGCGTACGAGAAACGACATTTTATGAAAGAATTTGTGCAATGGCAGATCATAGTTTACAAAACTATTAACAGCATGTACATCATCAAAAGAACTGTGACCATACTTCTTATATAGATATTCGGCTTCAATGTGAAATTTGTCTGTTTCATAATAGATACCGATATCATACATGTTGATACGTATAGCCTCCGGTTTAATCATTTGTGTACTTAAAGTGAGATTCCAGCCTTTAACAAACCATAATTGTCCTTTTAGGGAGTAGTTCAACGTCTTCTGCCACTTTTTTTGATTAGTAAGTCCCGAACCATTGAATAAACCTCCTTCAAGGATAAAAGGCAATGCAGCATTTTTTCGGGTATAGGCCAACGTAGCACCTACGTCACGCACATCTCCCACCTGCTTGGCAATAAACGAACGATTTGCAAAATACTGTTGATGAGGAGAGCGATGGGCATCAATTGTAAAAGGAACACGCATCTGTCCGATTGTAAAATCAAGGTGTTTCACCGGGAAAATACGGGTATAGGCGTCTAACATGCGGATAGTGCCCTGATCTGATAAGTCAATTTCTACTTTGTAAGCAACAATAGGAAGTACATTGCCCGTAAGACTGAAACGTGCATTACGCACCTGGAAACGGCTTTCATTTGTAGCTGTCTGATACTCATACTTAGCACGAACAGTACCATGGATGGCTGGCAAATAGTCATGCAGTTCCATTTTTTCTTTATTCAGCTTCTTGCCATCCACAACTTCTTCATTCACTTGTCCAAAAGCCATCGTAGCAAGTAATAAACCAGCTATGGCTGTAGTCAGTTTCCTCATTCCGGTCAAAATCTTTATTTTGCCGCAAAGATACCTGCATAGATGTACATCGTTATGACAAATGAGCTACAAAGCTGTTACAAAAAAGAATTCATCACAAATTATGCAGAAAACCATCTACATAATCTGTGATGAATAAAATCATCCTAAGAAAGAAAATCCAATTAACATGGCCAATGCCAGAATAACGAGTCCTACTGAAATTATCTTAATAACCCGTTTGGCTTGTTCTTCTTCCTTTTTTGTGTGTGTTACTTTTTTCTTATTCTTACCCATATGTTTTTAGCTTTAAAGTTCAACGCTAACAAAGCTAAGAATAATTATTCAATCCAACGAAGGATAAGGAAATTAATTTTGTTCTTCCGATGAAAACTCCATCAAATAGGCTTTGATGAAATCCTCAATCTTCCCATCCATCACACCATTTACGTCAGAAGTCTGATAATTAGTACGATGATCCTTCACACGCCGATCATCAAACACATAACTCCGTATCTGTGATCCCCATTCAATCTTCTTCTTTCCGGCTTCTACCTTCGCTTGCTCAGCCATACGATGCTGCAACTCTTTATCATACAAGATAGAACGTAACTGACGCATCGCATTCTCTTTATTTTTAGGCTGGTCACGTGTTTCGGTGTTTTCGATAAGAATTTCTTCTTCCTCACCAGTATAAGGATCTTTAAACTGGTAACGTAGACGAACTCCCGATTCTACTTTGTTCACATTCTGACCACCGGCTCCACCCGAACGGAAAGTATCCCATGAAATACGTGCCTGCTCGATGTTAACCTCAATGCTATCATCCACAAGCGGAGTAACAAAAACGGAAGCAAACGAAGTCATACGCTTCCCCTGGGCATTGTATGGCGAAACACGCACCAGGCGATGTACTCCATTTTCACCTTTCAGATAACCGTAAGAATAATCACCTTCTATCTGAATTGTACAAGTTTTAATACCTGCCTCATCGCCTTCCTGCAAGGTAGAAATTGTTGCTTTATATCCATTCGTTTCGGCATAGCGCAGATACATACGCATCAGCATAGATGCCCAGTCCTGACTCTCTGTACCACCCGCTCCGGAATTTATTTTCAAAACACAGCTCATCTGATCGGCTTCGCCACGGAGCATATTTCTCAATTCCAGGTTCTCTACAGCTTCCAGTGCTTTGGCATAACCCTCATCCACTTCTGCTTCGGTAACAAGTTCGTCTTTATAAAAATCGAAAGCCAGTTCCAGCTCATCGCTCAGTGTCTTGACTGTATTATAGTCTGCAATCCACTTCTGCAAGTCCTTCACCTTCTTCATTTGTGCTTCGGCACGTTTCTGATCATCCCAGAAACCCGGAGCTTGTGTTCTTAATTGTTCTTCTTCGACCTGAATTTTCTTCCCGTCGATGTCAAAGATACCTCCTCAGCGCATCAGTGCGCTCTTTCACGTCTTTAAGTTGTTCAATAGTAATCATTTGATTTACAATTTACGATTTACAATTTACGATTTACAATTTACGATTGAAATTACTTTATTCAATCATTTTATCTGTCTCAAGGGGACAAAGATACGCAAAAATCCGCTACCTTTGCTTTTGTAACTAAATTGTTATCATTGATATGAATAAACTACTAAAACTATCCTGCCTGTCGCTATTTCTCTTAATAGTGACAAGTGTGAGTGGAGCTACGTCCAAAGACTACCGCTATGAGACAGTGCCCAACGATCCGTTGAAAGCACGCATTTACACACTGGACAACGGGTTGAAGGTCTACATGACCGTGAACAAAGAAGAACCACGTATACAAACTTTTATTGCCGTACGTGTAGGTGGAAAGAATGATCCCGCAGAAACCACCGGACTGGCTCACTACTTCGAACACCTGATGTTTAAGGGTTCACAAAAGTTCGGTACACAAAATTATGCTGCCGAAAAACCTTTGCTCGACCAGATTGAGCAACAGTTCGAGATATATCGTAAAACAACTGATGAAGCAGAACGTACAGCCATCTATCATAAAATAGACAGCCTGTCATACGAAGCTTCCAAATTTGCCATACCTAATGAATACGACAAACTAATGGCTGCCATCGGAGCTAAAGGGACCAATGCCTACACCGGATTCGACATGACTGTCTATGTAGAAAATATCCCTGCTAACCAGATAGACAACTGGGCTAAAATACAGGCTGACCGTTTTGAAAACTGCGTCATTCGAGGCTTCCACACAGAGTTGGAAACAGTGTACGAAGAAAAAAACATGTCACTGACCAAAGATCCGCGTAAGGTATACGAAACAGTATTGTCTGCCCTCTTCCCACACCATCCTTATGGTACACAGACTGTGTTAGGTACACAGGAAGATCTGAAGAATCCTTCTATCACCAACATCAAAAACTACCACAAACAATGGTATGTACCCAACAATATGGCTATTTGCCTATCCGGTGATTTTGATCCGGACCAGATGATTACTACGATTGATAAGTACTTCGGACATTTAAGGCCTAATAATAACTTACCAAAACTTAATTTGCCGAAAGAATCATCCATCACTGCCCCTATCGTCCGTGAAGTATTGGGTCCGGACGCCGAGAGCCTGACACTGGCATGGAGATTCCCGGGAGCTGCCAGTAAGGAATACGAAATCCTACAGGTCGTTTCACAAATCCTGTACAACGGTAAAGCCGGTCTTATAGACCTTGATCTCAACCAGCAACAGAAAGTGTTACAGGCCTATGGTTACCCACTGGACATGGCAGATTACTCGGCTTTAATGCTGCAAGGCCGTCCCAAACAAGGACAGACATTGGATGATGTAAAGAACCTGTTGCTTGAAGAAATCAAAAAGCTACGTGCAGGAGATTTTGACGAAAAAATGCTGCAAGCCAATATCAATAACTTCAAACTCTACCAGGTTCAACAACTGGAAAGTAACAGGGGACGTGCAGACATGTTCGTAAACTCATTCATTAACGGCACCAACTGGGCAGATGAAGTAACCGCCATCGACCGTCTTGCCAAACTCACCAAAGAGGACATCGTAACTTTCGTCAATAAATATCTGACCGATCAGAACTATGCCGTTATTTATAAAAAGCAAGGACAAAATCCGAATGAGAAGAAAATGGCAAAACCAACCATCACTCCGATTGTGATGAACCGTGACGTTGCCAGTGACTTCCTGAAGGAGATACAAAACAGTAATGTAAAGCCCATCGAGCCTGTATTCCTCGATTTTAAGAAAGACCTCAGCCAACTGAAAGCTAAATCGGGCATTCCTGTACTATACAAACAGAACACAAGTAATGACCTGTTCCAGTTGATCTATGTATTCGACATGGGCAATAATAATGATAAAGCCCTCGGTACCGCTTTCGATTACATTGACTATCTGGGAACCTCCGATATGACACCGGAGCAAGTAAAAAGCGAATTCTATCGCCTGGCATGTAACTTCCGCGTATCTCCGGGTAACGAACGTACCTATGTTGTACTGTCGGGATTGAATGAGAATATGCCTGAAGCAATGAAATTGTTTGAGAAACTGATGGCGGATGCACAAGTAAATAAAGAAGCTTATACCAATATGGTAGCCGACATTCTGAAATCACGCAAAGATGCCAAACTGAACCAGATGCAGAACTTCCGTCGACTGATGAACTACGGTATGTATGGTCCTAAATCTCCTGCTACCAATATACTGACAGAAACCGAACTTCAAACCATGGATCCTCAGGAACTCACAGACCGTATTCATAATCAGAACAGTTACAAACACCGCATTATGTACTATGGTCCAACAAGTGAAAAGGAACTGTTGGCTATTATCAACAAAAATCACCAGGCTCCCAAAAAGTTAAAAGAGATCCCTGTTGGTAATGAATTCCCACGTCTGGAAACTCCGGTAACCAAAGTACTTATCTCCCCTTATGAGGCAAAACAGATTTATATGACCCAGCTCTCTAATCGTGGTGAAAAATTTGATCCTATGATTGAACCCTCACGCCAAATGTACAATGAATACTTTGGGGGTGGTATGAACTCGATCGTATTCCAGGAAATGCGTGAGAGCCGCGGACTTGCATACTCCGCATGGGCCGGACTCAACCGTCCGTCTTATTCGAAGTATCCATATCTGCTCCAGACTCAGATAGCCACACAGAATGATAAAATGATTGATGCTATCAAGGTTTTCAACGATATTATCGATAACATGCCGGAGTCTGAAGCTGCTTTCCAGCTTGCCAAAGAAGCACTTATCGCTCGTCTGCGTACAGAACGTATCACTAAGAGTGACATCATATGGTCATACATTAATGCACAAGATCTGGGACAAAATGTAGACAGCCGTATTAAGCTGTATAATGATGCACAAAGCATGACACTGAAAGATGTTATCAACTTTCAGAATAAATGGGTGAAAGGACGCACCTATACATACTGTATCCTCGGTGACAAAAAAGAACTGGATATGGAAAAACTAAAGGAAGTAGGCCCAATCCAGGAACTTACACAAGAAGAGATTTTTGGATATTAAAGAATAAATCTAAAAAATAAAAATGCACCCCACAAGTTAGAAAATGAACTTTAGGGGTGCATTATTTATATTGAGGTACACATTAATTAATATATGGTTCTTATCTCATTTTCCTGTACATCAATTTCTTTTGTTTCATTGAGTAAATCACCAGTTACAATAACTGTTTCACCGTTATTATGGTGTACATTCAGCTTTTTACCCCGAATACATAAACCATCTACCCCAGATGTAGTATTGAACAAATTCACAACATGGGGTTCTCCTTTTTGATAAAAATAATTATTTTTCAATAAAACAAAATCAATAATAGAAGCCATTCCGAATATAGAAGGCCTCACTCCACTGGGTTTACCGTTCCGATAAGTTTCAGCAAAAACCGAATTGGTCAACACGATATCCCGAATATTTGCTTCTAACAAATTCCGGGCAAGAGTAACCTTATTTTTGTCTATCAATCCATATACCGTATAATTCATATCCGGATATTTTGCCGCGTCAAATCCGGCAAATGGCAGTTCAGTATCATAGTATTTATAGAAAAGCCCTAACATACTCTCATAATAATCATCCGAAAGCTCATCCAGATATAATCCGGTAGTAATCTGAACCGGAAAGGTATCTCTCCCCTTAAACTGATTAAGATGTTGGACAGGTAGTGTCTGAGGACTATCCCAAAACCAATTCAGGCATTGTGAGAACAGACTCTGATATTTATTTTCCCAATCGCCGGCATCTACTTTCTTACCAAGTACATCAGCTATTTGAACCATACATTTGATATCTATGAGTCCTGCAACGACAAACTCTATATCCTTTTCATTTTCAGGTGTCATACCCAAATAAATCCAACGAGGATTCTTTATCCTCCAGTCCAAATAACGGGATAGAGCCGGATAAACTTCTTCCAACGATCTGACATCTCCCGTCAACTGATATAAGATCCAGGCTGTTTCTGCCTTCTTGGAAGGAAGACTTTCACCACCTAACATACCTTCATCATCAACCAATGAAAGCATACCTTTCAATGCACTCCAGGAAATAGAGGGATTAATATACCCATATAACTGCATCCCGACAAAAGATTCCCATGCAGCTGAGAAAGGAGAACTCTTATGACCATGATCCCATAAAGAAGGCTTTCCTGCTACAAGTTGATAATAAGGATAAACTGCCGGATCGGGACACAATACAGACTGTGCCAAAAACACCCATGCTTTATAATAGGTAGCTTTTACTTGTTCCGGAGTAACTCCTTTTGCATCAATGGAACGTAATGAGAAATCCACTGGCTGAGGTACCCGCGAAAGATATGTATCCCAGTACTTTTCCTGTTTTTTATAAGCATCTAACGCCTTCTCCTTTTTCAATGGAGCCAATACACGGGTAAGCATTTTCCCGGAAGATTCCTCCGGTAAAGCAAAAGAAATACTCCAAACCATATCGGGAACTGTAGTCATTTCTATTGCCCACCATTTGGCTTTAGTAGCATCCTTCACCCTATTTTTCTTAGCTTTCAAATCATCATAACTTCCATAATAGGTAATTCCTTTAAACAGCCCATTAGAAGCTATAGCATATTTAAAATCAGGATGTTCTATAGTTAAATAAGATTTATGATAATCAACCTTACCCGGAATACTTCCCGCAAGAACAATACGGGTGTTTGAACGAAAACGAACGCTCCTCACAAGCGTGTTTTCGTCATAGAAAAAGTCAGTCCCTTCCACATATACATTTTGCGGATAAGTAGCACTAAATGGTAATGCATGAGGCATCCACTGTGTCTGGTACGTCAATGCTTCGCTGTATCCTTCGCCAGTATCGGTCAATAATAGCAACAGTTTTTTTACTTCTCTTCCAAAACGATTTCCTTTATCATTATTGTTTGTACTCAAATAAGCAACGTTTAAAGGTAAAGAAGAAGCATTACTATAAACGACAGGAGTAATTTCATCCGGATTTTTATCAAAATCATAAGGGTTAATTACAATTCTCGAACCTTCAATACTCAGATCGCGACGTTGAAGCCCCCCTTCTTCCATCAGGTCTGTACTTTTAGGAGGTTGTGCTCCTACAACCAAAAACGGAAAAAACAGAGCTATTATTAAACTAAAATTCTTTTTCATATTTTATACAACAACTACATTACACATAGTTTTATCACAAATCGATTCTTTTTCCTTCTTCTCCATGCGAGTAAGCAAATTTCGGGCTACAAAGTAGGATACCCCTTGTAAAATAGTAACTAAAGGCAAAGTTATTTTCAAAGCAGCATCTTCCGAAATGAATTTAGCAATAAGTATAAACAACCCGCATCCGATGAGACGTCCGGCATAAAGTCCCCATTCATGATTGCAAATATAGGTATATTCATTTCTCTTTTCAATACCCGAAACAAAGTCAATTACCCGCAATTGAATAGGGAAATAAGCTATATCAAACATTGGACGGGCCACTACCAGGCATAGTAAGAATATCACTACAGAAAGCGTATTGAACAAAAGCGAATTAGTTACCGCTCCGATGATAAACAAAGCTAATGAAATAAAAAGAATATGCAAACGTTGTTCCGGCTTTGCATTCCGCCCGATAATATACATCAAAAAAGCTGTAACTAACGCGCAAACACTTTGAATTGGACCAAGTGCACCTTCTTCACCAATAAACTTGAATATCAATATAGAAGGAGCTGTTACAATAAATCCCTGAACTAATCCTTTCAATACAGCCATCAACAGCATTCTATTCCATAAATTGTCAAATTTGAAATAGAGAAATCTCGGACTATCCGGTTTTTCATATTTCCCTTTTGTAAGAATCAACACCGAAGCAATAATGGTCAATCCAATAATAAAATAAGATATGACCTGATAGGCAAATGAACGAACATTGCTTAGCCCGACATACTTATGCGTGATATACACAATAATAGTACTAATGATAATGGGCATAACTACCCCCGCAAAAGTATTGAAAAAAGCTTCTGTTCCATAATAATAGTTCCGGTTCCCGTCAGTAGTGCTAACCAACACCAAATAATCTCTGTTAGCCCAGAAGAAGCCGAAAGACAACCCCATGATAAGTCCTGCTATACCAATGCCCCCTGTTGTCAGTTCAGGCAAAGAAGTCATATACAACATCGATATACCACCCAGTAACATACCAAAAGAATATAACCAGCCCGGGGCTATCTTTCGGAGTAAAAACCCATTGAAAATAAAAGTGATAGGAACACCTGTATAAACCATTAACTGATACAAAACAACTCTTGCCATATCAGCAGACTGCCCCATGATATATGCTGCCTGAAATATTTCTATAACCGGTAGCACAAATGCATAAATAGCCGCCGTAGCCAACAGAACTTTTGTATTCAATGGTTGTGATTTGAATAAATTAATATCCTTCATACAATCTTTCTTAAGTATTTAACAATAAGCAAGAGGAAAACTAAGGTACCGTAATTTCCGCCACTTCTGTATAATTATACGCATTACTCGGATTTTTCGTTTGAACTCCAACCCTCATATAATATTTTTTCCCGGATTCAAGTTCTACTCTAACAGTCTGTTCTACTCCCAGATCAGATTCATTTAACTTGATTCGCTTACTCAAATCATTAATAAATCCCCCTGTATTCATACCCCCGACATATTTTGTCTTATCTGAGATGAACAGACGAGTAGTAGAAAGTGCATAAAAGTTCTCATCTGTACTACCTTCCGGACGAGTTGCTTTAAATTTCACAACAAGCTCCATACCTTCCAAAGCATATTCCCAATCAATATGTATAAAAGGTATTACTTCAAAAGTAAAATTAGGATAATCACCTTTCTCCAACGAGAATTGCTGAGGCTCAGGAGTGACAAAAGCTCCCTGAACGGGTTGAACCTCATAAAGAGAACCTGCATACCCGAAGGCATACTCCCAATTGAAAGAGCCATCTGTTTTTCCCCAGAAGTACTCCGGCTGGATATTGTCCTGATACTCCCAGCTTAATTCTGTCCACTTGATTTTGAAACCATTCGGTTGTTCAGTCTGAATACCCTTACCTGTTGTTTTATCAATAACAACGCCTCTAAACTTAGCATTCGGTCCGTCATAGTTATCCACATCACATGACGTAAACAACACACACAATAACACAGTATATATACTATAAAATGATATTCTTTTCATAATCGGTCTTTTTTATTTTTATAATTAAATTCATTAGTAACCATAATTCTGGACCAACTTGGGATTCTTCTTTATTTCATCTGCCGAAATAGAATTATAATAGTATTTTTTTAAGAATAGCAAATCATTGGTTCCGACAAAATCAACTTTATATTTCCACTTATTAGTACGGGTATCAAGCATTGGGAAAAGTCCACGGGGACGGAATAATTCCCCCATCACCTGATCAAAAATCCGCCAACGGCGATAGTTCCAAAAAATTTTATTCTCAAAAACAAACTCACAGATATATTGTCTGCGCACCTCTCCGATGGTTATAGCTGAAACGGGTAACTCCTGTAAACCAGCACGGGTACGTATATCATTAATCAAAGGTTGAGCAATCTCCGGATGTCCCAGTTCTACCTGGGCCTCAGCAGCTATCAACAGAATTTCTGCATATCTGATAACGGTCCATGGTTGGTCACTGTCAAATTCAGTAAGACTATGTTTTTTAGAGTCATCAATCATTTTTTTCTGAAACATAGAAGTAGGTGTCTTATTATCTTCGCCCATACCATACTTCCCACGATATTTGGCAGAAGTCTGTTCTTTACCACTTGCGTTAATCTCACCATACTTCACATCGATCAATTCTCCCTGAAATGTAGATCCCGGTACAATCACCGACCCCAATAAACGTGCATCCCGACCAGCAAACAAATCTTCGCGATTATCAAACTCTCCCGGTATATAACTGCCGGCAGAAGTATTAAATGTACCCGGAGTACCATCCAAATATTCAAACTGTTCCACTAAATCAAGAGTCGGACAACTATTCGGATTACTTTGACCTCCCCAAGGCAAACGATCCACATCAAAACGATAAACTAAATCAGGATAAGAATATGAACGACTCATAATAACCTCTTTATTTTTATCCGGCTCCACATTCAGGAATATCTTTCTGAAGTTTTCACTTAAATCATTCGTGTCAAATGACCGTGCCAATTCATACTTTTCTGATTTAATAATTTCATTAGCCGCCTGATAAGCTATCTCATAATATCTGTCAGCTTCAGATGCAGGAATCCCGCAAACCATTTTTCCGGTATTTTCATCTTCCAATACCAAATCATTATATTTAGCGATACTTGCTGCATAAATAGCAACTTGTGCCTTCAATGCATATACTACAGCCTTATTAATTCGTCCTTGAGGATTGTTTTCCGGAATATTCAGCTCGAGTGCCTTATCCAAATCAGCCAAAATATAATCCCAAGTCTCCTGCTCACTATTACGTGGAATTTCAAGTGAAGGAATACTGGAAGGGCCTGAATATTCCAACACTTTGTCAATATAAGGAAGTCCCCCAAAACGTTTAGCCATCGCAAAATAATACCAAGCCCTGATGGCATATCCTTCTGCCTGATAACCATCCACTTTATCGGCAGTCATTCCGGCAGAGTATTTATTCAGATTCTCTATATATTTACATACATTTCTGATCACTGTATAATTCCACCAGGAATTACCTGAATTACCACTCAGATTAGCACCGTCATCTTGTTTACGATTACGTGCAAAACCAGTAATTGTCTCCAATTCTTCAAACTTATAATTAGTATTGTTGAAGCCCCCACGTTGATCAAAACGATAATCTTCAATAGGCAAATCAATGTACAACCTTGTAAGTGCTGTCTTCACACCTGACTCATTAGCATATACATCCTCATCTGTGACAATATTAGATGGTTTCAAATCCAGATAATCACTACAAGCAGTTGCACATAGCCATATCAATATACTATATAATAAAACTTTTTTCATGATTTGTTGCTTTTTAGAAAGTTAGGTTCAATCCGATATTAAAATTCTGAGAAGTTGGATAAACATATCCCCAGTTCGTATCACTACCTGTTTCAGGATTATCAACATCCCAACCGGGATATTCCGGATCCATATTCTTCAATTTAGAGAATGTCAACAGATTAAAGCCATTGGCAAAAATACGGGCATGTGACACACCTGCCTTACGAGTCAATCTTTGAGGGATAGTATAACCGATCTCCACGCTTTTCAGCCTCAAATAGCTTGCATCCATAATACGCCAGGTATCATCCCGGTAATTGAAAGAATATGAATTATCCCGATAACGGGGATAAGTGCCTGCAATCCAATTACCGGATTCATCCTGTCTCCACCGGTCGGTATGAAACTTCAAAGCTCCGGCAGATCCGTCAAATGCATAAGGTGTTTTAAGGAATTCGCTATATACTACATTCTTTTTACCTGCACCCATGAAATGTAGATTTATATCAAAATTATTCCATTCCAGATTAATTGTAAATCCATATTGAATTTTCGGATAACCCTTATGGAAGAAAGGATAAATATCTTCTCCATCCACATAACCATCACCATTCAGATCTGTATGATAAAAGTCTCCCGGTGTCAATATTGAATTCTGAAAGGTACCTTCTTCGTTGGGCAAAGCAGAAATATCCATACCGGGTGTTATAACACCTCCCCATTCCATAGCCCACCAAAGACCACTATTACGATTGTTCACATTCTCCCTCCAATTACGATAAGAGCTGGATGAAGGAGCACGCTCGGTATATATATTCTTTGTATTGGAATACATAAAATTTCCGGTAAAATCATACTTTACACTTCCGATTTTATTGCTATGGGTAAGAGTTATCTCCCAACCTGAGGTACGTGTGCTATTTAAATTCTCTTGTGGCAGATCCATGCCTGTCACACCCGGTATAGAAGCATTTCTTCGGGCAGGTATACCAGTCCTGTTTCTGACAAAAGTCTCTACAGTTCCTCCAAATAATCCATTCCACATGTCCCAGTCAAGACCAAAATTCATCAGTTTATTTTCAATCCAAGTTAATTTCGGATTAGTTGCCCCCCTGTCAGAAATAGCATTCATTTTATCGTTTCCAAAATAATAGTAGCCACTGGGGTAGGTATAACCTGACACCCATTGATAAGCAGCTACCCCATCATCAGCAGTAACTCCGTAAGAAGCTCTTAACTTCAAATTATCAATAAATGATAAAGCTTTTATAGATTTGAAGAAGGATTCTTCCGACAAACGCCAACCAACAGAGCCACCAGGAAATAATCCAAATTGCCCACTTCCTGTATACATAGAAGAACCATCGTAACGAAAAGCAAGTTCTAACAAATATCTTTCCGCAAAGTTATAATTCAAACGGCCCACATAGCCTTGCCTCCTGATAATGTCAGGAAATGAGGCACCTATCACTTGTGTCTTGTCATTATTACCAGCAGCCAGTTCGTCCAGATCAAATGTATAATAACGTTGAGCTCCCTGATATTCTGTTCTATTCTGCGACTGTTCAAAAAGTCCAAGAACATCAATAGTATGCTGTCCAAACTGTCTTTTATAATTTACAGATAGTTGTAAACCATTAGTAGTTGCCCAATGCACATCCTGCACTAATGTACTGGGTGACATATAAGTTTTAGGAATATATTGTTCATCCTTGTATGTATATAAAGTATACGCAGGATTCCATCCTTTATAAAGAGCATTATAACGACTATAGTTATACATAAACTTAGCACTTAGCCCTTTTACAAAAGGTATGTCCCAATTGAGAGAGGTCTGAATAGAAGTACGATCTGATTTATTCTTTTTATATCCGCCTCCATTTTCCGAATCAGAGTTAATTACAGGATTCAATTCAGCTCCCATATATGCCGGATAGTCAGGATTGCCATTTGCATATATACTTGTCAACGGTTCATTCGTTTCACGATTTACCGGGGGAGTAAACCACATCCATTTTATCTGGTTCCATGCATCCTGAAAAGGTGCATTCTTCTCATCTTTAATATATCCGATATTTACATTAGCCGTCAATCCATACCCTAATTTCGCAGTCAGATTTGTCCGGAAGTTAAAACGTTCGTAATCCATTGATCCGGATTTAAACATACCTTCCTCATTAAAGTAACTCCCATTAATAAAATAGTTCACTTCCTGATTTTTTCCCACACTACCGGAAACACCTATAGTATGATTGGTCTGGGGTACAAAATCTTTAATATACTGACTATATAAATCAAAATCCGGTGTATTTCTAAATACCTCCAACTGTTCTGGCGTATAGGTTCCTTTCGGATTAGCATATCGGGCTAACCCTACTTCATTAATCATAGAAGCCCATTCAAATGCGTTCATCATTTCCGGTAAATCGGTTTGATGAGACCACCCATAGGTTCCGGAATATTCTATCTTAGCCTTCCCGGTGGTTTTCCCATTTTTAGTTGTAATCAGGAGTACGCCATTACCAGCCCGCATTCCGTATACGGCAGCAGATGCATCTTTCAATGCCGACACACTCTCTATTTCGTTGGCAGATAGTCGGTTGAAAGTTGCCATATCACTTACTACCCCATCAATAACAACCAACGGTTCTCCCATTCCACGTATATCAATATGTGATTTAAAAGCACCTGGTTCGCTTGAATTAGTTATCACTTTTACACCAGCCATTTTTCCTGCTATATTCTGTTGTAGATTGCTGTTGGTAGAAGTAATAATCTGACTGTTATTTACTGAGGAAACAGCTCCGGTTAAAGTAGCTTTCTTTTGTGTCCCATATCCTACAACCACAAGTTCATCCAATGAATGGATATCTTCTGTCATTTCTACCAGCAACTCTTTATTATCTCCGACCACAACATCACAATCACGATATCCAATATAAGAAAACCGGAGTGTAGTTTTTGCAGAGGGTACCCGCAATAGGAAATGCCCGTCCATATCAGTAACCGTACCTATATTCTTGTCACCTTTTACTGTTACTGACACTCCTATCAACAGTTCACCTTCGGGAGATGTTACTGTCCCTTTAACGGTAACAGCATTTTGAGCCTGTACTAGGGTCACACCACATAAAAAACAAAAGATAAAAAGTAATCTGAGGAAAAGAATACCTCTGATGTAGTAATTAGACTTCAGGTAATACATAATAGTAGATTTTAATTAGTAATACGATTAATTGAGGCACAAATATAAGAACCATTCAATACTTTAAAGTATGTTTATTTAGCAAACGAGTATACAGCGCAATAATATCTGAAATAAAGATTTAGCATAACAATATGAAAAAATAACAGACCTGTGCAATACCCCCAATCTCCTATATTTGCCACACATTTATTAATCATTTAAATTCAATGCGTATGAAAACTTTAAATTTACTACTTACAACCGGAGTACTTCTGGTAAGCTCGTTCATCATTAGTGTAAATGCACAGACTCAGTCTATTAGCCTAGACCCCGAAGAATGGTCGGAAGGCAAGAACATGGACATTTATGAAGAAGAAGGTAATTTAGTACTCGAAGTCTGGACCGCAGCCGAACCAGCCTGGCAAGAGACGTATATCCGTATTATAGACCTGGATCTGGAAAAATACCCTAATTTCAGTATTACGACCGAAGGGGATGAAGGCGCACAATGGAATGTTAAAATAGCAGCACCCGATCTTCCGGATCAGGCATCTCTACTTACTGGTTCTACAGCAGGTGGTGGTGACTCTTCTGAATTTGGAGAATTCAACTTCGAGGGGACCATACCTTCTATTTTAGGAGAAGACAGTGGAGAAGTTTCTTTTGAACTGTATCTATGGGTAATCGGACAAGGACAAAGATTAGTAATCAGTGATCTACATTTTTATGGAGACGGCGGAACCGGTTTAAATCAAGTATTCAATCCTACGACACTGACTAATAAACCCGGAGGATTTGTATTGAATAATGTAGAAAATAAAGCTATTACTATTTTTGGTTCGACCGGAGCTATAATAAAAAGTATAATATCAGCTAATAGCAAACAAGATATAGATCTTCCGGCAGGGCTATATCTCGTTAAAATCGGGGAAAAAACAACAAAAGTAATTGTTAATTAAAATTCAGAATATGATTATCTGTAATCACGCATATTAACCGACTAAAAACTATAAATAAGAACAGGTTATATATATGATGCAGATAATCATAAATTTGTAAATTCTTAATCCTCATAATGAAAGTACCATGAAGAAACAAGTATTATCTTCTCTATTCATTTTATTTCTGCCATTCTATATTTGTGCACAAATACCTGATACGGAACAACTCCGTGAATCGGATAAGAATCAAAGCAGGGACTTAAGTATCCCGGGATCACGATTAGTTCTAAATCCTTTTGCTTTTTATAATGCAACTCCCTCAACTACTCCATCTGATTTTTCAAACCATCCTTCACTCCCGCTAAACATCGGTTATCTTAGTACGGAACGTATCGGCGAACGGCGTATAGATAATGCTTTACTCCTATATCGATACAAAGGACAATCGTCTGCTTCTACTTTAGAAACCGGCTGGCAAGCCGATCTAACCAGCACAGTAAAGTGGTATCCTGAGAATGGTTCTAAATTAGAGATTATCGAAGAAGGACTCAAGATGAGTGTAAACAGTAACGCAAATCCTTCCTATAAGTCACTAACTACCACCAATCGTATTTCTATTGATCTGGATAAGACTCCCATACTTACTTTATACATGCCACAAGCTTCCGGAAAATGGTCTCTCAAAATTAGAAACACCCAAAATGAAGAAGTTACCCTTCGAACGGATGCATCCGGTACAGGAACCTTTGAATACGATTTACGCGAACTTACTACCTGGAAAGGTAATCAAAGAATCTCTTTCAACTTATGGGCTATCGGTTTAAATTCTTACTTTGTACTCGGTGACATGCGCTTCATTGGCATAAACGGTGAAGAGGCCTGTGAAGAAGCAGTCTCTTATTCAACCGAATGGTTACCCAATGAACTACCCTTTAAAGCCACTTATTCCGATGGAACCACTCTCACCGGAACCGACTTCTTCTACGATAAGAATACCATCGCCCGACAAATTAAATTTGATCCGTCAAACAACAATAGTTCTTTTATACTTGCAGGTTATTACGCAGGTAAAGATATATCAGTAACCAATGACATTCTGAAAACCAATAATGGTACATTCTCATTTGCTGTAAAATCTGATGTATTTTCTCCTTCCGAAATTATTTTCTACAAAAGTAAAATTGAATTAAAATCTCAAATAAACGGTTCATCCAATCCTGGATATGGCCCTTATTGGGCTGTAAAATTCAATATTAATTTACTTCAAAAGAATGAGTTAAAAACAGCTGTCGCCTTCTCATATAGTAACGACAACGAAGATTCCTCTACTATAACCAATCGTATCAATGCTCCGTTTAATGGGGATAATATGCAAACTCAATATACCGAACGTAAGATGTTTTGGAACAACTTCCTAAAAAAGGTTCCCTGCCCTTCAAACTTCTCTATCGAAACTGTAGATAATTATGGTATAACAGCCGAACAAGTCAGAAGAGATTATTACAACGCCTGGGTATTCGTAGCTCAAAATGTCCTTGAACCAGATCCGGTACACTTTCCTTATCCACAAGTAGTAACAGGTAAGGGATCTATGTGGGACGAATCGGATGATCGGGCTCCTTATAGTGCTACCTGGGAGAGTTTCTTTGGCATACAATTCTATGCTTTCATTGACCCGGAAACGGCTTGGAACGCTTTTGAAGGACTCATGTCACTCACTGACAAAGATGGGGTAATAGGGGGTGAAAGCCTTCCGTCCAGAAAAGCCCAAACAGCCTGGATACTTTATCAAACCACCCAAGACAAAGAACGTCTTGAAAAAATATATGCTCCATTAGAAAGATATCTAAACTGGCGACTGGTTTACCCACATTGGATATATAATTCATATCCGGATAAAAATAAGAAAGATGCGGAATTTGCCTTCTCTGCTATTATTGATATTGATTATATGATCAAAATTAGTGAAATAATCCGTGATGAGCAAACAGCAAATGAATGGAGAACCAAACAGAAAGATTTTTATAATCAGTGCTTACCCTGGTTCTGGCGTACACCAACAACTTTTCCTTCACAGTATTATGATCTTTCCACACAAGGCAGATCTGAAGGGCATCCATATTGGGTAACATCCGGTCTGCACATGAATTTGCTTTCAGGAGATTATCTCGAAAGTTTATATTCACTTTTTTCTTTCAATTTCAATCCGAAAAAGAATTTTGGAGGTTCGGGTATGGGATTTCCAAAATATCCAGATGTTAGCTATACATTATATGGATTACTTGAACATCAAAAAACAAAAAAAGCTGAGAATGTAATCGATGCTTGTATCCGGGATATCTGCCGCTCCGGAGGATGGTTCTCCGAACAGTATGAAACAACTGATACACCTTATCCGACAGGAGTACGCCCCTCTCTATTCGGTGCCAGTATGATAATTGACTTCGTAATGATCAAAAATGGTTTTCGATACGATATGGGAGTACCTTATATCCAGAATCTATTCCGAAAAGCAGCTACAATCAGTGGTATCCGTTATGGAAACGACGTACTTAATATAGAATGTGATACAGAAGGAAATTATTCCATCAGTGGAAGCTATATAAATACTCCCCGGATCATCCGGACAAATTATGGAGAATCAGTTCCCGTCTACAAAGACGGGAACCCAAGTCAGATAAAAGTAAACAATGTGAATGATGAAATAATGAAAATATCCAACAATTACACATCCAGTCCGTTTGTTAGCATATATGTTCCACTAAATCAAATCTACTCGCTTTACCTATATGATTTGAAAGGCAGTTTGCAAGCAATTCTCGCCAATCAAAAAGTATCTACAGAAAGCGAAAAAAAATACTATTTAAACAATTATCACCCACAACCTTACTTAATCTGCCTGCACCTTCCTGGAGAATTATATTCTAATAAAGTAATCGTTTCTCATTAAATTAGCCACCTAAAAATACCGAGACATCATGAACAAGCCAGCCCTTCTTTATATAGCCTCTTATCTTTTTACAATACTATTATCCGGTTGTTCTTCTGAAAATACTAAGACTCCGGTAGATTATGTAAACCCATACATGGGTAATATCAGTCATCTGTTAGTACCAACCTATCCGACCGTACATCTGCCCAATAGTATGCTAAGAGTATATCCTGAAAGAGCCAATTATACCTCCGAATTGATTAAAGGTCTGCCTATTGCCGTTACAAGTCATAGAGGAAGTTCCGTGTTCAACCTCAATCCATTTCAGGGGAATGAATCCGATGCCTGTTCTGAAGTCTATTACTCATACGACCAAGAAAAAATAACTCCTTACCGTTACACCGTTTTTCTTGATAAAAATAAAATCAACGTTGACTATGCACCCTCACACCGGTCAGCCATTTACACCATACAATTTGAAGAAAACCGGAAAGAAGCTAATTTTATTTTATTGAATGTAGGCAACGGAAAGCTAACATTCAATGAAGAAGGTCATATAGAAGGGTATCAGATAATTGATAATAGCCAAACCAAAATATACCTATATTTAGAGACAGAACAAAAGCCTCACTCTACCGGGTTCCTATCCGGCACATCCGTCTATTATGGAGCAAGCAGTATCAACGGTGAAAATAAATCTGCTGTTCTGAAATATAATAAAGAAACACAAACCATAAATATCAGATATGGAATTTCTTTTATTAGCAGTGAACAAGCTAAAAGCAATCTAAGAAAAGAAATCAGAACCTTTGATGTTAATCAGGTAGCCGAAAAAGGAAAGGATATCTGGAATAAGGCTTTAAGTAGTATCTCTGTAAAGGGAGGAAATGAAAACGATAAAATAGTTTTCTATACCTCCCTATATAGAGTATACGAACGAATGATCAATATCTCGGAAGAAGGAAAATATTACAGTGCATTCGACCATCAAATACATAACGATGAAGGAATTCCTTTCTATACGGACGATTGGATCTGGGATACTTATCGGGCTGCCCACCCATTACGTATTCTGATAGATCCGGAAGCAGAACAGGCAATGATTCACTCTTATCTTCGTATGGCCGAACAATCCGCAGAATTCTGGTTACCTACATTTCCGGAGATCACAGGTGATAGCCACCGGATGAATGGAAATCATGGAGTAATCGTTCTTTGGGATTCATACATTAAAGGACTTACTAATTTTGACCTGGAAACTGCCTATAAAACCAGCAAAGGGGCATTAACCGAAAAGACCCTTCTGCCTTGGCAAAAAGCACCTTACACAGAATTAGACACATTCTATAGGACAAAAGGATATTACCCGGCTTTACATCCGGACCAAGAAGAGACAGTAGCGCAAGTTTCTCCTACTGAAAAGCGACAGGCAGTAGCCGTCACTTTAGGTACCTGCTATGACGATTGGTGCCTATCACAAATAGCGAAGAAATTAAATTTTGACGATGATTATAACTACTTCTTAAATGCTTCCTACAACTATCGGAATCTATTTAATGAAGAAACTTCTTTTTTCCATCCGAAGGACAAAAATGGTAATTTCATTATGCCGTTTGATTATCGATATGCAGGAGGACAAGGAGGAAGAGAATATTATGATGAAAACAACGGATGGATTTATCGTTGGGATGTTGCTCATCGTATTTCCGACCTGATCACATTAATGGGAGGAAAAGAGCAGTTCATCCGCAATCTTGACGACTTATTTACAGAACCACTTGGAATGGAAAAATTTCTATTTTATCGTCAATTTCCGGATCATACAGGCAATGTTGGCCAATTTTCCATGGCAAATGAACCATCGCTCCACATCCCTTATCTGTATAATTATGCCGGTAAACCCTGGATGACTCAAAAGCGCATCAGACAATTGCTCAAACAATGGTTCAGAAACGACCTGATGGGAGTTCCCGGTGATGAAGATGGGGGAGGTTTATCAGCCTTTGTTGTATTTTCGTCTATGGGATTTTATCCGGTAACACCGGGAATTCCTGTTTACAATATCGGAAGTCCGTTATTTCAGTCTATAAAAATAGATTTAAAAAATGGAAAGACTTTCGAAATAGAAGCTCTCAATAATTCAGAAGAAAACAAATATATTCAATCGGCTACTTTAAACGGTAAAAAGTGGAATAAGCCCTGGTTTAGCCATGACGAAATAAAAAATGGTGGAAAATTAATTCTTATAATGGGGAACAGAGCGAACCCGGAATGGGGGAGCTCTCCTGAGTCCGTACCTCCTTCCGGCGAATAAGTCCCATTATGACTTTTTAATACCATTGCTGTTTTTTTAAGACATGGAATCAGGCCAGATCGTATAACTTTGTCCAATCAAGACAGAAAAACACCATGCAGAAAGTATTATATCTACTTACTTTGTTACTCATTACTGTATATACATATGCCGATGTCTCTCCGGTCGTCATAAACAGGTTAACCAATAATGAAGGCTTATCTAACAGTTCGGTGAATGTAATCTACCAGGATTCCAACAATTTAATGTGGTTTGGGACATGGGATGGCTTGAATTTATATAATAGCCGTGAATTCAAAACCTTCAAACCCAACCCCAATGTTCCTGGTAATATTACTAATAATATAATCAGAGATATCATTGAAACAACAAAAGGTAGACTATGGATCACTACAGATAATGGGATCAATCTATACACTCCGGAAGCTATGCGGTTTCAATCTTTCTTCTATGATAACAAAGAAAATTCCATCTTTAAAGAACGCTCTTTTTTAATCTGTAAAAACAGCCATAATAAAGTTATAGCTTCAGTATACAACACTGGATTATATTATTTTGATGAAGAACTGTCGGATTTCATCCTTATAAGAAACTTAAAAGAAACCTCCTTGAAAAAACTATTTTTTGATAAGGATGATAATTTATGGCTATTCACTGACAACAATTCATTATACAGAGTCAATCTGGACTGGAGTAAAAACAAGCCTGATATAAAAGATATAAAACCGGTCATCTTAAGCCAGTCATCCCATGATGTTTTTTACAATCTATACACAAATCAGATATGGGAACAAAATGAAAACAAACATATCAATATCTATGATGTACCGACTGAAACAAAAATAACGGAAATACCTTTCTCTAAAGTCATCTCTTCTATTATTTTTGAAAAGACCGGCTATGTCATCGGTACAGCCAATGGCTTATTTTCCATCCAGGCCCAAAACCATGAAATAACAACTCTTATAGAAGATATCCCTGTTTTTTCTATTTATAAGGGAACACAAGATATACTATGGGTAGGTACAGACGGACAAGGTGTTATTATGCTCACACCAAAGAATAATCGGTTCACATCCTATTCATTAAAAAATTCATCTATTTATGGACTCAGTCCGGTACGCTGTTTTTGGGAAAATCAAAACAAACAATTATTCATTGGTACCAAAGGCTCTGGCTTATATATCTTTCAAGATGATACTACCGAAAATCTTTTTGCACAATTTACGACTAATAATGGTCTGATCAACAACTCCGTCTATGCATTAGCAGGAAAGGAAAATGACATATGCTGGATAGGAACAGATGGTAAAGGACTAAATTATTGGGATTATAAAACAAAAAAATTATATACTCTGAAAATGAATGAGAAACTTGATATCATTTCCGTTTACGCCATTTATATTCAGAATGATCATACACTATGGATAGGTACGAATGGATTCGGACTCTATAAATTAACTATAGACCGATCAAAAACTCCCTATGAAGTCACAGAATATAAACAATTCATCTATCAGGATCATAATAAGAAAGGGCTTAGTAACAATGTTATTTTCTCTATTATTCCTGATGATCATAACGGTTTATGGATTGGTACCCGGGGAGGAGGACTCAATCATCTGGACACACATACCTATACTTTTACCACCTATCGCTTTTCAGAAAAAGAAATGTCCTCCATCAGCAACAATGATATCATCACTTTATACAAAGATCCTGACCATCAGCTATGGATAGGAACCAGCCTCGGACTTAATCTCATGCAAAAAGACGAAAAGGGAACGATATCTTTCAAACATTATACCGAGAAAGATGGTATGCCCAATAATACAATACATGGCATACAAGCAGACAATGATGGTAATATATGGATCAGCACAAACAAAGGATTAGGCAAATTATCCAAAAATAACGATAAAATCATTTCTTACTATCAAAACGACGGACTACAAAACAACGAGTTTTCTGATGGTGCCTCCTATAAGTCTTCCTACACAAACAATTTGTTTTTCGGTGGTATTAATGGATACAATAAATTTGCCCCCCAAAGTATTCCTGAAACCACTTTCTCTCCCCGGCTTAATTTCGATGATTTTCTTATAAACAATGAGAATGCTGACATCCGTAAATTTACTAAAAAGATCAATGGAAAAAAAATGATTGTGCTCAACCATACTGAAAATCTGATAGGGTTTAAATTTACTCCGATCGATTACATATCAGGTATGAAATGTGAAATAGAATATAAACTTGCGCCTTATGAAAAGAACTGGATACAAATGGGAACTTCACAGCTAATTGTACTCAATAAATTACCATCGGACGACTACATATTAAAAATCAGATTTAACAATGCCAATAAAATCTGGTCAGAGGATATCTACGAAATTCCGATCCGTATACTTCCACCATGGTGGCTGAGTAAATGGGCTTATCTTTTCTATTTTCTTACATCCATCAGTATTCTATTTGTTATCTATTCAGTAGTTAAAAATAGAATCCAAATGAAACATACATTAGAACTAAGCAATTTGGAGAAGACTAAAACGGAAGAAATTCATCAAGCCAAACTTAGGTTCTTCACAAATATAGCACATGAATTCAGTAACTCGTTAACTTTGATTCTTGTTCCTTCGGAGCAATTACTAAAAATAAGAAATATGGAACCGGAAGCTAAAAGATATGTTAGAACAATACACTCTAATGCCGGACGGATGCAAAAGCTCATTCAGGAACTGATTGAATTTCGTAAAGCAGAAACTGGTTTTTTAGAGTTACAAACTGAAATTGTTGACATACATGAATTTGTAAAATACATAACTGATTATTTCACAAATACCGCAGCACAAAAAAACATACAGTTTTCAATTCAGATACAAGATGATACCAACACATGGATCACTGATCGCAGTTGTTTTGAAAAAATCGTATTTAATATTATATCCAATGCTTTTAAATACACCCCAATAAATGGATATATCCATTTATCTATCAGTCAAATTAATGAACATCTTATCCTTCAAATCAAAAATAACGGGAAAGGAATTAAGAAAGAAGATATTCATCTCATATTCAATCGATTCAAGATACTTGATCAGTTTGAAAAACAAATGGCGCAAGGAGAAAACAGGAATGGAATCGGATTGGCACTCTGCAAAGCTTTAACTGATCTTTTGAAGGGTACAATTGAAGTGGAAAGTGAACTAAATGATTATACTCAATTCACCATATCTCTTCCGGCATTAGAACTCACAAACAAACAACCGGTCTCAATGCCTCCATTGGTAACAGAAGAACCGCCCATAAATACAGAATATACAGATATTACAGAATTGGCAGATACGGACACTAACAACATGTCTCAAACAGTAATCCTAATTGTAGAAGACGATAAAGAAATCAGTAATTTACTATATGGCTTATTGAAACATAAATATAGCTTATTGTTTGCTTCTAATGGGAAAGAAGGCGTAGAAATGGTAGAAAAGAACAGTATCCATTTAATTATCAGCGACATCATAATGCCGGAAATGAATGGAATTGAATTTGTCAATCACTTAAAGGATAAAAGTACAACTGCCAACATACCAGTAATTTTTCTCTCCTCCAGAACCTCTATTGATAATCAAATTGAAGGATTACAAACCGGAGCAGATGCTTATGTAGGAAAACCTTTTAATTCAATGCTCCTTGAAACAACCATTGACCGTCTTCTCACAAGCCGCAGAAGCTTAAAAGATTTCTATGCTTCTCCTTTATCAGCTATTGAAAAAATTGAAGGAAAAACTGTTCATAAAGAAGAAAAAGAATTTATCCTGAAACTAACCAGGATTGTTTCTGAGAATATAGACAACGAAAACCTATCAATCGAAATGCTTTCCAATGAAATGGGAATCAGCAAAATAATGCTCTACCGTAAACTGAAAGAGATAAAAGAAGAAACCCCCACTGAATTCATCCGAAAAATAAGAATGAATCAAGTAGAGAAATTATTAAAAATGACCAACAAGACAATACAGGAAATAATGTTTGATTGTGGTTTTAATAATAAAGCGTACTTTTATCACGAATTCAGCAAGCAATTTAATCTTACTCCTGGAGAATATAGAAAAAAACATGGTTCAAAAGCTATGAATGAATAAGCATCATACTCTTTTGTAATCCTACGATACCGGGTTTTCCGATAAACGGCGTTTCTTTGTTTTGATTTTTAATTTTATCATAAAAAACATACTAAGAAATGAGAAAGACAGATTTAGCTTATCGCTCAGAACTGAATCCACTGATTAAACCACAGGATTTAGCCCCTATGATACCGGGTATGGAAATAGCTTGTATTTTCAACCCGGGAGTATTTAGATTTAATAACAAAACCTGCTTGTTACTACGTGTTGCCGAAAGGCCAATTCAAACAGACGGAGAAATATCCACTATCATCAGAAACTCCAACGGACAATTTGAAAAAATAACTTTCAGAAAAAGTGATCCGGACCTTGATGCTAAAGACCCGCGCGTAATACGTTATAAGGGCCAGGATTATCTCACCACATTGTCTTACCAACGATTATTATTCAGCGATGACAATATTCATTTCTATGAAGATATAAACTACCCTCCCATTTTTGGTGAAGGCCAACTGGAGAGTTTTGGAATCGAAGATTGCCGTGTATCATATATCGATGGTAAGTTCAATCTAACCTATTCTGCCATATCCCCGGTAGCCGTCGGTATCGGTTTAATGCAAACCACAGACTGGCAACATTTCGATCGTAAAGGTCTGATATTCCCTCCTCATAATAAAGATTGTGCTTTTTTTGAAGAAAAAATCAATGGCACACATTATGCCTTGCATCGTCCCAGTTGCCATGAATTAGGAGGAAATTATATTTGGATAGCGCAATCTCCCGACTTGGTTCATTGGGGGCAGCATAAATGTATTGCATTAACCCGCCCGGGTATGTGGGACGAAGCAAGAATTGGTGCCGGTGCATCCCCTATAAAGACTCCTGAAGGATGGTTGGTTATCTACCACGGAGCAACCTATGATAACAGATACTGTCTTGGTGCCATGCTGCTCGATCTAAACGATCCTTCTGTTGTTCTTTCACGTTCTATTCATCCAATCATGGAACCATTAGAGCCTTACGAGAAAACAGGTTTCTTCGGCGAAGTCATTTTCTCAAACGGACATTATTTGGAGAGAGATACCATACACCTTTACTACGGTGCCAGCGACGAGATCATTTGTTATGCCCGAATGTCAGTCACAGAAATCGTAAACAATCTCAAAGGTAATTAATATGAATTTCAATAAAGCACGTACACTTTACTTCCACAATCTATTGATGATATTTTGCTTCTACCTATCCTCAGCCACCGTAACTGCTCAAAATACGGCCATCATGCGAGATGAGTGGTATCAAAGAAGTATAAAAAATACTTATACTACCGCACCGATACAAGAGATATTCAAAAGAGCTGAAGTAAACAAGAAGTTAACTGTTGGAGTAATAGGCGGATCGATAACTGCAGGAGCAAACGCATCCGATTTTCAGCAAACAGCCTATGCTCCTTTGGTTGTTCAATGGTTTCGTAAGAAGTTTCCTCAAACTGAAATACATTTTGTAAATGCAGGAATAGGAGCTACTAACTCACTTTTCGGTGTACACAGAGTCGACGGGGATTTACTTTCATACAAACCCGACATTGTTATTATAGAATTTAGTGTCAACGATCAAGGCGAGTCAAGAACAAAAGCCAGCTATGAAGGACTTATACGTAAGATTCTGAAATCAGAAAACAAACCTGCCATACTTGCATTAGGACTGATGGATATGCAAGGAAACTCATGGCAGAAATATCACTTAGAGGTCTGTAATCATTATCACATTCCGTATATCAGCTATCGTGATGCTTTATATCCTGAAATACAGAATGGTAATATGGTATGGAGCGAAATTTCTTCAGATGAAGTACACCCAAATGACAGAGGACATCAAATTATCAGTAATTTAGTCACTCATTTTTTAGAGGAGATATTCAACGAGAAAACTCTACCGGTTCCACTTACCCAGAATAGATATGAACAAGCCTGCATATATCCGTTCACTCATATCGACAACCCGGATTGGGAACTGACTTCAAGAGGATGGAGCACTACTCATAAAGGTAAACCACTGGAATTTACAGTCAAAGCCTCCATAATCACAATTATGTTTGAGAAAACAATCAATTCTCAAAAAGCGGCAAATGTATATGTTACTCTTGATAATGGTAAACGGCAAAAGCTCAGTACATTCTTTAAAGATGGCTGGGGAAATTATATGTATCCGGAAATTATCTTGGACTCAGATAAGAGTGAAAGTCATATTATAAGTTTTGAATACGATGACAAAAGCGGTAAAGAATTCATTCTTCATAACATCCAAATCGTTCCATAGATAAAATAAAAATCCCACTACCGGATTTTAATCTGATAGTGGGATTCTCTTTTTATGATTGCTAATTATTCCTCGTACATCTTATCTATCATCTCTTTGTAGTTTTTGGCTACCACCGGACGTTTTAGTTTCAATGTATTTGTCAACTCACCCTTTTCCATACTGAACGGTTCAGGCAAGAGTGTAAAACGTTTTATCTGTTCATAATTAGCAAATTGTTGCTGCAAGGTATCAATGCGGGCACGGAACAATCCTACAACCTTGGGATGCTGCAACAATTCTTCCATATCCTTATATTCAATACCTTTCTCTTTGGCGTAATCTTTCACAAAGCCATATACCGGAACAATCAATGCAGATACAAACTTACGCTGATCGGCAATAATAGCAATCTGATCGATATATCGGTCAATGACTAACTTTGTTTCAAGAGCTTGCGGAGCAATGTACTTACCATTGGATGTCTTGAACAAATCTTTGATACGCTCCGTCAGGTATAACTGCCCGTTCTTAAAGTATCCGGCATCACCCGTATGAAACCATCCATCAGCATCAATGGTAGCTGCGGTAGCTTCCGCCTTCTTATAATATCCTTTAGTGATAGTCTTTCCACGCAGCAGAATCTCATTATCTTCTCCTATCTTCACTTCTACATCCGGCATCACCTGGCCTACCGAACCAATATCATAACCAGTCTTGGAGGTACAAGAGACGGTAGCCGTAGATTCTGTCAATCCATAACCTACCAGCATATCAATACCCACAGAATGAACGAACTCACAAATTTCATCGGGTACCGCCGCACCGGCAGTCGGAAAGAAATTACCATTTTCAATACCAATTGTTTTCTTCAGCAATGAATAAATTGTTTTCTCGTAAAACTTATATTTCAAATGAAGCATTAACGGCGGAGTCTTTCCCTGACGTATATAGTCAATATTGTGTATTCTGCCAACACGGATAGCATCCATCATCAATGTTTTCTTAATACCGGTCGTCTCGGCAATCTTTTCCTGTACACCCGCATACACCTTCTCCCAAAAACGAGGAACGCTACACATTAGTGTGGGACGAATTTCCTTGATTGTCATCTGAATATCGGCAGGACGAAGGTTAACGCAAATCTGTACCCCCTTATAGATGCAAAGATAGCTCCATGCTTTCTCAAACACATGAGTCAACGGCAGGAAATTCATAGAGACGTCTTCGTCCGTCATATCCACCAGGCGAATATCATGGATACGGAACGCTTCAAGGAAACAAGAGTGATGCAGCATTACACCTTTCGGCTCACCCGTTGTACCGGAAGTATAAAGGATATTAGCCAAGTCATCTTCTGAAGCACGTGAAGTTCGCTCTTCCACCACCTCATTGTGGGGTAGCCCTTCACCCATTTCCAGAAACTCATCAAAATAAATAGACGACACATCACGGGGATCTTTCACCACATCACGGTCGAAAATAATAATCTGCTGTAACGACGGACAGAAGCCAAATATGCTAAAGGCAGCATCATACTGAAACTGTTCGCCCACAAACAAGAAACGTATCTGTGCATCATTAATAATGTATTGCGCCTGTGCCGGAGAACTGGTAGCGTAAAGCGGAACCGTCACTGCACGATTAGCAAATGCTGCAAAATCTACAAAAAGACATTCCGGCTTGTTTTGCGAAAAAATACCGATATTTTCTTCTTCCTCTACACTAAGTGCAACAAGAGAACTTGCAGCTTGTTTTACGGTTTCTGAAAACTGATTCCAGGAGATAGGAATCCATTGTGCAGTCTGGTAATCACGATATCGAAGAGCTGTCTTATCACCATACTTTTGAGCCTGACGATGGACCAAGACAGATAAATGATGTTCAATCATATCTATTTGTTGTTAGTAAATATAGGGCAAAGATATTAGTTTTATTTGAAACTATCGCCTTTTTCAATAATTATCAGTAAGTTTGCACCATGAAATATGACGTATCTTATCTGACAACGGAGGCCGTAAGCCTGCTTAAATCGCTTATAGCCATCCCCTCAATCAGCCGTGAAGAAACTCAGGCTGCTGACTATCTGCAAAATTACATTGAAGCAGAAGGCATGACTACCGGACGTAAAGGCAACAACATTTGGTGTCTTAGCCCGATGTTTGATTTGAAGAAACCCACTATTCTACTCAACTCGCACATTGACACAGTAAAACCCGTAAACGGCTGGCGTAAAGCCCCTTTCACTCCACGAGAAGAAAACGGAAAACTCTATGGGTTAGGTAGCAATGATGCCGGTGCCAGTGTAGTAACGTTATTACAGGTGTTCCTGCAACTATGTAGAACGGAGCAATCATACAACCTTATTTACCTTGCTTCCTGCGAAGAAGAGGTATCTGGCAAGGATGGTATCGAGAGTGTATTGAAAGGCCTTCCCCCCATTTCATTTGCTATTGTGGGCGAACCCACCGAAATGCAACCCGCCATCGCCGAAAAAGGTCTTATGGTACTGGATGTCACTGCCACTGGAAAAGCGGGACATGCTGCCCGCAACGAAGGTGACAATGCTATTTACAAAGTACTGGATGACATTGCCTGGTTTCGCGACTACCGTTTCAAAAAAGAATCACCTTTATTAGGTCCGGTCAAGATGAGTGTTACGGTAATCAATGCCGGCACACAACACAATGTGGTTCCGGACCGCTGTACATTTGTAGTAGATGTGCGAAGCAATGAGTTATACTCTAACGAAGAACTGTTTGCCGAAATACAAAAGCATATTAGTTGTAAGGCTGAGGCACGTTCCTTCCGTCTGAACTCCTCACGCATCGAAGAGAATCATCCTTTTGTTCAAAAGGCCATCAAATTGGGGCGTTCACCTTTTGGTTCCCCTACTCTTTCAGATCAGGCACTGATGCCGTTCCCATCAGTTAAAATAGGGCCGGGACGTTCATCCCGTTCACATACAGCAGACGAATATGTGATGCTAAAGGAGATGGAAGAGGCAATAGGGCTATATTTGAAATTGCTGGATGGATTAAGTCTTTAAACATCAGTTAGATTTGGATAAAGATATACTCTTTATATATGCAAGTGATACTTACTTGAGGTGTTTTTCATTCTTTAATTCTAATGAAAAATGAATAAAGGAAGAGAAAAGGTTGCGTATCCAAAAACTTATTACATATTTTACGTTACACAAAATGTGTAACGTAAAATATGTAATTATGATGAAACCGAATAATCCCTTTTTAGTTTACGGCTATCATAGCCCGGCATACTGTTGCGACAGAGAGACTGAAACTCAAAAGATCATATCGGCTTTGAACAATGAGCGAAACCTTACCCTCATTACTCCCCGACGCATGGGTAAAACCGGTCTTATCAAAAATGTGTTTCACAATATGGCAGAGCAGGAAAAAAAATATTCTGCTTTCATATGGACATCTACTCTACCCGTGACTTCCTGAAAGCACCCAGTAGCGTAAATGTAGCCTTGAAATCGTTACTCAACAAAGAATTGTTGTATAAGACCTCAAAAGGCTACATCGTTTACGACCGCTTTATGGGTAAATGGCTGAAGAGTGAGGTTATCTGATCGCTATTTATCTACTGAGAATTTAAAGATACAATGACTATGGTATTTCTCGCCGGGACGTAGTACTGCCGAAGGCCATTCGGGTTTATTCGGAGTATCCGGATACTTCTGTGTTTCAAGACAAACAGAAGCACGCTGATTGTATACAATCCCTTTCTTACCTTTCACTGTCCCATCCAGGAAGTTACCAGCATAAACCTGTATACCGGGCTCGTTAGTATAAACATCCAGGATGATACCCGTCTTTGAAGATTGAAGGGTAGCACACTTGCAGGTAATATCCCCTTTTGTATTCAATACCCAGTTATGATCATAACCGTTTCCATTCTTTAACTGCACAAAATCAAAGTTGTTGATCCGGGTCCCTACGGCAACCGGCGAACGAAAATCCATTGGAGTATCTTCTACCGGAACAATCTCACCGGAGGTCATAAAAGTACTATCCACCGGGGTATAGTAATCGGCATTAATTGTAAGCAAATGTTCCGCATTGCTACCAGCATCTCCATCCAGGTTGAAATAAGAATGGTTGGTCATATTAACAATAGTAGGTTTATCCGTCTCTGCCTCGTAACGAATATCAATAGCATTATCATCCGTCAAAGTCATCAGTACCTTGCAGGTAATATTACCGGGAAATCCTTCTTCACCATCTTTGGCAAGATAGGTCAGCTCAAGCTCCTGCGGACCAATCTGCCGGGCATCATATACTTGGTACTGGAATCCCTTTGGACCGCCATGCAAGCAATGTCCGTAGTTGTTGCGAGGCAGAATATATTCCACACTATCCAACATGAATCGTCCCTGATTGATACGATTGGCATAACGCCCGATAGAAGCTCCGAAGTCCGAAGGTATCGTAATATAATCCTGTATCGAATCAAACCCAAGGACTACATCCCGCATAATTCCCTCTTTATCGGGTACCATAACAGAAACAATACGTCCGCCGAAATTCGTCACACATACTTCCATGTTGTTAGCATTGCGAAGTACATACAAATCAGTCTTTTTACCATCCACTTCGGTTTGGAAATTGCTCTGCAATAAACCGGATCCGGTTATTTTCTCATTAGTGGCACAACCTTCCAACAAAAGGGCACAAAGTGTCCATACTGAAATTTTCTTCATCATTCTCCCTCAATTATTCTATACTGTTTAATAGGTCTGTTTTCCCCTCATTCACAAGTTTAAGAATCAATTCCCCAAAAAGAGTATTCTGCCAGGCAAACCAGGCGCGGGTAAAGTTCTTCGGATCATCCTTATGAAATGATTCGTGCATAAAACCTGTGCCCGCATCAGTATCCATCAACATCTTGATACAATTCTTTATTTCCGCATCCTTCTTACTTGTGAAAGCTTTCATCATAATACTCATCGGCCATATCATATCGTAACCAATGTGAGGGCCACCTATACCCTCGCCTGCCTTACCTTTAAAGAAATAAGGATTATCCTCACTCCACACAAAACGACGGGTATTTTGATAAATGGGATCATTTACATTAACATCTCCCAGATAAGGCATAGCTATCAGGCTGGGCACATTGGCATCGTCCATCAACAGATGATTACCAAATCCATCTACTTCAAAAGCATATATCTTACCATATTTAGGGTGCTTATAGACTGCATACTTCTTTAAAGCCGCTTCCACTTCATTGGCAAGATCTTTGCATTCTTTTGCCAATTCCGGTTTCTTATTGACCGTTTGCAATATCTCGGCTGCTTTACGAAGCGAAGATACAGCGAAAAAATTGGAAGGTACAAGGAATTGCAGTGTGGTAGCATCATCAGAGGGACGGAAGGCAGAAGCAATCAGCCCTACAGGCTTCACCGGATTTCCCAGCCCGTTATTGGTCATCGTATCTAATGCACGGTTCGTTTTACGTTCAAACTTGTAAGGACCAACTCCATCCTTACGTTGCTGTTCTTTGAAAGTGCGCAGGATGTTTGTGATAGCCTGTATCCACTCTTCATCGAAAATGCTGGCATCACCCGTTACCTGCCAGTAGTGATAAGCCAAACGTAAAGGATAGCACAACGAGTCTATTTCCCATTTACGTTCGTGTAATTCAGGTTTCATATCTGTAAGGTCACTCATCCAGTGTCCACCTACGGGACCATCATTAAAAGCATTGGCATAAGGATCCATTATAATACACTTGAACTGGCGGTTGATGACACCGGCAAGCATACGTTTCAGTTCCGGATCGGAGTTGGCAAGTTGTACGTAAGGCCATACTTGTGCACCGGAATCGCGCAACCACATGGCATGAATATCACCTGTATAGACAAAGGTGTCGGGTTTACCATCTTCGCCTTCACGAAAATGTACAGTAGTATCGAGTGTATTCGGAAAGCAGTTGGTAAACATCCAGGCAAGCCGGGCATTTTTCAGAAGTTTCTGTAAACGGATGATTTCATTTTCTACCGCCTGAGAACGGAAAAGACGTTCTGCCGGTTTTGGACGATTGTCTTTCTGAATAGCGTCTGTTGCACAGACATGTTCAGACAATTTGTCTCCGGATACAAATGCAGAAGCAGGAGAAGCCAGAAGTAAAGCAGTTGTAACCGTACAGGTACCAATCAGTTTCATCGAGTGTTTTAGTGCCATAATCTGTAATTAAAGTTAGTTAGTTATTCAGGATAAGTAACGACTATGATTTTCTATAGTAATACATCTTTTTTAGAATATCACAAAGAAAAGTCTTTTCGAACAAATACAAAAACGCTTAGATAGTAAATATGTAGCAAAAAAGTATCCAATTCTGCCAAAAAAGTAACAAGATCTGCCATTGGGCAATATCTGCGATTTATTGAATGATTTATTTCATACATTTGTGTTCGTTTTCTCACATATTTGTATAACGAAACCTATAAAGAAAAACATGAATTCCGTCACAAGACTTACACAATTTTTCACTAATGCATCGATTCTGGAAAAGACTGGTCGGACACCCCCAAAAGCATTTCAAGAACTTGCCGAAAAACTCTCACACAATTGAGCTCTATTCGGAGATTAACGAATAACAAGAATATATAAATCATAAAACAGACAGAAATGAAGAAACACATCATTGCACTGGCATCAACCTTACTACTATGCAGTGGCTCCTATAGCCAAAATACACAACCGGAGAAAAAGCCTAAAGCCTACATAGTTGCAGATGCACACCTGGACACCCAATGGAACTGGGATGTCCAAACGACCATTAAACAGTATGTGTGGAATACTATCAGCCAGAACTTACTTCTGCTGAAGCAATATCCTGACTATATCTTCAACTTTGAAGGGGGAGTCAAGTATGCATGGATGAAAGAATATTATCCGGCTCAATATGAAGAAATGAAGAAATATATCCGGGAAGGACGCTGGCACGTGAGTGGTGCCAGTTGGGAAGCCAGCGATGCTTTGGTGCCTTCAACCGAATCTGCGATTCGTAACGTCATGCTGGGACAGGAATATTACCGTAAGGAATTTGGAGTGGAAAGTACAGATATCTTCTTACCGGACTGTTTTGGCTTCGGATGGACACTACCTACCATTGCAGCTCATTGCGGACTCATCGGGTTCTCATCACAAAAGCTGGACTGGCGTAACAAACCTTTCTACGGAAAAAGCAAACATCCCTTTACCATCGGGTTATGGCAGGGAATCGATGGTTCTTCCGTCATGCTGGCACACGGATACGATTATGGCAAAAGATGGAACGATGAGGATTTATCGGAAAACAAGGAACTGTTGGGACTGACCACACGTACCCCGCTCAATATGGTATACCGCTATTACGGCACAGGAGATATTGGCGGATCACCCACATTGGGTTCCGTACGTTCTGTTGAAAAGGGAATAAAAGGAAACGGGCCACTCGAAATCATCAGTGCTACAAGCGACCAGATGTTTAAAGACTTCCATCCTTATAAGGATCATCCGGAATTGCCTGTATTCAACGGAGAGTTACTGATGGACGTACATGGAACAGGATGCTATACTTCACAAGCAGCCATGAAACTGTACAATCGGCAGAATGAGCTTTTGGGAGATGCAGCTGAAAGAGCAGCCGTAGCCGCCGAATGGCTCAACAAAGCTGCATATCCCGGAACAACTCTAACAGATGCCTGGAAACGTTTCATCTATCATCAGTTCCATGACGACCTCACTGGAACAAGTATTCCACGTGCCTACGAGTTTTCGTGGAATGACGAGTTAATCTCACTCAAACAATTTTCCGGCGTACTGGCCTCTTCCATTCGTTCAATAGCCGGAGACATGGATACACAGGTAAAGGGCATTCCGGTAATACTCTATAATGCATTAGGATTCCCGGTACAGGACATAGCAGAAGTAGAACTGGAAGTGCCCGCAGCCCCCAAAGGTGTCACAGTATATGACAACAACGGTAAAAAGGTGGCATCACAGTTACTATCCTACACAAACGGAAAAGCACACCTGTTGATAGAAGCAACAGTACCGGCTACCGGCTACTCTGTGTACGATGTACGTACTTCCGGCACGGCAAATCGCTTTGCTGCAACAACAAGTAACACACTCGAGAATTCCATTTATAAAATCACATTGGATGAAAAAGGGGATATCACCTCGCTTCTCGACAAGACGCAAAACAAAGAGTTGGTAAAACAGGGTAAAGCCATCCGACTGGCTCTCTTCACCCAAAATAAATCATACCACTGGCCGGCCTGGGAGGTGTTGAAAGAGACAATAGACCGGGAACCAATCTCTATCACGGATAATGTGAAAATATCATTGGTAGAAAACGGAGAGCTACGTAAAGCAATCTGCATTGAAAAGACACACGGAGAATCGGTGTTTAAGCAATACATCCGGCTCTATGAAGGAAGTCGTGCCGATCGGATCGATTTCTACAATGAAATAGACTGGCAATCAACCAATGCCTTGCTAAAAGCCGAATTCCCTTTGAATATAGAGAATACGGAAGCAACTTATGACTTAGGAATCGGAAGCGTTAAACGTGGGAATAACACCGATATCGCTTACGAGGTATATGCACAATACTGGGCCGACCTGACCAACCAGGACAACAGTTATGGTGTATCGATATTGAATGACAGCAAATATGGCTGGGACAAGCCCAACAACCATACGCTCCGTTTAACGCTGCTCCATACTCCGGAAACAACCCGGAACTATGCTTATCAGGACAAACAAGACTACGGACATCACAACTTCACGTATAGCCTTGTAGGGCATTCCGGTAAGCTGGATCATGCATCTACCGTAGAGAAGGCAGAACTTATGAACCAACGCCTGAAAGCATTCCAGACCACAAAACACAAAGGTACATTAGGCAAAGAGTTCTCTTTTGCAACCTCAGACAACCGCAACATAATTATCAAAGCACTCAAGAAAGCAGAAAGTTCAGACGAGTACGTAGTGCGCGTGTATGAAACCGGAGGTGAAAAGTCACAGCAGGCAACTTTGTCATTCGCAGGTGATATACTCAATGCGAATGAAGCTGACGGCACAGAAAAAACAATTGGTACTGCCAACTTCAATGGAAACAAACTGCAAGTCACTATTAAGCCCTATTCTGTCAAGACATTCAAAGTGCGTTTGAAAAGTGCTGCACAACCTGCATCTGAACCGGAATATGTAAACCTGCCACTAAATTATGACCGCAAATGCGCCTCATTTAATGAATTCCGCGGAGAAGCGAATTTTGAGTCCGGATACTCATACGCTGCTGAATTACTGCCGGATTCTATATTCGCAGATCAAATTCCGTTCCGCCTAGGAGAGAAAGAGACATTTAACGGCATGACCTGCAAAGGAGACACAATCTATCTGCCCGACGGACATAAATATACTCATTTATACTTCCTGGCTGCTGCAACGGATGATGATTATACAGCTACATTCTGCTGCGGGAAAAACAAAGCGGAAATCACCGTTCCTTCTTACACCGGTTTCATCGGACAATGGGGACACACCAATCATACCAAAGGGTATCTAAAAGACGCCGAGATAGCTTATGTAGGTACACACCGTCACGCTCCGGGTGAAGATCAGCCATACGAGTTTACGTATATGTTTAAATTCGGTATCGATATTCCCAAAGGCGCTGTAAGCTTTATCCTGCCAAAGAATGACAAGATTGTGCTTTTTGCCGCCACACTGGCCAAAGAAGAACAACCTGCTATGAACACTGCATCACAGCTATTCCGTACAGCCATCAGAGAAGAAGCCGGCAAGATATTATCTACACAGGAAAGTCCGAAAGAAAACTTGCTGAAAGCTGCGAAGATCATATCTTATTCAGGCTATGTGAACAACCGTGAAAAACCGGAATGTATGATTGATGGAAATAAGGATACCAAATGGTGTGATACGGGTATGACTCCGAACTATGTGGATTTTGATTTAGGAGAGGCACAAGACATCAGTGGCTGGAAACTTGTGAATGCAGGTGAAGAGAGTCACACATATGTTACGAAAGAGTGTTTCCTGCAAGGAAAGAATAATCTGAATGAAGAGTGGAAAACACTGGACAGGCTCAACAATAACAAACGCAATGTTGTTTCACGACAACTGTCAGAACCTGCCAAAGTACGTTACATCCGCTTAATGGTAACTAATCCGACACAAGACGATGAAGGGAAAGACACCCGTATTTACGAATTTGAAGTTTATAAATAGAAAGCCCTCTTAGAGCTCCTTATATAGGAACAGGCTTTTATATATTTCGCCGGTTATCTCGTTATCGAGACTAACCGGCGAAACGCGTTTTATAGAGAGTTCGCCGACTACCGGAAACACAGATATGGCTTCCTCTTGAAACAAGGAAGCCAGAAGAAAGACGCTAAAAGGAGTAGCAAGGGAGACATAACCCGGTAAGGTCGTAGAGGAACAAGGGGAGACTCGTAAGGGAGCGTTGTTTTACATGTACATGTTTAACAGTACGACATGCACATGTGGAGCAGTACGACATGTGCATGTGGGACAGTACGACATGTACATGTCGTGCAGCTTTACATGTACATGTAAAACAATGCTTCTCACCGGGGAAGGGAGGTTTACATTACTAAGGGAGGAATTGTCAACAGTTAGCATCACCTGTTCAGCCAGGGTTCGGGGTTTAATTTGTCTTTCTCTTTACGCAACTGGAAGTGCAATACAGTGCGCCCATTGTCGGAGGCATCAGAAAATACCTGCCCGATAGCCTGCTTCGTACTAACCGTATCTCCCGACTTAACAGATGCGGAAGAGAGATTACAATATACAGAGATATAATTGCCATGGCGAATTAATACATTGAACAACCCATTGAGTTGGAAAACAGCCGCAACTTTACCATCAAAAATAGCACGAGCCTGGGCACCGGGCTTTCCTTGAATATCAATACCCTTATTATCAAGTTTAACATTGCGTAACCCCTCAACTGCATATTGTCCATAATGACTAGTAATAATATAAGGGCCCGAAATCGGCATAGGAAGCTTACCACGATTACTGACAAAGTTACCGGATAACTCACGGTCCGCTTTACTCATACTGTAAGCTTCCAGAGGTTCCGCTTTTTTCTTTGTCTCCGTTCCAGGAGAAGCCGATGTTGATTTACCTTCCTTGGCTTCTGACTTTTTACGGGCTGCCGCTTCGCGACGCGCTTCTTCGGCTGCACGCTTACGGGCACGTTCTATTTCTTCGGCTATCAACTTATCAATCCGGGCATTGAGTTGATTGGCTTCACGTCTCTTTTTATTTATTTCGCTTTGTAGCCCTTTCTGCTTCTTTTGCAGATTGGCCACCATTTCACGCTTCTGCTTTTCCTGATCTTCAAGTTTCTGCTTCTCGTCTTCGCGTTCTTTCAGCAGATTTTCTTTGGCAGTCTTTACCTGTAGAAGCTCCGCTCTTTTCTTCTTGATCTGTTCCTGTTTTTTCAGAATCTCTTCACCCTGAAGCCGTTGATAGGTAGCATACTCACGCACATAGCGGAGACGGCGGTATGTCTGCCCTAAGCTCTTGGCCGAAAAAATAAACATCAGCTTTTCTTCTATCGATTTATTACGATAGAGGTATTGGACGGAAGATTCATATTTCTTTTTCTTGTCCTGTAAGTCACGCTGAAGTGTACGAAGCTGTCTCTCAAGGACAGACAATTCGCGTTCAAGAGCCTCCACGTCATTATTTATGGCAAGGATATATCGCTTGCGTTCTTCAATCTGCCCCGTTAATGAAGCAAGACTATTAAGCTGGCTTCCTACATCTTTCTTTGTATTCTTCAACAATGATTCGGTATCGGCAATCTGCTTTTGCAATTCGCCGCGTTTACTTTCCAGTTCTTTAATCAATCTGCTACTCTGAGCAGAAAGCGGAATAACCAGAAAAAGAATATATGTTAATCCTACAAAGATACGTTTCATCATAACTTAGTCAGCATATTTAATAGTTCTTCAAGTGGTACCTGGGTGTATCTGTCCGAGATCTCGGTAGGTGTCATTGCAAATTCTTTGGACGAGAAATCATACAATCTCACTTTTGCTCTTTCCAATGAAGGTATGCCCAATTCCTTACCACTTAACTCGGCTTTCCCTTCCGGACGCGAAGCGCTCAGAAGTAACTTCTCCAATTTAGAGAACCGGGCATCTTTTGGCAAAATATCATCCAACTCTTTCCGGGAAGCCCTGACGTAGCGCTTATTCATCCGATCGATAAGTAATACTTCGTCGGGAGTTATCTCCAACCGGGCTATTTCCGTACGAAGAATAGGCATCAGAATGGAAAGCTGCACACGTTCGCCTCCTTTCATTTTCATTGTTCCTCCCGTCGTTATACTCCCATCAGAACCGGAGGGGATAGTCAACTGCAGTTTGGATGATAGGTAACAAGGCTCGACAACAGGCACGCTTGAAGTTATATTCTTTGTGCTTTTACAGCCTGCAAGCATTACTACCAGCAACAATAAATAGAATACGTTTCTCATTCTGCAATGTATTTCTTCTTCTTAATTTTCTCTTTCAGCGTTTTCGATTCACTACCCATATCGAGGGCCTCTTGCCAATATTTCAATGCACCATCCACATCGCCGGTCATATAATAGATATCTCCGCAATGTTCCACTATCACATCACTTTTCTCTCCATCACTTTTCATGGCATCATCAATGTAGATACGAGCCTCAGCATAGTTCCCTTTCTCAAAAAGTATCCAGGCATATGTATCAAGATAAGTAGCGTTGCCGGGATCGGCTTTTACCGTCTTATAACTCATTTCCTCAGCCTTATCGAGGTCACGACGTTCTACAGACAGATAATAGGCATAGTTGTTCAATGCACCAATATTAGAAGGGTTGTAAACCAATGCAGAATCGTAAGCACTGTATGCCTCCGTCATCATCGCTTTTTTATGATAAACATCGCCCATGATAGAATAGAAATCAGATAAAACTTCTTTCTTACTATCATTTGTAGCATTCGCCAAAGCTTTCTGACAAATAGCAAGTACCTCATCATTACGCTCCGCCTGGCTATAGGCAATAGCGAGATAGAAATAGAACTCAAGTGCCTCGGGGGTAGCCTCTACACCAGGCTCACAGATTTTAATGACCTGTTCAAAATCATTCTTCTGCACAGCTACTTCAAGCAACATCAGACGGGCAGCTTTATTGGCAGGATCAATCTGGACCACACGCTCCAATACCGGAACCGAAGCTTCCTTCATGTTTTTTGCCCAAAGGTATTGTGAATAGAGCATCGGTATCTGATCATCATCCGGATCTTGCTGCAGGATACGGTCGAAAAGTGAAATCACTTTCGTACTGTCTGCTGTAGCCTGCTCATTTTGGGCAATCACCTGGCGCATTACATTCAATTTCGTATCTGCAGGTACCTTTTTGTTCATCAGCAAAGAGTCCAGTTGCTGTTTATATAAATCCTGTTGCCCGGTTTGTTCGTAATAGGAAGCCAAAGAGAAATGAGCCATCACATTATCCGGCTCCGTAGCAAGTACCTTCTGATAAATATCATAGGCTTCCTGCTTTTTACCATTCTGCATATACACATCTCCCAAGATCACTTGATAACGCATATCCATAGGATATTCCTTCACCAGGTTCTCAATCTCCCGAAAAGCGCTTTTGTCATCTTTCATCTGCAGATAAATACGGAATTTCTCCATCGTGAGTTGCTCATTCTTCCCCATTATCTCTTCCAGACGGTCCAACGTCCCAATCACTTTCCCATAATCTTCTTGCTGATTATACAAATCAAGCAGAGCAAACAACGATTCTCTTTTTCCCGGGAAACGAGTAGCCATTGTCTCAAGCAATCCTATCGCTTTCTCCTTCTCATTCTGTTGTTGATAAAGGCTGGCAAGGGCCTGGCTATACCAATAATTATCCGGCGCACTTTCCACTGCCTCCTCCAAAGCGGCCTGGCCTTGCGGCACTTGCTTCAAAAACATATAATACTGCGAAATCTCATAAAGAGCCGAAGCTGCCTGCGGGTTAATGGTCAGACAGTGTTTCAACAGGTCGAATGCAGCATCATACTCCTTTTTCCCCTTCAACCGCGTTGCTTCAAGGAAGAAGTAATCATACTTACGCTGCTGCTCGTCCGAAAGGGTAACTAACTGTTGGGCAGATTTAGCAGCACCCGTCTTTCCTACTCGTTGTGAAGAACCGCAAGAAGCAAGTATCAGTATCAACACCCCAAGGAGTAATAATTTTATTTTCATCCGTAATTCGTAATTTGTAGTTCGTAATCTATCCCCTTCCCGTATGCCCGAAACCACCAGCACCACGTTCCGTCTCATTCAGTACCTCCACTTCCTGCCAAGCGGCTTGTTCGTGACGGGCTATCACCATCTGTGCAATCCGTTCTCCATCTTCAATAACAAATGGTTCGGTCGAAAGATTAATTAAAATAACACAGATCTCTCCTCGATAGTCGGCATCAATCGTTCCCGGAGAATTTAAAACAGTAATCCCTTTCTTCAAAGCCAGACCACTACGCGGACGAACCTGTGCCTCAACCCCCGGAGGGAGTGCGATATACAATCCGGTAGGAACCAGACAACGTTGCATAGGGGCCAGAGTCATTGAGTCCGAAAGGTTAGCACGAATATCCAGTCCGGCAGAAAGTTCAGTGGCATATGCCGGAAGCGGATGCTTTGATTTATTGATAACTTGTACGTTCATATTCTGTCTGTTTACTATTTAACGGGCGAAAATACACAAATTGTATCGAATTTCCGTACATTTGCAGTTAAATAATGTGCGAATAGGGGAACTATGTACTCTCAAATCAAAAATTGTAAATAGCTAAATCGTAAAGACTCATGATGGATTGGAGGAAATTAATCTCAGCAAAACGCTTTGGGATGGAAGAGTTTCATGAAGAAAGACAAGAAAACCGTTCAGAATTTCAAAGAGATTATGATCGGCTCATCTTCTCAGCTCCCTTCCGACGTTTGCAGAATAAAACACAGGTATTTCCACTACCGGGTAGCATCTTTGTGCACAATCGGCTCACTCATAGTCTGGAGGTTTCGTGTGTTGGCCGGTCACTGGGTAATGATGTTTCAAAGGCAATACTCTCCCGGCAACCGGAGTTACAAGACTCTTTTCTACCCGAAATCGGTTCCATCGTTTCTGCTGCTTGTCTCGCTCACGATTTGGGTAATCCTCCGTTCGGCCATTCCGGTGAAAAGGCCATTTCCACCTTCTTTTCCGAAGGTAAAGGGCAGTTCCTAAAAGAGCAACTTCTCCCGGTGGAATGGGATGATTTGACACATTTTGAAGGAAATGCAAACGCTTTCCGACTCCTTACACATCAGTTTGAAGGACGTCGCAAAGGTGGGTTTGCCATGACCTATTCTACGCTTGCTTCCATCGTTAAATACCCCTTTTCATCAAGTCTGGCAGGTAAAAAATCCAAGTTTGGATTCTTTATTAGCGAAGAAAAAGGATTTCAGCGTATTGCTACTGAATTGGGGTTGATTCAGCTTAGTGAACAGCCTCTGAAATATGCCCGTCATCCGTTAGTCTACCTTGTTGAGGCTGCCGATGACATATGTTATCAAATGATGGACATTGAAGATGCCCATAAACTGAAAATTCTAACAACCGAAGAGACGAAAGAGCTACTCCTGTCCTATTTCACTGAAGAACGACAGGAACATATACAAAGAACATTCAGTATCGTCAGTGATACGAACGAACAAATTGCCTATCTGCGCTCTTCGGTTATAGGACTATTAATAAAGGAATGTACAAGAATATTTTTGGAACATGAAGCTGATATTCTTGCCGGCAACTTCACCGATCCACTGATTAAAAAGATATCCAAACGACCCGCACAGGCCTACAAACACTGTTCTGAGGTCTCTTTTAGTAAGATCTACCGTTCCCGGGATGTGCTCGATATAGAATTAGCAGGTTTTCAGGTTATCAGTACCCTGCTGGAACTCATGATCGATGCCGTGACCTCCCCCAACAAAGCTTACTCACAGCTTCTTATCAATCGTGTATCGGGTCAATACAATATAAAAGCGCCTGTACTCTATGAAAGAATACAGGCGGTACTTGATTATATTTCGGGAATGACCGATGTCTTCGCGCTGGACCTCTATCGTAAAATCAACGGCAACAGTCTTCCTGCGGTGTAAATACCTTATTGACGCCCGAAGTTAACTTACAGTCTTCCGGGTGACTTTCGATAAATGATTGGATATGACGCATACGCTTATCTTCGAGAATTTCGTCAACAGCTATCAGAATACCGGTTTCTTCAACATCCCCAAATTCATAATTAATAGCTGTACCAAACATACGCATTGTAGGACTTAAGCTCATATAGGCATTTACCAGTGGAGGAATATTATAGCCTAACTTCCGGATCTCACTATTCAGAATCCTGTAATCATCTTTGAATGATTTTTCATAGAATATAGTAGCCAAATCTTTCTCCTCAGTCTCCATTTTCAACGGACTCAACGGAGTGATTAACCCATCCTTATCTCCAAAATGTTTTTTCAGGAAGTAAAGAATCATATCACGGCCCTGACGGTGATAACTGGGATACATCGTTACTTTACCAAAAAAGTATTTCACATTTGGCATCACAACAGTCAACGCTCCCAATCCATCCCACAAGTTATCCAAAGCAAACAAACCTTTGCTTCCGGCACGGGTAGACTGATATTCAAGCGTTACGAATGACCGTCCCAGTTCAATTGTTGTAGGCAGATACTCTTTAACAAACTGTTCTGAGAAGTTGAACATATGGGAAGTAGCCAATATCGGAGCACCTTTCTCATCAAAACGTACATCCGTACCCAACAAATAGCGATACCCACCCAGAATTTCTTCTGCTTCCGGATTCCATACAATCAATTGTTTATAGGGATTCTCCATTGTATCATATTCATCGATATCCATAGAGAAACCGGTACCTCCTCCTGCTGCACGAAAAGCAATTTCACGCAAACGGCCAATCTCTTTCATTACATTTGGAGAATCTTGTGAAGTAGTAATATAAATATGATTATTACTTTTATTCGTCATGCGCAACCGCTTATCCTCCGTAAGTTCCGCCTTTAGCAGTTCTTTGCTTATCGGTTCAATAATCTCTTCCATATTCCTCGTTAGTGTAGTTGTTCTTTTTCTCTTTATCACAGTTTATATACGATATCCTTAACATACTCCGCCCACTGCGCAGGAGTTTTAGACTTATCAAATGTCTGCCAGGGAATTGGTTTACCGAAAGTGACTGTAAATGTCTTATGCCGGTTTTTAAACATTTCATCTGCCAGATAAAGCATAGCTATATTAAATTTTATCCCCAGTGTTTTACAGATATTTGCCAGATTATAAAAGAAATCAGAGTTGCGTCCGCCAAAATGCACAGGTATTACATCTCTTTGCGCCTGCACACTTTTAACAATAAACGTCTTCTTCCACTCCAGATCCCGGATAACACCATTCTGGCGTCTTGAGCAAAGTCCTGCCGGAAACATGATTAACTGATCATCTGATTTAAATCCGGCTTCCACCATCTTCGGAAAATCTTTGGCTTGTTTCCCTGTCTTATTAATAGGAATACAAAGAGGAGCCAATCCGCGGAGATTCATCAGCAAATCATTCACCAGATATTTCACTTTTCCATTATAGTGTTTACCAAGAACATAACCCAATGCTACACCATCTTGTCCTCCCAACGGATGATTGGACACAAATGTATATAAACCATCTTCCGGTAAATTCTCTTCTCCTCTTACTTCTACTTTAGCATCAAGAAAATCCAGGGAAGCTTCCAGAAAGTCTACTCCTAATTTATCCTTCGACTCACGTAGAAAAACATTAATTTCTTCCTGATGGACAATCTTTTTCAAATAAGAAACGATAAATTTAGGGATATACTTATAATGCTTCGGAGCTTTTGTCCGAAGAATCTTATCGATATCTATTAAAAACAAAGAGTCGTCAGTCATTCGTTATAGATAAAATGATTGTGCAAAATTAATTGTTCTTTTCTATTAATTGCAATAATTTGGCAGAAAATGCAGGATTTAGGTTTCTGACGAGAAAAAAGAACACCCAAAAACTATCATATACCACCTAAAAACTATCAATTGATAGTTTTCAGGCTAAAGAAAGACGAATTCACCCCTGTCTTAGTCATCAAAACGCCGTAAACTTGCAACGTCGAAAAAAACAACGATATATTCACAATTTAAAAAGCAACGTTTATGAAAAGTTTAAGCTTCAAAAAAGATTTGATAGGAGTTCAGGATGAACTACTTCGTTTCGCATACAAATTAACAACCGACCGCGAAGAAGCCAATGATTTGTTGCAGGAAACCTCATTAAAAGCATTAGACAATGAGGATAAATATATGCCAGATACTAATTTTAAAGGATGGATGTATACCATCATGCGCAATATCTTTATCAACAACTACCGTAAAGTAGTCCGTGACCAGACATTTGTTGATCAGACAGACAACCTTTATCATTTGAGTCTCCCGCAGGAATCAGGTTTTGAGAGTACAGAAAGCTCTTATGACTTAAAAGAAATGCACCGTATTGTCAATTCATTACCTAAAGAATACAAGGTTCCGTTCTCTATGCATGTTTCCGGATTCAAATACCGTGAAATAGCAGAGAAGTTACACCTCCCGCTCGGTACTGTAAAGAGCCGTATTTTCTTCACTCGCCAGAAACTGCAAGAAGAATTAAAAGATTTCAGATAACCTAAGCCGACACTATAATTGTCGATTTCCATATAATATTTAGTGCAGATTTTTAGTTGTGTTAACTGTAGAAGCAAGTAGGAAAAATTCCTCCTTGCTTCTTTTTTATACCTGAACTCAAAGAAAAAGCTTTCGATAAATTTCCACAGAATATACTCCATAACATATTTAACTTTTTTTCAGTCCCTTATTATCAAGCTTATCCGAATGTTTCCTTATATTTGGACAACAAATTTGAAACATCGTTCCAAATATGGAAAAAGTAGAAGAATATATGGAAAAAGCTGAAGAAAACTACAAAGTTCCAAACCTTGAAAAAGGGATTGCGGTTCTTGAGTATCTATCACTTTATTCCTTAGGAAGAACACTACAAGCGATCAAATCAGAACTTGATATTTCGCAAACAACTGCCTACCGTATTTTAAATACTTTAGTCCGGTTAGGATACCTTATATATAATGAAGATACAAAGCATTATAAATTATCCCGCAAATTATTATCGCTCGGATTCAAATCATTAAATGAACATAATCTGTTAGAGGTAGTCCTGCCACATTTGCGCAACTTGCGGGATCTGGTAAAAGAAACTGCCTGCTTCGGAGTATTAGGAGATCAAAAAGGTATTTTCATAGAACAAGCCCAAGGACATCATACTTTCCGTTTTGTGTTATCACCCGGTAAACCTTTTGAACTCCATTGTTCTGCACCGGGAAAAGCTATCATGGCTTACCTCCCCTGCAATGTCCGTGACTATTACTTGTCACAAATGGAGTTCACACGTTATAATGCACGCACTATTACTACTCCCGAGGCATACATGGATGAATTGGAGAAAGTGCGAAAGTTAGGTTATGCCATGGACAATGAAGAAGAATTAAGTGGAGTACTCTGTATAGGTGCCCCTATTTTTAATTACACAAGTTATCCATGCGGAGCCATCTGGATATCCGGTCCTAAAGATCGTTTATCTAAGGATGTAGTGCGCAATTCTGTTGAATGTATAAAAGATACCACACAAACTATCTCCAAAGAATTAGGATATAATCAGTCTTAAAAATATAAAACATACATACTATGAACACCCCCAAACAAATATTAAAAAAAACATTAGCCACCGTATTCTTTTGCGGCTGTGCTTCCTTCGTTCTGGGAGGAACTCCCCCGTTTTTCCCTACAGACATTACCTTGAATTCCAAAGGTGAAATTCTTATTGTAGAAAAGGGAACAAATCGAATCAGTTTCTTTTCACCGGATGGTAAAACTTTGCTTCGTTCTATTCCCGTTGAAGAAACACCAACCGGTATCCTCCTGGATGCCAATAAAGCATATGTCACCACCAGTGCAGCCACCGGACATTTACAAATCCTATCATTGGAATCAGGACAAAAAGAGGCTACTATTCTGACAGGTTCCGGTGCATGTGCTCCTATTTTCGGCCCAGATAAAAAACATATATATGTATGTAATCAATTCCAGAACACTATTTCAGAAATTGATCCGATAAACCGTACGGTTGTACGTTCGGTTAATGTATTGCGTGAACCCAAATCAGCACAGTTCAGTAAGGACGGTAAATATCTGTTCGTTACCAATTATCTGCCATCCCAACGGGCAGATCTTGATTACGTAGCAGCTTGTGTTTCCGTCATCAGAATGGATGATTTTACCAAAGTAAAAGACATCAAACTAGCCAATGGTAGCAATGCTTTACGCGGTATTTGTATCACACCGGACGGTAAATATATATATGTATCCCACAATTTAGGGCGCTTTACCGTTCCCACATCACAATTGCAACAAGGATGGATGAATACCAGTGCTTTCAGTATTATAGATGTGGAAAAACAAGAATTCCTCGGCGCAATTGTAGTCGACGAACCAGAACGTGGAGCAGCAGGTATCTGGAGCATTGCCTGCAATGACGAGTCACTCTTCATCACTCACTCCGGGACACATGAAATCAGCGTTATTGACCATAAAGCTATGTTGAAAAAATTCCTAAGTTATCCTGATAAAGCTATGTTGGATTATGACCTGAGATTTCTGTACGGCCTGCGCAAACGTATCCCATTGAAAGGAAATGGTCCGCGTAAAATGATAATGGAGAATGGGAAGCTTTATATCCCTACATACTTTGCTGACATCCTGAACATTGTAGACATCCAAACAACTGAAATAACCTCAGTCAACCTGAATCCGGACCGGGAAGAAAGTGCAGAAAACAAAGGAGAACGCTATTTTAATGACGCTTCTCATTGCTTTCAAAACTGGCAAAGTTGTAATGGTTGCCATCCCGGAGATGCCCGTACAGATGGGATGAACTGGGATTTGATGAATGATGGAGTAGGTAACTCTAAAAACTGCAAAAGTCTTTTATTCAGCCATCCCACTCCTCCAAGCATGATATCAGGTATTCGCGAAACAGCGGAATGGGCAGTACGTGCCGGTTTTAAATTCATACAGTTCTTTGATATTACCGAAGAAGATGCCGTATGTGTGGATGCTTATCTGAAATCTCTCCAACCAGTTCCAAGTCCCTATCTGGTTAATGGTGAGCTATCCGACCTGGCCAAAGAAGGAAGAAAGGTATTTGAAAAACTAAAATGTACAGAGTGCCACAGTGGCCCGTATTATACAGACCTGAAAATGCATCGTATCGGTGAGGATATTGAGTTCGAAAAAGGTTGGGACACCCCTACCCTACGTGAAGTCTGGCGCACAGCCCCCTATCTTTTTGACGGACGTGCAGCCACGATGGAAGATGTATTTAAGATACACAAACACGGTATTGAGAAAAAGGTTTCTCAAAAAGAAATTAAAGCGCTAACAGAATACGTAAATTCCTTATAACAAAATAAGACACCGTTGGAAAACATGAATTATTGTGATAAAATAAAATATAGCATATACACCACCGAAATTGCTGATTTCGGAACAATGGCAGATACCTTGCTGGCACAGTTGCCTCAGAGCGAACAGATATTCAGACTAATATTTTTCGGGACACCGGCAAATAATAATGAATATGTAACTCGTCGTAACATTTTAAGTGACAAAATACAACAACGTTATCCCCAGAAGTTACCTGTATTAAGTTATGTATCCCAACCTGCTTTGGATGGCGGACTTACAATGGAAGTACATAGCTATCAGGCAGATGAGAATGATCAAATTATGTATCATCCCAATGAAGGTTTCCCTTATATTACATTGGAAAATGCCGATGGTCGTTTTCTTTTTGCAGGAGGCTTCCATAGCGATGTGTTGAATTTCAATACCCAACAACAATCCGTTGAAGTTTTCCGGTTAGCAAGTGAAGTTTTACATAAGGAGAATTTTCCCATTGAAAACATTATCCGCCAGTGGAACTACATTGAACAAATTACAGGATTTGATGGTGCCGACCAACATTACCAGATGTTCAATAATGTGCGTAGCAACTTCTACAATCAGACTACCTGGAGTATGGGTTATCCGGCTGCTACAGGTATAGGGAGTAATTTAGGAGGTATCCTGGTAGATATTGATGCTGCTGTATTTACCCGTCCGGAATGTTTTGCCACTCCTATTGATAATAAGTTACAGGTAGCAGCTCATGCCTATTCCCCGCAAGTACTGGAAATGGCTCACCAGCAAAAATCAACACCAAAGTTTGAACGTGCCAAAAGTATGACGTTTGATGACAGACAACTCATTTATATATCCGGCACAGCTGCAATCCGGGGAGAAGAAAGCCTGACCGGAGTAGGTCTCGAAAGACAACTTCACATCACTATGGAAAACATAGCCCAACTAACAGGAGACGCACATTTAAAATTATTGCGTGTATACCTGAAAGACAAGTCACATTACCAAGAAGCATATAAGCTACTGAATGACTATCAACTGAACATATCTATTTCTTATATGTGTGCAGATGTATGCAGAGATGAATTACTAATTGAGATTGAAGGCATTGCCATAAAATAAGCCACTCCCTCATCACAATAAATAAAATAGGAGAAATTACTAACCAAATAAATAAATGAAAATGAAGAAAAAACTTAGAAATTCAGTAGCCTTAGGAGTTGTTTTACTCTCTATGGTAGCATGTACAGGCAAAACCTCTACATCAGAATCAGCTTGTGGTAACAACGGACAATGTTCCGAACAATGTAAAAATGAATGTAATCAAAACAACTGTAAAAATAAAAAAGAAATGACTTATTCTAAGAAGTACACAAATGCCGATTTTTACAAAGACGGCAAATTCCAGCAAGAAGTTGCTATGGAAGCAATGAAAGACATGTTCGCATTCTATGATGTTCCTTTCACCGAATTAATGGCTAAAGACATGTGGGTTACGGACTTCGGATTAGGAGATTTTGAAAATGTAGGTATGGGTGGTATTTTCTGGGTTAACAACGCAGAACAAAGATACTTCGCACATGCTATCTATCTGTTGCCCGGACAAATGATTCCGGAACATGCTCATGTAGCTACTACATATCCTGCTAAACACGAATCCTGGATGGTTGAAAAAGGATGGGCCTATAACTTCTCTGAAGTAGGAGATGAAACTCCGAATGCCCCTGCAATCCCAGCTACTCATGGTCCTATCAAGAGTAAGAATTTCGTTGTACAAAAGGTAGGCGAAGTACTTCCGTTGAAAGCTTTAACAACCTTCCACTTCCTGATGGCTGGTCCCGAAGGTGCTATTGTCTCAGAATGGGCTACTTACCATGACAATGCCGGTCTTCGTTTTTCAAATCCTAAGGCTGCATTATAATAGTAGAAAAACATAATACCTTAGAATCAACCTTATGAATAAAATATTGCTAATAACACTCTGTTTCTTATCAGCTTCCGCCTCGGCATTTGCCGGGCCGAAGCCTAAGAAAGCAGAGACATGGATTGATGCTTCAGTAAAAGCCAAATCCGAATTGCGTACGCAACTACAAAAAGCAGGAATGCCAGTCATGTCCAAATGGATTAAAGTCAATGACAAGGCAGAGCCTTTTGTTGTGGACTTGAAGAATTGCGATAAGCTGATATTGGTTACCTCCGGTGGTCCCGACGGTAGCAGTTATGATCATGCAGTATGGGGGAATGCCCGCCTGATTGCAGCCGACGGTTCTTCTGTATGGTTGGACCAGACTCCGTTTGAATATGGCGTAGCCGGCTGGGATAAACCAAGAATGAACATCAACGCAAATGGCAAACCTATCCGGATTGCCGGAAAAGCTTATGAACACGGTGTATTCTGTCATGCGAACGGCACATTGGTCTATCCGGTGAAAGGAAAATACGTACGTTTTGAAGCAGAAGTCGGTGTTGACGATGACTCAAGAACGGGTAGTGTATATTTTCAGGCATTGAATGTATTGCCTAAAGACATCGCCAATCAACTGGCAGAAAAATATCCGAATCAAATTGGAATGCTAAGCAGCCAAATGGATGGATTGGATACCTGGTTGATTACCCCCGATGCTTCTGTTGAAAAACAAGTCGTAGACGCTTTGGCTGGTAAACTAAAAGATGCTTCTTACTTCAAGAACATCATACAACAGATAGCAACCGAAAAAGACGTAAACACACAAATGTACAAATACCTCGAAGTATTTGAAAAGATGCAAAATGTATACGAGGTACAAAATGAATTGGAGTGGCTGAATATAAATGCAATCAAACTGGCATTTGCTGATATGAAACAACAACAAGGGTATGATATAGCCAAATACCAGCCTCTGCTCGATGAACTGCTAAGCCTTTCCCAAAAAGGTTTCGACGGCATTTACAAAGGTGATGCACAAGCATTGGCTAATGCCCGTAAAGCATTGAAAAACAAGCAAGCCATTCTGCTTGGTAACCCTTTACTCAATGGCGACAAAATTGTTGCTACTCGTTTCAAACTGGGTTCAAAAGCACATACAGCTATGGCTCCGGACTTAGGAACACAATCTAACAACTGGAGTAATCAGGAATCCGCACGTCGTAGTGGATTTAATGCCGAAATTGTAGAATTGTCCAATCTGCGTGGTGACAACATTCAGATGCGTCAAATATACAAACCACAAAACTCATCTTCTATCGCAGACCTTAAAATGCATTGGGATGGCGACCGGGTTATGTTTACTGCAACCATGCCCGACAATCGTTGGAATATATATGAGGTTAAATTGGACGGTACCGGTCACAGAATGCTAATAGAAAATGAAGAACCGGATCTGGAATTCTACGACGGTACATATCTACCCGACGGGCGTATGATAGCAACTTCTAATATTGGTTACCAAGGTGTACCTTGTGTCAGTGGTTCCGACCCAGTGGGTAATATGGTGCTTTATGATCCCAAAACCAAAAACATGCGTCGCCTTACATTTGACCAGGATGCCAATTGGAATCCGGTTATTATGCATAATGGTCGTGTCATGTATACCCGTTGGGAATATACCGACCTGATGCACTACTATTCCCGCTTTGTAATGCATATGAACCCGGACGGAACAGAACAAAAGGCCCTGTTCGGAAGTGGTTGTGCCTTCCCAAACAGTACATTTGACATTCAACCTCTGCCTAATCATGCATCTGCTTTTGTAGGTATTATTTCCGGTCATCACGGTGTTGCCCGTTCCGGCCGTTTAATATTGTTTGATCCAACTAAAGCCCGCAAAGGTGCTGCCGGTATGCTTCAGGAAATTCCATATCGGAACCGTCCGATAGTAGAATTGGTAAAAGATGAATTGGTAAACGGTGTGTGGCCGCAATTCATTAAACCAACTCCTCTGGATGACAAATATTATCTGGTAGCTGCTAAGCTGAACCCACAAGATTTATGGGGCATTTATCTGGTGGATGTATTTGACAACGTAACTTGTTTGATGAAACAGGAAGGCGAAGGATACATTAGTCCGATTGTTGTACGTAAGACCACCACTCCTCCGGCTATACCTGACAGAGTAAAACTGAATGAAAAAGAAGCAACTGTATTTATCCAGGATATATATGAAGGTGAAGGATTGCGTAATGTACCTCGTGGTACTGTAAAAGAGCTTCGCCTGCATGCGTATGAGTATGCATATCTGAAAACTGTTTCAGATCATAACTGGCATGGTATCCAGAGCGGATGGGACATTAAACGTCAACTCGGAACAGTTCCTGTGGAAGAAGACGGTTCTGTTATCTTCAAAATACCAGCCAATACTCCAATCTCCATCCAGCCGATTGATAAAGACGGAGCTGCTATACAGCTGATGCGTAGTTGGTTGACCGGACAACCGGGTGAAGTTGTTTCCTGTATAGGATGTCACGAAGATCAGAATCAGATTCCTGTGCCTAAGCGTGTAATTGCATCCCAACGTGCACCACACTCTATAAAAGCACCGGAAGGTGGTGTCCGTTCATTTACATTCGATCTTGAAGTACAGCCAATTCTCGACCGTGCTTGTATTGCCTGTCATAACGGCGAAAAAGCATTCGACCTCCGTGCCGGTGCAAAAGACGAACGTGGATATGGTCCTTCTTATCTGAATCTGCATCCATATGTTCATCGTCAAGGTCCGGAAGCTGATATGGCTGTTCTGCAACCCTATGAATATCATGCCAATACCAGTGAGTTAATCCGTATCCTTAAAAAGGGACATGCAAATGTGAAGCTGACTGACAAAGAATGGAGAACATTGTATACATGGATTGATTACAATGCCCCGGATAAGGGCTACTTCAATGCTAATAAGATCAAAGACTTCCCATATCAGGGTTTTGACCAGATCGAACGCCGTACGGAACTTACCAATAAATATGGTAATGGCATGGGAGTAGACTGGAAAAAAGAGATCGCTGACTATGCAACCTATCTGAAAGGTAAAGGAGAAGTTACTCCGGTTCTTCCGGAAGCTGCCGCTCCTGTAAAAGAAAAAAATGTAAAAGTGAAAAACTGGCCTTTCGATGCCAACGCAATCAAAGCGATGCTGGCAAACGAAAAGGAAACACGCAAAGAGGTTGTATTGGCTCCCGGAGTCAAACTTACCTTCGTTCGTATTCCTGCCGGAGAGTTTGCTATGGGTAGCTGGAACGGATCTGCCGACAATCGTCCGGTATCTAAAGTAAAAATTGCAAAATCATTCTGGATGGGTGAAGTAGAAATCACTAATGAACAATACAATGTCATTTTCCCCGACCACGACAGTCGTTATGTAGACCAGTTATGGAAAGACCATGTACATTTCGGTTACCCTGCCAATCAGCCGGAGCAACCCGTTATTCGTGTTAGTTACGAAGATGCTATGGCGTATTGTAAACAACTGAGCGAAAAGACCGGTCTCAACATCACCCTCCCCACGGAGGCACAATGGGAATGGGCTTGTCGTGCAGGAAGTGATTCTGATTTCTGGTATGGTAACAGCAATACGGATTTTGGTAAATTGGAGAACTTTGCAGACGAAAGTTGCAATAAAATGGCTGTAAGTGGCGTTAATCCACAACCAATGTCTAAGAATTCATACTGGTACAAATATTACTCTTATCTGCCTAAAGAGGAAAGTGTAAACGATGGAGCAATGAACCAGGTTAATTCTAAAAATTACCAGGCCAATCCATTTGGATTATATAGCATGCACGGAAATATAGCCGAGTGGACCCGTTCGGATTACATACCTTATCCTTACACCGAAAAGGTAAAGAATCCTTCGGAGTTCAAAGTTGTACGTGGTGGTTCTTATATTGAACGTCCTAAAGTCTCAACTTCTTATGCCCGTAAAGCCTACTACCCGCATCAGCGAGTATTCAATGTAGGGTTCCGCGTAATTATTGAAGACTAATTAAACAGTTGACAGTGGACAATTGACAATTGACAGTGAGCAGGGCAACTGCCCACTGTCTACCGTCAACTCTTCATTGTCAATTGTCAACTATCAGCTGCCAACTGTTATCAATTGTCAACTCTAAAAGTGATTTTCCTATGAAAGTAAATTTCCACAAGCCCCTCTCTTCTTATGTAACAACCATTGTGTTGTTGCTGATCTACGCTGTTGCACTCGCTGCCGCTACTTTCATTGAAAAATACCATGGCACTGCAACAGCCAAAACGATCATCTACTATTCGCCTCTGTTCTTTTTGCTTCAATTATTGATGGTTATCAATTTTGTAGCAATTGTTATCAAGCGCCAATATCTTAAAAACCGGAAATGGGGTATGTTAGTCACTCATTTTGCTTTTATCATCATTTTCCTGGGTGCTTTTACCTCTTTCCTTTTCAGTGAAGAAGGCATCCTTCATCTTCGCGAAGGAGAAACGAGCAATCAAATCACCGTTCGCTCTGCCGATAATAACACAAGTATCCACACCTTACCCTTCTCTGTGGAACTAAAGAAATTTACGTTGACCCGCTATCCGGGTTCTTCCAGTCCCTCTTCCTATGAAAGTGAAGTTGTAGTACATGTGGACGGTGAAACACGTCCCGAACGAATATTTATGAACAATGTGTTAGATGTAAAGGGTTACCGGTTCTTTCAGGCATCTTATGATCCGGACGAACAAGGTACGATTCTCTCTGTCAACCGTGATGTTGCAGGACGCAACATCACTTACACAGGGTATCTTTTGCTTGTCATCGGACTGGTTCTATGCTTTATTGGCAAGAATACCCGATTCATGTCATTGAGCCGTCGGTTAAAAGAATTACATACCGCAACTAAGATAATAGCCTGCCTGCTCTTCTTTATAGCCTTTCCTTCTGAAAGCAGAGCAAACGAGAATAACTCCCCAATGATGGATATCGTACAGAAACATAAAATTTCTCCTGCACATGCCGAAGTTTTTGGTTCTTTACCAATCCAGTCAAATAGTGGGCGTACCATGCCAATCAACACTTTTTCTTCCCAAATACTCCGAAAGCTACATAAATCGGATAAAATCGAAGGTTTAAACTCAGACCAATTCCTTATCAGTTTACTGGTGATGCCGGATGTATGGATGCGCATACCGTTTATTGCCGTATCCAATCCAGAGTTAGCAAGTTATTATAATCTGCCTGCCAAACAATGTGCATACGCGGAAGTGTTTGACAATAACGGCTACTACAAGTTACAGGAGAAGCTGGAAGAAGCATATAACAAAATGCCTAACCAACGTACCCGATTCGACAAAGATTTGATGAAACTGGATGAACAGATCAACATCTTCCACCAGCTTATCAACCGTCAGATGCTGAATCTCTTTCCAAAAGAAGATGATCCCAACCATAAGTGGTATGCTCCTGGAGATGACCTTTCGGCTTTTACAGGAAAGGACTCCATGTTCGTAGCCCGTATTATGGACTGGTACCTGGAAGAGGTACAGGAAGGTCTGAGAAGTAACGACTGGACAAAGGCCAACGAAGTTGCCGGCATGATCAGTACTTACCAGCAAGCCAAAAACAAAACACTCGACATCAGCCCTAAAAAGATACAGTCTGAACTGAAATATAATAAGATGGATGTATTTCGCTATTGTAAAATCGGTTATCTTATTCTGGGTGGTCTGCTGCTCATCTTTACATTCATCGTACAGTTTCAGCAGAAACGCTGGATAAAGTCTATAGTCTGGATATTGGGGATTCTGGTACTTATCGTATTCCATTATCACATGTACGGTATGGGAATGCGATGGTATATTGGTGGATATGCCCCTTGGAGCAATTCATACGAAACAATGGTATATGTGGCCTGGGCTACGGTTCTTGCCGGTCTACTGTTTGTACGTCGTAATACCATCACTTTGGCACTGGCCACCTTGTTCGGTGGTATCATTCTTTTTGTATCCGGCCTGAACTGGATGGATCCGGAAATAAGTCCCTTAGTTCCGGTACTTAAATCTCCCTGGCTAATGTTCCATGTTGCCATTATTGTAGCTGCCTATGGTTTCTTCGGCGTCAGCTGCCTGATGGGATTAACCAATATGGTTTTGATGATCTTCGCCGGCAAGAAACGAACGAGTCAGCTGATTATTCGTATCAAAGAGTTAAGTATCATCAATGAAATGTCATTATTAGTAGCGCTGGCTTTGATGACGATCGGTACTTTCCTGGGTGCCGTCTGGGCAAATGAATCCTGGGGACGCTACTGGGGATGGGATCCTAAAGAAACCTGGGCACTGATTACTATGGTTGTTTATGCCATTGTCACCCACCTGCACCTGATAAAACGTTGTAATACCCTTTGGTTATTCAATGTCGCTTCAGTCATCGCATTTTCATCCGTATTAATGACCTTCTTTGGAGTCAACTATTTCCTTAGCGGAATGCACTCATATGGACAGAACGACAATGTAAACAATATATTGATCTACCTATACTTTGCCTCAATTGTTATTATTGTATTAGCATTTTTCTCTTACAGGAGTTGGAAAAAGAATCCTGAGTTAAATCCGAACAAGTCATAAACCAATAGTTATTATAAACACTTAAAACGAATAAATTATGAGAACATTCAACCACGTAGGTATCGTCACTACCGAACACAAAGAAGGCGCCTTCTTTAATGAAGGGCTCAGCGTATGGCTGACAGACTATAGCAAAAGTCCTAACAGAATCGAGTTTCTTAAATTCGAAGAAGGCAGTTGTATGCCCGAATTGGTACAAAAGCAAGGTCACATTGCCTATACAGTACCCTCTCTGGAAGAAGAGCTAAAAGGTAAGAAGGTTATTTTTGGCCCTGCCGTATGCGATGAACACCTCACTATTGCTTTCATAGAAGAAGAGGGTATTTCTATCGAACTAATGGAAATTAAATAAAAACTAATCTCAAAATAAGGAGGAAAACATCATGTCAGACATCAAAACTAAATTTATCAACAACCCCGAACAAATTACTCCCGAATTGTTGGAAGGCTATGTAATGGCTTATGCCGATCAAGTAAAACTGGGAGGTGAAAATATTGTAGTACGTACCCATGCAAAGGACGAAAGTAAAGTAGCTATTGTCACCTTAGGTGGCTCCGGTCATGAACCTGCATTGAGTGGTTTCGTTGGCGAAGGTATGCTGGATTGTTCTGTAGTAGGAGATATTTTTGCAGCTCCCGGTGCACAACGTGTATTCCAGGCATTGCAGCTGATGAAACGTGAAGCAGGTATATTACTGGTCGTATTGAATCACTCCGGTGATATAATGAGTGCAAACATGGCTTGCCAGTTGGCAGAACGTGTAGGAATCAAAGTAAAACAGATATTGACACATGATGACATCAGTGCCGGAATTGATGCCAACACAGAAGATCGTCGTGGGCTGGCCGGTTGTGTTCCTTTGTATAAAATATTAGGAGCAGCAGCAGAAGAAGGCAAGTCATTAGACGAGCTAATCGAAATCGGCGAACGGTATAACAATAAGGTAGCCACACTTGCTGTAGCTATGCGTTCTTGTACCCATCCTCAGAATGGCGCAACAATCACGGATCTGCCTGCCGGTATCATGGAGATAGGAATGGGCCAACACGGTGAAGGTGGTGGTGGTCAAAAGCCACTTGTATCAGCCGATGCTACAGCTGCCGAAATGGTAGACCTGCTTTGCCAGCAGCTCAAACCCAAAGCCGGAGATAAAATGATGCTTATCATCAACGGTGTAGGTGCCACTACTCACATGGAACTGAATATCATATTCCGCAAAGCTTATAAGGAACTGGAAGCACGTGGTCTGCAAGTAGTTGTAAGCCGTATACAGGAGATACTGACTGTACAGGAGCAAGCAGGTTTCCAAATGATTATGGGTATTCTGGACGAAGATCATATCGACTATTTGAAGAACAAACGTGCTAACGCACCTTACTGGACAACTATTGGCAAATAAAAGCAAAAGAAAATGACACAACTGACTATTGATAATTTCAAAACAATGCTTACCACTGCTTTAGCAAATATCAAAGCACGTGAAGATGAGTTTTCCAAGCTGGATGCCGTTATTGGTGACGGTGACCACGGACAAGCAATCGTAACAGCCATGAGCGCCATTGTTGCCACTGCCGAGAAAGGGACTGAATTTAAAACGATGCTGAATGACATGGGATTCGATGTTATGTTACAAGTAAGCGGTTCAACCAGTACTTTACTGGGAGCTTTCTTCCTTGGCATGAGTGATCATGTAAGTGGCACACAATTGGATGCGGCTGCTGTAAAAGCCATGTTCGCCGGCGGACTTACTAACGTACAAAAGCAGACTAAAGCTCAGAAAGGTGATAAAACAATGATGGATGCCCTGATACCTGCTGTCGAAGCTATTCAGAATTGCCCTTCAGACGATATCAAAGAATTGATAAATGCAGGAGCCGAAGCAGCTTTAGCGGGTGCTCAGTCCACAATTGAACTTAAAGCTAATTTCGGACGTGCACGCAACTATGGTGAACGGTCTATAGGCTATATGGATAGCGGCGCTGCTTCCTGGAGTTGTATGTTCGCTTCATTCTCAGAAGCTATAAAGTAAAAATGTATTTCGAATAAATATCAAATATAAAGAAATGGCAGATTTAGATGATTTAAGAGAAGGTGCAAATTTTGGTTTAGACATTGCATCTCAACAACAACACTTTCACGTGAAAGGTGCAGAAAATGCAGCATGGGGTATGAAAGACCGTTTATCACGTATCTTTAACCCCCAAACAGGTAAATCCGTTATGTTGGCTTGCGACCACGGTTTTATCATGGGGCCTACTTCAGGACTCGAACGTATTGACTTGAATATAGTCCCGTTAATGGAATATGCAGACTGCCTGATGTGTACACGAGGCATTTTACAGTCGGTTATCCCTGCTAATACAAAGACTCCTATCTGTCTGCGCTCTGATGCCGGTACTTCCATCCTTACTGATCTGAACGACAATGTACTGATTGATGTAGAAGACGCTATCCGTATGAACGTATCAGCCATGGCTGTTATGTTGGCTATTGGTGACGAAGCACACGAAGCAAAAACCGTAGCCAATTTGTATAAAGCTGTAGACAAAGCAAGTCGTTACAATATTCCCGTGATGGGGGTAACAGCCGTAGGTAAACAAATGGCACGCGATGCCCGTTATTTTGGCTTAGCATCCCGCATCTGTGCAGAGAACGGTGCCAACATCGTAAAGACCTACTATTGCGAGGGATTTGAGAAAGTGGCAGCAGCTTGTCCGGTTCCTGTAGTTATTGCCGGTGGTAAGAAACTCCCCGAGAAAGAAGCACTTGAGTTATGTTATAACGCGATCAACGATGGTGCTGCTGGGGTAGATATGGGACGCAATGTATTCCAAAGTGAATCGCCTGCGGCTATGATCCAGGCTGTACATGCTGTAGTGCATGACGGATTGACTCCGGAACAAGGTTTTGAAATGTTCCAGGATTTATCTAAATAATCAACTAATTGAGAATTGGGAATCGATCAAATCAGGTTCCCAATTTTCAATTAACACACATACATTATGAAGAGAATATTATTTTTTCTATGTTTTACTCTCCCACTCTTCCTTAATATCTCCGGAAAAAATAAAACTGAGAAATTATTATTAGGTGGTTCGGGATGGAATAAGATCGTCATTATAGACAAAGATTCAAAACAAATAGAGTGGGAACATCCTTTACAGAAAGGTTGGGAATGTAACTCTGTAGCTGCAACTCCGGACGGAAATATTTTATTTTCCTACGCCAAAGGTGCCAAAGTAATCAACCGGGATCATAAGGAGATCTGGAATATTACAGCACCTGAAGGTTGTGAAATGCAAACTGCCCGCGTGTTATCCAACGGTAATTACCTGTTAGCCTGGACAGGACATCCGGCTGTCATTATGGAAGTGAGCCCGAAGGGTAAAATTCTCTCCCGTACAGAATATGAAACAGGGATTGACCGTGCCCACTCTCAGTTTCGCCAGCTGAATAAAAACAAGCGTGGCAACTATCTTATTCCTCTCATATCTACCTCTGAAGTACGTGAAATATCTCCTTCTGGCAAACTAATCAACTCCTTCAAAGTAGAAGGTACACCCTTCACTACATTAGAGTCAACTGATGGTAACTATTGGATTGCTTGCGGTGACGGGCATACCTTAATCGAAGTCAATCCGAATGATGGCCAAATCATCCGGCGTTATAATGAGAATGATATCAAAGGAGTCCGGCTTTTCTTCACAGCCGGTCTTTGTAAAAGTTCTGATGGTAACCTTTATATATGCAACTGGCAAGGGCACAGCCATGACGCCAATGCAGCAAACAGCCCGCAACTTTTCGAAATAAACCAAAAAGGAGAAGTGATCTGGAGCCTAAACGACAATCAAACATTTGGAATGATATCAGCAGTCAGTACGATAAACTGACCCTATACAACAGAATGACTATAAACTCCCCGGAATATTAAATAAAAGGGGAGCTTATAGTTATCACATCAGCTACAAAAAACATACAAAATCAAGTTGAAAATTTTGTAATTCAATATATTCTCCAGGTAATCTCATTCACTGTTAGCAATGAATACTCCACATGCTCTACTTCCTATACAAACGACTTTAACTGTAACTTTATGAGAAAATATATTCCTACTCGAAAGTAAGCATATCACCAAATTCAAAAATATTTTCTTAATCTCAAATTTCTTAGTAACTTGTCATATTTATCATTGCCCGTTATACCTTTTTGGAGTAGTTCTTTATATCTCATTTTTATATAGTACGTAAAGAGATGAAATTAATACAAACAAATAAAAGCTTAGATTTACAATTACCGATTTATTCAAAACCCTTTATGCCTGATATAATAAAAATGTCCTTTATCTACGCAATATAATAAAAAATAATTTTCCAACTCATTAATGTAGATGTAGCTATAATAATTTCGCGGATTATCTAATTCTTTATAAAAAGAAGAGGAACATGCTTGTCCATTGAAATCATTCATTGTCAACAAAAACATATAAAGTTTTGTAGTTACAGAATCAATAGGACAGTTTCTCCATTTAGAAACCGAGACAGTACTATCCAACTTTCGCCCCTCCCATTCACTCTTTATCTGGGGATAATCCATATTAATAGAACTATTTTTCATTTTGTATAAATAAAAATCAAAAAGCTCTCCTTTAAAATTCAACCCAAGAAAATCAACACCACAAACTTTTACAGCTTCATCTCTATAATTAAAAAAAATCATTTTGAACTCTTTTTCTTTTAAAGGAGTAAACGTTTTCTCATCAATATAAAGATACAAGAAAAGACATCCTACACAAATTAATAAAAATATAAATAATGGCTTCTTCATAAATCATTTTAAATCATTTATTTTTAACAGGAATTTTAGTTATCCATATATAAAAAGATTCCTGATGTACTTCCATAAAATTTGGTGTTTTAATAATTATTAAATGATTTCACTTTCATTCGGAGATATCCAAACTCCCACAACATCAACAGGATTCAAACTACATTTCAAAGGTTCTGTTCAACAAAAACATAAGTTGTAAAGCTATAAAAATCACCAGATATTTTTAGATATCTATATCAAAATGCTTTCTATCTTCATAGTCTGTAGCATTTAGTCTATCCACATAATATAAAGCTAAATGTAATCAACCTTTTAAACAATCTCAATGCTTCTTCTTACAACCAAAATTATCCAATCTTTAGTGATCCCTCAATACTGCCTCAAATACTTTCGATAATATTCTTGAGGAATATCTGCTTTAATCCCCCATCCCTCTGCATATTCATTATGAATAATATGTTTAACAGCATACGACTCAGCTTTTTTAAACTTAAAATGATCTGTTTTAGTATTCCATACAATATGAGTTATGAGATTAGAAATACTATCAAACTTTGAACGGGAATTAGTACCTACAAAAGAGTCTAATGACAAAGTAAAAATTAAAGAATCATTTGGATAAATAGTCGTATTTTCAGCACTAAATGATAAATTTTCAGAAAACAAGGGTAGAGAGTCTCCATTAATAAGGTAACAAGTCACTGAATTACGATCTTGGTTCATTTGATCTTTATCAAAAGGAATTTTTCCTAAGACTATAGTATCTATACCATGATTTACCACTCTACAATTAAAAAAGAGATAACCATATCCTGTCACTAAAGTTGTATCTTTCTCTGAAACAAGCATAAATGCATTTTCTATTTCTATTTTTTGGTCTTCTTTTATTGATAAATTATTGTAATTACAAGCCATCAATATCAACAATAGGATTCCAGATATATTATTTACGTTCTTTCTGCTCATAATATCTTTACTCGTATCACACAATTCAGTTTTACCATTTACCACTATAGACATATTGAATTCTTTTATTTACATAAAGATATTGCCAAATGCAGTAAGGATGAGTGGCCAAATCATTCGCAAAAAATCTCCGTGGGTCAACACAACGAAAAGTAAAGTACTTTCTTGTCTTTTTAAACAGACGATTCGCATATAAGCCGTCACAGAAGAAACAAGCTCCCTTATAAAAGAAAATATTTTTATGCCGTCCATAATTAAACTGTTGACTACCAACAGGAACATTTTCAATTACAATTGATGCACTATCCCCACTCATTTTCTGTACAAGAAAAGAAAAATTATTTTCCACATACCTTCCCGTTTTCTCCATATAAAATTCATTTGTGAGCTTTATAACAGAATCAAGCAATACATTCAGTTCATCATCTACTTCATAAACTCTAAACTTCATTGTTATAGAATCTTCAGACACATAAGGTCGAAAACGAACAAATTCCTCTTCCTTTGTTGATGAAATTACTTCATATCTATCCGTAATATTATAATAAGCTGTACTTCGACAAGCACACAACATAACTAATATAATCAATAAACAATAAGTATTTTTTTTCATTGAGCGAATTTTAAAAACATAATCTTAATGAACTGTTTATATGGATAATATTTTCCCTCATTTAATATTCTTGTTTTCCCTTTAAAATCTAAAATAATTCATTGAAATATAATTAATTACATTTTTTCATTAGCCCTACATTTAAAATTAACTATTGCAAAATTGAACAATTTTTATCATAATAAATACCAGTATTATCTCAAATTCTATCAATAAAGTACCTATATTATGAATACTATTGAACTATTCCTCATCACAATACGGAACCCACTCTTTCAGACCCTCTACATCAATAATTGTTGAATAAGAGTTAACCTTGACGATAAAAAATAAATTTATAAACCGTGCTTTTCTATTAACAAAATCAACATCTATATCAAGCGGAAAACGTTTTTCTTCAGTGTTTAATAATTTAATTCTTAAAGCTTCTCCATCTACAAATATACATTTATATAAGTATTTATCATTGGTTGTATCAATATAGTATGGAGAAATTCTCCCTGTTGCAGAAAAAATAGCAATTCCTTTTGATAAATTTAGATTCAAGTTGAAAACTTCCTTGATGTATTTTTCAACTTGTTTTGATACAGGTAAGTAGTAAATAGAATCTTTATTAAGGTTATTTGCAAAGGGCATGCTCTTTGCAATATTTTCACTACAATTAATTGCTACATTATCAATATCTAAAGGAATAAAAAAAGAGATACTTGTATAATCAATTGGAATTGAATATGATTGGTTATTGATTCTTTTTATTTTTTGATTATAAGAATAGATTATTTCATCTTTGAGAAATCTTGTCACATAATATCCCTTTATATTAACCAAGGAATCTACAGTCTGAGAAAATCCGTTAAAAGTGATACAAATAAAGGCAAATAAACAAATAAGTACACCACGCTGATGGCGGTACGCAGCTCACAGGTGGCTTTGCTGTGGCGGGTGTACATCGCCTGTTGATCTTGGCAAATCTCGTTTTTTAAATATTATTTTTGTGAATTTATCACTCATACTTGGGTAATTATGTGATATAGTAGTACTCCCCCCCTTATTTGATTTGTAACAAGAATTGATGACACTATATCCATTACAGAAGATTACTATGTTCTACTCCCATTCACTCTTTATCGGGGACTACACTACTACAAATTTACCGTTACCAGATGTAATGTCATATAATAAAGAGTAAATCCTAATGAAAGACAGACTAACTCTTCATTGTATATAAAATTGGGACATACAGAGATAGTAAAGCCTATATTAAAGCTAAAGAGGCATAATTGAGACGGCCCAATAAACATCGCGACATCTATTTCACCACAATATATATCTAATCAGGTATATAGTAAACTAAATTATTTTATATAAAGTGTATTCATCATAGCATCCGAGTAATATTCAACTTTTGTGTTCGCACACTCTTTTTTCACTAGAATTGCTACTTGCTCACCTTCTTCATCTAGTGTTTTAATCCTTTCCGAATCTGAATATTGATTAAAAAATTCAGACCCATATTTTGTCAACCATTTTTTGAGCTTATCTATTAAAGCTGGGCTAAGATTTAATGACTCAGGAAGTATATATCCTCCATTGTATTTGTCTCTAATCCCAGTCCCACTAAAATAACCATCAATTATTATATATTCCATAACGTTTATAATTATTTAATAAGGTCTAAAGAAACGATGATCTATTACCCCCTTCTTGTTTACTCCTATTTCATAAACTCCATTTCTGCCATTCATACTTCCACTTAATCTATAGACACTAATTGCTTTAGTAGATAAAATTACATTATCAAAGCTATATGGAAACAGGAATTTATTTAAATTCTTTTATTTTCGTGAGCTCTCCACTTTCATCGTAATATTTCCATTCACCGTATTCAAAAACAAAATCAGAATCAGCACTCTCATCCCAAAGTAAAACACCTTCAGATTTTTTATTACCATTCGGATGGAAAGAAATACTATAACAACGATACGGACATATCCCTTGTGCGTGATGTTCTAAAGGAATCTGATATGTATTTTTTTGAAAATCGCTCTGCATCATTAGTAAGTGTCCGTAATCACCAAAAATATACCAGATACCAGTTTCTATATCATTTTTATACTCCCCCATACTTACAAGTTCATTTCTTACCGTATTAAACATCTTGTATATACCATTCTTTTTACCTTTATGATAATATGTTTCAGTACGAAAATGCTCATTAACATTCTCTTTCCAAAAACCTTCTTTTTGGCCTTCATTATTAACTTGGTTAATCTCATCAACATATCCTTTTTGTGCAACAGCATCAAAATAGGATAAGAAAAAAAACGCTACAAATAAAATCAAAAAATTAATTTTCATATTTCTACAATGTAATAAGTACCTAAGTCTATACCAGGAGTTCCCGGATCATTTTTTTCTATAGTAGTAGTGGTCCCCCAAAATAAATAAACGGTCCCATCCGTATCCGTTACACGAAATCCTAAAGTAGAGATCCCTGTAGGAAGAATTACTTCAAATCTAATTCCCGTATAAGGTACCGGAACTAATGTTATTCCTTCATTTTGGTACTTTCGAAGATAAAAACAACCCGACTTACCCTTTAATCTATAATAATATTTATCAGATTGAGTATCAATCTCATTATTAAGCATTCGTAAACGATTATAGGGGGGGGGGGTATAAGTATTAGCAAAATCAAAATTTGTAAGTTTCCCAAATGGGACTCGTTCATACTCATTATAATAATAACCGGATAATTGCCTAAAATCATCATGCCCTCTAATCTCTCGTACAATCTGAAAATCAGAACTCAGCGACCAGCCCAATCCTGTATAAGCACTTTCTTCTTTTGCCTTAAATCCTCCGGCATGATAGCTAATTACAAGCGGCAAACTACTCTCACGGCCTTTCAGCTCAAAAAGAGGAATTTCTATCCGGGGAACACCTGTATTATAATCTACCGGGAAATTAATACACTTGGCTAAACTCGCAGCTTCTGGAGCAGGAGGAGGTTTTACCGGATAACTGAATTGTGAAGGAACACCTTGAGCCAATAAAGCGGATACAAATGATCCTAATAGGATAATACAAAATAAATAATGGCTTTTCATAAGCGCTAAATTTAAAATTAACCATTGTAAAAATAGGCAATTTTTAACAAAATGATTATCTGCATTATCTCAAATATTATCAATAAAGTATCTATTTCAAGAATATAAAAACTCATCGCCTTCCGGCGATGAGCATCTATAAAAATCTCAATATAAATCCACTACTACTTTTTCCTTCGTAAACGTTCCGTCAGCTTGTTGCACCGGCTCTTCCATTCTCCACTTCATAGTAACCGATTTACCCAAATAATCGAGAATCTGATAGAGCGTTTCGTTCCTGAAAGTAGCCCTATATTTATACTCTTTCCCCGATATATTATTAAATTGAATATCAATATTAAAATGACGTGACAATCTCTTCAACATATCAGGCAAAGGAGTATTCCTAAATATCAATTCACCGTCTTTCCAGGCTATCTTCTCAAATACATCAACCTCAGATTTGACATATTGCGACGCCTTTTTGTCATAAAGCAGACGCTCACCCGGCTGTAAAGACTCAGCTTCCTCATATCCGGGTATAAGTACATTTACATGTCCGGATTCCAGCACGGCCTCAACATAACCTTCATTTTCATAGGAACTGACATTAAAACGGGTTCCGGTTACAAATACACGTACTCCCGAAGGGGTATTAACATAAAAAGGATGTTCTTTATCAGATTGTACTTCAAAATATGCTTCACCTTGCAAATCCACCTCACGTATATTTTTGCCAAAGATAACCGGATAACGAAGGGTACTCCCCGAGTTTAGCCAAACGACCGAATTATCAGGCAATTCATAACGCACCACAGAACCTGTAGAAGCTGTTATACTCGCATATTGTATTTTTTCATCCGACGATTCATTAAAATACAAATACCCTAATATCACAGAGGAGAGAAATAAGGGCAAAGCCAGAAATGCAGCATACCGGATCAATTGGTGCTGCAATTTTTTATTCTTCTTTCTTCTTATCTGATTTTGAGTTTTCCCAAAAGCAGTTTGTACATCAATCGTTTCCATCTCTCTGATATCATCTCCCAAAGCCAATGCCATCCGAAGATCCTGAAATAGTCTTCGGTGCTCCTCCGACTCATTCAACAGGACCTCCACCTTCTTTTGCTCGGCTTCAGTGCATAAGCCTTTACAATAGCGAAAAAATAAATCTGAATCTTTATATTCCATTTGTTTTTAAGTTATCTTTTTCGTTTTTCAACTATTACCGGATAAATTATAATTGGGTAAATCATTGGTCCGCTTAAACTACCTACTATTTGGGATGCCAATTTACTGTATTCTTGTCGAATAATTAATAAAAACATAAAACTAATTTTCTCTAAGAATCATAAAATCATAAATATATATCCCACGGCTTTTCAATGTATACTCACCTTATCTATATTACAATTAAAACCATCTCCAAAGGACAACTTCTCTTCCATTTTTGAAAAAACAGTCCTAATCAGTACCTTTGCAAAACACTATTTACTATTTTTGTGACGACTTTGGCTATGATACAATAATAAATACCCTAACAGCAGATGCAATGAGAATACGCCTTCGCGAAAGTAATAACGAGAAAGAATTCAGAAAGCTGTATGAAGAATACTATGCTCCTTTCTGTCTGTATGCGAAGAGATTCATAAATGATATGACAGTCTGTGAAGACCTCGTTTCCGACGTATTTGTTTCTCTCTGGAATAAACAGGATTCAATCGAATTAAAAAAAGAGACAGCAACCGCATATCTGAAAATATGCGTGCGCAACAGTTGCCTCAACCACCTGAAACACATGGAATATGAATGGAACTACAATGAGTTCTGTCAAAAGCAGTCTCCCATCTATGCCACAGAGACAGACAGTGTATATACTTTGAACGAACTTTATGATATGCTATACAAAACACTGCAACGCCTTCCCGAAAACTACCGCATTGTATTTATCAAAAGCTTCTTTGAAGGTAAAACGCATGCCGAAATTGCACAAGATATGAATCTTAGTGTAAAATCGATCAATCGATATAAACAGAAAACAATGGAATTACTCAGAGAAGAACTCAAAGAGTATCTGCCTGTATTGCTTCTAATAATATTACAGCACAGATTATAATCTATGTTTTACAATTTTCTTTTTATCAAGATATTTTTGATTATAAAATTTCTCATTTGTTTTTATATTAATCAAACTATCCCGACTATACAAAAAATGCATACCAGATATGTCAGGAACATTATATCCTTCAACATCTGTAGGATAAACAATAAGTTCATTATCAATTAATACATACTTAATTATCATTGAACGACCTATCCCTCCATAACGTTTCCAATATTCCAAAATTGAATCATTTCTTAAAATAATAGATTTCACATCACTCTCCACGATTTTTTTCCTGATTTCATTTTCACTATAAATATCTGAATCAATAGAAGGTATAAACCTATATACCTGAGTATCAAAACTAATTTTACATGACACAATAACAAATGCAATAAGCATTAATGATACGAAAAGAAATAAATTCTGTTTCATGGTAAAAGTTCATATATAGGTATTAAATCGTAAATTCTGCTCCCACAAAATTATAAAATATCCATAGCATCAGATACAGAAAGGGCTATATCTGTAACCTCCAATTATTTATATTCTTTCTGCTACATTTAAACTACATCAGTAAACTATCACGAAGAAACACATACTCCTTCTCTCCAATTTTATAAAGACATGGCATAGTTTCAGGGAGATTTATATGAATCTTTCGATTTAAAACTTTTGTATCTAAATTAATACTATCCAGAGGAGGTATATAATACAATGAATCACGCAACAATGAATATATCTTCAGGGGATATTCACAATAAGAGACGCCATCAAATCTTAAAGGATCACATTTCAAAATTAAATTTATAGGAGCTCCTGTTTTACCCTCCTGTTCCGGAGAAAAGGGAGGAACATTATAAATCCCAGGGAAAACATCCAGAAGATCAATCTCAGAAACAGAAAATTCAAACGGCTGATTACCATTCTTAAGTAAAAAACGACTCTCAATATTTGAAGATAAATCTAAATAGAAAGAAGAATCAGATTTATTGTAAATCTCAATATACAAATATATTTCCAATAAATCAGAAAAAAGAGATACTGAGTTATCCTTACCACAAATCCGAACATACGAGATAGTCATATCCACTAAAGGATCTACTTTCACGTCCTCTAAACAACGAAAATTACGTATAGCTTCTATATCGTAATAACTCTCTAGTTCTCTTTTTCGGGTAAACATACTTTTATCACACGACTTACATTTAAAAAAATACCATGTAAAATTACTATATTGAGCCCCTTCTAAATATGGCCATATTTTATCTACTATTTTACCAGGCAATTTTGGTTTACCCTGCAAATAAAACAAAAAATATTTACCACTATATTCTATAATATCAGTTGGTTCTCGATCTTCAATTGATTCAGGGATAAAAGATCCATCTCCAATTATTACATAAGAATAAAAATCAGAATACGTAAGTCCTACAATCTGTGTAAATTGAGATAATGAATCAGTGTTAGCCAAATGTTTTAAATGATCTAATAACTCTTCATCTATTTTATTAGGATTTATATTTACTTGGCAACTGCTCAATAATATCACAATGAATATACAACTTCTACTTATAATGTTTTGATACATCCAAATTACTTTATTCATAAACAATTTCACTACAAAAAAAACAACAATCCAAACAAGGTCCTCAGCTTCTGTCTATTCGTAGTCCTATTTTTCTTTCTAACAAGATAATACAAAAAAAATAAATAAAAACTTTTCACAAACATCATATTCATAATTATCAATTGTAAAAATAAGCAATTCTTAGCAAAACTACTATCAGTATTCTCTCAAATATTATCAATAAAATATCTATATACAAAACGATAACCATTACTAAGAAAAAAATAACACAAAACATTACTGTAACCTATCATCCTCCCTTATAATATCACATATAGATACTCAATTCAACCACCCTTTATTATATAAATCAAAAATAAAGAGTTCATTCCTTTTAAACACCCTTCTTCTCTATAAATTCATTCATTATGAGAGCTATATAAAACAATATACTTTAGACCTCCTAAAGCAGTTATTCTTTATTTGCATATCTACTGACTTTAGCATATCTTTGCTACATAATTTAAGACTAAAAACATCCCCATGTTTTCTACCAAAACACCCGGATGTTCTTATATAAAACATCTGCATGTTTTTATTCAGAACATCCGGATGTTTTAATAATAGATATCACAAGACAAGTATACAAGAACACAGTAATCTTGTACATAAAAACATTATTATCAATAATATAAAAAGTATATGTCTATCAACTATGTAGTAACCAAAAAGGTGGATAAAACGAAAGGAGAAGTAAAAGTACGTTATTATGCTACCACAAGGGCTATGCAAAAAAAGCCTGTTGACAGTTCACAGATTGCAATGCAGTTAGCCGAAAGAAGCTCTCTGCAAGATGGAGATGTAATGTCGGTGCTGACACAGTTATCGGGGATCATCGCCGGACACTTGCACGAAGGCAGGACAGTAAGTATTGACGGATTGGGAAATTTCTTCCCAACCATTAGTAGTGAAGGAGTAGAAAAGCCGGAAGAGTGTACAGCAGATAAAGTGTGGGTAGCACGTATCGGATTCAAAGCGGCTCCTGCTTTTTTGAAAAAGGTACGAATAAAAACCAAATTCATCAGTATCCAATTGCAAGAAGGAAGAAAAGCAGCTGCTAAAAAAAAGAAGAAAGCAGCAGAAGCAGGTAATGAGAAGTGAACATAAAAATAATAGGGAAAAAGAGAACGAAGAAGCATTTAACAATCTGTTGAAAACTTTATTTCACATTTTCTATCGGAGAGATTCTTTTTTCTTTGAGAAATACGTATTTTTGCCGACACTTGCTTATATAATAAGGTGAAATAGATGAAGAAAGAACAAGAGGAATTGACATATCACGTACCTGTATTACTAAAAGAAAGCGTAGACGGAATGAATATTCGCCCCGGTGGAACGTATGTAGACGTTACTTTCGGTGGTGGCGGACATTCACGGGAGATACTTTCACGTTTAGAAAAAGGCGGACGTTTACTGGGGTTTGACCAGGACGAGGATGCCGAACGGAACATTGTCAATGACCCACATTTCACATTTGTACGAAGTAACTTTCGCTATTTGCATAATTTTCTTCGCTATCATGAAATAGAAAAAGTAGATGCTATACTGGCAGATTTAGGGGTATCGTCTCATCACTTTGATGACAGCGAACGAGGATTTTCATTTCGCTTTGACGGAGCACTGGATATGCGTATGAACAAGCGGGCAGGACTCACAGCTGCTGATGTTTTAAATACCTATGATGAAGAACGATTAGCAGATCTTTTTTATCTGTACGGAGAATTAAAAAACAGTCGTAAACTGGCATCAGTTATAGTAAAATCCCGTGCTTCCGGACAGATTAAGACAATAGGCGAGTTTCTGGAAATCATCAAACCGCTATTTGGACGTGAACGGGAAAAGAAGGAATTAGCCAAAGTATTTCAGGCACTCCGTATAGAAGTAAACCAGGAAATGGAAGCATTGAAAGAGATGTTGCTGGCAGCAACGGAAGCACTAAAACCGGGTGGAAGATTAGTAGTAATCACTTATCATTCGTTGGAAGACCGAATGGTAAAAAACATCATGAAAACCGGTAATGTTGAGGGTAAAGCAACACAAGATTTTTTTGGGAATCTGCAAACTCCATTCAAACTGGTAAACAATAAAGTGATTGTCCCGAATGAGGAAGAGATAGAACGTAATCCGAGATCACGAAGTGCCAAATTAAGAATAGCGGAAAAGAAATAAAAGAGAAGCTTGTAAGTAAATTAAGATCAGGCTGTCTAAAAGATAAGTCAACTAAAATAGAGACAACGATGGAAGAAGAAAAGATAATAAAAGAAGAGCCGAAAGGAGGTAAAAAGAAAAAAAGAACTTCCTTGAAAAGTATTCTTGGAGGAGATATTCTGGCAACAGACTTTTTCCGCCGCCAAACAAAGCTGCTGGTACTTATCATGATATTTATTATCTTCTACATTCATAACCGATATGCCAGCCAGCAACAACAGATTGAAATAGACCGACTTAAAAAAGAGCTTATCGACATAAAATATGACGCACTGACACGTAGTTCGGAGTTGATGGAAAAAAGCCGCCAGTCGCGTATCGAAGAATATATCTCGACTAAAGAAAGTGATTTGCAGACTTCGACCAATCCACCGTATGAAATCAAAAAATGAAGTACATAGAGAACAGGTAACTTTAAATAGTAAATCATTAAACAGTTAATAGTCTTGGCAGTTAATAAAAAAAATATAATGACCCGTTACTTCTTCGTCATCCTCATCATGGGGTTGGTGGGAGTAGCAATTGTTGTAAAGGCAGGCATTACCATGTTTGCCGAACGACAATACTGGCAGGATGTAGCAGACCGTTTTGTAAAGGAGAATGTAACCGTAAAACCGAACCGGGGTAATATTATTTCATCCGACGGTAAATTAATGGCAAGTTCACTGCCGGAATATCGTATCTACATGGACTTTAAAGCTGGTGCTCCTGCTAAAATAGACTCACTAAAAAAACATATGAATGAGATTTGCGAAGGATTACACCAGATATTTCCTGATAAAAGTGCTGCCGAGTTTAAAGCGCATCTTCAAAAAGGAATGAAAAAAGGAAGCCGGAACTACCTGCTCTATCCCAAACGAATCTCCTACATTCAATACAAAGAAGCCAAACGCCTGCCTGTTTTTAACATGAACAAATATAAAGGCGGATTTCATGAACTGGCATACAACCAACGCAAGAAGCCATTCGGTTCTCTGGCTGCCCGTACCTTAGGGGATCTTTATGCTGACACAGCACAAGGTGCAAAGAATGGAATTGAATTGGCTTTTGATACATTGCTGAAAGGACGGGACGGAATCACACACCGTCAGAAGGTAATGAACAAATACCTTAACATCGTAGACATTCCTCCCATAGACGGTTGTGATCTTATTGCCACCATTGATGTAGGGATGCAGGATATTTGCGAAAAGGCATTGGTGGACAAACTGAAAGAGTTAAATGCCAGTGTAGGCGTTGTTGTATTGATGGAGGTTTCAACAGGAGAAGTCAAAGCGATAGTCAACATGATGAAAGCTGCAGACGGCAACTATTACGAGATGCGTAACAATGCTATCAGTGACATGCTTGAGCCGGGATCCACTTTCAAGACTGCTTCTATCATGGTAGCCTTGGAAGACGGGCACATCACTCCGGACTATGAGGTAGATACGGGAAACGGTATCAAAATGATGTATGGACGTGCAATGAGAGACTGGAACTGGCATCGTGGCGGATACGGAAGAATCAATGTAACACGTATTCTTGAAGTATCATCTAACGTGGGAACTTCAAGTATCATAGACCAATTCTATCATGACAAACCACAAAAGTTTGTAGATGGGCTGAAACGTATGAGCATTGACCAACCGCTACATTTACAGATATCAGGAGAAGGTAAACCCAATATTAAAGGGCCCAAAGAACGCTATTTTGCAAAAACAACTCTTCCCTGGATGAGCATTGGTTATGAAACTCAGGTACCACCCATGAATATCCTGACATTCTATAATGCCATTGCAAATAACGGTGTTATGGTACGCCCCAAATTTGTAAGAGCAGCTGTGAAGGATGGAGAAGTAGTAAAAGAGTTTCCAACGGAGGTGATTAATCCGAAAATTTGTTCAGACAATACATTGAAGCAGATACAGGAAATTTTGTACAAAGTTGTTCATCAGGGATTGGCAGGACCGGCAGGTAGTAAGCAGTTTGCCGTTTCGGGAAAAACAGGTACGGCACAGATCTCACAAGGTGCTGCCGGATATAAAACAGGAAGAACAAATTATCTGGTTAGTTTCTGTGGATATTTCCCTTCGGAAGCTCCGAAATATAGCTGTATTGTTTCTATTCAGAAACCCGGGTTACCAGCTTCGGGAGGTTTGATGGCAGGTAGCGTATTTGGCAAAATTGCAGAAAGAGTATATGCAAAAGACCTTCGTTTGCCTTTGACAAATGCCATCGACACAAATAGCGTAGTCATTCCCAACGTAAAAGCCGGAGAGATGAATGATGCCAAACGGGTACTGGATGAGCTGAGTATACAAAGCCAAAGCAAATTTGACTTAAAGAGTGGTAAAGAAACCTGGGGAAGTACACATGCAGCTCCCAAAAGTGTTATTCTGGAAAGCAGAGACCTCATGCGGGATTTTGTACCCAGCGTTATAGGCATGGGGGCAAAAGACGCTGTTTATTTGCTTGAAAGCAGAGGAGTGAAAGTAAAACTGGTAGGTGTAGGCAAGGTGAAAAGCCAGTCGATAGCTAACGGAACGAGAGTAAAGAAAGGACAAACAATAACACTCGTACTGCATTAGAGAGATTAAACTGAAGATTTTGAATAAGTAGTACGTGTCAACCGAATATAAAAAAGAAGATGAAGTTAAATGAATTATTAAAGGCTATTCAACCGATACAAGTTGTCGGAGCTTCGAACATAGAAATAACAGGAGTCAACATTGATTCCAGACAAGTGGAGGCAGGCCATTTATTTATGGCTATGCGTGGCACACAGACAGACGGACATGCATATATTCCTGTAGCAATTGAAAAAGGAGCCATAGCTGTGCTTTGTGAAGATATGCCTGAACATCCGGAAGAAGGTATCACCTATATACAAGTGAAAGACAGCGAAGATGCAACCGGTAAAGTTGCTACTACTTTCTTTGGAGATCCTACTTCAAAAGTGGAATTGGTGGGTGTAACCGGAACAAACGGAAAAACAACAATCGCTACCTTATTATATAATACATTCCGTTATTTCAAATATAAAGTAGGACTCATCTCAACGGTATGTAACTATATTGATGATGAAGCGATTCCGACTGAGCATACCACTCCTGACCCTATCACACTAAACCGATTGCTGGGAAGAATGGCTGATGAAGGCTGTAAATACGTTTTCATGGAGGTAAGCTCCCACTCCATTGCTCAGAAACGTATCAGTGGTTTAAAGTTTGCAGGAGGTATCTTCACCAACCTGACCCGTGACCATCTGGATTATCATAAGACAGTAGAAAACTATCTGAAAGCAAAGAAAAAATTCTTTGATGACCTACCCAAGAGTGCATTCAGCCTTACTAACCTGGATGATAAAAACGGGTTGGTTATGACACAGAACACACGTTCGAAGGTGTACACCTACTCTCTGAGGAGTTTGAGTGACTTCAAAGGCAGAGTGTTAGAATCACATTTTGAAGGAATGTTGCTTGATTTCAATAACCATGAATTGATGGTACAATTCATAGGTAAATTCAATGCTTCCAATCTTCTGGCTGTATTTGGTGCAGCAGTGTTGCTTGGTAAGAAAGAAGAAGACGTACTGGTAGCACTCAGTACACTCCATCCGGTAGCCGGACGTTTTGATGCCATTCGTTCGCCACAGGGATATACAGCGATTGTTGATTATGCACATACTCCGGATGCTCTGATAAATGTACTGAATGCCATTCATGGAGTACTCGAAGGAAAAGGAAAAGTGATTACCGTAGTAGGTGCCGGAGGTAACCGTGACAAAGGTAAGCGTCCTATTATGGCCAAAGAAGCTGCCAAAGCAAGCGATCGCGTTGTCATCACATCGGATAACCCTCGTTTTGAAGAACCTCAGGACATCATAAATGATATGTTAGCTGGTCTGGACACAGAGGACAGAAAGAAAACAATCAGTATTACAGACCGTAAAGAGGCTATTCGCACCGCTTGTATGCTGGCCGAAAAAGGAGATGTAATTCTCGTTGCCGGAAAAGGGCATGAGAACTATCAGGAGATAAAAGGAGTGAAACATCACTTTGATGATAAAGAGATATTAAAAGAGTTATTTTCATTGACAATTTAACAATTTACAATTTACGATTGGAGTTACCATTGTAAAAAAAGTAATTTAAATCGTAAATAGTAAATCGTCCAATAGTAAATAAAATCATGTTATACTATCTATTTGAGTGGCTACATAAATTAAACTTCCCCGGAGCGGGAATGTTTGGATATACATCTTTCCGTGCATTGATGGCTATCATTCTGGCACTGCTGATTTCAAGTATCTGGGGTGACAAGTTTATCAATTTGCTGAAACGAAAGCAAATCACGGAAACACAGCGTGATGCTAAAATCGATCCTTTTGGCATCAACAAAGTAGGTGTACCCAGTATGGGAGGTGTTATCATCATTGTAGCCATTTTGATACCTTGCCTGTTGCTTGGAAAATTACATAATATCTATATGATATTGATGCTCATCACCACTGTATGGCTGGGATCACTGGGATTTGCCGATGACTATATCAAAATATTCAAAAAAGACAAAGAAGGATTACACGGTAAGTTTAAAATTATCGGTCAGGTAGGATTAGGGCTGATTGTCGGATTAACCCTATACCTCAGCCCGGATGTGGTAATTCGTGAAAACATCGAGGTACAAACTCCCGGACGTGAAATGGAGGTTATACATGGGACGAATGATCTCAAGTCTACTCAGACTACCATTCCGTTTTTTAAAAGCAATAACCTTGATTATGCCGATCTGGTAGCTTTTATGGGTGATCATGCGCAAACAGCCGGTTGGATATTGTTTGTTATCATCACCATCTTTGTGGTGACAGCCGTATCCAACGGAGCCAATCTGAATGACGGCATGGACGGTATGGCCGCGGGTAACTCTGCCATCATCGGATTAACATTGGGAATATTAGCATATGTATCAAGCCACATTGAATTCGCGGGATACCTGAACATTATGTATATCCCCGGTTCGGAAGAACTGGTTATCTTCATTTGCGCATTTATCGGTGCACTGATAGGATTCTTATGGTACAATGCATATCCGGCACAAGTATTTATGGGAGATACGGGTAGCTTAACAATTGGTGGTATTATTGCCGTATTTGCCATCATTATACACAAAGAATTACTGATTCCGATTCTTTGTGGTGTGTTCCTGATAGAAAACCTGTCGGTGATTCTGCAACGTGCCTATTATAAAGTCGGTAAACGGAAAGGAGTGAAACAACGTCTCTTTAAACGTACGCCTATACACGACCATTTCCGTACATCAATGAATCAGATAGAAGACGGATGCCGGGTAGTGTTTACAAAACCGGACAATCTGTTCCACGAATCAAAAATCACAGTTCGCTTTTGGATTGTAACGATTGTACTGGCAGCCATAACGATTATTACATTAAAGATAAGATAAATAAGGATTCAATGCGTCATACCGATGTGCCGATTAAAAAAAGCCAATGGAATAATGAAGCATGAACCCCAAAAATAACGGAGAGAATTAACCGGATTATTAACCATTAAAGTTTGTGCACTGCCATTGGTGTATTAGCATATTGGCCTATTAGCACATTATTGAGAATGAAAAGAATTGTAATTTTAGGAGCAGGTGAAAGTGGCGCAGGTGCTGCCGTATTAGCCAAGGTAAAAGGATTCGAGACGTTTGTATCAGATATGTCCGCCATTAAGGACAAATACAAGGAACAACTCGACAGCCACGGTATTGCCTGGGAAGAAGGTCATCATACCGAAGAATTGATTCTGAATGCCGACGAGGTAGTAAAAAGCCCGGGGATTCCGAATGACGCTCCATTGATTCTGAAACTAAAGGCACAAGGCACGCCGATCATATCGGAAATAGAATTTGCCGGACGCTATACGGATGCAAAGATGGTTTGCATCACCGGATCAAACGGAAAAACAACAACAACCAGCCTCATTTATCACATTTTTAAAAGTGCAGGACTAAATGTGGGACTGGCAGGAAATATAGGAAAAAGCCTGGCTTTGCAAGTAGCAGAAGGCAAGCATGATTATTATGTAATCGAACTAAGTTCATTTCAACTGGACAACATGTACGAATTTCGTGCAAATATCGCTGTCCTGATGAATATTACGCCGGATCATCTGGATCGTTACGATCACTGTATGCAAAATTATATTGATGCCAAATTCCGTATTACTCAGAACCAAACTCAGGACGATGCTTTCATTTTCTGGAATGACGATCCCATCATCAAACGAGAACTGGAAAAGCACGGCCTAAAGGCACACTTATACCCATTCGCAGCAGTAAAAGAGGATGGAGCAATTGCCTATGTAGAGGACAATGAGGTAAAAATCACGGAGCCAATTGCGTTCAACATGGAACAAGAGAAGCTGGCACTGACCGGACAACATAATCTCTATAATTCATTAGCAGCAGGTATCTCGGCCAATCTTGCCGGCATTACAAAAGAAGATATCCGCAAAGCATTGTCGGATTTTAAAGGTGTGGAACACCGTTTAGAGAAAGTAGCCCGTGTAGGTGGTATTGATTTTATCAATGACTCCAAAGCTACCAATGTAAACTCTTGCTGGTATGCTCTGCAAAGTATGACAACCAAAACAGTGCTTATACTTGGTGGTAAGGATAAAGGAAATGACTATACAGAAATAGAAGATCTGGTACGCGAGAAATGTTCGGCATTGGTGTATCTGGGACTGCACAATGAAAAGCTACATGCTTTTTTCGACCGGTTCGGATTACCGGTAGCCGATGTACAAACCGGCATGAAAGACGCAGTAGAAGCTGCATATAAACTGGCTAAAAAAGGTGAAACCGTACTGTTAAGTCCTTGTTGTGCCTCCTTCGATCTCTTCAAGAGTTACGAAGACCGTGGCGACCAGTTCAAAGAGTACGTTCGCGCCCTCTAATTTTTAATCTTTAATTTTTAATTAAAACAGTGGATCTATTAAAGAACATATTCAAGGGCGATAAGGTAATCTGGATTATCTTTCTCTGCCTCTGCCTCATCTCAATCATTGAGGTGTTTTCGGCAGCCAGCACCCTGACGTATAAGAGCGGGGACCACTGGGGACCGATCACACAGCATTCTATCATCCTGATGGTGGGGGCCGTTGTTGTAGTGTTGATGCACAATATCCCTTATAAATGGTTTCAGGTATTCCCTGTTTTCCTATACCCTGTCTCTGTTGTACTGTTAGCTTTCGTTACGCTGATGGGTGTTATCACAGGCGATCGCGTCAATGGTGCAGCACGTTGGATGTCGTTCATGGGATTACAGTTCCAGCCATCGGAACTGGCAAAGATGGCTGTGGTCATTGCAGTTTCTTTTATTCTATCCAAAAGACAGGATGACGAAGGAGCCAATCCGAAAGCATTCAAATACATCATGATTATCACTGGGCTTGTTTGCCTGTTGATTGCTCCGGAAAACCTTTCAACAGCGATGTTACTATTCGGAGTTGTATTTCTGATGATGTTTATCGGCCGGGTAGCAGCACGGAAACTACTTCTTTTAATAGGTTCATTGGGATTGGTAGGTGTAATAGGTGTCGTATTTTTGTTGGCCATCCCAAAGGATTCGGATATTCCTTTCCTGCATCGTTTTGACACATGGAAAAGTCGTATCACCAACTTCACCGAAAAAGAGGAAGTACCGGCTGCAAAGTTTGATATAGACAAAGATGCCCAGATAGCACATGCCCGTATTGCTATTGCAACAAGTAATTTTGTTGGTAAAGCACCTGGCAACTCTATTCAACGCGACTTTTTAAGTCAGGCATTCTCTGATTTTATATTTGCCATCATTATAGAAGAGCTTGGCCTGGTGGGAGGAGCTTTCGTAGTTTGCCTATATATCTGGCTACTGGTACGCGCCGGACGCATAGCCCAAAAATGCGAACGAACGTTCCCTGCTTTTCTGGTAATGGGTATAGCACTCATGTTGGTATCGCAGGCAATTTTAAATATGATGGTAGCCGTTGGTTTATTCCCGGTGACAGGGCAACCTCTGCCACTCATCAGTAAAGGAGGAACTTCAACTTTAATAAACTGTGCCTATATCGGTATGATACTGAGTGTAAGTCGTTATACTGCGTATCTTGAAGAGCAGAAAGAACGTGATGCACAACTACAGATGCAGATAGCAGCAGAAACAACCGAAGGTCAGATAGTTGCAGAACCTACAGCACAGGTGTTGAATAGTGATGCAGAGTTTGAGAAAGAGAAATAGTTAAGAGTTACAGGTCGTTGCGTCCCGATATCCTATGATATCCGCGATCAGTAGTTCACTAAAATAATGTATAATGGAAAAAGAGCTTAGAATCATCATCAGTGGCGGTGGTACAGGAGGACATATCTTTCCGGCTGTATCCATCGCCAATGCCATAAAAGAGCAGTGTCCTGATGCTAAAATATTATTCGTTGGTGCTGAAGGCCGAATGGAAATGCAACGCGTACCTGATGCCGGTTATGAGATTGTCGGGCTGCCGGTTGCCGGATTCGACCGTAAACGCCTGTGGAAGAACTTCGCTGTACTCATTAAACTGGCGCGTAGCCAATGGAAAGCAAAGAGTATCATTAAGCAGTTTCGCCCTCAGGTAGCAGTAGGCGTTGGTGGCTATGCCAGCGGACCAACTCTGAAGATGGCTGGTATGATGGGAGTTCCCACTCTGATACAAGAACAAAATTCTTATGCAGGAGTAACCAATAAGTTATTAGCAAAGAAAGCATGTAAAATATGCGTGGCGTATGATGGTATGGAAAAATTCTTTCCGGCAGATAAAATACTGATGACAGGAAACCCGGTTCGCCAAAACCTGTTTACCAATACTCAAAGCCGGGAAGAGGCCATACAGGCTTTCGGACTCAGCCCGGAAAAGAAAACAATGTTGATCTTGGGAGGTAGCCTTGGCGCACGTACCATTAATAATACGTTGATAGCAGGGTTACAAACCATAAAAGAGACAAGCGGCATTCAATTCATTTGGCAAACAGGAAAAATATATTACCAACAGGTAATGGAAGCTGTTAAAACAGCAGGAGAAATTCCGAATCTGTATGTAACAGACTTTATTAAAGACATGGCTACAGCTTATTCAGCAGCTGATTTGGTGATCTCCCGGGCTGGTGCGGGTTCTATATCAGAGTTCTGCCTGCTGAGCAAACCGGTTATTCTGGTTCCTTCGCCTAATGTAGCTGAAGACCATCAGACTAAGAATGCATTGGCCTTGGTCAATAAGCAGGCTGCCATATATGTAAAAGATGTAGAAGCAGAAGAGAAACTGTTGTCCGTAGCATTAGAAACAATTACCAATGCTACAAAATTAAAAGATTTAAGTGAGAATATAGCAAAGTTAGCATTGCCGGACTCTGCTACTATCATAGCAAAAGAAGTGATAAAATTAGCACAACAATGAATATCGAAACTATAAAATCAGTCTATTTTGTTGGTGCCGGTGGCATCGGAATGAGTGCACTTGTACGTTACTTTCTTTCCAGAGGAAAATTCGTAGCCGGTTATGACCGTACTCCCAGCGAACTAACTGAGTGCCTTATTGCCGAAGGTGCACAAATACACTACGAAGAAGACGCAGACCTGATTCCCGAAGAATGTAAAGACAAGGAAAGTACTCTCGTCGTACTGACACCCGCCGTACCACAGAAACATGCCGAACTGGTTTATTTCCGTAACAACGGTTTTGAAATACAGAAACGCGCCCAGGTATTGGGAACCATTACGCACTCCAGTAAAGGGCTTTGCGTAGCCGGGACCCATGGAAAGACAACTACTTCGACGATGACTGCACATTTGTTACACCAGTCACATGTGGGGTGTACAGCTTTCTTAGGAGGAATTTCCAAGAATTATGGAACTAACCTGCTACTTTCGAAGACAAGCCCGTACACTGTAATCGAAGCGGATGAATTTGACCGTTCCTTCCACTGGCTATCTCCGTTTATGTCCGTCATCACATCTACGGATCCCGATCATCTGGATATCTACGGAACAGCAGAAGCATACCTTGAAAGTTTTGAACACTACACCACGCTTATTCAGCCAGGTGGTGCATTGATTATTCGCAAAGGTATTTCGCTGCAACCTCAGGTACAGCAAGGAGTGAAAGTATATACTTATTCGCGCGACGAAGGTGATTTCCATGCTGAAAATATCCGTATCGGAAACGGTGAGATTTTCATTGACTTTGTCGGACCGAAGGTACGTATCAACGATATCCAACTGGGGGTACCCATAAGTATCAACATCGAAAATGGAGTAGCTGCCATGGCACTTGCTCACCTGAATGGTGTCACAAATGAGGAAATTAAACAAGCTATGGCGAGTTTCCATGGAGTGGACCGCCGTTTCGATTTTAAAATCAAAAACGATCGCGTAGTCTTTCTGAGTGATTATGCTCATCATCCGTCAGAGATCAAACAGAGTGTGCTGTCTATCCGCGAATTGTATAAAGACAAAAAGATTACAGCTATCTTCCAACCTCATCTATATACACGTACGCGTGATTTTTATAAAGATTTTGCAAGTAGTTTATCCCTCTTGGACGAAGTAATTCTGGTAGATATCTACCCGGCGCGTGAACAACCCATACCGGGAGTAACCAGCCAACTGATTTACGATAATCTCCGTCCCGGTATTGAAAAATGTATGTGTAAAAAAGAAGAAATACTGAATATCCTGGAAAACAAGAACATAGAAGTATTAATCACTCTTGGAGCTGGTGACATAGACAACTATGTTCCATCTATTACAGAAAAATTAAATACAAGATTGAACAAACCTCAATCATAAATTGTAAATCGTATAATTGTAAATGTCATTATGCTGAAACGGATTCTTTTATCCCTCGTCCTGTTGCTCGTCACTGCCTATCTGTGTATAGCCGTGACAGTATTCAACCGTAAACCGGCCAACCAGGTTTGTCGTGACATGGAATTAATTATCAAGGACACGGTTTATGCCGGTTTCGTAACCAAAGACGAAGTAGCCGGAATACTACAAAAGAAAGGAATCTACCCCGTAGGAAAGAAAATGGAACGCATCCAGACTAAGACCCTAGAACGGGAACTGGATAAACACCCGCTTATTGACGAAACAGAATGCTACAAAACTCCCAGTGGCAAACTCTGTGTAGAAGTTAAACAGCGTATTCCAATACTCCGTATCATGAGTAATAATGGCGAGAACTATTATGTAGATAACAAAGGAACCATCATGCCACCCGAAGCCAAATGCGTAGCTCGCCGGACAATTGTAACCGGAAATGTAGAAAAGTCGTTTGCAATGAGGGATTTATATAAGTTTGGTGTATTTTTGCAGAACAATCCGTTCTGGGATGCTCAGATAGAACAAATTCATGTACTACCCGGTAAGGATATTGAATTGGTACCACGGGTAGGTGATCATATTGTCTATCTTGGAAAACTGGAACACTTTGAAGATAAACTGGATCGCCTGAAAACATTCTATGGGAAAGCCTTGAACGAAGTGGGATGGAATAAATATTCACGCATCAGTCTGGAGTTCAGTAACCAGATTATCTGCACCAAGCATCAATGATGAATGCCTGCGCGCAGCCAATTGTAAATAGTAAATTGTAAAATCGTAAATAAGAAATATGGCAACAACAGAATTTATCGCCGCTATTGAACTGGGTTCATCAAAGGTTACCGGCATTGCCGGAAGAAAGAACAGTGACGGAAGTATGCAGGTGTTGGCTTATGCCAAAGAAGATTCTTCTTCGTTCATCCGAAAAGGAATTATCTATAATCTGGATAAGACAGCCCAAAGCCTTACGTCCATCATTAACAAGTTGGAAGGCGATCTGAAAAACTCAATCGCCAAGGTATATGTAGGCATCGGCGGACAATCACTCCGTACCGTACGGAATGTCGTAAGCCGTGACCTGAACGAAGAAACAATCATCTCGCAAGAGTTAGTGGATGCTATCTGCGATGAGAATCTGGAAATTCCGTTGGTAGACATGGATATATTGGATGTTGCCCCACAGGAATATAAGATTGGCAACAACCTGCAAGCAGATCCTGTAGGAGTGGCCGGTAGCCATATCGAAGGACGTTTCCTGAATATCGTAGCACGGGCTTCGATCAAAAAAAATCTGGAACGCTGTTTCGAACAGGCTAAAATAGAGATAGCCGACCTGCTTATCTCTCCATTAGTAACTGCCAATGCCGTACTAAGCGAAAGTGAACGCCGTTCGGGCTGTGCGCTTATCGACTTCGGAGCTGACACCACTACGATCTCTGTTTATAAAAATAATATTCTTCGTTTCCTCACTGTTTTGCCGTTAGGTGGAAACAGCATTACGCGCGACATCACCTCCATGCAGATGGAAGAGGAAGAAGCTGAACGCCTGAAAATAACTTTCGGGAATGTAATGTACGAGGAAGAAGAAAGTGAAGAAGCCGCTACTTGCCAACTCGAAGATGGAAGCCGTACAGTTGAGTTACAAGCATTAAACAACATTATCGAAGCGCGAGCAGAAGAAATCATCACCAATGTATGGAATCAAATCCAGTTATCAGGCTACGATGACAAATTATTGTCCGGTATTATCATCACCGGTGGAGCCGCTAATCTAAAAAATCTGGACACCATGCTTCGCAAAAGGAGTAAAATTGAAAAGATACGGACTGCCAGGAGTATCCGTAATACGATACAGACAGACAGTGATCTCATAAAGAAAGACGGCACTCAAAACACATTGTTCGGTTTGCTGTTTGAAGGAAAAGAGAACTGTTGTCTAGTAGAAACACGTCCTGTAACTCATTCGCAACCTGTCATAACCGAACCGGTCAATATGTTCGAAGAAGATGAAGCACTGAAAGAACAGGAAGCTGCCGCCCGCGAAGCAAAGAAGAAGAAAGATGAAGAAGATAAACGACGCCGGGACGAAGACAGGCGCCGTAAAGAAGAAGAGAAACGTAAGAAGGAAGAGGCACGAAAGAAGAAAAAAGAGGGTCCCAGTTGGTTTGAAAAGACTTTCAACAAGATTTCTAACGAGATCTTCTCGGATGACGATATGAAATAATAGTAAATTGTAAATAGAAAACGTACCTTAGTGTCAATATCAGATAATGGTCATGACCATAGGGAATAAATAGTAAATATCATGACGGACGAGATAGTACAATTCGATTTCCCGACAGATTCGCCAAAGATCATCAAAGTAATTGGTGTAGGCGGTGGTGGCGGTAACGCCGTAAACCACATGTACAGGGAGGGTATACATGACGTAACATTCGTTCTCTGTAATACAGATAATCAGGCATTGGCAGAATCACCCGTGCCGGTGAAACTACAATTAGGTCGTAACATTACGGAAGGTCTGGGAGCCGGTAACCGCCCCGACCGGGCACGTGATGCAGCCGAAGAAAGTATCGAAGACATCAAGACCCTACTGAATGATGGTACCAAAATGGTATTTATCACTGCCGGAATGGGAGGGGGAACAGGAACCGGTGCTGCTCCTGTTATAGCCCGTATCGCCAAGGAGATGGATATCCTGACTGTAGGTATCGTAACTATCCCTTTCATCTTCGAAGGAGAAAAGAAAATCATCCAGGCATTGGATGGCGTAGAGCGTATCGCCCAGCATGTAGATGCTCTGTTAGTTATCAACAATGAACGCCTGAGAGAAATCTATTCAGACCTTACTTTTATGAATGCGTTCGGAAAAGCGGATGACACACTTTCTATCGCAGCCAAAAGTATAGCTGAAATTATCACCATGCGCGGTACGGTAAATCTGGACTTTGCAGATGTAAAAACGATCTTGAAAGACGGTGGCGTAGCCATTATGAGTACCGGTTTCGGAGAGGGTGAAAATCGTGTGACAAAGGCCATCGATGATGCCTTGCACTCACCGCTACTGAACAACAACGATATATTCAACGCAAAGAAGGTCATGCTGAATGTTTCTTTCTGTCCTAACTCAGAACTGATGATGGAAGAAATGAACGAAATTCACGAGTTCATGAGCAAATTCCGTGAAGGCGTAGAAGTTATCTGGGGTGTGGCTATGGACAATTCACTGGATAAGAAAGTAAAAATAACCGTGCTTGCTACCGGATTTGGTGTAGAAGACGTGCCAGGTATGGACAGTGTGCTCGAGAAACGCAGCCAGGAAGAAGAAGAACGCCAACTCCAACTGGAAGAAGAGAAGGAGAAAAACAAAGAGCGTATTCGCAAAGCATATGGCGAAAGTGCCAGCAGCATTGGAAGTAAAAATATTCGTAAACGCCGTCATATCTACATTTTCAGTGCTGAAGATCTGGATAATGACGATATCATTGCAATGGTAGAAGATTCACCAACCTACCAGCGTGATAAAACCACTCTTGGCAAAATCAGAGCAAAAGCAGCTTTGGAAGAAGAGATCGCAACGGAAGAAGCCGTGGACGAAAGCGGACTAATCACTTTTTGAGTTGAGAGTTGAAAATTAAAGAAATAAGAGTTTTTTTTAATTGTAAATTGTAAATCGCTAAATTGTAAATATAGTTATGGATTTATTCGAAAGGGTCAGCGAAGACATTAAAAACGCAATGAAGGCGAAAGATAAAGTAGCCCTTGAAACACTGAGAAATGTAAAGAAATTCTTTCTGGAAGCCAAAACAGCTCCGGGAGCAAATGATATTCTGACAGATGATGCTGCTTTAAAGATCATCCAGAAACTGGTTAAACAGGGAAAAGACTCTGCAGAAATTTACATCGGACAAGGACGCCAGGACCTGGCAGACGGTGAATTGGCACAAGTAAAGGTTATGGAAGCTTATCTACCTAAACAAATGACCCCGGAAGAACTGGAGGCAGCGCTAAAAGAAATCATTGCAGAAACAGGTGCTACAAGCGGTAAAGATATGGGTAAAGTAATGGGAGTTGCCTCCAAAAAACTTGCCGGATTGGCAGAAGGCCGCGCTATATCTGCTAAAGTGAAAGAATTACTCGGTTAATTCTTCAATATACAGAGGAATTCTCTACGAGAAAACCGAAGCAAATACCAGTTTTTTAAAGAAGTCCCGGAAAGAGAATATTGCTCTCTTTCCGGGACTTCTTTTATAATATTCAACAAATTTATATTTAATTTACACAAGATTAAAATCCAAAAATCAAAACTAAAAATAACAACAACAAGGCTGAAAGCGCAAAAAGAAATAAAAGATTACATTGCAAACACTAAAACCTAAGTATTAATCTTATATTCAAACACGTATGAAAAATGTATTACGCTACATCTTTCTTGTATTATGTACCTGTTTCACTCTACAGGTATACGCACAAGGAAGTTTCGAAGTTACTGGTCAGGTGGTCGATGCCGATCAGGAAGGTTTACCCGGTGCAAATATCCTTATTAAAGGAACAACAGTAGGAACCACGACCGATGTGGAGGGTAACTACAAACTTACCGTTACTAATCCCGGTCAAGCCGTGTTAGTATTCTCTTTTATAGGCCTTGACTCCAAAGAAGTGGCCGTGAAAAATCAACGAAGAATTAATGTCACCCTTGAATCATCTGCTGTCGAGCTGGAAGAAGTCGTAAAAATTGGATATGCTACTGTGAAGCGGAAAGATCTAACAGGTTCTGTGTCTTCAGTAAAAGCCAGTGAGCTGGCAGCTGTACCTATTTCAGACGTAACCCAGGCATTAAGTGGTAAAGTGGCCGGTGTACAGGTAATCCGTTCACAAGGTTCACCTGATGCTGATGTATCTATAAAGGTACGTGGAGGTACATCGATTACACAAAGCAATGAACCTCTTTATATTATTGACGGTTTCCCCTCGGAAGACGGATTGAAAGGTATAGAAGCTAATGATATTGAGTCAATTGACATCCTGAAAGATGCTTCGTCGACAGCCATTTATGGAGCAAGGGGAGCAAATGGTGTGGTTCTGGTAACAACGAAAGGCGGTAAACAGGACAAATTGAGTATCAGTTACGACATGTATATAGGATTCAAAAAAGTAAATAAGAAGTACGACCTCCTGGATGTAGAGGATTTCGTAAAATTAGACTACGAACGTTACATCGATCAGCCGGATAAAATGCGCGATGTGATCATTCCAACTTATGGAAATTTCGATGAATACAACCAGTTATATGGAAACCGATCCGGTATCGACTGGCAGAAAGAGGTTTTTGAAAACCACTCTGCTATCAGCCAACAACATAAATTCACAATCAGTGGAGGTAGTAAGACCTCAAAGTATCTCTTCTCTTATACACGTAATGACGACAAAGGTATTTGGTATGGTAGTGGACTAAAGCGCGATAACTTCCGTATGAAGATCAACCAGGTAGCATCCGAATGGCTTAACCTATCGGCCAATGCAAGTTATATCGACGAAACAACAGAGGGATTGGGAAGTCTCCAGGAAGGCGGAGCATTCAGCCGCATGCAACATGTGATACAATACCGCCCTACTATCGGTAAAAACGGCAGTGACAACGACTTACTTATCAATGATGACGATCCGGTATTGCTACTCGAAGGTGCAAGCCCCATGCAAAGCCCGATTGCTTCTATCGAAAGCGAATCTATAGAAAAACGAAACCGCATCCTGAATATCAATGGAGATGCTGAAATCAAATTCAATAAAGAATGGTCCTATCGCGGAACGGTTGGTATCCGTAAGCGGATGCGCAACGAAGATGTATTTTATTCGGAACGTTCAAAACAGGCAAAGAATGCCGGTGCTCCTTTCGGATGGAAAAAATCAACGGACGAAGAGAGTTTCATGTATAATAACGTGTTGACCTATAATAAATCATTTAACATCAATCATCAACTCGATCTGGTAGGTGGACAGGAGTTCATCTCTTTCAAATCAAAATACTTAAAGACGGGAGCAACTAATTTCCCCGACAAGAACTTCGGTCTGAATGATATGTCGTTAGGGGCTTCACCCGATATTGTACAGACGATCAACCAGGAAGAACGTATGCTGTCTTATTTCTTTCGTGCCAACTATAACCTAAAACAAAGGTATCTTTTCGCAGCTTCCATCCGCGCAGATGGTTCGTCTAAATTCGGAGCAAACAACAAATGGGGCTATTTCCCTTCTGCCTCTTTTGCATGGCGAGCTTCCGAAGAGGAATTTATTAAACGCTGGAATGTATTTTCTAATCTGAAGGTAAGACTCAGCTACGGCGCTGCCGGTAACAATCATATCGACAACTACCTTTCACTTTCAAAAATAGGTTCGGTATGGATCCCCTATGGGACAGGCACTCAAAGTGGCTTTGTAAGCAAACAGCTATACAACCCCGACCTGAAATGGGAAACCAATATTACTGCCAACCTTGGACTGGATATGGGATTCTTCGATCAACGCCTACAACTGACTGTAGATATCTACAACGTAGAAACCAAAGGTTTGCTACTGGACGCTCCTATTCCTCAATTATCCGGTTTTAAAAACATGATGATCAATGCAGGAAAAACCAATAACAAAGGTGTAGAAGTATCTATTACGTCGCATAACATCCATACCCGGGACTTTACCTGGACTACCAACATCAACCTTGCACACAACAAAAACAAGGTGAAAGAGCTGTACATGTCCGACTATATGGAAATCGTATCAGGATGGGCACAAACCTCTGAGTTCAATAAGAGTGACTACATGATCCGGGTGGGACAGTCGTTGGGACAGATGTATGGCTATCGTCTGAAAGGAATTTATACGATGGATGACTTTACATACGATGCCAATCAACAAAAATATATATTAAAAGAAGGTATACCCTATGATAAAAGCCGTTATCCCAAACCCGGTTATTGGAAGTTTGAAGATATAGATAAAAACGGAGAAATCACCGATAAAGATCGTGAAGTTATCGGGAATGCCAATCCCAAACTCTATGGTGGCATGACCAATACATTGACCTGGAAAGGCTTTGACCTGAGTATCTTCTTGAATTTCTCCATAGGAAACAAGGTATACAGTGCTAATAAGATGTATTATACAAAGTTCAATAACCAGTGGCGCAACACACTGAAAGACGAAGCCCTGAGCCGTTTCACCGTAATGAATGCCAAAGGTGAATATATCTTCAATGATCCGGTACAACTGGCAGAAGTGAACAGAAACAGAAACTACGTATCCATTGAAGGAAGTTCTGACCTTTATTTCCACTCCGGTTATGTAGAAGACGGCTCGTTCCTGAAGATTAACAATATCTCATTGGGATACACCCTCCCACGTGAACTGACAAAGAAAATCAAACTGTCAACAGTACGTTTCTATGCTACCGGATACAATCTTCATACATTCACGAAATACTCCGGCTATGACCCTGAAGTAAACACATACCCTAACAATGGTCTGACTCCGGGAATCGATTGGGGAGCTTATCCTTCTTCTATCTCCTTCGTATTTGGTGCAAACATCGCTTTCTAAACTTTAAAAAAAGAACAAGTATTATGAGAACAACAACGATCAAGCATATAGTAACCCTGCCACTTATTGTTTTGGGTATGGGCATATTCACTTCTTGCGAAGATTTCCTTTCAGAAAAGAAATATGATTTCATTGACGAAGCTGACTTTTATACCAATAACACCGAATTAGAACTTGCCGTAAACGGAGCTTATGAAGTGCTGAGTGAAAAGATGACTTACGGACATTTTATGCTCGTCAACGATTGCGATACCGACCTGAGCCATATCAAGGGTTCGGGTACAGGACAAGCTGCACGGGATATAGGCCACTATAATATCTATGCCGCACATACCTGGCTGGAAGAATCATGGGGGCTTTATTATACAGGTATTGACCGTGTGAACCGTATCATGGACAATAAAGATAAAGTGGAATTACCGGATGAAGCAAGTAAAGCTACTTTCAAACGCCTGATTGCTGAGGCTCGCCTTCTGCGTGGACTTTGTTACTTTGACCTTGTACGCATGTGGGGCGATGTACCGATGAAACTAACCTCATCCAAAAAGAGCGAAAACTTCCTGATCCCCCGCACTGATCGTGAAAAGGTATATGACCAGATTATAGAGGATATGACAGCTGCTGTTGCCGACCTACCCTGGCATGACGAAGTTTCTTATACGGGGCGTCCTTCCAAAGGAGCGGCTATGGGATTACTGGCACGTGCTTATCTCTTTCGTGCCGGATACTCCTTGCACCAGGATGGAAAGATGAAACGCCCGGACAATTACAAAGAGTATTACAAACGGGCCAAAGAAGTTTGCAGCGAACTGATCACTTCGCATCACCACTCACTAAATCCAAGTTATGAACGGGTATTCCGCAATGTATGTGAGTATAAACTAGAACCCAAAGAGGTGATGTACGAAGTACAGTTCTATAACCCGACAGGAGGTACGGAACATACCGGTAAAATCGGTTCATACAACTCACCTGAGATTGACAGAAACTCTTCTTATGGGTTGGGAAATTCATTTATCAAAACCACTCACATCTTCTATAATTACTTTGATGAAGATGATCCACGCCTCTCAACCGCTATTGCTACATTTAAAATAGACAAGAATGATAAAGTAATCGCAGTTCCCCTCAACGAGAGTTATAACTGGGCACCAGGCAAATGGCGTCGCAACTGGGTAGCAGGTTCTCCAAAAGACCTCGAAAATACAGATGTAAACTTCATCCTGTTACGTTACTCTGACATACTGCTGATGTATGCTGAAGCTGTAAATGAATACGACGGGCAACTGGACGATCTGGCTATTGAATGTTTGAATCAGGTACGTCGTCGGGCTTATGAAGCCGATCCTACAACTCCGAATGCAGAACTGGACTTCACAAAAGCAGACTTTCCCACACAGCAAACCGTTCGTGATTATCTATATATGGAACGTGCACGCGAACTTTGCTTTGAAGGTTTTCGCAGATTTGATCTTATCCGATGGAATTTATTGGGTAGTACGATTGCCGATTTTGCAGTGAAGTTCAAAGCAGCTGTAGCTGACGGTACACTGAAAGCCTATACCTGGGCGGCAGGAAATCGTTTTGAAGCGGGCAAACATGAACTATATCCGATACCAACTTACGAAATACGGGAGACGAAGGGTATCGTGACCCAGAATCCGAAATATTGATAAAACCCCAGACCGCAGGTTGTATGAACCTTTATACAAACTATAAACTCTTAAGTCCATAACAATTAGTGTGATTATCTTTTGTTCCGGATTTGTATAATCTGCGGTCAAAGGGGAAAGCTGAAACAGATTTTTATCCCTGACAATTATGAAATACAAGTTATTATCAGCCCTGCCGGGCCTCATCTTACCGCTGGCACATAGTAACGCTACCGGGCAAAAACAGCCCGAACAGCCAAACATTCTCTGCATCGTTTGCGAAGATATCAGTCCTTACCTGGGATGTTATGGCGACGCCGTAGCCGTTACCCCCAACCTGGATAATTTCTCCCGCGAGAGTATACGCTACACGGGTATGTACACCACGATCGGAGTCTCTTCTCCAAGTCGTGCAGCACTTATCACCGGGATGTATCCAACCTCCATTGGTGCCAACAATATGCGTACAGCACAAAACAAATCGAAACCAGCCGGCATACATCCATACGACGTAGTACTTCCGGCAGGTATCAAATGCTATACGGAACAGATGCGTGCCGCAGGTTACTTCTGCACTAATAACTCAAAAACAGATTACCAGTTTGCCGCTCCTCTAACTGCCTGGGATGAACAAGGAGATCGGGCACATTGGAAACATGCTCCCGAAGGGATGCCCTTCTTCTCCATCTTCAATCTCAATGTGACGCATGAGTTTCAGGTAATGAAACGTGCAGACCAGCCCTTGAGTGTCCAGCCGGAAGATATCATTCTTCCTCCCTATTATCCGGACGACCCTGTTGTACGCAAAGATATGGCTATTCTTTATAGTAATATCACCGAAATGGACCGTCAGTTTCAGATACTGGTGGATGAGCTTAAGGCATCCGGAAAACTGGACAATACAATTATTATATGGTACTCAGACAACGGAGGTCCAATGCCCAGGCAAAAAAGAGAACTGTACGAATCAGGAGCACTTGTGCCGTTTATGATACGTTTCCCCGACGGATACAAAGCGGGAACGGTGGACCGGGGATTGCATATGTTTGTTGATATCCCTGCAACAATCCTTTCACTGGCCGGACTACCTGTACCCGAATATATGCATGGCCGCCCTTTTTTAGGTCAATACAAGCAGAAATCGCGTAAGTATGTCTATGGTGCGCGCGACCGCCTTGACACTTTCTATGAAAAACAAGGTTGTGTACGTGATGAGCGCTATCGCTATATACGTAACTATCGTACTGAACAACCCGACTATCTACCCATCATCTCCCGTGCCGCCATGCCTATGATGGCCCGCATGGCAGAGCTCCATGAAGCCGGCAAACTAAATGCCGATCAGGAGAAATGGTTCAAATATCCCCGTCCCGAAATAGAATTCTATGATGTACAGGCTGATCCGCATGAACTGAACAATCTGGCGGATGACCCTAAATATAAGAAAAAGATAAAGGAACTGAGTGATGAATTTGACCGTTGGATATCCACTTATAATAAGATGTGGAAATACACCGAACCGGAACTCATTGAAATGTTTCGCCCGGGAGGGGTACAGCCTGTAGTAGCCCGCCCTGAAGTAAAGATAGAAAACGGAACGGCTACGCTGACTTGCAGTACCGAAGGAGCTTCCATTGCTTACCAGATAAACGGACGCGGATTGAACGAACACCACTGGTTCCTCTACACAGGTCCGTTCAGCGTAAATCCGGGAGATAAAATTTCGGCTATCGGTGTACGTGCCGGATACAAAGACAGCTCTATACAAGCCGAAGCCGATGAGCTACTTGCCGAATGGGTGGAAACACTCCTTACCTATCAGATCAATCACAAAAATGCCTCATTGGACGGAGGGCTTCTTTGTCCGGCCTGTGCCCGTGTACACGGGCGTTGTGGTGATGCTGTGCTACCTTTAATGTATATTGCCGAGAAAACGTGTAATGAGAAATATGTAACAGCAGCCAAAAACCTGATGCACTGGATGGGCAATGTTCATCAACCGGATGGTTCATGGATGAATGATGTGAACGTGTCGGATTGGAACGGAACAACCGTATTTGCTGCCATCGCTCTTTATGAGGCCTTACATCATCACGGCCATTTACTGGACGATTCGACCCGCAATGCCTGGCGTAAACAACTCTTGCAGGCCGGAGAATTTATCTATGGTGATAAATTCATCTACAGCCGCCGCCGTGAAGGGATGCGCAATATGAATGTAAACTACTCCGCTTCGGCAATCTATGCCCTCTTTGCTATCGGCACAGAATTCAACCGGCAGGACTTCATCGCCCGTGCCCGCGAAACAGCCGGAGACTTAAAAGCTTTCTTCACCACCAATGAATATTTCCTTTTTGGTGAAGGTCCCGAAATAAAGAAAAAAACACGCAATGGTTGCCTCCCGGTAGACCTTCTATATAATGTAGAAGAGTCACTTCCCAATATGGTTTACTATGCCCGTATGGCAGATGATAAGGAGCTAATGGCACTCCTGGAAAAATCAATGGATACCCATCTTGAATTTATGCTCCCCGACGGAGCGTGGGACAACAGTTGGGGAACACGCAGCTTTAAATGGACCTATTGGGGAGGGCGTACCAGTGACGGTTTCATGGGAGGATACTATACACTTGCCGACCGACATCCGGAATATGCAGAAGCCATCCACCGCAATATCACCTTACTGAAAAAAGCAACCCACAACGGACTATTACATGGAGGTATGAATTATCACGACTGCGGTGTAGAAGCCTGCATTCATCATACCTTCGGACATGCCAAAGCACTGGCTTCTTTTCTCAACCAACCGGTAGTTACTCCGGCCCCCGTTCCACTCCCACGAGATAAGGCTTATGGAGCGAAACGTTTTGAGGATATCAATACCTGGCTGGTGAGTGAAGGCGAATGGCGGGCTACCGTCACCGGATTCGATTCGGAGTACAAAGTGAAAGGGACACATCCGATGGGAGGAGTTCTTTCTATGTTATGGAACAAACAGATCGGCCCGGTATTTGCTGCCACCATGAATCTCTACACGCTGATTGAAGCCCCCAATATGCAAGCCTATACACAGCCACACCGTATGTCCGGCAGCCCTCGTATAGAGTTAATTGAAAATGGAACGATGTATAGTAACCTCGACGATCTGGACACAAAAATAACTTATCAGAAAAAGGGAAATACCCATCAGTTTCATATTGTAACGCATCTGGTAGATAGCAAACAGCAATTTTCTTCTGTCGGAAAAGAAGCTATGGAGATTGATTATATCTTCCAGGAGAAAGAGATCGGCATTCACTGCTCTATCCCGGAATCACTAAGAAAAGCCGGCGTACAACTAACGTTGCCCATCATTGCCGCGCCACAGGAAAAAGAAAGAATAACCGAACATTCCGTTCAAGTAAATAAGGAAGGAGGAGTCTTACTACTCAATAGCCCGCAAACGCTAACCATCGCTCCAACAGATGAGAACGGACGTATTTTCAACCCTGTCCCTGGATTTTGTTTTATCCCTGTGATTGTACACCCCAATGAAAAAGGGGAAGTAGAAATAAGTATCCGTACCACGGCGCCTTAAAAATCCCTACTTATGCGAATCAGTTCACCACAGAGTAGCACAGAGTTCCACAGAGTACTATTTATCTGATAAAACGCGGATTAACACAGACAAACGCAGATTAAAAGACTGTAGTTCTTTATCATACATTTTTAGTTTCCCTTTGCGAAAATCTGCGTTAATTCTGCGTTTCAATAAAGATTTAAACTCTGTGGAACTCCGTGTTACTCTGTGGTGAAATAGATTCATATCCATATAAGAACAAAGATTATGGCCCTATCTTTTCGGTAGTGGAAGTACCCCTAAACGGCATCGCCACCGTTATCCGGTGTTGTACTTTGTCTTTCTCAGAAAGGAACGTTCCTTTCCCCAGTGAGCAGTCTTGTTTTACATGTACATGTCTCACTGTACCACATGTACATGTCGTACCGCTTTACATGTACATGTAAAACAACGCTACACACCGAGGCTTCCTACGTCACTCTACGAGATAGGGCTTTATCGATACCGGAGAGATAAATAGATGGTAATTGCGGATAACATTTAGCGTAAAACTGATTAATAATAAATCAGCTCACCGCAGAGGGCATAGAGACGAAGCAACTAGTCGAATAACTCTTTCAGCACATCTAAAGATTTCAATAGCGGAAAATCGGGTAAGTGCAACCGATAATACTCATTAATAATGGTGAGGCAACGTGTCCGTTCTGTACGGTTCATACCGAAAATATGCATCGTATCATAATTCATTCGCATCAAACCAATAAGACGAAATGCCTCCTGCGGACCAATATACGACGAATGCAACTGCGGACGAAGCGAAGTAAAACAAGCATTCAACATATCAAAATAATCCCCTTCATGATAATCCTCCAGATTGGGATATAACCCCAAAAAGCGGGAAAGACGCATTAAAAACACCAAATGGAAATTGGCAAAACTCTCCCGGCATTCATCCAGCCAGGTAATGGAGTGAATCAGATAAGCAAACAACGGACGGTTTTCCGCTTCCTCACGAATGGCACGGTAAAGAAATTCCGCCAGAAAAAGAGCGATAGCTGACTTATATGGATCGTAAGGAATTGAAGAGAAAGGAAAAAAGGATTTTGCCTCTTTTATCTTATAAAGAGTAGCATTGGGGCGGTAATCTGCCTCAAACTCTATCAAAGAAAGTGGTTGAAACAATACGGACTTTACTGCCGCTTTTCTCGAACGTGGTACCGAAACTAAAAAAGAGGCACGTCCCAACAGCTCAGTATACATCTCAACGATATTAGATGTATCGTTATATTTCAGTGTATGAAGAACTATCCCAACCGTTTTTTGTAACATTTCTCTTCTAATTCTAATCCAATACAAAACTACAAAAAAAAGCGGAATGTTAGTAACTCTTCTCCTACTACCTAAAAAAAAGAGTTTCTATGCGACATTTTTTTTGCTACATTATTTCACTGATAATCAGAAGAAAGCCAGGTATAACATAAGGAATAGGGTAACTTTTTATAAAAAAAATCTTGCGAAACATTTGCTAATTCAAAAAAAGTATCTACCTTTGCATCCGCAATCGAGAAACAAACACTCGAAAAGCAAAAGAAACGGAAACGCTTCAAAGAAATGATGGCCCGTTCGTCTATCGGTTAGGACGCAAGATTTTCATTCTTGAAAGGGGGGTTCGACTCCCCCACGGGCTACAATTAAAAAAATAAACGAATTAAAACAGATTAGTCGAGATGGCAAATCACAAATCATCACTAAAGAGAATCAGACAAGAAGAAACAAGAAGACTTCATAACAGATATTATGGCAAAACCATGAGAAATGCTGTTAGAAAACTTCGTTCGACTACTGACAAAGCAGAAGCAGCTGCTATGTATCCAGGTATCACCAAGATGCTTGATAAGTTGGCTAAAGTGAATATTATTCACAAGAACAAAGCCAGCAACTTGAAGTCAAAATTGGCTATCTACATTAATAAGCTTGCTTAATATAAGAAATTAGCACTACTTCATACAACACTGAGACTGAACTTTTTAGTTCGGTCTTTTGTGCGTTAGGATCTATTTATTCAGGTAGTATCTTCTTCTTTTCCACTACTTACCAGTATTCGTGTTTTTTCACCCTTTATTCTTCCTCAATCCATTTTTTTTTGCTATTTTTGCTCTGTTATTATAACTTAGAAAGGCAATTATGAGCGAAGACTTATTCTCCCAAGTTCCCCAGGACAACGGATCGTATTCAGCCGACAGTATTCAGGTCTTAGAAGGTCTGGAAGCTGTACGCAAGCGCCCCGCGATGTACATCGGCGACATCAGTGTAAAGGGACTTCATCACTTGGTATATGAAATCGTTGATAACTCTATCGACGAAGCGTTAGCAGGTTATTGCGACCACATTGAAGTAACAATCAACGAAGATAATTCAATTACTGTACAGGACAATGGACGTGGTATTCCTGTAGACTTCCACGAGAAAGAACAAAAATCTGCATTAGAAGTAGCTATGACGGTACTTCATGCAGGAGGAAAGTTTGATAAAGGTTCCTATAAAGTTTCAGGTGGTCTGCACGGTGTAGGTATGTCTTGTGTAAATGCACTGTCTACCCACATGATCAGTCAGGTTTACCGTAATGGTAAAATCTATCAGCAGGAATATGAAATAGGAAAGCCACTTTATCCTGTAAAGGAAGTAGGCGAATCCGAACATACCGGAACAAGGCAACAGTTCTGGCCGGACAATACAATCTTCACCGAAACAGTCTATAAGTATGAGATTCTGGCTGGACGTATGCGTGAACTTGCTTACTTAAATGCAGGAATTAAAATCACGTTAACAGATCGTCGTGTAGTTAATGATGAAGGCAAATTCAAACAAGAAATATTCTACTCAGAAGAGGGTTTGAAGGAATTTGTTCGTTATCTGGAATCCTCACGTGATCACCTGATCAATGATGTAATCTACCTGAACACAGAGAAACAAGGTATCCCCATTGAATTGGCTATCATGTATAATACCGGATTCTCGGAGAACGTTCACTCTTATGTAAATAACATTAATACCATAGAAGGCGGTACGCATCTGGCCGGTTTCCGCCGTGCGCTTACACGTACTCTAAAGAAATATGCCGAAGACAGCAAAATGCTGGAAAAGGTAAAGGTAGAAATCTCCGGTGATGACTTCCGCGAAGGTCTGACTGCCGTTATCTCAGTCAAAGTAGCCGAACCTCAGTTTGAAGGACAAACTAAAACGAAGTTAGGCAACAACGAAGTAATGGGAGCCGTAGATCAGGCAGTAGGTGAAGCATTGGCTTACTATCTGGAAGAGCATCCTAAAGAAGCCAAACTGATTGTTGATAAGGTGGTACTTGCTGCAACAGCTCGTCACGCTGCCCGTAAAGCACGTGAAATGGTGCAACGCAAATCTCCAATGTCCGGTGGTGGACTTCCGGGCAAACTTGCCGACTGTTCAGATAAGGATCCGCAAAAATGCGAACTATTCCTCGTCGAGGGAGACTCAGCCGGTGGTACGGCAAAACAAGGTCGTAACCGTGCATTCCAGGCCATCTTACCATTGCGTGGTAAGATTTTGAATGTAGAGAAAGCCATGTATCACAAAGCACTTGAAAGCGAAGAGATCCGTAACATATATACAGCGTTAGGCGTTACCATCGGTACAGAAGAAGACAGCAAAGCAGCCAATATCGATAAGTTGCGTTACCATAAGATTATTATCATGACCGATGCCGACGTCGATGGTTCTCACATCGACACACTGATCATGACCTTCTTCTTCCGCTATATGCCGCAGATCATTCAGAATGGCTATCTGTATATTGCTACACCTCCACTTTACTTGTGTAAAAAAGGTAAAGTAGAAGAATATTGCTGGACGGATGCGCAACGCCAGGCATTTATTGACACCTACGGTGGTGGTTCTGAAAATGCTGTTCATACACAACGCTATAAAGGTTTGGGTGAAATGAACGCCCAGCAGTTGTGGGAAACAACGATGGATCCGGAGAACCGCATGCTAAAACAAGTAAATATTGAAAACGCAGCAGAAGCTGATTTCATTTTCTCCATGTTAATGGGTGAAGATGTAGGACCGCGCCGCGAATTCATTGAAGAGAATGCAACGTATGCAAATATCGATGCATAATACGTAATTATTTACCAACCTCACATCTTACAACGAAGAAGCGCCGGGAAACAAAGGAAAATCCTCTGTACCGGCGCTTTTCTTTTTAAGAAGAAAGGCTGGAATACCGCCTTGTTCCAATCAAATAAAATGTTGTTTCTTTAATTCTTCGGCAGTAACTTCCAACTCCCGGTACCACTCTTCTCCGAATTTACGAATAAGTGGTTCTTTCAGAAATTTATATACGGGTACATCTTCTTTCTTCCCCAACAACACGGCTGCCTTACAAATATCCCAACGGTTGTAATTAACAGCTTTATAAGGACCATAGTCGCCAACACGAATAGGATACAGATGGCAAGACACAGGTTTGTAGAAATTCACTTTCCCTTCGCGGTAAGCTTTTTCAATGGCACAATAACAATAACCTTTTTCATCGTAGCAAGTAAACACACAATCCTTATTGTTTACAATAGAAGTCACAATATCTCCCTCTTGGTCAGTATACACCACCCCTTGTTTGTCAATAATGGCACGAGCCTCCGGAGAAAGCTCCTCCCAAATCACAGGAAGTACCTCTTCCAGCTTTGCTATCTCATCAAGTTCTACCGGAGCACCCGCATCTCCTTCGATGCAACATTCGCCTTTACAAGCCTTTAGGTTGCAAATGAATTTTTCGCGAAACACATCTAAACTTACTACAACATCTCCTATTTGAATCATCCACTCAATCTATTAAAAAACAGAGACGCATTGAATACACCTTGTACCCTTATAAACATTTCATTCGTGTTTGCAAAGCTACAAGACGCATGCAGTGCGTCTCTATCATAAATTATATATTACTTAATCAGTACGTTACCATTCATCTCTGCCGGTGCTTCAAGTCCCATAATCTTCAGGATTGTAGGAGCAACATCAGCAAGACGGCCATTCTCTACTTTAGCATCCTTATTTTCTGTAACATACACACAAGGAACCGGGTTCAAAGAGTGTGCTGTATTCGGAGTACCATCTTCATTCAAAGCGTGATCGGCATTACCATGATCAGCAATAATGATAGCTTCATAGCCCTGCGCCTTAGCTGCTTCAATTGTTTCTTTTACACAAGCATCTACAGCAACAACCGCTTTCTCAATTGCATCATAAATACCGGTATGGCCTACCATATCACCATTGGCATAGTTCACAACGATAAAATCATATTTATTCTCGTTGATGGCAGCCACCAGTTTATCTTTCACTTCGTAAGCACTCATCTCCGGCTTCAAGTCATAAGTAGCCACTTTGGGAGACGGAACCAAGATACGGTCTTCATTATTATATGGAGTCTCACGTCCACCGTTAAAGAAGAATGTTACATGTGCATATTTCTCTGTTTCGGCAATATGAAGCTGTTGCAAACCTTTGGCAGCCAGATATTCACCCAAGGTATTCATTACATTTTCTTTATCGAACAAGATATGAACACCTTTAAAAGAAGCGTCATATGGAGTCATACAATAATACTGCAACCCCGGAATAGTATGCATACCTGCTTCCGGCATATCCTGCTGAGTCAGTACTACAGTCAGCTCTTTCGCGCGGTCATTACGATAATTAAAGAAGATAACAACATCGCCTTCTTTAATTGTACCATCCACATTCGCATTAACAATCGGCTTTATAAATTCGTCAGTAATACCTTCATCATAAGATTGCTGCATTGCCTGAACCATATCTGTAGCTTTTGCACCAATACCGTTTACCAGCAAATCATATGCTTCTTTCACACGTTCCCAACGTTTATCGCGATCCATTGCATAATAGCGACCAATGATAGAAGCAATCTTACCGGCTGATTTTGCACAATGCGCTTCCAACTGTTCGATAAATCCTTTACCGCTCTTCGGATCTGTATCACGGCCATCCATGAAACAATGAATGTATGTATTCTCAACACCATATTCTTTGGATATATCACAAAGCTTATACAGATGATCCAATGAACTGTGTACACCACCATCAGAAGTCAATCCCATGAAATGAATATTCTTTCCGTTTTCTTTAGCATAAGTAAAAGCAGAAACAATTTCGGGGTTCTTCATGATGCTGTTATCACGACATGCCAGATTGATTTTTACCAAATCCTGGTAAACCACCCGTCCGGCACCAATATTAAGGTGTCCTACTTCTGAGTTACCCATCTGTCCATCGGGCAAACCCACGTTCTCACCACTTGCCTGAAGCTGAGAATGAGGATACGTTTTTAGCAAATAATCCCAATAAGGAGTGGGAGTATTAAAAATTACGTCATCTTTTCCGTGGTCGCCTATTCCCCAACCATCAAGGATCATTAAAAGGGCTTTCTTACTCATAATATTTAAAATTAATTAATTGGCTTTCTTTAATTCGGGTGCAAAGGTACGAAAAAGATTATTTTAATCACAAAAAAGGAGAATAAGGTGCACTCTTATAAGAAATATTCCGTACTTTTGCTCCGCTTTTAAAAATATTAAGAATATAAATATGGACGATTCAAACCCGCGAACGTGCAACAGTATTAACTAAAAGCGAACAGAGCCATACAAGCGTCATGATGCCTCTGTTCGGATTAAAAACAAACGAAAGGAGGCAATAAGATGAGAAAATATCTTTATTGTGAGGCTGGCTTTGTGGAAAAATCACAATGGCTACCCAATAGCTGGGTGAACGTAGTATGCCCCGATGCAAATGATTTTGAGTTTCTGACTCAGGAATTACAAGTCCCGGAATCTTTTTTAAATGATATAGCCGATACCGACGAACGTCCTCGTACAGATACAGAGGGGAATTGGTTATTGACTATTCTTCGTATACCCGTACAAAGTAATCAGAACGGTATCCCATTCAGTACCGTCCCCATTGGCATCATTACCAACAATGAAATCATTGTTTCCGTATGTTATCACAACACGGAATTACTACCGGATTTTATTGAACATACCCGCCGTAAAGGGATCATAGTACGCAATAAATTAGACTTGATTTTACGGCTTATCTATTCATCGGCAGTATGGTTTCTGAAATACCTGAAACAAATTAATGTTGATATCACCGCAGCAGAAAAAGAACTGGAAAAGAGCATCCGCAACGAAGATCTTCTGCGCTTGATGAAATTACAGAAAACACTCGTTTACTTCAACACCTCTATTCGTGGTAATGAGGTGATGATAGGTAAACTGAAAAGTATTTTTCAGGATACTGACTATCTGGACCAGGAATTAGTGGAAGATGTTATAATCGAATTAAAGCAAGCATTCAATACCGTGAATATCTATAGTGATATCCTTACGGGAACCATGGATGCATTTGCCTCTATCATTTCCAACAATGTGAATGCGATCATGAAACGCATGACAAGCCTGTCTATTACATTGATGATACCTACACTGATTGCCAGTTTCTATGGAATGAATGTAGATATACACATTGATGAAGTGCCACACGCTTTTGCATTAATCGTATTGTCTTCAGTTGTGCTTTCTGCAATGGCGTTCATCATATTCAGAAAGATTAAATGGTTCTAAGAGAAGGGGGAAGAAGAAGGGAGAGTGGAGAAGGGAGAAGTAGTATGTAGCGTGACAGGGCAACAACTTTCAACTTTTCATTAAATAACTTTTTTCATTTCCAACGTTCAATTTTCCATTTTTAATTAAATCAGGTCCAAACAGACAGAAAGAATGCTTAAGTGGTTTAAATAGCCGCTTAAGTGTTCTTTTTGTTGTAAAACAAAGAATATCTGCAAGATGCATTTCTTGCACAAAGTTTGTGCCGTTTGATTTATTTGTTTATTTTTGCAAAAAGTACTACTATCGTGTTAAAAAGGAATGCATTATGAAGAAAAAACACTTAAAACTCGGCTCATGTGCCCTCATGGCCTCATTACTTACACTATCCTCTTGTGTGGATAACGATTATGATCTTACTAAAGACATCGACTTAACCATTCAGGTGGGCGGAAGCGAATTCGCTATTCCCGGAGGAGAAACTGAGCCGATAAAGCTAAGTAAGATACTGGATATTGAAGAAGATGGCGTTGTAAAGATCGACAATGAAGGCAATTATTATCTGCTACAAGAAGGATCAGAAAGTAACACAGACATCTCAGTAAATGGCTTTCAGGTAGAAGCCCCTGATATCACCCCGATAAGACCAGAATTAAACTTTACTATACCATCTTTGACTGGTCTTCCCGCAACTGATATCTCAGCACCACTTCCAATAGAGAGTACAAATTTCGAATTGAAGGGTGAAAACCTTCCGACAGATATCACAAGTCTCTCTTCTATCGATATGGATATGGAAGCTGTGATTCACTTTTCTATACCGGCAGGAATCATCAGTAAACTCACTTTAAAGACTGTTGAACTAAGCTTCCCGAAGTTTATCAATTCACCGAGACTCACAAATGGAGTATTACACCTGACAGGAGAAGAAGCTACCGCCGCAAATGGACTGACAATTACAATCCCCGTTGACGGAATTAACTGTAATAATCAAGAAGGAGTCACGTTTATCAAAGGCGATGAATATTCTCAACTTCTGATGAAAGGAACTATCTCTCTGGAAGGAGAAGTCAGTATCAATACCGGTGATGTACAACAAGGAGTTGAAGGCCCCGTTAGTATCAATCTGACAGTGGAAATCACACTACAGGACAAACAGTCCAAACAACCTATTATCAGCATAAAGTCAGTGACAGGTGTTGTACAACCAAAAATAGATATCAGCATTGATCCGGTTATGCTGTCGGGACTGCCCGACTTTCTGGATGATGAGAAAGTAAAGTTGTCCGTACGGAATCCGATGGTATTCTTCATGGCTAAAAACAATACTCCGGTTGCAGCAAATGTAAATGGTACAATCAAGTCTTTTATAAACAAAGAAGGAGGAGGTAGAGAAGCTGTAGGAGATTCGGAAAATAATCCTGTTAAATTCGCCTTTAAACTGGAGAAAGAGAAAGAACAAGAGTTCTGTCTGTCACCATTCGACCCCGCAAAAGAAGGAGTGACTCATGTAATAGTGACAGATTTGCCCAGACTGATCGACAGAATTCCTGATATATTTGAGTTTGAAGTAAATGCTAACGCTACTACCGACGAAACTACTGTCGAATTGGGGCGCACTTACAATATTACGACCGATTATGACGTGAATGTACCTTTCGTATTTGGTAAAAACATCACAACGATTGTTTACAAAGACAGTGTAGACGGTTGGTATGACGACTTGAAAGACTACGAAATACAACAGGTGAACGCTACCGCTACTGCTTTCAACACAATCCCGTTAGGATTGAACCTCACAGCTAAAGCACTGACAGTAGATAATCAAGGAAAGGCAGAAGAACTGAAAGGTGTAACTATCACAGTAATAGTTGATGGTAAAAAAGACGGTACCATCAAAGCCGGTAAGAATAATACAGCCGCTGAAAGTACATTAGTCATTGAAATAAAAGAAACGACTTCCGGAGCTGTCAAAAGACTGGACGGACTTGCTTTCGAAATCGTAGCAGCATCAGCAGAAGATGCAGAGGGACAACAACTGAACGAAAACCAGACGTTGCAATTGAAGAATGTACGCCTGAAAGTACCCAATGGTGTAATTATAGATTTGAACTAATTTAGATGTATCAAAAAAACGAATAGAACAATGAAACACTATAAATTAAAAGCCACACTGGCTTCACTCTTTATTCTCTGTACTACAGGCGTAGGGGCACAAAGCCTCAACTCAAGCTATTTCATGGAAGGCATGACTTACCGTCATCAGCTCAACCCGGCATTTATGAATGAAAGTAATTACATCAATTTACCCTTCTTCGTATTAGGTAATTTCAATGTAGGTCTTCAGGGTAATGTCGGAGTGAATGACTTCCTTTATAAATATAATCAGAACGGATATAAACTGACAACGTTTATGAATCCGACTGTTGGCAGTCAAGAGTTTCTGAGTAACCTGCATACTAACAACCATCTCAGCGTAAATCTTCGTATGCCTATTATTGCATTTGGTTTCCGTGGTTTCGGAGGTTTCAATACATTTGAGATTGCATTCCGTTCTAATACCTCCGTCAACCTACCATACGGACTTTTTGATTTTATGAAAACAGGGATGAGCGACGAAGGCGGAACTCATTATAGAGTAAAAGATCTCACAGTACGTTCCAACAATTATGCAGAAGTAGCTTTAGGACATTCTCATGAGATCATTAAAGATCGCCTGACAATAGGTGCTAAAGTTAAATTCCTGGTAGGAGGTGCTAATGCAGAAGCAAAAATCAAGAGAATGGACATCACAATGGGACAGGATGAATGGCTCATAGATGCCGAAGGCCAGGTAGAAGGTTCATTAAAGGGTGGTTACTTTGAAAGTAAAGAACCCGACGAACACGGTAAACCCGGAGAAATTGACGGTTTTGATATCGATGGTCCCGGTATAGGTGGTTACGGAGTTGGATTTGATTTGGGAGCTGTATACAAAATGGACGATTATGTAGAAGGACTTACCCTTTCGGCTGCTCTACTTGACCTCGGCTTCATCAAATGGAATAACGGTTTGAAAGCTAAAATGCAACATAATTACACTTTTAAAGGATTCGAAAACCCAATCGCAGTAAAACCGGGAGAAGGTGAACCGGGAGACATCGACGACGAATTGGATAACTTAGGAGATCAGTTTGAAGAATTTATCAAGTTCTATGATGATGGAACAGTTAAGAGCCGTACCACCAAACTGGCTACTACGATGAATATCGGTGCCGAATACGTGCTTCCTTATTATAAGAACCTGAAATTCGGTTTACTTTCATCCACACATTTCAATAAGCCTTTCACATGGTCGGAAGCACGTCTTTCAGCCAATGTAGCCCCGGTAAGATGGTTTGAGGCTTCTGTAAACTATGCAATAAGCAGTTTCGGTTCGTCATTAGGATGGGTACTGAATTTCCACCCGAGTGGTTTCAACTTCTTCATTGGAACAGACCACATGATAACCAAAGTAACCCCACAATATGTTCCGGTAGGCAATGCTAATGCAAACGTAAGTATGGGATTCAACATTACCTGGGGAAAGAAGAAGGCCAAAAAAGTGGTAACAACAACTACAATATCAGAATTCTAAGGATAACTGACCGTCACCCAACAGGTTGAAGGTCATCCGATGATAAGGAGAAACACCGTGTTCGGCAATAGCTGCACGGTGTTTTTTTGTGGGATATCCTTTGTTATGATCCCAATCATAATAAGGAAATTCTTCATGCAACCGGTTCATATAATCATCACGATAAGTTTTCGCCAGGATAGAAGCAGCAGCAATGGACAGATACTTCCCGTCCCCTTTTATCACCGTTGTATGAGGTATATCAGTATACTTTTTAAAACGATTACCATCGATAAGAAGATGTTCCGGGCGTACCTTGAGTTGATCTACCGCACGATGCATGGCAAGAAAAGAAGCATTCAGAATGTTTATCTCGTCTATCTCTTCAGGAGATACAATCCCAACAGCCCAGGCAACAGCTTCCCGCTCAATAACCTCACGCAAAGCATAACGTTGTTTTTCGGTGAGCTGTTTGGAATCATTCAAGAGTTCATTCTTAAAATCTACCGGAAGAATAACGGCGGCAGCATAAACAGAACCGGCCAAACAACCACGCCCAGCTTCATCACAACCGGCCTCCACAAGACCTTCATTCAAATAAGGTAATAGCATAATCGCTTTATTTAGTTGAAAATTGAAAGTTGAAAGTTGAAAATTAGCTGCGCGATTATGCTACGTAGCAACTTTCAACTAATAGCATAATCATCCTTACATTAAAACGGCACAAAGATAATTATTTAGTTGAAAGTTGAAAATTGAAAGTTGAAAATTACTATGCAGCGTTATAGCGCAGCCAATTTTCAACTTTCAACTTTCAATTTTCAATTTTCAACTAAAACAAGCTCCAGGCAACAGTCAGACCTGCCATGACAATGGCAACCATGCTCATAAGCTTTATCAGGATATTCAAACTCGGACCAGATGTATCTTTAAACGGATCACCAACGGTATCGCCCACAACAGTTGCTTTGTGTACTTCGCCGCCTTTGCCACCTAAATTGCCTTCCTCTACATATTTCTTTGCATTATCCCAGGCGCCACCGGCATTAGCCATAAAAATAGCAAGTACGAAACCACTGCTCAGACCACCGATAAGTAAACCAACAACTCCCGTCACTCCAAAAATGACTCCGGTAAGAATAGGAGCAATAATGGCTATAAGTGAAGGAATAACCATTTCACGCTGAGCACCTTTGGTGGAGATAGCCACACAACGTTCGTAATCGGGTTCCGCCTCTCCGGTCAGGATACCTTTTATCTCACGGAACTGACGACGTACTTCATCCACCATATGCCCGGCAGCGCGACCAACAGCATTCATTGTCAATCCACAGAAAAGGAAAGCCATCATAGAACCAATAAAAATACCGGAAAGTACCTTTGGATTCATCAAAGTGACATCATAGTAATTCATGAAATCCACAAAGGTAGCATTGGCAGTAGCTATCACATCGCCATTGGGCATCGTCAGTTCGATTGTCCCCAGACGAGTCAGTCCAATACGGATCTCTTCAATATAAGAAGCAAGCAAGGCAAGCCCCGTCAATGCAGCAGAGCCAATGGCAAATCCTTTACCGGTAGCAGCTGTTGTATTACCCAATGAATCGAGGGCATCCGTACGCTTACGTACCTCCTCACCCAAGCCGGACATTTCGGCATTCCCACCGGCATTGTCGGCAATCGGTCCATAAGCATCCGTAGCAAGGGTTATTCCTAATGTAGAGAGCATACCTACGGCAGCAATTCCAATGCCATAAAGTCCCATACCGACATTATCAAAGTCGAAACCAGAAGCAAACAGGAAAGAAGCTATAATACCCACTACGACAGCCAATACAGGAATAGCCGTAGAAAGCATCCCCAGACCAATACCGGAGATGATTACTGTAGCCGGACCAGTCTTACCGCTCTCACTCAACTTTTGGGTAGGCCGATAGGACTGGGATGTATAATATTCGGTAGAACGGCCGATGATAATACCAACCACCAATCCGACTACTACGGCACAAGAAATCCACATCCAGTTCTCAAGCTGCAACAGCCAAAGAATAAAGAAAGTAGCCGCTACTATCAGTACCGAACTCAGATTTGTACCGAAAGCAAGGGAATTCAACAAATCTTTCATCTTGGCATTCTCTTTGGTACGTACCGAGAAAATACCAATAATAGAAAGCAGAATACCCACAGCAGCAATCAGCATCGGGGCAATAACGGCTTTAAACTGCATCACGGTGTCACCTGTATGAATAAAGGCAGCTGCCCCCAATGCAGCGGTAGCAAGGATAGAGCCGCAATAGGACTCATAAAGATCGGCTCCCATACCAGCCACATCACCTACATTGTCACCTACATTATCGGCAATGGTGGCAGGGTTTCGCGGATCATCCTCCGGTATGCCTGCTTCTACCTTCCCCACAAGGTCGGCACCCACATCGGCTGCTTTGGTATAAATACCACCGCCAACGCGGGCAAACAATGCCTGTGTGGAAGCTCCCATACCGAAAGTCAGCATCGTGGTAGTGATAATACAAAGTTTATGAGTAGGACTCAGCACATCAGCCGGAATGGCCCAGTTCAACAATAAATACCAGAAAGATATATCAAGAAGCCCAAGGCCTACCACTACCAGTCCCATAACGGCACCACTACGGAAAGCGATCCTCAGCCCGGCATTTAGAGAAGTACGGGCGGCATTGGCTGTACGTGCAGAAGCATAAGTGGCCGTTTTCATACCAAGAAATCCCGAAAGCCCGGAAAAGAAACCACCGGTCAGAAATGCAATAGGTACCCAGGCATTCTGTACCTGAAAACCGTAGGCCATAATAGAGAACAGGACTACCAGACCGAAAAAGACCCATCCCACAATCTTATACTGTTGTTTCAGATAAGACATGGCACCTTTGCGCACTGCAGCAGCAATTTTAATCATTTGAGGAGTACCTTCACTCTCTTTCATCATTTGCTTGTGGAAATAATAAGCAAAGCAGAGAGCCAATACAGAGGCGGCAGGAACCAACCAGAAAAGCAAGCTATCCATAGAATAAATTTTTAGAGGTTTACGAAAGGCTAAAAGTATTGATTCCAAACGAGATAAGCAAATAAAAAAGAAAGAAAAAAGATGTCGGATTACTTGACTTTAGCTTTTTTATATCGTATCTTCGTCAACGTAATCATAAGGTAGATTCAGTTAAACTACATTAGAAGGAGAGAGCCGCAGCTTTCTCCTTTCTTCTTTTATATACGGAAGATATGCCTTCTTTCTTCGGTATTTTTTAAGTATTTCCTCGGTATATAATGAAAATTACACGGTATGTTACGGTTCATTACATACTATGTTACGATGCAAATGATACTATGTTGCGATGCAAATGACATTGTGTTGCGATGTAAATGCTACTTTCTTCCCGAATAGTTGCTTTTTAGTTAAGAATCAATAAATCAGCTCTTGACAAGATTGCAACCCAGTTGCACATGCAAATGCTCTATCTTTGCATCAGAAATCAATAATAGAATCATTATGAGCTGTAACTGTTGTCACCCTTCCGGCTGTAGCCCGGAAAAGAAAAAGAACGAATATATACCGGCTATCATCAGTTTTACCATGCTAACAGTAGGAATGATACTCAATCATTTCAATCTGTTTACGCTGCCGGGCAGTGCTCTGATATGGTATACAGTAGCCTACCTGCCCGTAGGATGGCCTGTATTGCGGGAGGCTTTCGGACGACTCCGTCACGGAGAGTTCTTCAATGAATTTATGCTAATGGGCATCGCCACCATCGGCGCATTCTGTATCGGCGAGTATCCCGAAGGAGTGGCAGTGATGCTATTCTATTCCATCGGAGAAGCTTTTCAGGATCGTGCAGTGGGGAATGCACAGCGAAATATCAAAGCACTGCTTGACGTACGTCCGGAAACGGCAACAGTCATTCGTGATGAACGTCCGGAGACAATGCGCCCCGAAAATGTTAAGGTAGGAGAAACCATCGAGATAAAAGCCGGAGAACGCGTCCCTCTTGACGGAATGATGCAAAACGAGCAGGCCTCTTTCAATACAGCAGCACTAACCGGAGAAAGTCGTCCTCGAACCATCCGCAAAGGAGAGACGGTGCTTGCAGGAATGATTGCTACCGACCGGGTAGTACGACTTACAGTAACCAAACCATTTAATGAAAGTGCACTTGCCCGAATACTTGCTATGGTACAAGAAGCCAATGAGCGGAAAGCACCTGTAGAGTTATTCATACGCCGGTTTGCACGGATATATACCCCTATCGTTACGGGATTGGCAGTACTTATCGTTCTCCTCCCCTTCCTCTACTCATTGGGAGTACCTGCATTTGATTATGTTTTCAGAGACTGGCTTTACCGGAGTCTGGTGTTTCTGGTTATCTCCTGCCCTTGCGCGCTCGTTGTCAGTATCCCTTTAGGCTATTTTGGAGGTATCGGAGCGGCTTCCCGCGCCGGAGTCCTGTTCAAAGGGGGAAACTATCTGGATGCTATTACTCAGGTCAACACCGTAGTTTTCGACAAGACCGGAACTCTCACCAAAGGGGTGTTTGAAGTACAGCATGTGGAGAGCGTGCTCTCTTCCGATACAGAGCTATTGCAATACGTTGCCTCTGCCGAGCAGAAAAGTACACATCCGATAGCACGTGCCATCGGTGAATATGCGATCCGACAGGGAGTAACACTCCTCCCTGCCACAGATACAACAGAGATACCCGGACATGGACTGAGAGTTATCATAGCCGGGCACGAAGTACTGGCAGGTAATCCCCGTCTACTCTCCCGCTACAACATTGCCTACCCGGCAGAGTTGAATGTTTCGGCAGATACCATTGTAGCCTGTGCGATAAACGGAACATATGCCGGATATCTTCTTCTGGCCGATACTCCCAAAGAGGATGCAGAGATAGCTATCCAGGCATTGAAAGCATTAAATATTGATAATATACAAATTCTTTCGGGCGATAAACAAGCAATTGTTTCTAAATTAGGGGCGCAATTGGGAGTATCTCAGGCATACGGCGATCTGCTACCCGAAGGAAAGGTTGCCCATATCGAACAACTGAAGGCCAATCCTGCCCACCGCATTGCTTTCGTAGGAGACGGTATCAATGATGCACCTGTACTGGCAATGAGCAATGTGGGTATCGCTATGGGAGGCTTGGGTAGTGATGCAGCCATCGAGACAGCAGATGTAGTGATACAAAACGATCAGCCGTCTAAAGTAGCAACTGCCATACGCATCGGTCGTGCTACCCGACGGATTGTCTGGCAAAACATCATTCTCGCTTTCGGTGTAAAACTAGCCGTATTGCTATTGGGTGCCGTTGGCATGGCTACCATGTGGGAAGCTGTGTTTGCTGATGTAGGCGTAGCTTTGCTGGCTATCCTGAATGCCATACGTATACAGAAGCAAGGCGCTTCGGATCGGTTTACATCCGGCATGAACAATGAAAATAAAAAATGATTATGGAAGAGAATATCTACCTCGACAAATTAGGACAACGGGATATTAAGCCAACCGCTATGCGGTTGCTTATCCTTCGAGCCATGATGCAGTTCAACCGGGCTTTCAGTCTGCTCGATCTGGAGACGTATCTGGATACTGTGGACAAATCTACACTCTCACGCACTATTAACCTTTTTCTGAAACATCATCTCATACATGGTATCGACGATGGTTCAGGCTCACTAAAGTATGCCGTATGTGGGAATGAATGCAACTGTGACATTGATGATCTGCACGTACATTTCTATTGTACTAAGTGCCACAAGACATATTGCTTGCGGAATATACATATCCCGGCAGTCAGCCTGCCACAACATTTCACTGCGGAAAGTATCAATTACGTGATAAAGGGCTTGTGTGATCATTGTTCGCATTGACAAAAAAAGATTCGGTTAGCGTTCTCTTTATATATATCTTTTGTTACCTTTGTGTCTTATCATACTATTCAACACACAATGGAACAGCTTTATGGATTGCAAGAAGACTACCGACAATGGCTCACAGAGCTTAAATCAAAAATACGTTTCAGCCAGATAAAAGCGGCAGTAGCCGTTAACAGCGAGCTCATCCACCTATATTGGAACCTCGGGCAACAGATTGTAGAAAAGCAAGAGAATGCACAATGGGGAAGCGGATTCATAGAACGGCTCAGTAAAGACTTACAAATGGAGTTTCCGGATATTAGTGGATTATCCGTAAGTAATCTAAGACGTTGCAGGCAGTTCTATTTATTTTATAATCAAGAAGATAAAATTCGCGCGCAGCTTGTGCGTGAATTAGATGACAATAGTTTATTCAGTATCCCTTGGGGACATCATACTTTCATTATAGGAAGAATCAAATCTCCTCAGGAAGCCCTCTTCTACATCCACAAAACCATCGAAAACGGATGGAGTCGTGCCATATTAGAATATCACATCGAAAAAGACCTCTATCATACTCAAGGCAAAGCTATCAATAACTTTTCTACCACTCTCCCCGAACCTCAAAGTGAACTCGCCAACGAACTTATCAAAGATCCGTATCATTTCGATTTCCTCCAACTTTCAGACAAAGCATTGGAGCGCGACATTGAAAATGGTCTTGTACAACACATCTCACAATTTTTATTGGAGATGGGACAAGGCTTCGCTTACATGGGACGGCAATACCTGCTGAGAGTAGGTAAAAAAGAGTATAGATTGGATTTGCTATTCTATCATACAAAACTTAAGGCCTATATCATTATCGAATTAAAAGCGAAAGAGTTCGAACCCGAATTCATAGGTAAACTCAATTTTTACGTATCAGCTATTAACGAACTGGTACGTGATTCCCAAGACCGCCCCACCATCGGTATTCTCCTCTGCAAAGGAAAAGATGACTATGAAGTGGAATTCTCGCTTCGAGACATCAACAAACCTATTGGAGTCAGTACTTATACTTATAATGAACTTCCGGAAGAAATCCGACAAGCGCTCCCCGGCCTGCAAGAGCTGAAAGAACAATTAAACGAATATGACCGTTTACAGTAAAAAACAATCTGCAATATGAAGAAACCAATAATCTCATGTATTCTCTTCTGTTTAATCCTGTTGCCAATACAGGGACAAGAAATAAACACAGCCAAAATCGATTCTTTTCTTAATCATATCGAGAAGTATAATCAAGGTATTGATTCTGTGGCCATTTCCAAAGGAGAGAAAACGGTGTATACACGCCGTTTCGGACAAAATAATCTGAATAAGAAACAAAACGGTGAAGCATTCAAATATCGTATAGGCTCCATCACCAAACTTATGACGGCTACACTGGTTGAACAACTTGTGGAACAAGGCCGGCTCAGTCTAACCGAGACATTGGATACTTACTTTCCCAATATCCCCAATGCCCCAAAAATCAGTCTGACTCAATTACTGAATCATAGTAGTGGATTAGGCAATTATATTCAGAAAAATGGCAGTCTGTACTTTTGGACAAAACTCCCCCAATTGTTATAACTTTACTAACAATCAGAGGAGTCCTGTTATCATTCTATCACTACCGCCGTTCCGGTAGCAGTTACCATCAACATGCTACCACTACCCCCAACGGTTTCATAATCCAGGTCAACGCCTATTACAGCATTAGCCCCGAGCCGGGCAGCCTGTTCTTCCATTTCCTTTATCGCCGTTTCTTTAGCTTGACGGAGCACTTCTTCATAAGCACCGGAACGTCCACCTACAAAATCACGAATACCGGCTAAAAAATCACGAAATACATTGGCACCGATGATCGTCTCACCAGAGACAATTCCATAATAGTGAATTATTCTTTTCCCTTCAATAATGGGAGTCGTTGTTACTAACATAATCTTTTCTTTGTTTATTGGTTATTTACGTTATTAGACGCACAAATAACCGGAAAAGTTGCAACTGCTGTCCAATTTAATTCACAATTATTTCCATCCCGGATTCTGAATGAGATTTTGATTAGCTTCTATCTCCTGTAGGGGAATGGGCAATAACTGTTGATAATCTTTTATCTTCAACTGCTCAACAGCCAGATTGTTACGCCGTAAGAATGAGAAATAGCTACCAAAACCCTTCAGTTCACTTTGCCAGACCGAACGTAAAGATTCGATAAAGTTAACTTCAGAAATTAAGGACAGATTCCGTGCTTGTGTTACTCTATTCGAATAAGCCATTGCCTCAGCCCGGTTGCCTAAATGATAAGCACATTCAGCAGCAGATAACAGGACTTCGGTATAAGTCACAAAAGGTACATAAGCATTGCCTTTCAAAACAGATTCAGATGACTGCTGTAGGGAATCAGTACGCAGCCCCCAGACGATTTCACGGGAGTTCAATCCCAGCGAAGTTTCCGAAGAGGACTCCAAGGCGTATACCCCACTGTCAATAATCCGTTTCAGATAATTATAAGCTTGTGCATAGGATTTCTGATGCAGATACATCTTAGCCAATAACGCTAACGAAGCACCTTTCGAAGGATACAAAACGCCCTCGGGAGTATCAAACCCACCCGGTTCCAGCTTACTATGCTCCACACAATAATTCAAATCATCTATAAAATTCGCAAACAAATTCTCACTACCCAGTTGTTGAGAGCCCCCAAGCGGATCATCATAATTTATCACATAAGGAACATTCTCCCACCAGGATGCTAACTGGAAATACTGAACGGCGGTTAACTGATGAATATAGGCCATAAAGGACGGGGCTTCAACGACTCCACCTTTTTCAAGTATATAATCTAACATCCTGATTCTGGAAATAGCATTATATGCCTTCCTCCAAATATTCAGTATTTCACTGTCACGGGGAGTCAATGTATGCTCATAAATGGCATGATAAGGCGCATTCCTGCCATCAAAGCTTTGTGTATAGTAACCATCCAAATTGGAAAAGTCCTGCATGGAAATCATCATTTGACTGGCTATACCGGCAACAACTGCTTGTCCATCCTCTCCAAACTCGATCTGTTTAGAAGGATCTCCGTTTTGTGTAATCCTCAGTTCTGCAGAAAGTTTTCCACTTGTAGTATAGACAGTAATATATTCTCCTTTTATCAAAGCTCCATCAGCAGGCCGGGCAACAATAATCAGTTCATTCCCCTCAATCGTTTTCGTGTAATTAATATCAGTATATTTAAAAACCTTCAGACTCTCCTCAAAGACAGGTTCATCCGGTATCCCAGCCGGTCTCTCTAAAGTTACGGGTACTTTACAATCTATCTTAATACGGAAAGTTCCTCCCTCCGCAGGAATAGACAACTCTTTTTTATCAAGCGTCAGTGTCATATCTCCTCCGGCATCGGGTTCATTACCGGCAATACCATCACCATCCCAGTCAATAAAATAATTCAGGTTTGGGACAGTAACATCCATATTCAACTTCTTATAGCGGCTGATGATGTTATCTGATATGTCATTTACATCCAACATCATGGCATCCTCCCGGAGTTGTTTTTTTGTATTATCCGTAAACGTACCTTCCGCTTTGAATTCGGCACTCAGTTTGGCCAAGTATTCCGTTAATTCAGCATCCGTACGATCTCTCAATAAAGTAGAAGACACAACGATTAATGCACCGGCTTCATCAGTACCGGAAGCAATAGAAAAGTTACAAACGTCCTTTTCGGCATAACGTTCCAGCCCAAAGCTCTTCAAAACTTCCTTTTGGACTTTTGCATCAGCTTCATTAAAATCCGGCTTGTTATTCCTAAGAAGCTGCATCATACGTTGAGTTTTCAGGTGGGTAAGAATGTTGATATTAGCCTGTTTATTATCAGCCAAATTGACTATTGACTGCAGGGATATCTGTCCGGTAGACAATTCCCCGTCTACTTCATTAAAATAATATCCGTCAGCTGTCAATAACACGTAAGAGGAATTCAATTTAATCTCTCCCAGATTAAAAGAGCCATCATCATCAACAATAATACCCTGATAAACCTCACCAGTCAGATTATAATCCTTATCCAATGCTTGCGCAGTAATTTTGGAACCATTTATAAAAGGTCCTTTTTCTACTTTACCCGTTACTTTATAGAGTTTCGGAGTAAAATCATCCTTATTATCTTCTTCACATCCGGTTACGAATGCCAAAAGAAAAAGTAAACAGAAATAGTTTAGCAGTTTATGTTTCATAGTTTATGTTATTGTGCCTTACGGCATATTACTCAATCAGAACATTTTACTAACGCGCTCCACACCGGCTACAAGGGCATCAATCTCCTCTTTTGTATTATAAACGGCAAAAGAAGCACGAACCGTACCTTCAATACCAAGACGCTGCATCAACGGCTGCGCACAATGATGTCCGGTACGAATGGCAATACCCAGTCTGTCGAGCAAAGTACCCATATCAAAATGATGAATGTTACCTACCAAAAAAGAGATAACACTGCTCTTGTGCGCTGCCTCACCGAAAATACGGATATCCGGAATCTCTTTCAAACGTTGCATAGCATAAGTAGTCAGTTCATGTTCATGGGCGGTAATATGATCTATACCAAGACCTGTCACATAATCAAGGGCTTTTGCCAGCCCGGTAGTACCAATGTAATCGGGAGTACCGGCTTCAAACTTGAAAGGAAGTTCATTAAACGTTGTTTTCTCAAAAGAAACGTGCTGTATCATTTCTCCCCCACCCTGATAAGGCGGCAGGCGGTCGAGCCATTCTTCTTTTCCATAAAGAACACCCACACCGGTAGGACCATAGATTTTATGTGCAGAGAAGGCAAAGAAGTCAGCATCCATGTCCTGCATATCAACTTTCATATGAGGTACGGACTGCGCACCGTCTATCAATACAGGTACCCCGTGAGCATGAGCAGTAGCAATCATCTCTTTGACGGGATTAACCGTTCCCAATACATTGGAAACCTGCGTTACACTCACTATCTTCGTCCGGTCTGAAAAAAGCTTCTCGTATTCGTCCAGCAACAATTCACCTTTATCATTCATAGGTATCACTTTTATTGCAATACCTTTACGGGCAGCTAAAAGTTGCCAGGGCACAATGTTACTGTGATGCTCCATGACGGAGAGAATAACCTCATCTCCCTCTTCCATAAATTCCTCACCGAAACTGGAAACAAGAAGATTAATAGCCTCTGTTGTACCACGGGTAAAGATAATCTCATTTATACTACGGGCATTGATAAACTCACGCACCGTAGCACGGGAAGCTTCATGTAACTCTGTAGCCTGCTGAGAAAGATAGTGTACTCCCCGATGCACATTGGCATTAACAGAATAGTATTCATCTACCAGCGAATCAATCACCAGACGAGGTTTCTGAGTCGTTGCACCATTGTCGAAATAAATCAAAGGCTTCCCATACACCGTACGGCTTAGAATGGGAAAATCTTCACGTATCTTCTTTATATCCATTTTATTAGTGATTAGTTGGTTAATGATTAGTGATTAGTGGTTAGTGATTAGTGGACTGCGCTATTATGCTGCATGGCACTAATCACTTATCACTAACCACTAATCACTTACATATCGCACATCCCTGGCACTTGTTCAGTTCACCCCGGAAACGTTTCTCCACCAACAGATGTAAACGATCTTTTAAGGCATCCAAACGGATGGTATCTATTACTTCATTTACAAAAGCAAACATAAGCAGCAAACGGGCTTCTTTCTCTGCAATACCACGGGTACGCATATAAAACAAAGCAGTTTCATCCAATTGGCCAACGGTAGCACCGTGAGAGCATTTCACATCGTCTGCATAGATTTCCAACTGAGGCTGGGTATACATACGGGCATCACGGGTGGCACAAAGATTACGGTTCGTTTGTTGAGAACTTGTATGCTGTGCACCAGGACGCACCAGTACCAAACCGGCAAAAGCGCCAACAGACTGGTCATCGAGTACATATTTAAACAATTCATTACTGGTGCAATTTGGCACAACATGGTCAATGGTCGTATTATTGTCTACATGCTGGTTCTTATCGGCAATAGCCATACCGCAAAGATTGATTTCTGCACCTTCTCCCGCAAGAGTTACCTCTGTTGTATTACGGGTAGTACCGTTATGAAGAGTCATACCGTTAAGCAATACGTTGCTGTTTGCCTCCTGTTTTACATAGAGATTACTGATACGCACCGTACTGGTATGCGTCTCCTCCAATTCATACAAATCGAATACGGAGTTCGCTCCGGCAAACACTTCAACCACTTGCGTAGCCAGGAAGTTTACGCCGTCCATAGCATGGTCACACATCAATAAACGCGCCTGCGCACCTTCTTCAAGAATAATCAATACACGGCGGTTTACCATGAAATTGACATCCGCACGTAATATATTAATCAACTGAATAGGGCGTTCTACCACTACGTTTTTGGGAACATACATCAGTACACCATCCTGTGCAAAGGCGGTATTAAAAGCGGTCACTGCATCTTTAGAAGTATCAGCCAGCTTACCATAGTATTTCTTTACTAAATCGGGATGTTGCTCAGCTACCTCTTTCAGACTTCCAAAGATGACTCCTTCCGGCAGATGCGACTTTGGCAATGCCTTATTATAAAATGCATCGTTCACTACAAAGAACAAAGAGGTGCTCATGTTGGGCACATCGCACTTGAACACCTCATAGGGATTCACCGGAATATCCAGACGATTCAGATTAAGTCCGTAATCGGGCGCGAAGAATTTGCTGATATCGGTATATTTATACTTCTCCTGTTTACGTGTAGGAAAGCCCAACCGCTCAAAATCGGCAAAAGCAGTAGCACGCGGAGCATTCATGACCTCAGTACTATGCCGGCAAATCATTGCTTCACATTGTGAGAAGAGATCTATATATTGTTGTTCTACACTCATCTTTTTGATTTATGATTTATCATTTATGAATTATGTATGATGATGTATGAATATTATGAGTTATGATGCATAAGCAATATCATGCCACACAGTCTTCATGACTCATAATTCATAAGTCAATCCTCCACCTCTTTCTTAATCCAGTCGTATCCCTTCTCTTCCAGTTCAAGAGCCAGTTCCGGTCCGGCAGTTTTCACGATACGACCTTTATAGAGCACGTGTACGATATCCGGTTTGATATAGTCCAGTAAACGTTGATAATGGGTAATAACAATATAACTTGTATCAGGAGTCTTCAGTTTATTAACTCCCTCGGCTACAATGCGAAGTGCATCAATATCAAGGCCAGAATCGGTTTCATCAAGAATGCTGAGACGTGGTTCCAACATGGCCATCTGAAAAATCTCATTCCGCTTCTTCTCACCACCAGAGAAACCTTCGTTCACCGAACGGTTAGCTAACTTATTATCCAGTTCTACCACCGCACGCTTCTCACGCATCAGTTTAAGAAACTCACTGGCTGTTAGTGCAGGAAGTCCTTTGTATTTGCGTTGCTCATTTACCGCAGCACGCATAAAGTTTACCATACTTACTCCGGGGATCTCTACCGGATACTGGAAACTCAAAAAAAGACCTTCATGGCTACGATCTTCAGGGCTCAGGTCTAACAGATTCTTTCCATCAAAGGTTACGCTACCCTTGGTTACCTCAAAAGCAGGATTTCCCACCAAAACAGAAGAAAGCGTACTCTTTCCGGATCCGTTAGGTCCCATGATAGCATGTACCTCGCCCGGTTTCACTGTTAAGTTAATACCTTTCAATATCTCTTTGCCATTGATGCTGGCATGTAAGTCTTTTATCTCTAACATGATTATATTTACAATTTATTCCCTATGGTCATGACCATTCTCTAATCTTTATCACATAGGTACGTTTACGATTTACAATTTACGATTGAAATTACTTTTAAGACGGTCTACATTTACAATCAAACTTCAATCGTAAATCGTAAATCGTCTAATCGTCCAATCATCCCACGCTTCCCTCCAACGAGATCGTCAGCAATTTTTGCGCTTCAACGGCAAATTCCATCGGAAGTTTGTTCAATACTTCTTTGGCATATCCGTTTACAATAAGTCCGATAGCATCTTCGGTTGGGATACCACGCTGGTTACAATAGAATATCTGGTCTTCACTGATCTTGCTGGTAGTAGCTTCGTGTTCTACCACAGCCGTCTCGTTATGAATATCCATGTAAGGGAAAGTATGTGCACCACATTTATCACCGAGCAAGAGTGAATCACACTGGCTATAGTTACGTGCATTATCAGCTCTTTCAGAAACACGTACCAGACCCCGGTAGGAGTTTTCGCTCTTTCCGGCAGAAATACCTTTACTTACAATCGTACTACGGGTATTCTTACCGAGATGTATCATCTTTGTACCCGTATCCGCCTGCTGATAGTTGTTCGTTACAGCTACAGAGTAGAATTCCGCTGTAGAGTTATCGCCGGTAAGAATACAGGAAGGATATTTCCATGTAATGGCCGAACCGGTTTCTACCTGCGTCCACGACAGTTTACTATCTACTCCTTTACAATTACCACGTTTCGTCACAAAGTTATAAACGCCCCCTTTGCCGTTAGCATCACCGGGATACCAGTTCTGAACAGTAGAGTATTTCACTTCGGCACGATCATGTACCATAATTTCCACAATAGCAGCATGCAATTGGTTTTCATCACGCATCGGTGCTGTACAACCTTCCAGATAGGAAACATACGAATCATCATCCGCCACAATCAGTGTACGTTCAAACTGCCCTGTATTCGCCGCATTAATGCGGAAGTATGTCGATAACTCCATCGGGCAACGTACGCCTTTCGGTATATAAACAAATGATCCGTCAGAGAACACTGCAGAGTTCAGCGCAGCAAAGAAGTTATCACGATAACCTACTACCGATCCTAAATACTTCTTTACCAGATCGGGATGTTCACGCACTGCTTCACTGAAAGAGCAGAATATAATCCCTTTCTCCATCAGCGTTTCTTTAAATGTTGTCTTTACTGAGACGGAGTCCATTACAGCGTCCACAGCCATTCCACTCAACGCCATCTGTTCTTCCAACGGAATACCTAACTTATTGAATGTCTTTATCAACTCCGGATCTACCTCATCCATACTTTTCGGTCCTTCTTTCTTCTTGGTAGGATCGGCATAATATGAGATAGCCTGATAATCTATCTCAGGAATACGGAGATGCGCCCAAGTAGGCATCTCCAATGTCAGCCAGTGGCGATACGCCTTCAAACGAAACTCCAGCAACCATTCCGGCTCGCCCTTCTTTGACGAGATAAGGCGAATGACATCTTCATTAAGTCCTTTCTCAATGATATCTGTATGCACCTCCGTAGTGAAGCCATATTTATACTTCTCCTGCGTGAGTTCCTTTACATATTTATTGGGTTCTTCTTGTTGCATTATTTATTGAGTATATATTGTTGTGTCACTTCTTTTGCCGCAGGAAAGAATATTCCCGCAAACTTAGCCATAGGATAATATAACACTGATTCCTCCTTCTTTGTTTTATCAATCAAGGTGTTATCTGCATCGATAAATTCTATCACACAAATTACCAGACTGGTAAGCAACAGAAACTTCAACGCCCCCAGTCCACTGCCAAGCCAGCGATTCAGCCAGCCCAAGGAAACAGCTTCCATTGCTTTTGTCAGCAGAGATGCCACCAAAGTAAAGATCAATGGCACGGCAATCCAAATGATAATGAAGGATAATATTTGTGCCACCGTCATTGAGTCTGTCACAGTAGGACAAAGTTTCTCAGCAAGAGAAGCGTACAACGCTTTTGCTGCCAACAATCCCACTATCAACCCCAATATGGAAGCAAGCTGCCGGATAAAGCCCTTCATAAAGCCTGTCACCACACCTGCACCAACGATAATCAAAATTATTATATCGATCATATATAAAGAGAGTTGTAGAGTTATAAAGTTATAGAGTTATAGGAACTCAGTGATAATAAGTTATCAAAAAGAAAAAGGTGGTAAGGTGGCCATTACCACATTACCACCCTATAACTTTATAACGTTATAACTCTATAACCTATCCATTACAGCGTTTGTTTTACTTCTACTTCTTCGTAGGTTTCGATCATATCACCCATCTTGATGTCATTATAGTTCACCAGGCTGATACCGCACTCGAAGTTTGTACCTACCTCCTTCACGTCATCTTTGAAACGTTTCAGCGCATTAATTGCACCCGAGAAGATAACAATACCGTCGCGGATAAGACGCGCTTTGTCGCTGCGTTTCACCTTTCCGGTCTTTACTACCGCACCGGCAACCGTACCAACTTTCGTAATGTTGAATACTTCGCGAACCTCGATAGTAGAAGTTACCACTTCTTTCACTTCCGGTGCCAACATACCTTCCATAGCAGCCTTCACCTCTTCGATAGCGTCATAGATCACTGAATACTTACGGATATCGACACCTTCTTTTTCTGCCATTCTCTCAGCTGAACCTGAAGGACGTACCTGGAAGCCGATAATAATAGCATCTGAAGCAGCTGCCAGAGAAACATCCGATTCGGAAATCTGTCCCACACCTTTGTGGATTACATTTACCTGGATTTGCGGAGTAGAAAGTTTAATCAATGAATCGCTCAAAGCTTCTACCGAACCGTCTACGTCACCCTTCACGATGATGTTCAATTCCTGGAAGTTACCCAATGCAATACGACGACCCAACTCATCCAATGTAAGAATCTTCTGTGTACGCAAGCCCTGTTCACGTTGCAACTGTTCACGTTTATTAGTAATTTCACGTGCTTCCTGATCCGTCTCTACAACATGAAATGTATCACCTGCAGCAGGTGCACCATTCAATCCTAAGATCAATGCCGGTTCGGAAGGACCTGCTTGCTTGATACGCTGATTACGTTCATTAAACATCGCTTTGACACGACCGTAGCTGGTTCCCGCCAACACGATATCACCTACTTTCAGTGTACCATTGGATACCAGTACTGTAGCCACATAACCACGTCCTTTATCCAAAGTAGATTCAATAATAGAACCTGTTGCATTACGATTCGGATTGGCTTTCAACTCAAGCATTTCGGCTTCAAGCAATACCTTTTCCATCAATTCACTTACACCCATACCCTTCTTGGCAGAGATATCCTGTGATTGATACTTACCACCCCATTCTTCAACCAGGAAGTTCATGGCAGCCAGTTCTTCTTTTATCTTATCGGGATTAGCCGTTGGCTTATCCACCTTATTGATTGCAAATACAATAGGTACCCCGGCAGCCATCGCATGATTGATGGCTTCCTTTGTCTGTGGCATCACATTGTCATCAGCAGCTACAATAATAATAGCAATATCTGTTACCTTAGCACCACGGGCACGCATCGCAGTAAACGCCTCATGTCCCGGAGTATCCAGGAAGGTGATCTTACGTCCATCTTCCATACTAACGTGGTAAGCACCGATATGCTGTGTAATACCTCCGGCCTCACCGGCAATTACATTCGCCTTACGGATATAGTCAAGCAATGAAGTCTTACCGTGGTCAACGTGTCCCATTACAGTAACAATCGGTGCACGCGGTTCAAGATCTTCCTCTGCATCTTCTTCCTCTACAATGGCCTGAGCAACCTCAGCACTTACATATTCTGTTTTGAAACCGAATTCTTCGGCTACCAGGTTAATTGTTTCCGCATCCAGTCGCTGATTGATAGAAACCATCATACCAATGCTCATACAAGTTGCGATAACCTGGTTAACAGATACATCCATCATGCTTGCCAACTCATTGGCAGTCACAAATTCTGTTATTTTCAGCACTCTGCTGTCTTCCATTTCCTGGTTTTCCAATTCCTGCATACGGCTGGAAACCATTTCACGTTTCTCTTTACGATATTTGGAAGCCTTATTTTTTCCTTTTGTAGTCAGACGAGCTAAAGTCTCTTTTACCTGCTTAGCTACATCTTCCTCGCTCACTTCCTGTTTTACAACCGGTTTCTTGAAACGATCCTTATTATTATTGTTGCGGTTGCGGTTTTGTCCGCCACCACCTTGCCCCGCAGGCTTCTGACTATTGGGAGTAGGATGTGCAAAATTGGAAGCAACGTTATTAACGTCTACTTTCTCCTTATTAATACGGATACGCTTCTTCTTTGCATTTGCATCGGCATTCTCCTTCGGAGCAGATTTAGCTACCTTATTGTCATCCTTACGGATTTCCTTGATAATAGCATCCTTGATCTGTTTCCTCTGATCCTGACGAACTTTTTCCTTTTCTTCCCGTTCTTTCCGTTTTTCCTCTTTCGATTTCTTTTTGGGTCGGGTTGACTGGTTCAATGCAGCCAGGTCTATCTGACCGATTACATTAATCTTAGACACAAACTCCGGTTGGCGGATTTTAAAGACGTCATCGTCTTTCTTTTCAGACTCAGCAGCCTCCGAAACAACAGGTTTCGATTCTACCTTTTCTTCTTTTATTTCAGGAGCAGCTTCCACTTTCTGTTCTTCTTTTTTCACTTCTTCCACTACTTTCTCTTCCACTACCGGTTTTGGCTGTTCTACAACTACAGGCTGCGCTTCTTTCACCGGTTCCGGTTTTGAAACAGGTACAACCACCTCTTCCTTTTTTGCCTCTACGACCACAGGTTTCACCACTTCTTCCACTTTCTTCTCTTCCACTACAGGAGCAGGAGCCGGCTTGGAAGCTTCAGGTTTAGTCTGCGGCTGAACTTCCGTTTGAGGTTGCGGCTTAGTCTCACTCGCTGCCTCTTTGTCAGTTTTCCGGTTGAATTTATTTAAATCTATTTTTCCGACAGGTTTAAACTTCGGGCGTGCATCTTCAGGAACAACTGTCTTAATAACATCGTCCGTTTTAGGTTTTTCCGGTTGTTTCTCGTAACCGTCAATAGCTACTGATGCTTTGTTACGATCTTTATTCTGACGTTCCTGGATAAAACGCTCTGATTCAATCCGAAGATTTTTATCTGTACTAAACTCCTTCACGAGTATAGCATATTGTTCCTCGGTAATTTTTGTATTTGGGTTTGCCTCAACGGTATACCCTTTCTTTTGTAGAAACTCAACTACCGTTGCAATTCCTACATTCAAATCTCTTGTTACTTTGTTTAACCTTATCGTCATACTTTAAATTAAAAGAATAATGGAATGAGAAGATATTTACGATTTCACGATTGACGATTAGACGATTTAAGTTCCTTTCATCTACAACCTACAATATAGAGTAGCTCCAATCGTAAATCGTAAATAGCCTAATCGTAAATGAAATTATTCATTGTCTTCAAACTCCGATTTCAAAATACGTAATACCTCGTCCACTGTTTCTTCTTCCAGATCCGTCTTTTCAATCAACATTTCGCGAGGTGCAGTCAATACAGCTTTAGCCGTATCGATACCGATGGCTTTAATAGCATCAATTACCCAACTGTCGATTTCATCTTTGAACTCGTCCAGATAGATATCTTCATCCTGCGCGCTTTCATCCAATTCACGGAACACATCAATAGTGTACTCAGTTAACATACTGGCAAGTTTGATATTCAAACCGCCTTTACCAATAGCCAGCGAAACCTCTTCCGGACGGAGGAAAACCTCGGCTTTACGCTCTTCTTCGTTCAATCGGATAGAAGAGATCTTTGCCGGACTCAGTGCACGCTGAATAAACAAAGAGATATTTGACGTATAGTTAATCACATCAATATTCTCGTTGCGAAGCTCACGAACGATGCCATGGATACGACTTCCCTTTACACCTACACAGGCTCCTACAGGGTCGATTCTATCATCATAAGACTCTACCGCAATCTTAGCACGTTCACCGGGAATACGGGCAATCTTCTTGATAGTAATCAGGCCATCGTTAATTTCAGGTACTTCCATTTCAAACAGACGCTGCAGGAAAACGGGAGATGTACGTGAAAGAATAATCTTCGGATTATTATTTTTGTTATCTACGCGGGCCACCACTGCACGCGCAGTCTCTCCTTTACGGTAGAAATCTGCCGGGATCTGCTCTGTTTTAGGCAATAACAGTTCATTTCCTTCATCGTCAAGCAGCAGCATTTCTTTCTTCCAGATCTGATATACTTCTGCGTTAATGATCGTACCTACTTTATCTATATATTTATTGTAAATACTATCTTTCTCAAGCTCAAGAATTTTAGAAGCTAATGTCTGACGAAGGTTGAGAATAGCACGACGACCGAACTTTGCAAAAATAACTTCGTCAGTTACTTCTTCTCCGACTTCGTAAGAAGCATCGATCTTCTGTGCTTCTGTCAACGAAATCTGCATATTCGGGTTAGTCAAATCCTCGTCTGCCACTACCTCACGGTTACGCCATATTTCAAAGTCACCCTTATCCGGATTCACAATTACGTCGTAATTTTCATCAGTGCCAAACATTTTCGCGATCACACTGCGGAACGACTCTTCGAGCACGCTTACCATCGTGGTTCTATCGATATTTTTCAGTTCCTTAAATTCCGAAAATGTATCAATCAAGCTGATTGTTTCTTCTTTCTTGGCCATATTATTTAAAACTAATTAAGTATTTAGTGTATTTTATCTCATCATAACGGAAGGTTTCATCCTCTTCCATAAGTTTGGGACGTTTTGCTCCATCAAGCTTCACTTTCTTCTGCACAGTCACTACAAACTTCTCTTCATCGGCTTCTTTCAGCACTCCTGCCAGTTTTTTACCACTTTTGGTCAAAACTTCCACTTCACTGCCGATATGATTATAATACTGCTGTACTACCTTGAATGGCTGTCCGATTCCAGCCGAGCCAACTTCCAGCTCATAATCCTCCTCTTCACGGTTTAATTTAGATTCGATGAAGCGACTCAGCTCCACACAATCTTCAATCCAAACTCCTTCTGCATGGTCTATTTCAACCACAATCTTGTCATCAGGGCTTACAGTTACTTCTACTAGAAAGTAGTCTTTTCCTTCCAGCCACTCTTCAACAATCTGACAAACAGTTTTCTTTTCTATCATTGATTAGCTATATAAGAACAAAAAAAGGAGCTTAATCGCCCCTCCACCTTTCATCCGTTTCGGGTGCAAAGATATAAATAATCTATTCGACTACAAAATATTAGAGAAAAAAAGTTTAATATAACACCAGACGCAAAGGTAACTACTCTTTATACCACTAAAAGAGAAGTCAAACAGATATTGATTTGGTAAAAAAAGAGTAGTTATCTACCTGCAACGGAATTTATTCGGATCTGAATAGAAACGAGCAAAACTCACCACAGAGTAGCACAGAGTTCCACAGAGTAGTATTTATCTGATAAAACGCGGATTAACACAGATGAACGCAAATTAAAAGACTGTAGTTCTTTATCATACATTTGTTTCCCTTTGCGAGAATCTGCGATCATCTGCCTTTCAATAAAGATTTAAACTCTGTGGAACTCCGTGTTACTCTGTGGTGAAATACATTCAAATCCGTACAATAACGAAGATTATGGCCCTATCTTTTCGGTAGCGGAAGTATCCATAGACGGCATCGTTGCCCTTGTCCGGTGTTGTACTTTGTCTTTCTCAGAAAGGAACACTCCTTTCCCCGGTGAGCTGCATTGTTTTACATGTACATGTTTCACTGCTCCACATGCACATGTCGTACTGTCCCACATGTGCATGTCGTACTGCTTTACATGTACATCTAAAACAACGTTACACACCGAGGCTTCATACGTTACTCTACGAGAGAGGGCTTTATCAATACCGGAGAAAGAGATTGGTGGTGATGACAAACACCATTAAGCGCAAAACTGAATTTATTTACTATTAGACGATTTACGATTGAAGTTACTCTTTTAAAAGCCTGTTTCAGCGCTGTCAGAGACTACCAGGTATATCTGTAGAAGTATAATAGACAAATTCGTTTTTCTTCTTATCAAACTTATCCAAACCATTGAAAGTTGCAATCCATAGGTTTCCCTGATTATCTTCACAACAATCTCTTACGGAGTTGGATGATATACAATGTGTTCTATCTGCTCCTCCATCCGTATAATGTACTGTTCCATTGTCAGATATGTGGTAAAGTCCGTCTTCCCAAGTACACACCCAAATGTCACCGGATGAATCCTGATAAAGATTAAAAACATTACATTGAGGTAAAACACACAACTGCTTCATTTCTCCTTTCCTCAAGCAATACAATCCATCCCCCCGGGTCCCAAGCCACAACCGTCCGGTTTTATCTTTCAATAAAGAAGAGACCTGTATATCTCCCTCTAAAGAACAATAAGGTTTTACCTGATGATTCAGAACATCATAATAATAAACAGAACCATTACCACCTATCAATAATGTATCAGAACTATAGGTAATTGAATGCCCCGGCCCTTTCTGAATTGTTTCAAACGTTTCGGAATACATATCAAAAATACATATTCCCTCAATTGTCTGTATATATAAATGTCCCTTACCATCCCCACAAATCCTCCTGACATCTTTTCCAACAATAGAATGTTCATTCCCACGCTCCGGCTTATAACTCCGCACCCAATTACCATTGTATACATTCAATCCGTCACGTGTTCCTATCCATATCCTGCCAAGTTCATCTTTATATAAACAGTAGGCTGTGAACTGTGAAAGTCCATTCTCAGTAGATAAATAGTTGAACGATATGTCTTGTGCAACAAGCTTGGTAACCCAAAATAGTGAAATAAGAAATAAGGTAATCCTACTTATATTCTGATGCTTTATGTTTTTCATACCAGAGACGAATTAGATTCTTTATTGCACAAAAATACGATAAATAAGAATCACGCCCAACTCTCTCATTAATAAAAAGACAAGCAGGTTATTTACTACGCACCTTCTTCATCCTTTTATAAGACCGGTGTCCATATATAGTTACCACTACAAAACAAATAAATGGAAGTATAAACGACAAATTCACTGCCGGCATGCCAAACAAAACCGATTGTAAATCGGGCATAATAACTTATAGATTATATCAGTTATCACTATCCCAAAGTACCTCTTTTTCAATAGTACATTTATTTCAGGAAGTGTAAATACTACAATCTTCAGCTACTCTCAGAAGCAATGCCGTTTCCACAATTTAAAATAAATAACAAAATTAACAGACCAAACATCAAAACATACATGACAACCGATACAAAATCCGTCTACTTTTGTAAAATCCATTAAAATTAATACTATGTACACACACATGGCAAAACTATTAAGAGTCTTATCGATTATTATACTTATATTAACAAGCATCGCAATCACATTCGATAGCGGCATATTCGTTTACCCCTCCTTATCCAACACCTTATTTTTTTCTATATTAGTATCTTTATTAACTTTAATAACAGCGTTTTATGCGATACATAACACCAGTTATGAAAAAGTATCTATATATAGCTGTATTGTGTTTTTTTGGGGAGTATACATTCTGTTACACTGCTACCACACTAATGGCGAATACTACCGTTCTCTCTATTTAATTTCAAGTATCATCTACCTGATAACACTTTCTTTTTTAATACGGATACAAATCATAAACATTACATTTATAAAAAACATTCTTCTCTGTATTGCAATTATCCAGTTGGTATTTATGCTCGGACAATCTTCAAACATTATTGACTCATACAGTAAATATTTCCCTATTTCCGGCACAAATGAAAATCCAAACACGAATGCAATTTTCATACTTTGCTGTTTGCCCATTCTTATTGAAAGAATCAGGAACCTTGATAAAACATTTATTTACAAAATTCTATTCGGATGTATACTTCTATTTTTATTCATATTGAAATGCAGGACTGCTTATATTGGAGGTGCCATCCTATTAGCCACTTACCTCCTTTCCGGCAAACGTATCCATCGTTTTTGGAAAAAAAGCAACTATATAAGAAGAGCCTTATTACTCTCCCTTTTATGTACAACAATCTTTTTTACCGGAATACATATTTATCAAATTAAGAAGGATTCTGCCGACGGGCGTTTACTCATTTGGAAACTTAGTACGGAAATGGTTGCAAAAAATCCGATTGAAGGCTACGGATATGGATTATTCGAGAGAAACTATAACTTGAAACAAGCATCCTACTTTTGCAGCCAACCATCAACAACAGAACACCAAAATGCTTCTTTAGTTGCAATGGCCTATAATGACTATCTGGAACAAGCCATAGAAGGAGGTATCACAGGTTTCATCTGGTATCTTGGATTTTTCATATTACTTGGCTATCTGGCTATTCGACAAAAAAACAGAGAAGCATTAGCTATTGTATTAGCCATTGCCATAATGGCGTTATTCAACTTCATATATGCTGCAATAACCACTTGGTTTTTACTACTAAACTATGGAGCTATTTTATTGGCTGCATCCAATAACCGATTTAGTCTCCCTACCCTAATTAAAAGACTAATCAGCATTATCTTTTGCTGTATCGCATCCATACTGCTATATCATCAATGCAGAGTAATCAATGCGCAAATAGGGCTTAAAAAAAGTATCGGACTAATTAAAGAAAGACGATTCGAAGAAGCCGGCAATCTTTTAGCCCGACTTTTAGAACAAGCAAGTACTTCCGAAGCCTTCCTTACACAATATGCTAACTCATTAGCTAAACAAAAACGATATGAAGAAGCTATACCCATATATAAAAAAGCTTCCCTGTATACTTCCAATATATCTCTTTATTATCGTATGGCCGATTGCTATGCCCATTTATCACAATATAGCGATGCATTAACCACTTTGAAAACCATAGCTGCCATCATACCCACAAATCTACGTTCCAGATATCAGATAATGTGTTTACAACGACATATTCAAGACATAGAAGGAGCCCGCCAAACTGCCTTGGAAATTATAAATATATCTCCCAAGGTCTATAACCCCAAAGCAGAGCAATATAAAAAGCAAGCTCGAGAATTTTTAGAACATTCCAAATAATAAATCTGCAATAATATGAGAATCAGAATCACTTTCTTACTGCTGCTGTCTTTCACTGTTCCTTCGTATAGTATAGGACAGACAACAGAACAACTGAACAAAGTATTGGCCCATTATACTACCAGCCCGACAGATAGCTTAAAATACAAAGCCGCCTTATTCCTTATAGAGAACATGCAAGATTACAAAGCTCCCTATGGTAAAGCGATTGATAGTTACAAACAGAAAATCCATGCTTTAACCCCTCCTGTCAGCACCAAAACAGTAAAAGCTGCCTGGCAATCATCTATAATGGAATACTCCCCCAAAGAAATAATATGGGTTAACGATTCTGATACCATCTCATCCGAATTTCTGATAGAAAATATCGAACAGGCTTTTCTGTCATGGGAAAATGCCCCGTGGTATAGCCAGATATCATTCGAGCAGTTTTGTCGTCTGATATTACCTTATCGAACAATGAACGAACAACTGACCTTAGGATGGAGACAAACGCTACAACAAAAATACGGCGGCATTATAGAAGGAATAACAGATATTAAACAAGCTTTTTCTCTCCTATCCGATTCTATTATAAAATCCGTTCGACAAGCAACCCCCTTATGCCCCTATTCGCCAGATGTATTAACCATAGATAAGCTGCAACAAGCCAATTGCTCCCAACGTTGTATTCTGCAAACCGCTATTCTTCGTTCACTGGCTATTCCTGCCACATTAGATATGGTACCCAGATGGGCTAACTATAGCACCCTCGGACACACTTGGGTGTCATTAGTATTAAACAACGACGAAACCTACACACTTTATGAAAAAGACAAAGAAGCAAAACGATTCAACAAAATCGATGCGTCCGAGTTTCCTGTAACTTATCGACCTGCACCGACAGACAGATATCCGTTTCGCATAGACTCTATAAAAAAAGTATCAAAAGTTTATCGTACCACATTCAAAACGCAGTCCTACCCGATAGAAATGCAAAAGGTTCCAAGTCTAAATGATAGTCATATCTACGATGTTTCAGCAGAATATGGTTACACAGATTCTATATCCCTGAACATCAAAGAAGCAAACAACGAACTTTTATGTTTATGCACTTTCAGTACAGGAAGGAATTGGCAACCTATAGCAATAAGCCGCGCTCAAGATAGCCTAATCACATTCAATAATATAGGAACAGATATTGTATACGTCATTGCACGCCCTCATGGCGATCATATCCATGCCGTATCCTATCCTTTTTTATTACAGGACAGCGGCAATATAAGATATTTCATTCCGGATACCATACAAAAGGAAACAATAACCCTCTATCGTAAATATCCAGTATTCTCTAATTGGAGCAATCAATGGGGTAATATGATTGGAGGACGTTTCGAAGGAGCAAATAGCCCCGACTTTAGTGATGCCGTTTTACTTGACAGCATTCGTACAATGCCGTTTGGAGGAATAACCTTCAGCATCAAAAACAACAACTATTTTCGATATCTCAGATACAAAACACCATCCACAAGCAGAACTTCACTGGCCGAATTATCATTTTACACGCAAACCCCTATTGGTATAAGAAAAATCATTGGAACACCTATTGCATATAAAGTATTACCAGAAGCTATAAAATATGCATTTGATGGAAATCGCGAAACTATTGCAAGTACCAAAAGCACTAAATACTGGATTGGAATTGATCTTGGTGAAAATATAGAACAATCTGTTTGCAGTATAAAATTTATCCCAAAATCAGATACAAATGGAGTAGAACCTGGGCATTTATACGAGCTTTTTTATTTCCAGAAGAATTGGAAGTCATTAGGAAAACAAGTTTGTACAGATGACTTCTTAATTTATGAGAATGTACCCAAGAATGCCATTCTATTATTAAAAGACTGGACAAAAGGGAAAGAAGAACGAATATTTTACTATGATACCGAACAACAAATCTGGTATTAATTTATTAATTTTAAATTCTATAAATTATGGAAAAGAAAAAATTGCTTATTGCATTACTTCTAAGTGTATTTGTGAGTTATGTAAATGCTCAATTCTGTAAACAGCTTACATCAGAAGAGCAAAGCAAAGCAAAAAAACGTATAAATATTGAGCAAAATGAGAAGAGAGTCCTATCGTATTTTGCAGTTAATGAGAATTACCAAGAAGAGTTTAAAGCCATTATTCACTATTATGAAACATTGAAAGCCATTAGAGAGTACAAATTAGAGGAGAATAAAATTCCAACAAAAGAAATATGGACTTTTTTTCAAGATTACCGAAAAGATGTTTATAAAATATTATTTCTTAGTGGGAGGCATGTAGCGACACCTAATTATCACCGTGCATATTCATTACGTAAAAAACTAAATCTTTCAGATAGTACCTTAAGAGTATTAGCAGACAAAGTAGTTGAATTAATAATTGATAAACCGAACCTAGATGAAAACCAATACTGGGAAATCGAATTTAAAGAATTATCATCTATTCTAACAAATAAGCAAATGGATTATTTATTACGCAAAAAAAATGCGCCTAAAACTTGGAGAAGAGTAAACAAGGCTTGGAGTTTACTTTGTCAAACTGACAATTTTTACAAAGAAGATAGTACCTACGTAAAATCACAACTTTATCATTATTATTATAGAATTGCTATTGCTGATGAATTATATAAAAATGATTCTATTATGAAAAATGAAGCATATAATGGCATTCGCAAATTTGCACATCCTATCGTATCTCAAATTGAAAAACTCCAAAGAAAAGCAAACAAGAAGAAAACAAATTACCCCAATACCCCTAAAACAGTATCTTTTCACAAAAATGGTATTTCCAAGGATTATTATCTTTGGCTGCCTGCTGATCAAAATCAAAGTAATAGTCAAACAATAGAAGCTATTACGTTAGCTGTAGGAGCAAATGGAAGAATAAATAGAGAAGAAGCTTTTATACAACTAAAAAAAATGACAATACGAGATAACCCATTCGCAATAAACGCACTTGGACTAATGTATCTAAAAGGGTACGGAACCGAAGCAGACACCATTACTGCTCTAAACTACTGGAAAGTAGCTGGGAATAATGGATATCAAGATGCATTTAATAATATCGGTTTTTTCTATAATACAGAAGAGCAATTTCGTGATATAGAAAAGTCTTATTATTATTTTTCTAAAGCAGCAGAGAAAGGAAATCCGATTGGAAGCTATATGGTTGGCTGTATGCTTTACAAAGGAATAGGCTGTGAACAGAATTACAAACAAGCTATTACCTATTTCAAAGTAGGAGCTAATAAAAATTATGCACCTTCATTATATATGCTTGGACTCTGCTATCGAAATGGATATGGAATTGAACAAAATGAGCTAACTGCGAAATTATTCTTAGAACAAGCTGCTTTACAATCATATAAAGAAGCATTAAAAGAATTAGAAATGAAATCTCCAGAGAACAATTTATCGATAACAAATAGTTATAATAAAGAAAACACATTGATTATTGCACAACATTCTCAAGAACAAATACAATATAAGAATCTTTCTGATATTGAAAATGGAGAATATATCGGAACTTTAACAACCTATGATTGGAGCGGCAAATACATTTTAGAAGAAGTTCCATTGACATTAATTCTTTTTAAAGAAAAGGATCTGATTACGGGAGAATGGCGTGAGGAAGGAAATGTTCCAATCGAAGTATCAGCACATACAAAAGATTCTAAGCTTATCTTTGATCAGCAAATGCAGAAATCATTAGGTCGATATAAAAATATGGAACACTTATCTTCATTTCAAGAAGCCAATCTTCAGATTGTAAAAAATAACAAAAACACATATTTAACAGGTACCTTAAAAATGTATTCTTCTCAAACAAAAGAAAAAGAACGCCCTATGTATTTATCTTTAATAAAAAAAGAGGATGAAGTCAACAATCAAGTCATATCTATTTCTCCAAATCCTTTCTCTGAAGAGTTTTGTTTATACTTAAACCTAGATAAGACAAGCAATGTTTTTATATCGATTCATGACACCCAAGGAAATCTTAAGTATAAATACAACGCAGGAATCCTTTCTAGAGGAAAACAAATTACAACTTTACAGCCGAATCTTAATAAAGGTATATATATCATGAATATTTATATAAATGGGAAAAAAGAGGAATTATCAATTATATCAAAATAAACTACATCATGAAAAAGATTTTTATTTCTGCATTAGTATTACTAAGCATAACTTTATTTACAAATAAAGCATATTCACAAACCATAGGAGAAGAATTCGCTGGATTATTTGATTGTACTTCATATGACTTAGACAAGACCCAATGTCCTGAGTGCGGATATTGTTTTACAGGTAACAATGGGAAATGCCCTGTGTGCGAAGATCAAGATAAAGAAGACCAAGATAATCCAAATTTCACAAGATGCGGATGCTGTAAAGACTATTACTCCAAAACAGCATCACATAGATGTAGTTTAAAATGCCCTAAGTGTGGTGGTTGCTTTGATTGGGCTTCAATGAACGAACACAGTTCACATTGTAACATAGTCATATTACCACCTTTTAAACCTTAGCGTATAACCGAGAAAATTCACTCTGCTCATAATAACTTTCATACAATGAGCAGAAGTGAATTTGTCCTAATACATCAAAAAAAGCAAATAAATTATACAAAACATTGCTCTATATCAGTAATTCAGATTTCATATTATAAACAATTAGTTCCTTCGATATTAAAAACATTCCGATCATGAGATATATAATTACTATTCTATATGTTTTCCTAATTACTCCGAGGATTCAAGCCCAATCCGTTCATTTCGATAATAGAATGACTGAATTTTTAATTACCACTCTACTCGAAAAAATTTATATACAAACAGATAAGCCCTACTACGTCGTGGAGGACACCATCTGGATGAAAGCATACGTAGTCAACGCACAAATCCATCAACCGTCACCTAGTAACTTCGTATATATAGAACTAATTAACCGACTGGACAGTGTGGAGAAACGTATCAAAATCCGAAAAGAGAATCATGCTTTTTGCGGATATATAACACTCGATAAGAAATTAATTCCGGGTGAATACGTTTTAAGGGCATACACCAACTGGATGCGAAACGAATCACCGGACTATTTCTTCCAGAAAACCATTACAATAGGAAGAATCATGCAGACACCCAAAATTCTGACAGTAACCTATTATCCGGACGAAGAGGGAAAATTACGAACCATAGCCAAATATACCTATAACGATGGCTCACCGGTAAAGAACTGCAGGATTGATTTCGATTACAACAAAGGTGGGAAAAAATATCGAAAAAGATATGCTCTAACTAACTCGCAAGGAGAAATCGAATTACAGATTCGACAAGGTGACTCTCCGGAAAAGCAACAATTATCGGCTACGGTATTTGATGACAAAGGAGGTATTGCCTATGAACAAAAGTTCATTATTCCGGAAAAAGGAGGAGATTACGACGTGCAGTTCTTTCCGGAAAGCGGAACATTATTGACAAATATACCGCAGGTTATCGCATTCAAAGCTATAGACACAGATGGGATGAGTACAGCAGTGACCGGAAAAGTATTTAGCGCAGGAGGGATGTTTATGGCAGATATAGCGACCCAACACGACGGAATGGGGAAGTTCCCGCTCTTGCCACAAAAAGACAGTACTTATTTTGCTGTAATAACAGACAATAAAGGGGTTGAAAAACGATTTCAACTGCCGAAACCACATGAAAAAGGGGTAGCTTTACAACTTCGACGGCAAGGTGGAGCATGTATATATATGTTCCAAAACCAAACAGACTATCCTACAGACAGCCTGTTTCTAGTAGCCCATACCCGGGGAATGCTTACGACTGTCAAACAGCTAGACAACAGCAGTAAAACAGGAAAATTTTCTCTGACACGCGCACTGGAAGGAATTTTAAATGTGGCAATCGTCAACAAGAAAGGCAACGTATTCTGTGAAAGAATGATATACGTGAAAAGAGGCGCTCATTATACCCCTCAAATACAATCCAACCAGGATTTATACGGACCAAGAGAAAAGGTGGAATTGCAATTAACATTACCCGACAGAGGGGATTTCGCTCTTTCAGTCACCGATGCGCAACTCGTAAAAGGAGACTCACTGGAAAACAACATTATCACCCAGCTATTAATACAATCGGAACTGAGAGGATTCATAGAAAACCCTAACTATTATTTTACACAAAACACAACGCAAGTAAATGAACATCTGGACTTATTGATGTTAACTCAAGGTTGGAGAAAATATGATTTATCCTGCATCTTACAAGAACGTATTCCCCAACCCAAGTATCCATTGGAACTTGGACAGTCACTTACCGGAAGGGTGAAACCACTCCTATGGAAAAGTATGGATGGGGTAGAAGTAGTTGGTTTCAGCAATCACTGGAAAGCCATACACGCACAAGTAGACAACTCGGGAAACTATACATTCAATGGAATTGAATTTCAGGACAGTACCGCATTCACCATTAATGCAGTCAACAAAAAGGGAAAGGCAAAAGGAGTCATGATTTATCCGGATGCCGAAACATTCCCTGACTCAAAAGTATTCATTCCACATCCAAGAGAGGTCATACAAAAAGAAATCGGCAATGCTTTGGACGAATATCAACAGACCTATCGACAAAGCAATATATGGAAAGAAATTACATTGGACGAAGTGAATATAACAGCGAAATACATCAGCAAAACAGGAAAACTGGCAGGAGAATTCGCATCTTTTGCCGACTATGTCATTACAGACAAAACGATTGAAAGTGAATATAAAAACAGATCAGTATGGGATATTATAAAAGAAAACTTCATAGACAAGATACCCGGAATCGTCCAACTAAAAGAAGATGAATATATTTATCGGGGTACTACATTAAGATTTTCGGTTGACTTAAAATTGATAGAGCCTAAAGATCTACAATTCTATATGGCAAGTGAAATAGCTTCTATTTCTTTCTTTCGGGATGCACAAAGCGTACCGGTTTATGTTCCAAATCTAATGGTAGGAGTGGTTGTGCCAGAAGGAGGGCTGATTCGTGATCCCAAATTAAAGCCCGGCTCCATCATTAAAGATGTTGACAATCCAGATTTTGAATATCTTTCCGGATGGGACAAAGATGACCTACTGCGATATACAGCCGAAATGAGTAAATATAAAGGGGTAATCCTTATTGAATTAAAGAATGGAGGTTCAGCCCATTACTTCCGCCCTTCACTCGGCTTGGCAACTCTCTATCCGCTGGGTTATCAAAAACCGGCAGAGTTTTATTCACCCAAATATGATGTGCCCGATTCCACACAAACCGGTAATACCGATTTCAGAACTACCCTTTATTGGAACCCACAAATAAAGACCGATTCCACCGGACATGCCAAAGTATCTTTCTATACTACGGATATGAGGCATGATATGGATTACGTATTGGAAGGAATTACCGAAAAAGGGATGCCATGCAGAACAACAGGACTGATAAGAGCAAAAAAAGAATAAGATAAACCGCTATAATAATAGGGAAGTTCCTTTGGAGAGAGGGTGTAAAAAGCAAGACCTGCTATCATCCAATTACAAATTCACGTTAATTTACGCAGACTTCATTTAATACCTGTTAAAATTTTGCGTAAATCAACGTGAATCTCTGGTTTATAAAGTTACCTCTTCATCCTTTTATAAGACCGGTGTCCATATATAGTTACCACTACAAAACAAATAAATGGAAGTATAAACGACAAATTCACTGCCGGCATGCCAAACAAAACCGATTGGTCAATAATGCTTGCCTGAACCGGAGGTAAAACAGAACCACCCAGAATGGCCATAATCAATCCGGCAGCACCAAACTTGGCATCATCACCCAATCCCTGAAGGGCAATACCATAAATGGTAGGGAACATCAACGACATACAAGCCGAAACACCCACCAGACAATACATTCCACCAATATTCTGGAAATAAATAACTCCTACCGTAAAACAACAGGCAGCAATTGCGAGAATTTTCAGTAAAAGCCCGGGATTGAGATAACGCAGAATAAACGTACAAATAAAGCGGCTCACACAAAAAATAATCATCGCAACAATATTATACTGTTGAGATAAGACCTCAGCAGCCTGCTCACTCATCCCTTGAGAGACAAACAGACGGGTACCATATTGGATAATGAACGTCCAGCACATAATCTGTGCACCTACATAGAAAAACTGCGCAATAACTCCCTCCCGGTAATGGTGAATAGAGAAGATACGTTTCAGCGTTGGCAGAAAATCAATCGAATGAGAATGATCACCACTTTTAGGCATCTTCACCATACGAATCAGTAACAACATAATGAGAATAATGACTCCAATCACGAGATAAGGAGCTATAAGTACTGCCAGATCCGAATCACGCATCGCTTCAAACTCCGTAGGAGAAAGCTGACTGCGTTCTGCTGTCCCCATCGGATTGAGACGATTCTGAATAAAATTCATGGCCACATACATGCCCAATAGTGACCCCATCGGATTGAAGGATTGAGCCAAATTAAGTCTGCGGGTAGCTGTCTCTTCCGTTCCCATTGACAAGATATAAGGATTGGCACTCGTCTCAAGAAAAGACAACCCACACGTCAAAATAAAGTAAGCGATTAAAAAAGGATAATAGCATCCGGTCATCATTGCCGGGAAGAAAAGTAACGCCCCCAATGCATACAACCCCAACCCGAGCAGAATACCCGCTTTATAAGAGTACTTACGAATGAACATTGCCGCCGGAAAAGCCATAGCGAAATAACCACCATAAAAAGCAACCTGTACCAACGCACCATCGGTCACACTCATTCGGAATATTTTGGAAAACGCTTTCACCATGGGATTGGTGATATCATTGGCAAATCCCCAGAGTGCAAAACAGCTGGTGACAAGAATAAAAGGGATAAGATAGCTAACGCCGTCTTTGCTCAAAATCGATTTTTTGGAAGTGTTGTTCATAATGGTAAAAGGGGTATTAGAAATTATTCTGATTCATATAAATAAAACATGCGCTCCATAGGCTGCCATTTCTGCGCTGAAGTAGCTCCGGGCTCTGTCAATTGGAATATCGACATATAATCTTCCCATTTCTGCTGACGCGGCAGAGTGGCAAGACGAGCCATGGCAGTATCCCAGTCAAACTCCAACGGGGTCTCTACAATCATAAAGAGACGTGTACCGAGAATATAAATTTCCATTTCAAGGATGCCAACTTCGCGAATACCTGCCATCACTTCCGGCCAGATATTTTCACGGCTATGCCGACGACGATACTCAGCTATCAATTCAGGGTCATTTCTCAAATCAAGTGTCCGGCAATAGCGTTTTACAGGCTGATGATATTCCTGCGTCCGATAACTCTTTATAGATGTTTCCATAAAATTATTCGCTTTTAAATTATTCCTTTTATTTCTCTACGGTCAGCAATTTCACCTTTGGCTAAAGCCTGCACCAGAATGTTACCAATGGCCGTAGCTTCTACCGGACCTGCATATACAGGAATACCTAATGCTTCTTCTGTCAACCGGTTCAACAGTTTATTCCGACAGCCACCTCCAATAATGTGCAATGCCTCTACCGGAGCAGGCAACAAACGGTTTAATTGTTCGATCCCTCTTTTATAACGTTGAGCCAGTGAATTTAGTACACAACGCACATATTCACCTTGTGTAGAAGGTACCTGCAATTCATGAGTACGGCAATAATGGGCTATGGCAACTTCCATATCCGCCGGACAGGCAAAAGCCGGATCATCGACATCAATCACAGAAGTGATTTCTGCCAGTTCAGCAGCAGAGATTAAAGCATCGTATTCAGTCTCCTTTTGATTTTCTCCCCATTGGGCTATCAACCGTTGTAAAATCCACAAACCCGTAATGTTCTGCAAGAAACGAATCTTGCCGCCTACTCCACCCTCATTGGTAAAGCCGGACAGCCGGGCTTCTTCCGTTAAGACAGGTTCATCGAGCTCAATCCCCAGTAATGACCAGGTTCCGGAACTCAAAAATGCATGACGAAGGCTTGTAGCAGGAGCAACGCTTTCAAGTACAGCATCCGTATCAGCAGACACAGAGCACCCTGTCCCCAAACCAACAGTAAACACAGCACTTGCCGTATCATGCGAACCTACGGCTATCACATCTACTTCATAATCCAGGCCAAGTTCTGCGGCAACATCTTGTTTCAACTGTCCACGTACTGTACCAGGCATAACAATCTCTCCGAAAAGATGACCGGGTAGGCCCAACTGATGGATCAATGGCCAGTTCCACGTCCGGCTACGCGCATCCAGCAGTTCGGAAGTAGACGCGATACTATATTCATTGTTTGCCGTCCCAGTCAGGAAATAACTGAAAAGATCCGGCATAAACAACAGGCGGTCGGCTATCTCAAGAGTAACATCTCCCTCTTTCTTCAAACTGTAAAGCTGAAAGAGTGTATTGATCGCCATCACCTGAATACCTGCTTCGGCATAATGCTGTGAAACATCCGTACCTGCAAAGAATTCTTCAGGAAGTCCATTTGTCCGGGAATCACGATAACAAACAGGGTTACTCAACAGATTACCTTTCTTGTCTATCAACCCAAAGTCGACTCCCCACGTATCAATTCCGATCCCCTTTATATGATACCCCCTACGAACTGCTTTACTTATACCCTGTTTCATATCAGCAAACAGTGCAGGAAAATCCCAGTAAAGATGATTACCCAATTTTACCTGCCGATTGGGGAAACGGTAGATTTCCTCTAAATCTACCATTCCCGCACTGACAAATCCAGCCATAACCCGGCCACTTCCGGCACCAAAATCTATAGCTAAATAAGTATCTAACATCATTTTGTCTTTTTTCCTAAAACATACGTTTCAAGATCATCTATTTCTTCCGGAGTCAATACAGTATAATCACCACCAGACTGAATGATAATACGACACGCCATCTCAAAAAACATGGCACGTTCAAAAGCCTCATCAAAATCTTTGCCACATACTACCTGTCCATGTTTCAGTAATAACACTGAATTGTGGTCCTTCATCCCGTCAATCACCCCTTGAGCCAGTTCTTTCGAACCCGGACGATAATAAGGAACCACCGGAATTTCGCTACCTACATGGCAAGGAATCTCGGCTGTTACATTAAAGTTGGTAGGACGGTTTTTCATGCAAGCCACCGCAGTTGCATAATGTGATTGAAAATGAAGTACTACATTCACATCCGGACGTTCACGAAGAACGCCAAAATGAAAGCCGCTCTCCATAGAAGGTTTTACACCATTCAAGACTTCACCGGTGGAAAGGCGACAAATTGAAACTTTTTCCTTTGGTAAAGAAGGTACCCATGATCCTGTACCGGTAATCAATACTTCATCACCGATACGCCACGAGATATTTCCACTACTGCAGATTGTAAGATTTGCATCACCTACACGATGTGCCTGAGCCATAAACTGCTCTATTTGTTCATTTGTTATCATAAGACCTATTTATCTGTTTTTTTAAGTACTGTATCTTAATTAAATATTTCAACTGCTGATTCGCATTATTTATAGACAGGACCATAAACTGTGCAAGCTCTGTAGTCTGCCCCCTCTTTATCCATACCAAACGCATTCCATGCAGCAGGACGGAAGATCTTATCATCTTCTACATTGTGCATACAAACAGGGATACGAAGCATGGAAGCCATGGTTATCAAATCCTGACCGATGTGTCCGTAACTAATAGCGCCATGGTTAGCTCCCCAGTTGTTCATGACAGAATATACATCTCTGAAAGCCGGTTTGTCGCAAAGACGGGGTACAAACCAGGTAGTGGGCCAGGTACGATCTGTACGTTCGTCCAGCAATTTATGAATTTCCGAATCAATCTCAACGGTCCATCCTTCTGCAATCTGCAAAACCGGACCAAGCCCTTTCACCAGATTCAGACGCATCATAGTGACAGGCATACCACCTTTTGAAAGGAAATTAGATGAAAAACCACCTCCACGGAAATAGTCACGGTTGGCAGGATACCAGGTAGTAGCCTCCAGACACTTTTCTACTTCTGCTTCTGTGATATCCCAGTAAGGTTTCATTACCGGTTCACCTTGTTCATTGGTTTGTTGCCCCGTACCATCCAATGTGGTAGCACCGGAATTTATTAAATGGATAATACCATTGGCAGCACGGCCGGTAAGTTCCTTTCCTGTCACACGTTTCACAGCCTCCGGGCTCCAATAAGTACGTACATCTGAGAAGATTTGCGCACGGTTGGTCAACAAATGTCCAAAAAGCATGGCAACTCCGTTGCAGGCATCGTTTTCTGTTGCCACCACATAGGCTTCACGAATCCCATTCCAGTCAAAAGAGGTATTTAATAAAGCTTCGGAATAGTCTCCGTTCGGATAGAAATCAGTCCACTGGCGTTGTCCCTGAAAACCGGCAGCGATAGCATTGTGTCCCAAGGCTTCTTCTTTGAATCCCATTTCACGCAATTTCGGGTTTCCTTGCATCAGATCACGCATTATAATGGTCATCTTCACAATAAATTCCCAATCTTCATCCTTCTGTTCACGGGTTTTCGTCTTTTCAGGGATATTGATATCTTTTCCTTCATTTTTCTTACAATATTTTTCAGTCCATACCATTGCTTTCACGAACTCATCCTTATCATAAATACCTTCAGTCATACGACGGATTATTTCAGTCAAATCGACAGATTCATTGCGCATGCCTAAATATTCCTGGAAAAAATCCGGATTAACAATAGACCCGGCAATACCCATGGAAACACTCCCCATAGAAAGGTAAGATTTACCTCGCATGGTGGCTACAGCCTGTGCAGCACGGGCAAATCGAAGAATCTTTTCCGCCACATCAGTAGGAATAGAGTTGTCGTTTAAATCCTGTACATCACGTCCGTAAATGCCAAAAGCAGGTAATCCCTTCTGAGCATACCCAGCTAATACAGCAGCCAGATAGACAGCTCCCGGACGTTCGGTTCCATTAAATCCCCACACAGCTTTCGGATAGTAAGGATTCATATCCATTGTTTCGGCACCATAGCACCAGCAAGAAGTGACAGTAATAGTAGCCCCTACTCCTTCACGCTCAAACTTTTCTGCACACGCTGCACTCTCAGCAACACGCCCAATCGTACCATCAGCAATTACACACTCCACAGGAGTACCATCACCATTTTTCAGATTCGTAGAAATTAATTTGGCTACAGCTTTAGCTAAATTCATTGTCTTTTCTTCAAGGCTTTCACGTACGCCACCCTGGCGGCCATCAATCGTGGGACGAATCCCAATTTTCGGATACTTTTTCATATTCTATGATTTAATAAATAAAACATTTCAAAACCATGCTGAACTGTGCCGAAGTAAGGAGATAAAAAGGATCATAAAGATCCTCTCAACCGCACTTCCGTGGGAAGATAAGTATGTATCTGCTTACCCGATAGGATGAAATCAGCTGCTAAAGTTCCCATCTTTTCCCAATCAATACTCAGCGTAGTAATCCCTTTATCAATGACTTCATAAGCCGGCGTTTCGTTGTAAGCCAACAAGCCGAAATCTTCGCCACATGCAAGTCCGCTTATACGACTTTGCTTGATAAGACTAACCACATCCAGCTGTCTGATAGCTATATATACTTCTCCTTTACTAATCTTTATCTCATCCATATTGTCTGTCACTTCACACTCAAACTGGTGATCTGTACAAAATTTACGGAAGCTAATGCAAGTGCTTTGAGGATGTTTAGTTCCTTTTACGAATAGCAGAATCAACTTTCTGTAATGTCGCAATCTATCAACAAGCTGTAATAATGCCTGATAAAAGGCATCGTCAAAGTCCTGACATATATAAGAGTAGTCTTTTTTATCAAACTTACCGAAATCGAGTAGTAAAAGTTTAGAAGGATTTATTTTATAAAGATCAGAAGAAAACTTTTCATTATCGAAGTTCATCACAACATATTTGTTGTAACGTCCGAGAGACTCGCGCAGAATAGCATTAAATAAACGTTCATTATATTGATGAAACCATAAATCGACCTTATAACGAACCGATAGATGTTTAATAAAACTATTATAAAGCGTATCTTTGAAAGGAGAATATTCATCAAGCAATAATAAGATACTCCGTTGCCTGTTTACTACATAATAGCCTTTACCTGGAGTAGAATCAATAATGCCTCTTTCTTTCAAGTCGAGAAAGGCCTTAAAAACTGTGTCACGTGACACTTTATAATATTGACTTAGTTGATTAATGGAAGGCAATGCGTCTTCAGCCTTATACTTGCCTATTGAAATATCCTGGCTAATAAGATCAGCCAATTGTTTCACTTTAGTAGTTTGTTGTCCGAAAATGATTTCCATATAATTAGAATTAAAAGGTAGTAAGAATGGAACGCACAACTATGCTGAACCATCCTGCCACAAAGTAAAGTAATTTATTTAAAATCAACAAGAAAAAAGAATATGTTCTACAACACGAAAGACACCGTCTGAAAAGCCTGAATTACACACTATACAGCTTCATCTGTAGCGAATACAATAAATATAAATACGGATCGGTAGAATTCGCATCTCCTTAAAAAACGCCTGATTCCAAAGAAGTATCCGAAAAGAAATATCAATACCCAATATTTACATTACAAGTTCATTACTACATTAGATAGATATCTTCACACCTACATACACATTCCAAAGACGAATAAAAGAGCATGATAATATAGTGATAGCCATTCGCTATAAATTGACATTATTTAGATACCCTTCCTTATAGGCTATCACAAATAAAATCAGTATCTTTACCCCGAAACTTTAAAAGTATTATCATGGCACATCGTCTGAACACTAATAAACAATTTATGATAGGTAATGGCATTCTGGCATTTGCCGTCATCTTTATTGTAGTAGTCTTTGTTTATATGAGTATGAGGCTACAACGCAACAAAGAAGCAGACCGCCATTTTATCGAAACCTACACAATTAATCTGACAAAAGGATTTGTAGGCGATTCGCTCTCACTCTTTGTGAACGATAGCCTGATAATGGACAAACAGATATCAGAAGAACCTGTCACTGTAGAAATAGGTCGTTTTGCAGAAGAAAGCGCATTGATGATTGTAGATAATATTACAGAACAAGTATCTGTTTTCGATTTGAGCGAGAAGGGAGGCAACTATCGATTTGAAAAGGATACAGACGGAATAAAACAACTGGCACGCTAAACATAGATTCTCTGAATTATAAAAATACGTATTTAACTATGTGTTAATTACCTATTTAACACATAGTTAAAATGCATAGTTTATACTTATAAAGTACGTACTTTTTAATAATCTGTAATACAAGTATATAAGAAAGATTTCAAATATCGGTTTTATACTTCTTCAGTTCCTCACGCAATTCAAAAGCTTTACCGCCAGTCATAGAGTTTAGCAATGCCCAAAAACGATCTCCATGGTTCATTTCACGCGTATGGCTGAGTTCATGAAGCAAAACATAGTCAATTAAATGCTTAGGCAACAGAACCAGAAAATAAGACAGGTTGATAGCCTTACGCGCCGAACAACTTCCCCACCGGCCACGACTGGAGTTAATCTTCACACTTTTATATGGCAATTTATGTTGTTCTGACAGCATATAAAGCCGTGGAGGCAAGATGATCTTTGCATTTCTTCTGAGAGCTTCTTCGATAACCTTACGTAACCACACTTGCAGATTCTCATCCGCAAAATCAGCAGTAGGAGGGCAAATAATACGCATTTCACCCAATTCCGAATGAGCCAGAAACTTATCACGTTGCCCACTAACAAGTGACAATTTAAAATATTCCGTATCAATATGGTAGTTGAGGTCTATCAATGGACGAACCACTTTCTCCTTAAGCCCGCGTAACTTTACACGCAACTGATCAATAGCATTCGTAACATCAGCAGAGGTAGTTCCAGGAGGTACACTTACATAAATAGCATCATTCTTTGTACGAAACACAAGGCTCCTTGCGCGTGCATTAACACGTATGACCAAAGTGCCTAACTCCTTATCTTCAATTATCTCATCCATTCTTTTCATACATCTGCAAATAAACAAATAATCCACCGGAAGAGCAAATTCAACATAATAAAATCAGGGTAAGTGACGGTTAATTATTGAAACGCAAATATTCGTAAAGAGGCAGATACAGGTATAAAAAGAATAGTCTCTTTTTAATCTGTACCAACTCGCATTAATCCGCGCTTCATTAGATTTCAATACGAAAAAATCAAGATAAGATGCAACTTTACCAGGATAAACTACGTCTAATATACAAAAACCTAGAAAAAAGAAAAGAAATGAAGACGAATTTAACTGTATTATTAGCTACAATCTTAGTTTGCTTACTGACCAGTTGTACCTTTATCGGCGAAAGAGCAGAAGGATTAAAACCCAGTAAGAAAATGATTACCAGAGATTATGAGATTAAAAACTTCACTGCAATAGACGCCAATACAGTGAGTAACATTCACTACACACAAGCCACAGACGGAAAAAGTTCTCTCCAAATATCCGGACCGGACAATTTTGTCAACCTGATACAGGTTTCGGTAAAAGGTAATACATTGGTACTTACAATGGATAAACAGAAAAAAATCAGGAACACCAAAAACTTAAAAATTACAGTAAGCTCCCCTAATCTAGACCGTATTAACTTCAAAGGTGTAGGAAATATTAACATTGAAAACAAACTCACAACCAACACACTTGATATAGAGAGTAAAGGAGTGGGTAATATAGAGATACAAGATCTTAGTTGCCAAAATCTGACAGTGAGTTCTATGGGAGTAGGCAATGTAAATCTGAAAGGTAAAGCAGAAAGTGCCAATCTCTATTCAAAAGGCGTGGGCGATGTAGAAGCTACCAATCTGGAAGCTATTCACGTGAAAGCTTCTTCCCACGGAGTAGGAAATATATCATGCAATGCTGTCGAGTCATTGGACGCCGCAGTAAGAGGTGTAGGAAGTATCCACTATAAAGGTTCACCTGTACAAAAGACATTCAGTAAAAAAGGTGTGGGAAGCATAAAAAGTATAGAATAGTAAGAATTGCAGAAACAAAAACATCTGTAGCTTGTTACTTCAACGCAAAGATGCTTCGGAAGCATAAGAGATTTCTCAAAGGCAGGAATCAGATAGATTATTAAAATTCTCTCTTACATATAACTTTATCTCTAACAGAGATACAAAAAGGAAGTTTCCGTGAGGCAATTTCCTTTTTTTGTTTTTCCCTGATGAAACAGATAAACATAATAAAAGGGCTACTGCATCACGCGGTAGCCCATCTATTTAGTTAGTTTTATTTATAAAAATTTGAGAGAATTGAAACTTCACAGCCTCAAGTTGTTTTAATTAAGCACACTAACTATATTATATGTTTAAAGCAAATGAAAATGTCTTTTTTATCAAGAACGTTTGGGCTTCATTGAAGCAGCCAGTTTTGAGATAAACTCTGAACTCATATTACCTGTAAAATTAATCACAGAAAAATTATTCTTCCCATGCATTAACATCACCAGTTCAATAATCGTATCATTCTTCTTTCGCACCATAATCTGACAATTTTCGGTACCGTCTTTGAAAGAAAGAAACGGTTCAAATCTTCCGGAATTCTTTTCTACCACTTTCAGAGCTTCATCATAATACTCTTGCCCTTTCACTTTGGCAGTAAGCATCTGCATACTCTTCAGATTGGATATTATCTCCAGAATTTCATCATCTTTTTCAGCATCACTTTTCATTATTTCCTCCATCATTTTCGGACTGATAGTGACACAAGTCAGATTTGAATCTCCTTTATGCTCTGTCAGAAAACGGGAGGCAAAGTCCTGAGCTGATACAGCTACAGACAGCAATGCCATCCAGCACATTAAAAGAACGCTCTTCATTATTTCTTTATCATATCGACTACACCTGCCCGCACGCTGTCGGCCAAATGCTGGTCTTGTGATTTATTGATTCCCTCAGACAATATCATTAAAGCAGAAGACACTTGTTTGTAAGCTACTTCCGGATCATCATATGTATCTGTGTAGGCGTCATAATTATAATCCAAAGCCTCATCGGCAAAAATGGTATGTTGTACTATACCACCCAGTGAGAACATCACAGCAACAACTGCAGCTGCTTTGAACAAAGGCATAAATCTTCCTGCCAATGTCAGGCGCCTTGCCTTTACTACAGGCGCTTCTACCTGAGCAAGAATACGTACATCAAAGTCCTCCCCCAGCCCGATTTCCTGTTGAACCTGCTGATAAACAAACAGATCTCTATATTGAAGTAAATGAGCAGGCACTTTTTCCTGTGAGAAGAAAGTACGCAATTCTGACTCTTCTTCCAAAGAAGTCTCACATTGCCAATATCGCTCCAAAAGCTGCTCTATATACTTATAGTCCATATTCTTCAATCTCAATATACTGTTGTTTCACTTTTTGTCTTGCTCTGAAGAGGTTCACTTTAACCTGTTCCTCCGTCAGATGCAGGACTTTTGCAATATCCTTATAACTTTCGCCCTCTATATCCCGCAACTGCATTATAAGCCGTTGTTTCTCAGGAAGTTCATTGATTAACCGATGAATAATCTTCATCCGTTCATCATTCACCAGCTGTTCATAAGGACCGGAAAGATCAACCTCTTCAGCCATATCCGAGGTAAGTTCTACGTTCTGAGCTTCTTTTTTTTGACTCCTATCTATTGCTAAATTTTTTGCAACTATCAAACAATAAGCTTCAATAGACTCAAACTGCTTCCACTCGTCACGTTTATTCCAGACTCGTATCATGGTGTCCTGAACTACATCCTCTGCTTCTGCCCTATCCAAGGTTATTCTAAGCGCCAATCGAAAGAGTTTATCTTTCAAAGGAAGTATGTCGTTTCGGAAACTGATTTCTTGCATCTCTATTAAAATGACGGGTGAGAATATAAAAAGTTACAGGTACAATCGTATTTTTTTTGAATTATTTTTTAATGCGTGTACCACTATCCCCATTAATTGCTGATGCTAAGGTGATTACCACTTCTGAGACACCTGCATTAATTGCTTCAAAAGAATTCTCAAGCTTTGGAATCATGCCACCTTGAATAATACCATCGGCTACATATTGATTAAACTCAGCAGGTGTAATCTGCGGGATAACACTGTCATCATCATTTTCATCGCGTAATACCCCCTTCTTCTCAAAACAAAAAACAAGAGTCACATCAAAAAACTGAGCAAGTGCTTTTGCTGTTTCCCCGGCAATCGTATCGGCATTCGTGTTAAGCATATTTCCTTCGCCATCATGAGTCAGCGGAGCCATAACCGGAACTACACCTTTATATATAAGGTCAGACAGCAAAGAAGCGTCTACCTTCTTCACATCACCTACAAAACCATAATCAACTTCTTTCACCGGACGTTTGGCCGACAGAATCACATTCATATCCGCCCCAGTCAGCCCCAAAGCATTCACCCCACGAGCTTGCAGGCCTGCTACAATATTCTTATTGACCAGTCCTCCATAGACCATTGTTACCACTTTAAGTGTTTCGGCGTCAGTTATACGACGCCCATTCACCATTTTACTTTCAATGCCGAGTTGAGTTGCAATCTTTGTGGCCGATCTCCCTCCTCCATGAACAAGGACTTTATGTCCTTCAATAGCTGCAAAATCATTTAATAATTGGTTAAGTGTGGCCTCTTCTTCTACTATTTTGCCACCAACTTTAATAACAGTCAGTTTTTCTCTCATAATTCTATATATTATATAAAGGAAGGTGCGTTAAAAGTCTGAGACAGCTATCAATATATAACTTTAAAAACGCAGATTAACGCTGATTACCGCAGAGTTATTTAATCTTTGCGTAAATTAGCGTAATCTGCGTTTTAATGATAGCGAATTTTACCCTTGGGCACCCTCGCCAAAGGTTCTATTATTCCAGATAGGTATATCCGTAAAGCCCGGAGCGATAATTTGAAAGGAATTCTTTTCCTTCTTCCACAGAAATCTTTCCTTCTTTTACAGATTTTGTAACCCAGGTTTCCAGTGTTCGCACCAATTTCTTAGGATTATACTGTACATAATCCAATACTTCCGCTACTGTCTCACCATCAATAATCTGTTCAATTGTATATCCCTTTTCGTTTACAGATACATGTACTGCATTCGTATCACCAAACAGGTTGTGCATATCTCCCAATATTTCCTGATAAGCACCAACAAGGAATACTCCAAGATAATAAGGCTCTTTACTTTTCAAACTATGCACAGGCATATAGTGAGCTACATTCTTTGTCGAAATAAAGTTTGCAATCTTCCCATCCGAGTCACAAGTAATGTCCTGCAAAGTAGCTGACCGCTCAGGTTTTTCATCCAATCTTTGAATAGGCATAATGGGGAATATCTGATCGATAGCCCAGGAATCCGGCAGTGATTGAAATAACGAGAAATTACAAAAATATTTATCGGCCAATAGTTTAGATAGACCACGGAACTCATCCGGTGCATGCTTCAACCCACTCGCTATCTGATTTACTTCTCGAGTGATAGACCAATAAAGCCGCTCAATCTGTGCACGAGTTTTCAGGTCAACAATACCATGACTGAACAGATCGAGTGCCTCTTCACGAATCTGCTGTGCATCATGCCAGGCTTCAAGCATCTTGTTCTGATTCAAGGTATCCCAAATGCCATACAGCTCCTGCACCAATTCGTGTGCATCCGGTGCGATCTCTTCCTCATCATCCCATTCGGGCAGTGTAGTCGTTTCCAAAACTTCAAAAACAAGTACAGAATGATGTGCCGTCAATGCACGTCCGCTTTCTGTTATAATATTGGGGTGAGGAATATTATTCTTATCACTGGCATCTACAAGAGTAGAAATAGAGTCGTTAACATACTCCTGAATAGAATAATTCACACTACTCTCGCTACTCGATGAACGGGTCCCGTCATAATCAACTCCCAGTCCACCGCCAATATCGACAAATTGTACATTAAAGCCCATGGAATGAAGTTGTACATAAAACTGGGAAGCTTCACGCAAAGCAGTCTTTATGCGACGAATTTTAGTCACCTGGCTACCAATGTGGAAATGAATCAGTTTCAAGCAGTCTTTCATATCCTTCTTTTCCAGGAAATCAAGTGCCTCAAGCAATTCGCTGGAAGTCAATCCAAACTTACTGGCATCACCACCGGATTCTTCCCATTTACCACTACCGGAAGAAGCAAGTTTAATACGAATACCGATATTGGGCATTACATTCAATTGCTTCGCCATCTTGGCAATGAGTTTCAGCTCATTCATTTTTTCTACAACAAGAAAAATACGCTTGCCCATCTTTTGTGCAAGTAGAGCAAGTTCAATATAACTTTCGTCTTTATATCCGTTGCAGATAATCAACGAATCAGAATCAGTATTAACAGCAATTACAGCATGGAGTTCCGGTTTGGAGCCAGCTTCAAGACCAAGATTAAACTTCTTTCCATGACTGATTATCTCTTCCACAACCGGACGCATCTGATTTACCTTAATAGGGTAAATGATGAAATTCTGTGCTTTATAGCCATACTCTTCAGCAGCTTGTTTAAAGCAATGGGCTGTCTTCTCAATCCGATTATCCAGAATATCCGGAAAACGCAGCAACATGGGAGCTGCTACATCACGCAACTGCAGTTCATCGACCAACTCCTTCAGATCGACACCTATGCCATCCTTACGCGGTGTAACAACCACATGACCTTTGTCATTTATACCAAAGTACGAAGTACCCCAACCTGTTATGTTGTAGAGTTCCTCAGAATCTTCAATACGCCACTTTCTCATTTTAATGTATTCAGTTGTGTTTATAAAATATTTAAGGCAACAAAAATAGTTATAAATCCATAGTATACAATCAGAAAGACACGTTTTTTCAATAAGACAGGTTCAGAAGGCACAAATAAATCATAATTTTAATAAATCACGTAACCGCTGCACTGATTTTTCAACCTGTGAGCGATCCTCTAATTCATCAGCATTAAAAATATACTGAGCCTGAGAATAGAACGGAGCACGTTTCTCCAACGCCTGAATGATAAATTCCTTTAATTCTTCGTCCTCTTTACCTTGCAAAATAGGACGCTGCTGTTTGGCAACACGCAACCTACGAAATAAAACATCGGGATGGACATTCAAAAAGACAGTTTTACCACTATGATTCATGAAGTCCATGTTATCGAAGAAGCAGGGAGCACCACCACCCGTGGAGATAACAACATTTTCAAAAGCACCTACTTCACGCAACATATTTCTTTCCAGTTCACGAAAACCTGCTTCACCGCGTTCGGCAAATAACTCTCCCACTGTCTTATGGAAACGCTCTTCCATATACCAGTCCAAATCAACAAACGGTACGTTCAGTGTTCGGGCAAAAGCTTTCCCTAAAGTAGTCTTACCGGCACCCATATAGCCGGTCAGGAATATACGAATCATAATTACCTATCTTTTCTTTTCAGAGCAAAGATAGGTAATATAATTATAGAATAAACAAAGTTTGCACTTCAATTTATTCTAAATTTGTGATGATTTTAAGCAGTTTATATCCTGCGGTAATCACTTAAATACTTTCACTCTTTCAGAGAGTGCTTTAAATTCTTTATCACCCGGTTCTCCAACCGGCATACCAAATGGCATTTCAGCAATCAGATGCCAACTGGCCGGTAATTCCCAGGTACGACGCACTTCCTCATCAATCAAAGGATTGTAATGTTGCAGAGAAGCACCGAAACCTGCATCTTCCAACATACTCCAGATCGCTAACTGATGCATGGCCGATGTTTGTAAAGACCACCCAGGAAAATTATCTTTATAACTGACAAATGTATCCTGCAGCGTTTGCACAACATATTGATTTTCAAAGAACAATACAGTACCATAACCACTCTCAAAACAATTATCAATCTTTGATTCTGTATTTTTAAAAGCCTCCGGAGTTACAATCTTCCGTATAACATCTTTCACTATTTCCCATAGTTTCTTATGATTCTCACCCAAGAGTAATACGACGCGGGTCGACTGAGAATTAAAAGCCGATGGTACGTGGGTTACCGCAAAATTTATAATACGTTCTATCTCTTCGTCAGAAATAGGTGACTGGTTTGTGATTGAATAGTAACTTCTCCTGTGTTTCAGGACATCTTTAAATGATTTCTGCATCATAGTCTCCTTTCTTTGGGTTTATTAATCTATTATATAGAGAACAACTGATCTTGAAAACTTGTTCGATAAGTAGTACTTCAAATTTAATTCATACTATGACAACGTTTTATTAAAATGCAAATGATCGCAGATTTTCGCAAATTAGAAGGTTTACTGTACTTGAGAGACGATATTTTTGCGTGAATTTGCGATAATCTGAGTTTCAATGATAGGTTCATTTAACTAGGATACAGTACTTACTAAAATATATTTGTAACTTTACCACCCGAATAAATAAAAAGATGAATGGCAAAGCAAAAATTTTATGTGGTATGGGAAGGCGTAACTCCAGGCATTTATTCTTCCTGGACTGACTGCCAACTACAAATTAAAGGATACGAAGGAGCCAAATATAAGTCATTTGACAGCCGAGAAGAAGCAGAACGTGCTCTCGCATCATCTCCCTACGCATATATTGGTAAAAATGCCACAAACAAAAAAGGAAATAAACCTACCTCACACACGTTGCCTGCTGCTGTAATAGAGAATAGCCTTGCTGTAGATGCAGCCTGCAGTGGTAATCCCGGTCCGATGGAGTATCGCGGAGTACATGTAGCCAGCCAGCAGGAAATATTTCACTTTGGCCCAATGAAAGGTACAAATAATATAGGTGAATTCCTAGCATTAGTACATGGACTTGCCCTACTGAAACAAAAAGGATTCGATATGCCCGTCTACAGTGACAGTGTGAACGCTATCAGTTGGGTAAAACAAAAGAGATGCAAAACCAAATTACCACGCACCGCTGAAACGGAACAGCTTTTTTTATTAATAGAACGTGCCGAGAAGTGGTTGAAAGAAAACACCTATTCTACCCCTATTCTGAAGTGGGAAACCAAAGAATGGGGCGAAATTCCCGCTGACTTCGGAAGAAAATAAACTACTTGAACTTCTTTATCAGAAAACTCGGATTCACACGCAGATAAACACCAAAAGAAAAACTGGTGGCACTACCCGGCTTTATCACTTCCCCATCTGCTTTAGTCATGGTACCAGGCAAATACTGATAAATATCTGCTTTAGCGCCAAGAGCATAGTGCTTACCAAATGAGCGAGAATATTCTACAGAAAGGAAAAGAGTTTGCGGATCATTATAAAACGCCCCCTCTTCTTTCGTGGAAACAGAGCCAAAATAAGGAATACCAAGCAAAGAGATAAAATCCTTTGACATAAAATACCCACCTTTCACACGTATGTCTTTAAGATCAGTGTAAGCAGCAGCGTATAGCCCTACTCCTTTATCAAAAGGCCATAAATGTCCCGCCTGCTGATAATAGGCTACTGCATCCACTTCTACATTCACTCGTTTCAGCACCGGGCGATTTACGTTCCAGGTTACTCCGGCTCCAACAGAACCATTCATCAATGTTTGTACCGAATTAGTATAGATTGTATCCTGTTCTCCTCCACGATGCTGAATAGTCATTTGTACAGGAGTATAATAATGAAAACGAGCCTTAGGGTCATTGTATTTTATAAGCGATGACAACCCTACTATAAATGCTTCCTGGTGGGTATCTTCTTCAAAAATATAACTCAGCCAGTTGACCCATGCATCCAGATGTAAATGCCGGGAATCATATAGAAATTGTAATCCCATCTCCGGATCAGCGGTCAGATTTAACTCCGGACTATAAAGAGGAGCAATCAGACCATGATTAGAGCCACCGTAAATATCTCCTAGGATAAGATTCACATGAGACAAAGCTAACTGCGCTCTGAAATAAGGCAAGATATGCGTTCCACGTTGGTATTGATTTCCTTTCCAGGTAGCTATATCATGATAGGCATAATTGGGAAATTTATAAGCACCGCTATAAATCAATGCATGTGCTCCCAACTCCAGTTTCATATTTTTCAGCGGATAATAGACAACTTTAGGTTCCAGCCACATACCCGGCAACGAATATCCTTTCATCACAGTACCGGCATACTCGTTATCTTTAAAAAAACTGATATTATCCAGTTCTACCGACAACTCTCCTACACGTTCAGGATTAATGTTGTAATCAGTCTTACATACTTTCTCCTCCACTTGTGCCCGGACCGTCGTAGTTGCTATGAGAAGCATCACCAAACAACCTGTCCATCCAATATATCTGCCGTATTTCATTTTACCATCTATCAAAGAGATTGCATATCATTCAGCCGCTTATAGTATCCGTTCATTTCCAATAACTCTTCATGCTTACCGCGTTCTACAATCTCTCCTTCATAAAGTACGCAAATTTCATCTGCATTCTTTATTGTCGAAAGCCGATGGGCAATAGCAATCGTCGTACGTGTTTTCATTAATCTTTCAAGAGCTTCCTGTACCAGACGTTCAGATTCTGTATCAAGAGCAGAAGTTGCTTCATCAAGAATCAGAATCGGTGGATTTTTCAATATAGCCCGAGCTATACTGATACGTTGACGCTGTCCTCCGGATAGTTTACCACCACGGTCTCCTATATTAGTATTATATCCATCTTCCTTTTCCATGATAAAATCATGGGCATTAGCAATCTTGGCAGCCTCTATCACTTGTTCCATAGTTGCATTTTCCACACCGAAAGCAATGTTATTGAAGAAAGTATCATTGAAAAGGATAGCATCCTGATTCACATTTCCAATCAAACCACGTAAATCAGATATACGTACATCTTTAATACTGGTACCATCAATTTTTATATCTCCGCCTTGTACATCATGATAGCGAGGCAACAAATCAACCAGCGTAGACTTACCGGATCCGGATTGTCCAACTAAAGCGATTGTTTTTCCTTTTGGTATTGTAATACTGACATCCCTCAACACCTCTCTTTTTTCGTCATAACTGAATGTGATATGTTGAAACTCGATCTTGTCATTCAATCCATTCAATGGCTTTGGATTCGGAGATTCCTTTATTTTGTTTTCTGCTTTCAATATCTTATCTACACGCTCCATAGAGGCCAATCCCTTCGGTATATTATAGCCCGCCTTTGAGAATTCCTTTAATGGATTAATTACGCTATACAAAATAATCATATAAAAAATAAAAGACGGAGCATCTATAGCAGAGTTATTACCTAATATCAATGATCCTCCAAACCATAACACAACCACAATCAACAAAGTACCCAAAAATTCACTCATCGGATGAGCCAATGATTGTCTGATAGCAACACGATTTGTAGCATCCCGATATTCGTTACTGCACTTTGTAAAACGATCCACCATTTTCTTCTCCGCAATAAAAGCTTTAATAATACGGAGCCCCCCCAAAGTTTCTTCCAGTTGCGACATAGTATCACTCCATTTTGCCTGCGCCTCCAAAGACTGGCGTTTCAATTTCTTTCCGACAACTCCCATCAGCCATCCCATACCGGGCAATACAAGTATTGTAAACAAGGTCAACTGCCAACTTGTGATAATCAACGTACTAAAGTAGAAAAGGATCAAAATCGGGTTCTTAATCAACATATCCAGCGAACTGGTAATAGAATTTTCTACCTCACCAACATCTCCACTCATACGTGCAATAATATCTCCCTTACGTTCTTCGGAAAAGAATCCCAATGGCAATGACATCACTTTTGAGTATACCATTATGCGAATATCACGAACTACCCCTGTGCGTAATGGGACCATTACAGCTGAAGAAGCAAAATAACAAGACGTTTTCAACAGTGTCATAAAAGCAAGAAATAATCCTAAAAAGAGTAAGGTAAGTGACGCCCCATTCGTCTGGATCATTTGGGTAACATAATAATAAAAATTATTTACTCCTATTTCTTTTAAACTTGCACCCGAATCCCAAGTAATAAACTCATAAACTTTATTATCCATCTTAAACAGAATCTGTAAGATTGGGATAATCAATGTAAATGAAAAAACATTAAGTACAGCAGATAGTATATTCAACAATATAGCCCATCCCAGATATTTTTTGTAAGGCGCCACGAATCGGCGCATGAGTTGAAAGAATTCCTTCATTAGTTTGTCATTAAAAGAATTAAGTCGCAAAGATAGGAGAAAATCCTCAGTTTACAGAAACTACCTTTAATTTTATTATCTACTTTAGAATTTGTTAAAACCGGCAACACATAAAATTACAAAAAAAAAGATATTTTAAGAAGTAACTTACAGGAATTTTATTCTCTCGATTAATTGAAACAATCAATCACTACACCAGATATCCAACTCTTTAGGGTTTGTATAAAGACAATATCAAACTACACAATATACTATGAATATGAATCCAATATTTAAGTATTTCCTTCTCCGGATTATAAACGGGAATAATATATAGAAATAAGGGGGCATCCCCCCCAATTACTTTTTAGTTACAGAATCTTTTATTAGCTGTCTCATATCACGTTGAAACTTCTGCACAGAGTGTACCTCACGAATATAACTAACGGCCTCACATGACAATTTTTTACGCCTTTCTTCATCACTCATAATTTCTTCAATTGCTGAAACAAATTTAGGAACTTCATCAAATCCATCGCCCAATACTGTGCCTACGAATTTTCCAAATTTAGAAGTTAAATCCTCAGGATTTCTACAACTGACAAGAAGTGTTCCATAAGCCAATGCTTCAAGGAAGGTGATAGGCAAGGCTTCATGGATAGAGGTATTTACCAATATTTTAGCATCTCTTATGTATACATTTTTCTCTTCACCCTCTACATGCCCCACGAAATGGAGGTTAGGGATACCAGATTTGTATGCCGACATAACTACCTCGTTCTCTTTTTTCTCTCTAAAAGTTTGTCCCAACATAAAAAACTCATATTGAGGCATTCTTTTCGCTATTTCACAAAATAGCCATCCTCGCTTCACTGATTCAATACGTCCAATAAAAATTATATGATTCTTTTTTTTATAAGTAGCAGGATCAAATGTATAATCTATGTCTATCGGATTCGCACAATAAGTAATATCTGCATCTTCCGGTAACCGATACAATACTTTGGCTTTCTCATTTAAGAAATACCCTTGTGATATAAATTTAAGCTGCCCATTACAATAGAACCGATTCACCATATCATACAGTTCAGAATTCCAATAACATGACTCAGTAAAGAGCTTTACTGTCTGAATTTCCTGCCATTCGGTCCAAGGTCTGGGATCTTGTATCCAATGTATAATAGGCTTCCCCCGATGTTCGTACTTCAAAAGATCATGCGTCAATTCAACGGTAAGATAGACATCATAATTGGTTCTTTTCAACCACTTATAAACAAATTTTCTACCGGGTGGAACTATAATTGTCACTCCATCTATTTTCTTTTTCTTAGCTCTATACTCCCATTTATTAGAATTCTTTCCTAAGAGAACCTCCACAGACATCTCTTCATTCGGTAGATAACGAGCTATATAATAACGTGCAAGAAAGCCATATCCTCCAAAAGCAGTCCCCATTCCACCAAAATACTCATCAATAATGAGAGCTATTTTTATCTTTTTGGGGTTAATATTTACCCCACACATTTTTTTGATTGTTCGAATCAACCGCTCTCTTTTAAACATACCAATAAATCCTTTATAAGGTGTTTTCTTCAAATATTCAAAATAAAGGTTCCGCAATGGGTTACAACACTCCTCATTAATACTCCATGGTTTGATCCGACCCGTATAGTGAATGATAACCGGACTTTCTGTCCTTGTATGGAGAACCTCCTCCGTTGTATAGTTATAGATTACTGGGACTTCTTTTATCTTTCCTTTTAAAGCCCAATTTATAATGTCTTGATCTTGATACTCAAATTTATCGCAATATTTTTCTGCCACATCCATCAGTAGTGCAGTTATATTCTCATTACGCATAGCTTCAAGATTCATCAAAATCACTCCGGCATTTATGTATATATCAGACTCTTGCAACCCAATACTATATTTATATTTTATTCGTTCTATCCAAGAATCATTCACACCTGCATACAAATAACCTTCCAAAGGTGTTTTCCATAATTCGGCTATAGAACCATCAACAATCAAGTCAGCATCTAAATACAAAATACGAGTAAGTTCCGGGAACAGATCTGCTATTAGCAATCGATAGTATGTATGACAAGTAATGTATTTTATATGAAGTTTAAAGCCTTCAAATATAGCATGATCCACTAATTTAAACTCAACACGATTATTATTACCATATCTCTCTACTACAGAAACAAACAACTTCTTATTTTCATCAGAAAAATAGTCCGTCAAAATGTAGAAATCAATGCTACTGGTAAGATTATTCTCCAGAACAGACACCATTGCAGCACAACAATGCTGAGCATATGAATTGTTTACAGTAAAAACAATCGAAATTCTATTATCCATTACTTATTCAGGAATTTAATATTATTCGACAAATATAGATAAAAATTCTCGGTTCATAAGTGCGCCTTGTTAAAAGAACAGTTTTTTCCTATCCTTGTTTGTAAAAAAATAACAACATATCTTCTAATTTAGTACTATAGATTTGCAATTCAATTAAAATTGCGCCTTTATGAGGAACATCTAAATTGACGCCTATGAAACAAATGAAGAGTCATCGGCTACTAAATGGTCTTTATAATCTTATTTATATTTTCCCTCTACTACGATAATAAGATAGATATAAATCACCTAACCAACCTGACAATTGATAAACTGATAGAATCTTTAATTGACGTTTAGTCAACCCAGCCCGTAATCCGGGCATTCTTTTTAGATCATTAGCCGCTTTTCTCAGATCTATAGGTGCATCTTCATATCGCTTCCAATGCATTGCCAAAAAAAGATTCTGAAGTTGCAAATGCGCTAAATCCTCCTCGAACTCTCTAATTAACCCCTTTCTCTGTAAATAATGCTCTATCCAAGTAGTATAAGCTCTAAGATCTTTATACATCTTGTCACTTACTACTTCCGAACGTGACAGAGAATTTGGACGCACATAATAATTTAAAATAGGTATATCAATAGTCACTACCTTTCGAGCAAAAGAAAGAAGTTGAACCATCAGTATGGCATCTTCACCTAAAGAAATATCGGGAACATGTTCTATAGAATGGTCAAGGAATAAAGAACGTTTCTGAAAATTAGCCCACACACTCCAGTATCCTCTACCCTGAAGAATCTCTCTAAAATATCCCATTCCGGATAATGTATCAAAAGTCATCGATACAGATCTTTTAGGTTCTTTTCCTAATGTACAAAAATAAAAAGGTGCCGCAACAATATCAGCATCAAAACTTTCAGCTTTATCTACCAAATATTCAACCGCTCCGGGCAGCAAAACATCATCGCTATCCAGGTGTTGAATATATTTCCCTTTAGCAATATCAATCCCTGATTTTCGCGCAGACGGCAACCCTCCATTTCTCTTATTTATAATAATAATACGTTCATCAAGCTTGGCATACTTCTCCATAATAGTAAAACTATCATCTGTAGAGCCATCATTAACTATTATTATTTCCAGTGTAGAATAACTTTGCCCAATCACGCTTTCAATACACGCCTCTAAATAAAGCTCACTATTATAAACAGGTATAATTACAGAAACCAAAGGAGATGATAAGTTAACCATCATAAACAATTTCTAATTTATTAATTCCATTCTTTTTTCGATGACAACAATAATGATTCAAATAGCCTTAGCCATTTTTCACCAATTACCTCCGGAGCATAATCCATAGACTTACGAATAACATTCCCTTTCATTTTTTGCAGTTTATCAGCATCATTCAATAAGTCAATTAACAAACGCGCATATTCTTTTAAAGAAAAAGGAGGTACGAGTATTCCATTTTCTCCCGAAGGGGATATAATTTCATGTATGCCCGCTACGCAATCAAAAGCAACAGGCACCACCCCATTTGCCTGAGCTTCGGTAAGGCAAAGTGGCCATCCTTCATAATTAGAAGTCAAGCATAGCACCGAAGCATTGTAATAATATTTATCAACACAGCTACTATATCCTACAAAGCTGATACGCTGTAACTGTTTTTTCTGCGCTCTCTGTTGAAGAAGCACTTTTTCATCCCCGTCGCCAACCAAAATCAACTCCCAATCCGGTACTTCTCTATAAATCAGCTCCCAAATATCTATCAAACGATCTATACGTTTGTCTTCATAAGTCATACGCCCTACAAATAAAATTTGTTTCTTTTTATCCGGATTAATATTCTCAACCCGTTTTTCCGAATTAGGAATTACAAATATCTTATTTCCCTCAGGAGACAATCCTATTTTATCAATCAGCGTCTGTTTATACCCTTCGCACAAGACCGTATATACATCCACCTGTTCGTATATCCTACGATAATCGCCCAAAAGACGTTTATAGTATTTCTTAAACCAAACTGTTTTAGGATAAGTAAATAAAATCCACTTTATTCGCCCGAATAATGAATGCCATGCTTTTTTCTTTTTATTATAAAGATTATGTCCAATCTCCCAAAAAGGCACGCTATGCAAAGCAAATATTATTTTACAATCAGTATTATTCCGTATATGTGCCAGATGCGACAATGTTTGAACAGGCAAAACAAATATATCAATTCTCAACTGCTTCAAAGTCTCAATAATAGCATCTGCATTTTTTTTGCTATTAACGCTTGCTTTGTCCGGCAGCTCTAAAAGTACTATGTTGGATAGAAACTTATCACGTATTTCTCTTGCCAGAACATATACTTCAAATCCATAATGAGATATATAACCAGCAATATCAATAGTCACTCTATCTGCTCCACCACTAGGAAATTCGTTATGTAAAAACAAAATTCGTTTTTTATCCATTACTTTTTAGGTCTTTGTTTTATAAAGCGGTAATACCTTTCGAAAAAAAACGGTGACATATTAAACATCCAATAATAAAAAGAAGTTTTACGAGGTTTAAGAGGGAGTAATCCTCCTTCTTTTATTTTTTTTATCATATCAGCCTGTCCTCCTTCACCGCAACGAATGCTATTCTTAAATAATCTCATAATAATCACAGCAATGTGATCATCAAAATAGGCTACTATCTTTGGATCATTACTAACAGTAATTTTAAAATTATTCAACGATACCATAGCCGCAACCATATATAATGCATTAGATTCACAATACTGATTCATAAAAGAACCGCTATTTTGGAAATAAGAATAAAAACACAAGGGTAAATATTTTATTCTGTTTGCATAAAAAATAGCTCTTGGCACAAATTCTTCATCCTCATGCCTGATAGGGATCATCTTTAATTGATTAGCAATAAGAAAAGTGCGTTTATAAACGTATAGCGGAACCATTGCCGGATAAAAATCCCTCAAAAGAAACTCTCTTCCTGAAATGATATTTGAATCATTCAATTCCATATGATAAGGTTGCTCTAAAAAACTTCCATCCAAAGAAATATGCTTATAATTCAACAACATCATATCCAATTTACCATCAGACATCTCCTTATAAATACGTTCAAAAACATTTGGATAAAAGCAATCGTCAGCATCCAAAAAGAGCAAATACTCACCACAAGCCTCTAATATTCCCTTATTCCTTGCACAACTAACTCCCGCATTTTCAACATCAACATACTTTAAAAACGAATATTTTTCACACAGAGTATTCAATATCTCAATAGATTCATCCGTTGAACCATCATTTATTACAATTGCTTCATAACAATCATATGGTAAATCCTGATTGGCAACTGACTCTATACATCTGTTTAAATATTTTGCAGCATTATAAGCTGGTATAATAACAGAGATTTGCATATATATATCCCTCTTTTCGTAAATTAAGGTGGTAAAGATAGTCAAATATAGTTGGACATAATTAATAGAAAAAGACTTTTTCCGAAAAAAGAGCAAAAATGTGCAGTATTTCCCCTATCTTTGCATTTATTACTTTACATAGTAAAACAAAAGCTGATTAAGATATATCCAATGAAAGTTTCATTAATCATTTCAACCTACAATTGGCCTGAAGCGTTAAGACTTAGCCTTATGACAGTGTTGCATCAGACCCAATATCCGCACGAAATTGTTATAGCGGATGACGGCTCTACCATTGAAACTCAGAATATGATTAAAGAGCTTCAGACAGAATATCCTATCACCATACAACACATTTGGCACGAGGATAAAGGATTTAGGAAAACGATGATTATGAATAAGGCTGTCAAAGCAGCTACCGGAGATTACATCATCCAAATTGATGGGGATATATTACTGCATCCCTATTTTATAGCAGATCATCTTGAGATAGCTGAGCCTGGATATTTCATAAGAGGTGGCCGTACACTCATCAATGCATTTAAAACAAGATTTTTTCTGCACCGCAATGCGCTTCGTCCCCAAAAAAGTAATTTAATGAGAAGTAACAATAAGTTTAATGCATTCAGAATACCTTTCCTTGCAAATATATTCAGTGGAGTATCGGAAGATGTAACACATGTAAAAGGGTGTAATATGGCTTATTGGAAGAAAGACTTTATTGCAGTGAATGGCTATAATAATGATATTAACGGCTGGGGACACGAGGATATAGAGCTTGCTATCCGTCTTCATAACTCAGGAATTAAGATGAAAAAAGTGAAATTTAAAGCAATAGCTTACCACCTTCACCATCCTTTGAATTCAAGAAACTGTGAAGAAAAGAATATGGAAATTTCCAATCTTGCACTCAACAAAAAAATAATACGAGCAAAGAATGGATACGACAGCCTATAGCCGTACTTCAAAAGTCAGTATAATCGTTCCAATGTATAATGCAGCCTCTTTTCTAAAAGAGACTTTAGACAGTATTCTTAATCAAACTTTCACAAACTTTGAGCTAATACTTATTGATGACTGTTCAAAAGACAATACTTTAGAAATAGCTAATTCTTTCTCCGATCCTCGTATTTACATTGTTAAAAACGAGAAGAATTTAGGAGCCGGAGGTACCCGGAATAAAGGTATTAAACTCGCACAATCAACCTATATTGCATTCTGTGATGCGGATGACATTATGTTTCCCAATAGATTAGAAGAGCAATACAACTTTATGGAGCAGCATCCGGACATTGATATCTGTGGTAGTTTTGTAAAATTAATCAACAAACAAGGTGATATAACAGGTAAATTTACATTTCCGGTAAAACATGATAAAATAGCTGTTGAGATGTTCTTGCGCTGTGCATTTCAACAATCCACAGCTTTCATTCGGCGCCAGTCTTTTAAGCAATCCGGGCTTGAATATAAAGAAAATCACTATGCAGAGGATTATGATTTGTGGGCCAATGCCATAAAAAGACTGAAATTCCATGTTATTCCCCATTTCCTGATGTACTACAAGATCTCTGATTCGCAGATATCCTCCATATCTTTTGATAAACAGCAAAGAGATGCCTACCTGGTTTACAAACAAATGATGGAGGATTTAGGAGTTCGTTACAATGAACATATTATTGAACTTCATTATGAGTTGGCACATCGCAAGAGAAAAACATTCCCGGAAGAATGGATAAAAGAATATGAAATTTTCTGCAGAGAATGCCTTTTGAGAAATAAATCAGTAAAACTCTACAAAGACAAACTCTGGAGACAAGCTATAATACATAACTATAAAAAGTCTCAATATTTATTGCATAATAAAATAGTAGCAACTATCAAGGCATTTTTTAAATTCAAACTCCTCAAATAATGGATATCAAAATTTCTATTATCATACCAGCTTACAATGCACAAAAGTATATTGAGAGATGTCTCCTGTCACTGTCTGTACAAGACATGCCAACTAATAATTATGAAGCGATTGTGATCAATGATGGATCTACAGACAACACTCAAAGCCTTTTAGATGTATTATGTAAACAATACTCATTTGTCCGTTATGTATCTACCCCCAACAGCGGGCTTAGTGCATCCCGAAACAGAGGTGTGGAAGAAGCAACAGGAGAATATCTCCTATTCTTAGATGCAGATGATAGTATTATACCCAACTGTTTAAAGGAAATTTACGAGGCAATGTCCGGAAATCAACTGGATATGATGTTAATGAACTACCAATATATACTTCCTAACGGAACTCAACGGAAGGGCGGATATCATATTGATAAGAATGACGAAAAAATTGTCTCCGGCAAACAGTTTCTAATCAGAGAAAATTATCCGCCGATGATTCCATTGTATGCATATCGTCGCTCCTTCATTATCGAGAATAACCTCTCTTTCCTTTCTATCGGACATGAAGATGAGGAGTTCACTCCCAAAGCTATTTACATGGCTAAGCGTATTAAATATTATCCTCTGACTTTCTACAACTATTTCCAGAATGAAGAGTCATTCATGCATACCTACAAAGAAAGTAACTTTTATGATATGCTCACTGCAATGGGTTCACTCAATAGGTTCAGACTTGAACATGAAAATGATCCTAAAATCATATCCTATTTCAACGACCACATTGCAAACAGAGTGATAATGATATTCAAACGCAGTATCAGGGACGGACATTCCATCCAAAAAGAGTTAATACAGAAAATTAAAGAGGAAGGTCTATATCCATTAAAGCCCCAGAGATCATCTTTTTATATACGGTTATTCAACTATTCTCCCACCTTGTTTGAAAGATACTACCGCTTCATTAAGCATAAATAAAACACTACAACAAAGATATTTTACAGCACATCTCCCAGAAAATAATTTTATTATTATCCTCTGCAAATGTAATATCTTATAAACACCCGGTATGTTCCTCGTAGAGTTTCGCCCCGTTCCTCGTAGAGTTTCACATCATTTCTCGTAGAGTTTCGCCCCGTTTCTCGTAGAGAAAAACACAACCATATATCTTATTGATTTACAAATACTTACAAAACCAAGAAATGTATCATTTTTTCCTCTATTAAAGGAACTGTTTTTATAGATCCAAGCAGTCTTTTAGTTCTCCAAAAACTACGAATAAACTTTACTCACATACCAGCTTATCCGTATTCATCCTCGTCATATATTGCTGAATTATTGCCTTTAACTCTGATTCCATAGAAGATTGCATTTCGGGTAAAGTACCTAACAAATTATGTTCCAGCAAACGATCTGAAACAAAGTCATACAGTGCAACGGACTCTTTACCATCAAACTGAAGCAAATAACGACCTTTATGATATTGATAAACACCGCCTATATAATTCACTGCGGAAGTCTGACTGGTGGGAGTAGTAAGCAAATCACATCCGAAAGAAATGTAAGGCTTGTCATATCCCAAATATCCCAATACAGTAGGCATTATATCTATTTGCTGAGCTATAGCATCGATATGCCCTTTCAATGTACTACCCGGCTGATAGAAAATGACGGGTACAGCAAATGTGCCGCTTTCAGTCATATATTCGGGATGTTCCGTTTGATTGGTATGATCGGCTGTGATCACAAACAACGTATTGTTGAACCAGGATTCATGAGAAGCCTTCTCAAAAAAACGCTTCAACGCATAATCCGAATAACCAATACACTGATGAATAGGCAATGTTCCTTTGGGAAACTTACCCGTATATCGTTTGGGTATTACAAACGGATGATGGGAAGAAGCACTAAAAAGAGCAGCTGCAAAAGGTTGACGGAAAGAAGAAAGTTCATCTGCAAAAAACTGGAAAAACTCTTCGTCCCAGATAGCCCAGCGACCGTCAAAATCATCATCGTTATTATATTCTGTACGCCCATAATAATCCTGAAAACCTGTAGCCCGCGAAAAAGCTTCAAAGCCCATTGAACCATTTTCGGCACCATGGAAGAAAGCCGTATAGTATCCCTTTTTACGTAACTCGCCCCCAATACCGGATACTTTATTCATTGAAGCCGGCGTCAGGAAAAAAGGTTCTACAAACATAGGAATACCAGACAATACGGAAGGCATCCCATCAATACTTTTGTGCCCGTTGGCAAATGAGTATTCAAATGTGAGACTCTCTGAAATCAATGAATCCAGGAACGGGGTATATCCCTTATAAGCTCCCCCATCCAAATCTTTATTTAAAGCACCAATGTATTCCTTTCCGAAACTCTCCATGATAAATACCACCACATTCAGCGGACGGAACTGCACACTATCCGCCGGAGTATGAACAGGTGTATAAACCGCCTCCATCGCAGCCTCATCTTTATAATAGACAGGTACTACAAACGGCTTTTTACCAATAGTACGTATCATCGCAAAAGGAGTATTAAGCACCAGCCCTGTCTCAATGGGACGATTGACATATTGGTTGGCATTACTAACCGTAATAGGTCGCACAGCAGCTCCGATGCCGCCACGCATACCAAATATGCAAAAAGGTATGACAGCAACAAGACAAACCAACTGTATTCCGTAATACCCCCACGGATTTAGATTTTCTGATTTTCCAAAAGGCTTTCTGTATAACTTAAACATGCCATAAATCAACACAACAGCCAGCAAAGTCAAATACCAATGATTCAGCAATTCTACTCCGATAATACCCGCTATGTTATTCTCATTGCTGAATTCATTGAAAACGGAAGCAGTGGTACGGCGATTGGTAAACTGAAAATAGACCGTATCCATTAGATTCATAATCAAGGCAATACTATTAGTAAAGACAAAAACACCTTTTGTCACTTGCTGATAGCGTTTATATTCTTTATAGTGTAATGGGAAAAACATCAGAAGGATGTACAAAGCATTGATATAAACAATAGCAGATGTATCAAAAACCAATCCTCCTTTAAGTATAGTCATCAATTCGGTGCCTGTCAGTTCTGAATAATAAGAATAATTGACCCATAAAAAGACAAACCGACAAATCATAAAAAGAAGATAGGACAGCGCCAGATTACACAGTGCAGCAAGCACCACTCGTATATAAGGAAGGAAAGAAAAAGATTTTTTCATATTGGTGTAATATCAAGTATAACAGCGACAAAATTAATATATTTAATTGGTTCTGCCATTAAAATACCCAAAAACACTTACCTTTGTAACCTATAAACCAGAAATTATAAAACGAATGAAAATAGCTTTTGATGCCAAAAGAGCAGCACAAAACCGTACAGGTCTCGGCAATTACAGCCGCTTTGTTATTGAAGGTTTAAGCCGTTACTGCCCTGAAAACAAATACCTGTTATACACTCCCAATGAACGAAAAGCAAAGTTATTGGGCAATTTGTCACAGCAAGAGAATTGTGTTGTCTGTTATCCCGATAAAGCTATATGGAAAAGCCTATCTTCATTGTGGCGTGTCAGTGGCATCAAAAGACAGCTGCAAAACGATCATCCGGCTATTTTCCACGGGCTTAGCAACGAACTCCCTTTAGGGATCGAACGGTTGAAAGAAATCAAAAGTATCGTTACGATTCATGACCTGATTTTCCTTCGCTATCCTTACTTTTATTCATATATAGACCGCAACATATATACTTATAAATTTCGCCGGGCCTGCCAGATAGCCAACAGTATTATCGCTGTAAGCGAATGTACTAAAAGAGACATTATACACTATTTTGATATTCCGGCAGAAAAAATAAAAGTGATTTATCAAGGATGTGATGAAAGTTTTCTCCATCCGGCAGACTCCGGATTGAAAGAAGAAGCACGCAAACAGTACGGGCTTCCGGAAAAATATCTTTTATATGTGGGAAGTATTGAAAGCCGCAAAAATCTGTTGTTAATAGCTAAGGCCCTTACAAAAGCCTCTTGTGACTTACCTTTGGTAGCGATAGGAAAACATACCCCTTATGCGGATACTGTTCTTCAGTATGCCCGGGAGAACGGACTGTCGAATCGACTCCTGATGTTGCACAACGTTTCGTTCCGTTATTTCCCTGCTATCTATCAAATGGCCTCTCTATTTATCTATCCAAGCTTTTTTGAGGGATTCGGCATTCCTATTCTGGAAGCATTAAACAGTAAAATTCCTGTAATCGGAGCTACAGGTTCTTGCCTGGAAGAAGCAGGTGGAGACCATTCCATCTACATAAATCCCGAAAACGAACAGGAACTTGCTGATGCCATAGATCGAGTCATGGCAAATCCCACCTTACAACAGGAAATGATTGAAAAAGGAACAGAGTATGCTGCTCGTTTCGGACAAGAGATATTAACCCGGCAAATGATGGAACATTACCTCTCGCTGTAAAATAATTATTTCTGATTTCTTCTCAGATATTCTTCGTAGGTTCTTTTCCACCGATTATGACTCCACAGCCAATATTGAGGAGCTCGCTGAATAGTCGCCTCCAGGCGCCGGGCATAATCAACCGTTATTTCATAATTCGGGAAGGATTTGGGTTGATCGGTCATCAGGATAAACTCTGCATGATAATACCCTCTTCTTACTCTTTGTACATCTATATACACGACTACAGCATCGGTTGCTTTGGCAATGCCTTCTGCACCAACAAAGAATGAGGACTTATGATTCAGAAAGTCAGTCCACATATTCACAAAATTCCAGTTGGGAGACTGATCGGATATAAAGCCAATGATAAAACGCTTCTTTTGCTGTTTATAACGTACCAATTGACGTAAAGCCATGAACATCTCTATATTAACTGCACGAAAACGACTTCGCATTCGCAGGAATAGCTGATCAAAAGCCGGACTTTCCAATCGGTGATAAATCTGTCCTACCACAAGGTCTTTATCAATATCCAAATGTAAAGGTAAAGAAGCCACCCACTCCCAATTACAATAATGTCCCAAATAAACGACACAATCCCTATCTTTAATAATTTCATTTATCTTTTCCACACCACCAAAAGTCATCCGTCTGCGCATCTGCTTTTCACTCATAGAAAACAGCTTAATCGTTTCCACCATATAATCACAAAAATAATGATAGAATGCTTTCTCTATTCTTTGTATCTCCCCCAGCTCCTTTTCAGGGAAAGATTCAATCAGATTTTTCCGAACAATCTTCCTTCGATAACGAACACAATAATAAAGTGGAAAATACAATAAATCAGAGAATATATAGAGAAATCGCAACGGTAACAAAGAAGCAATAAACCAAAAGAAAAAAATAAAATAATACAAAACAGTTTTCATACACTTACTTATTTTTATGCTTAAAAACCCAACGAAGTAATATAAAATTTATCGGAACTGCAATAGCTAAAACTAAAACAGGAGCCAATACCTTTGAAATTCCTAAATACAAAAAGAGGTTCAGAAAAGACAAATGAATCAAATAGTTAATCAGATGACTTCCTCCGAAACCCAGGGCCTTCCTGATAGAAGGTGAACTATGGAAAGTAAGATACGAAGTGAGAAAGAAATTACAAATCAAGCTAATCAAATATCCCACTGTATAGGCAACATTTACATCAATCTTTGTTTGCAACAGATAGTAAGCCCCATAATGTAGACCCGAAGCTACTACTCCGACCACACAAAACCGAATAAATTCGTATCGCTTTTCTTTTGATTTCAACATTCCTTCCATTACCTTAGTCGTGCGTAGTCTTCGTGTCCGGTTCTTCCGTATCTTCATTATTCAATAAAACAGATTCAATATTATACCGGGGCCTATCTTTCACCTCAATATATATTTTCCCGATATATTCGCCCACAATGCCAAGGCTAATCAAAATGACAGCTCCCACAAACCAGACAGAAAGCATCAGTGAAGTCCATCCCGGCACCACATGACCAATCCAGAGTGAATGTAAGGTATAGACCAATACACCTAAAGTTATTAATAGAAACAATACTCCCACCAGAAGAATCATCCTCACCGGTTTCACAGAAAAAGAGGTAATACCATCTATTGCGAAGTTCAGCATTTTATTAAAGGGATATTTGGACTCTCCAGCAAATCGCTCAACCCTATCATAATATACGGAGGTTGTATTATAGCCAATTAGTGGTACAATACCTCTAAGGAAAAGATTTCTTTCACGAAACTTACCCAACTGCTCAATGGCTCTCTTACTCATTAGGCGATAGTCAGCATGATTATAAACCGACTTTATCCCCATAGCACGCATAAATTTGTAAAAACTTAAAGCCGTAAAACGCTTAAAGAAGGTATCAGAAGTTCTACTTTTACGTACACCATAAACGATATCAAATCCTTCTTTATATTTAATGACCATTTCTTCTATAACAGCAGTATCATCCTGCAAGTCGGCATCAATAGAAATGGCTATATCGCAAAACCTTCCGGCAACAGTAAGTCCCGCCATTAATGCATTCTGATGTCCTACATTACTGGCTAAATTGACCCCACAAATAGATTTGTTATTTGAATGAAGAGTTGAAATCAAAGACCATGTTCCATCTGTACTTCCATCATTTACGTAAAGAATAAAACTATTGGGTGTTATCAGTTTCCTGTTAATGAGCGCCTCCATCACCTTGGTCAAACGTTTAGTTGTTTCAACCAATACCGCTTCTTCTTTATAACAGGGAACAACAATGGCAAGTCTCATTTCTTCTTTACTTTTCCGGTTAATCAATCAACAGACCTTCCACTTTACTTATTATCTGCTCTGGTTTAATATTTCTCATACAAGCATAATCCCCGCGAAAACAGGGTTTATGCCCATATACCGAACAGGGACGGCAAGATAAATCAAGCTGTACTGTATTGATTGGCAACTGTTTCCAGCCCATAAAACCAGCGTAAGGATGAGTTGCTCCCCAAACGGAAACCACCGGAGTATTTACCAATGAAGCCAAATGCATATTAGCCGAATCCATAGAGAGCATCACATCCAGATGGCTCATCAGATTCAGTTCCGTATTCATATTTAATTTACCGATCATAGACGTCACAGATGGGTACTTTGACATCCATGAATCAAAAACATTCTGTTCGTCCATGCCTCCACCAAACAGGAAAACTTTAACATCCGAACGTTGAGCGAAATGGGCGATCACCTTCTCTTGCAGTTCTATGGGATATATTTTCCCTTCATGCTTGGCAAAGGGAGCAATACCGATCCATTTTATCCCTTTCTCTTTTTCTCCGGTTACAGGTTCTATTAAAGAAAAATCTCCTTTTCCTTCACCATAGATTGAAGTAAAATTCAACAAAACCGGAAAGCCTAACTCCTCCAATACATCTGCATAGTGCCTGAAAGAGCTTTTCTGATTTTCCAATACCTTGTTATGACGCCGTACTAACTTCTTTTTTCCTTTTCGGCCCTTATCAATAAATGCTACCGGAACTCCGGACATTCTAAACCTTAAACGGATATATTTCGTACGCAGCACATTATGAAAATCAGCCACATAGTCGAAATGAAGTTTTTTCAACTCCGAATAAAGTATATTCAATCCCCAAAGTCCCTTATGTTTACCGGTAAGATCTGCACTTATAAAATGTACATTGGCTGGTAAACCTTGAAAAAGAGGCTGTAGCACCCCACGGCTCAACACAGTAATTTCATGCTGAGGATACTGGGTTGCCAACGAATAGACTACCGGAATAGTCATAGCAACATCACCAAGTGCTGAGAAACGAATGATAAGGATACGGGCCATCGTTTATTTTTTAGCATAAAGCACCGGATTCAAAGCCGGATCATTATACATCTTCATCTGCTTATATACCTTCATGTATTTTCTGCCGGCCTCAATATCAGTCAACAATTGGTCAATAGCCGTTGACAGATCTTTCTGTTGTTCCAACAGAATAGAAAGTTTAGCAAAACATTGGTCATGATGTTCTTTCGTTGTATCCGTGCGATCTACTTCCTGCTGCATATGGTAGATTTTCAAAGCAAGTATAGAGAGACGATCAACGGCCCAAGCAGGACTTTCCGTATTAATCGTAGCGTTTGGCAGAGAAACAACATCTTTATATTTATCAAAGAAATAACTGTCAATCAATTCCACCAAATCCGTACGATCCTGGTTGGACTTATCAATTCTGCGTTTCAACTTCAATGCTTCTACCGGGTCAATCTGAGGATCACGGATTATATCTTCAAAATGCCATTGCACAGCATCAATCCAGTTCTTTAAATACAAATAATATTCAATCGTTTTCAACTCATATGGGTTATTCATCGGAGCATCCACACTATCTGTAATATGATAATCGCTGGTCGATTTCCCAAAAATGTCATTGCAAAGGTTACTAAATGTCATAGTTATAATCATTTTAATGAATGTACAATAAGACAAAGCTAAAGAATTTTTCTCAGACGAACAATCCTTTCTTACTTTTAATTATACATCCATACTATAAACGCGCATTATAGCTTCATAGAACTTATCATAAGTCAATTCTTCCTGAAAATATTTTTTAGCCTGATCCCCCAAACGATTACGTGTTTCAGAATCCGAAATCAGCGTTGACAACGCCTGAGACAAAGCATCAACATCACCTGGTGCCACTAACCAGCCATTACTTCCATGCTTAATAAATTCCACTTGTGCCCCATTATCCGTCGTTACAATACATTTTCCTGCCTGCATAAATTCTATAGCAGTCAATCCGAAAGCCTCTTGACACAAAGAAGGAGCAACTCCGATATCAGCATCTGCAATAAGTGCACGCACTTTATCCGAATGTCCCAGAAATGCAACTTTATCAGCCAGCCCTTCTGAAGCCACAAGTGCTTTCAATCGCTCGATAAAATCATCCTGTCCCTTACCTATAATTACTGAAAAGAAATTAAGATGATGAAGTTTGCCTAATGCTGCAATCAGCTGAAGTATGCCTTTCGCCGGAACAACTCTCCCTACAAAAACAATCAACGGACACTCTTTAGCAATATGAAACCTTTCACGAAGGGTTTCCGACTTAACTATAGGTTCTATATAAGAAGGAATACTGTTGTGAACAACGATACTGCGTTCTTTAGGGAAACCGGGAACTGAACCTAAGAAAGTTTGTTCACCAAGCCGTGATACGAACACGATACGATTTATATGACGATAGGCCCAAAGATAGAGAGGATTATTTTTCCCTTTTTTAATAAGATGCCTCGTGAGAACAATCTTTGCTTTACTTCCGGAAATACGTTTGGCAAGAATAACAGTAAACATCTCTTTAAAGCAATGGATATGTATAATATCCGTAGGATGGCTTTTCAAATACTTACTTAACCGGATAACCGAGTAAAAATCTATAATTCCTTTGAAAGGTAACTGGTAATACTCCCCATCGATTCCTGCAACTCTCTGAGCTATAACAGAACTTTTCCGTGAGAAAAAGGTGACAGCATGCCTGTGACTCGTAGAAGCTACAGCCAAGTCATATATATATTGTTCACCTCCTCCCCAAACAGGAGATGCAAAAATCTGAATGATATTCATATTTATTTCTATCTTACAGCTTTAAAGCGAGTCGTCTTTGCCATCAGGCAGTAGTTTTTTACCTATCAAGTCCCGACAAAGATACTATTTTTTTTGTATTTTTGCCAAAAATGAAAAATGATATGAAAATTATTATAGACGACAAGATTCCTTATATACAAGAGGCTATCAAAAAAATAGCGGAGGAAGTTGTTTACATATCAGGAAAAGACTTTACACCAGAACTCATACGGGATGCTGACGCACTAATTGTCCGTACAAGAACTTATTGCAACCGCGAACTGCTTGAAGGTAGCCAGGTTAAATTCATTGCAACTGCAACCATCGGATTCGATCACATTGATACAGAATACTGTCGTACAGCTGGCATTACCTGGACCAATGCTCCCGGATGTAATTCTGCTTCTGTAGCACAATACATTGAATCCGTACTCTCGTTTCTGAAGATCACCAAAGACAAGAATCTCAGTGAAATGTGTATAGGCATTGTAGGAGTTGGAAATGTGGGAAGTAAAATTATTGAAGTAGCAAAGACACAAGGGATGCGCATATTGCTGAATGATCTTCCCAGAGAAGAGAAAGAAGGGAATAGTGAATTTTGTTCTTTAGAACAAATAGCGCAAGAATGTGACATAATAACTTTCCACGTCCCTCTATACAAAGACGGAAAATACAAAACCTACCATTTGGCAAACGAATCATTTTTCCGTACTCTCAAACGCAAACCCATAATTATCAACACTTCCCGTGGAGAAGTTATTGATACAAAAGCATTACTGGAAGCCTTGCAAACAGGAGTCATTTCTGAAGCAATCATTGATGTATGGGAAAATGAACCCGCTATTAATCTTGAGTTATTGAATAAAGTAATAATAGGAACCCCTCACATCGCAGGATATTCAGCAGATGGAAAAGCCAATGCAACACGGATGTCATTAGACGCTCTCTGCCGGCATTTTGGTATAAAAGCCAACTATACCATCTCACCTATGCAACCAGAAAACAAGCTGATACAAGCTGCAACTTTAGAGGAAGCTTTACTAAAAATATACGATCCGCGCCAAGATAGTAACCGATTAAAATCACACCCTGAACAGTTTGAACAACTTCGGGGAGATTATCCTCTGAGAAGAGAAAAAGAGGCATATATTATATCGGTTAAAATGGCGGAATAAAGTACGTATTTAACTATGCGTTAATTAGTATACTTTATATACAAAAAGTACGTACTTTTACAGGTATAAAGTACGTACTTCTGTTAGCATAAAAATGATAGTTAAGAAATTATGTTAATAAAGTTGTAAGGTTATGAGGAAATAAAGCATAGAATCATTATATAGTTAATAAAATAAGCATTCACCACTTTTAATAAATCCGGAAATTATAATCTATTTAAATATCATGAAAAAACTTTTTTTACTTGCTTTTCTTCTTCTGAGCACTCTATCTGCAAACAGTAAGAAAGCCGGAGAATTTACTGTTTTGCAATGGAATGTCTGGCAAGAAGGAACTTCTGTACCAGGTGGTTACGACGCTATCATTAACGAAATTGTCCGTTTGAAACCAGACTTTGTCACCTTTAGTGAGGTCAGAAACTATAACAAAAGCAATTTTAGTGCCCGCGTCCTGTCTTCTTTGCGAGAAAAGGGATTAGCCTACTACTCTTTTTATAGCTATGACACCGGCCTACTAAGTAAACATCCCATTACAGATTCTCTGACTGTTTTTCCCGAAAACGGAGATCACGGTAGTATTTACAGACTATTGGCCACCGTTAACGGACGCAAGGTAGCCGTATACACAGCTCATTTGGATTATCTGGATTGTGCATACTACAATGTACGTGGATATGACGGTTCTACCTGGAAAGAAATTCCCAAACCTCAAACAGTGGAAGAGGTGTTAAAAGTTAATACAGACTCGCAACGTGATGATGCCATCAAACTATTCATTGACCAAGCCCATAAGGATATGGCCAACGGATATAGCATTATTTTAGGAGGGGATTTCAACGAACCTTCTCACCGTGACTGGTTGGAAACAAACAAGGATATGTACGACCACAATGGTATGGTTATCCCCTGGACAGTAACCACTCTACTTGAAGAGGCCGGATTCATTGACAGCTATCGTGAAATTTATCCTGATCCGCTTACACACCCCGGCTTTACTTATCCTTCGGACAATCTGTTAATAGCCCCCGAAAAGTTAACCTGGGCACCGAAAGCAGATGAACGTGAACGAATCGACTTCATTTTTTATCAAGGGAAAGGGCTACAAGCAGAAAAAGCAATTATATTCGGCCCTAAAAGTTCTATTGTGCGCAGTCAAAGAGTAAAGGAAACAACCAAAGATAAATTCCTCCTTCCTAAAGGAGTATGGCCTACCGATCACAAAGGATTACTGGTCACATTCCGCTTCACGGAATAAACAGAACAACAATCATATTATATATGCGAATCAGTAGTTGGTTATTGAGTTCAAAAACAGAAACGAGTCAAATGACTTTGTATTTTCTACGTCACACAGAGTAATATTTATCTGATGAACGCAAATTAAAAGACTGTAGTTATTTACTATCTATTGGTTCCCTTTGCGAAAATCTGCATTAATCTGTGTTTCAATAAAGATTTAAACTCGGTGTTACTCTGTGATAAGTTTTGCTCATTTCCGATCAGAAATGAATAAAACTAACTCTTAACTGGTTTCAACTACTGATTCGCATTATATAATAATGTATATAAAATAACTATGCCAAGCACCTCAATAGATATTTTTTCAACAACTCAAAAGTTTCTCTATTACCTGCGGATAATATTCATATTCTAAAGAATGCACTTTCTTTGCCACATCGGCAGGTGAATCTTCGGGCAATACCGGGCATTTTGCCTGAAAAATAGTATTGCCTTCATCATAGTGTTCATTTATATAATGTATAGTAATACCACTTTCTTTTTCTCCGGCGGTCACCACTGCTTCGTGTACACGATCGCCATACATCCCCTTTCCTCCAAACTTCGGAAGCAAAGCAGGATGTATATTTATGATTTTATCGGGATAAGCATGCAAAAGTACATCAGGTACACGCACCAGAAATCCGGCCAAAACAATAAAATCAATATTATATTCACGCAATAAAGCTAAAATCTGCTCACCGGAAATCCAATCATCCTTCAAAAACACCTTAGAAGGTACTTTCAGACGGTTTGCACGCTCTAAAACATACGCATCGCTCCTGTTAGAAAGTACCAATGCCACTCTAATAAAATCATTCTCCTGCAAATACCGGATGATATTTTCGGCATTTGTGCCAGAACCGGAAGCAAAAATTGCGATGTTTTTCTTCATAATCAGCCTATTCTCTGCACAAAACAGTGAAAAATGTGCAAAAGAATGCATTTATTTAATCAAATATTTGCGCAGAACGATAAATATTTATTCCTTTGCACCGCAAAATTAAAGAAATAAAACTAATTATTAATTAAAAACTTAAAGTTATGTCTGAAATTGCATCAAGAGTGAAAGCGATTATCGTTGATAAATTAGGCGTTGAAGAATCAGAAGTTACAACTGAAGCAAGCTTCACCAATGACCTGGGAGCTGATTCTCTTGACACTGTAGAACTTATCATGGAATTCGAAAAAGAATTCGGTATCTCTATTCCAGATGACCAAGCTGAAAAGATTGGTACTGTAGGTGACGCTGTATCTTATATCGAAGAACACGCTAAGTAATCGGATTTCATCAATATGGAATTAAAAAGAGTTGTAGTAACAGGCCTCGGCGCCATTACTCCCGTTGGCAATAGTGTACCCGAATTTTGGGAAAACCTGGTGAACGGGGTTAGTGGAGCAGGGCCTATTACTCATTTCGATGCTTCGCTATTCAAGACCCAATTTGCATGTGAAGTAAAAAACTTCGATGCGACCCAATATATCGACCGTAAAGAAGCACGCAAAATGGACCTGTATACACAATATGCTGTAGCAGTAGCCAAAGAAGCAGTTGCTGACTCTGGTCTTGATGTCGAAAATGAAGATTTAAATAGAATCGGCGTTATTTTCGGTGCAGGTATCGGTGGTATTCGTACATTTGAAGAAGAAGTAGGTAACTACGCCCTTCGTCAGGAAAATGGTCCAAAGTTCAATCCGTTTTTCATTCCTAAGATGATTTCGGACATTGCTGCCGGACAGATTTCTATTATGTATGGTTTCCACGGTCCTAACTATGCAACATGTTCTGCATGTGCTACTTCTACCAATGCCATCGCTGATGCATTCAATCTGATCCGTCTGGGCAAAGCGAATGTAATCGTATCTGGCGGTTCGGAAGCTGCTATCGCTGCTGCCGGTGTAGGAGGTTTTAATGCAATGCATGCATTGTCTACCCGCAATGACTCTCCGGAGAGTGCATCTCGTCCGTTCAGCGCAAGCCGTGACGGATTCGTTATGGGTGAAGGTGGCGGTTGCCTTATTCTTGAAGAATTAGAGCATGCCAAAGCACGTGGTGCAAAGATCTATGCAGAAGTTGCCGGTGTAGGTATGTCAGCTGATGCTCATCACCTCACAGCTTCACATCCAGAAGGATTAGGTGCAAAACTGGTGATGTTGAACGCACTGGAAGATGCAGAAATGGATCCGAAAGAAGTTGATTACATCAACGTACACGGAACATCTACTCCTGTAGGTGATATCTCGGAAGCTAAAGCTATTAAAGAAGTATTTGGTGACCATGCATTTGAGTTGAACATCAGTTCAACCAAATCAATGACAGGCCATTTATTAGGTGCTGCCGGTGCGGTAGAATCTATTGCAAGTATTCTTGCTATCAAAAATGGTATCGTTCCTCCGACTATCAACCACGAAGAAGGTGACAATGACGAGAACATAGACTATAACCTTAATTTCACTTTCAACAAAGCACAGAAACGTGAAGTTAACGTTGCCTTGTCCAATACATTTGGATTTGGTGGTCATAACGCCTGTGTTATCTTCAAGAAATACGCAGAGTAAAGCCGTGCTACGAAATCAAATAGACAAGATAAGACTGCTGTTCTGTAAGGACAGAGAGTCTTATCTTTGTTTTTATAGAATACTTGGATTCTATCCTCGCAACATCCATCTCTACGAACAAGCTCTTCTACACAAATCAACCTCTCTCCGTTCAGAAAAAGGACGGCCTTTAAATAATGAACGCCTGGAATTCTTGGGCGATGCTATTCTTGACGCCATTGTAGGAGATATCGTATATAAACACTTCGAGGGAAAAAGGGAAGGTTTCCTGACCAACACCCGTTCAAAAATCGTTCAACGCGAAACGCTGAACAAACTGGCCGTACAAATTGGCCTTGACAAACTCATAAAATACTCCACTCGTTCTTCGTCTCACAACAGTTATATGTATGGCAATGCCTTTGAAGCTTTTATCGGGGCCATCTATCTTGATCAGGGATACGAACGTTGTAAGTTATTTCTTGAAGAGAAAATAATACATCCGTATATTGACCTGGACAAACTGTCACGCAAAGAAGTAAACTTCAAATCTAAACTGATTGAATGGAGCCAAAAAAATAAAATGGAAGTCTCCTTTGAACTTATAGAACAATTTTTCGACAAAGAGAGCAATCCTGTATTCCAGACAGAAGTACGTATTGAGGGTATACCTGCCGGAACCGGAACCGGTTATTCTAAAAAAGAGTCCCAACAAAATGCTGCACAAATGGCGCTAAAAAAAATAAAGACGCCTGAATTCATGGCAAGTATAGAAGAAGCCAAAATACAAGCAATAACAGTTGTAACAGAGGCAGAAGAGAAGACGAAAGAAGAAATAGCAGAAATACCAGAACAAGAACCAGAAGTAATTACAGTAACAGAAAGTATAACGCAGAAAGAGCTCACCGAAGAGCATGAATTATCCGAAACAATATGAAAACTATAAAAGTAAAATTCGTTGATTTCTGGGAAAACTTTGATCCCCAACACAACTTCATAGCAAATATAATTTCTAAGAAATATCGGATTGAGCTTAGTGATACTCCTGATTATCTGTTCTTTTCAGTCTTTGGATATGAAAATATAGATTATCACAATTGTACTAAAATATTCTACTCCGGTGAAAACATCACGCCAGATTTCAATATCTGCGACTATGCCATTGGCTTTAACTTCCTATCATTCGGTGACAGATATATACGTATACCTTTTTACACAGCATATGGTGTACAGCAATTAGCAGCTCCCAAAGTGATAGTTCCCGAAGTGGTTCTTAACCGTAAATTCTGTAGTTTCGTAGTTTCTAATGCCAAAGGAGCTCCCGAAAGAGAACGTTTTTTCCAACTATTGTCAGAATACAAACAAGTGGATTCGGGAGGCCGCTATAAAAATAATGTAGGAGGTCCGGTTCCCGATAAAACTGCTTTTATCAAGGATTACAAATTCAATATTGCATTTGAAAATAGCATGTGTGACGGTTATACCACTGAAAAAATCATGGAGCCGATGCTTGTTAACTCCGTACCTATCTACTGGGGTAATAAACTTATTGACCGAGATTTCAACCCGGCTTCTTTCATCAATGTCTCCAGCTATTCTTCTTTGGAAGAAGCAGTAGAGCACATTGTCCGACTGGATCAGAATGATGATGAGTACCTTTCTCTATTATCTGCTCCCTGGTTTAATGAAGAGAATTATCTAAACTGGGAAGAACAACTGATAACCTTCTTCGATAATATCTTCGAAAAACCTCTATCCGAAAGCAGATATATTCCAACTCACGGGTATATCCAAACTTATCAATACAGATTGCACCGCATGATGAGAGATAAATTATTTCGTAAACGGATCAATCCACTGAAATGGTTTTCTTCGAAGTGAATATTTTATCCGAAACAGATTCCCATATGCCGTCCCTGAATCACCAGATCATGATCTTCTGTGACCAGCTTTAATTTCCCGGCTACCTCTTCCAAAGGAATAGATGAAATTTCATCACCTTTTAAGGATATCATACGTCCGAACTGTCCGTTGGCTATCAACTCTGTAGCATGTCCCCCCATACGTGTTGATAAATTACGATCGAAAGGAGTAGGCGAACCACCACGTTGGATATATCCTAAAACAGTTTCACGCGTTTCGATACCCGTTTCATATTCTATTTCCTGCGCAATATACTCCGCAGCACGTTTACGTCCATCAGTCTGGATACCCTCTGCAACCACAACAATAGAGTAAGGCTTTCCTTTCTTCAGACGATTCAGGATCACCTCACCAATATTCTTTATGTTATAAGGAATTTCGGGTAAAAGAATAACATCACCACCACCAGCCATCCCGGAGTACAGGGCAATCCAGCCGGCCTTATGTCCCATTACCTCAATTACCATCACACGTTTGTGTGAACTGGCTGTAGAATGCAGACGGTCAATAGCATCTGTAGCGATGCTTACTGCAGAATCAAAACCAAAGGAAATATCCGTTCCCCAGATATCATTGTCAATAGTTTTGGGCACAGAAACGATATTCAACCCCATAGCGGCAAATTTGGCAGCAGTTTTTTGTGTACCATTACCTCCGATACAAACCACACAATCAAGCCCCATCTCTTTTATATTCTGCTCGATCAAAGCCGGTTTATTAACATTCTCGGCTACTACCCCTCCCTTTTTGAATGGTTTCTCACGGGAAGTTCCCAAAATGGTACCTCCCATATTCAGTAAACCTGAAAGGGATTTATCGGTTATTAGTTCCACATCCTTAGTCAGAAGACCCTGAAAACCACTGTGAATACCGACGACTTCCATACCATAGTAGTTTATGGCAGTTTTACACACGCCACGAATCGTAGCATTAATGCCGGGACAATCGCCCCCCGAAGTTAAAATACCAATTCTCATCGCCGTTTTTTGTTCTAAAGTTCGGAACTAATCTCCCGTCTTTTAACTTTTAACTATTATTTCCGTCGTAAAGATAGAAAAAAAAGATAAATAAGGTTACATTTGTAGGCTTAAACATTACCCATTTAAAAGAGAAATGAATATCACAAAGATTATAAAGCAGGCGTTCAATTCCCGTTTAAAAGAAATAGACCTCTATGCCAGTCAGGCTGGCGAAATACAGCACCGTGTCATGACACGTCTCGTAACCCAGGCCGCTAACACTGAATGGGGAAAGAAGTATGATTATAAATCTATCCGAAATTACGAAGACTTCAAAAGCCGCATACCTGTACAGACCTACGAAGAGATAAAACCCTACGTAGAACGTCTTCGTGCAGGAGAACAGAATCTGCTCTGGCCTTCGGAAATTCGTTGGTTTGCCAAGTCTTCGGGAACCACCAACGACAAGAGTAAATTTCTTCCCGTAAGCAAAGAGGCCCTTCAAGACATTCACTACCGCGGAGGAAAAGATGCAGCCGCCCTCTACTTCCGGATAAATCCGGATAGCCGTTTCTTTTCAGGCAAAGGATTAATTCTCGGTGGAAGCCATAGTCCCAATCTAAACTCCAACCACAGCCTTGTAGGCGATTTATCTGCCATCCTCATACAAAATGTAAGCCCTCTCATCAACCTGATACGTGTTCCCAGCAAGAAAATAGCTCTAATGAGTGAATGGGAAAGCAAAATAGAGGCGATTGCCAACAGTACAATTCCCGTCAATGTGACTAATCTCTCCGGAGTACCGTCATGGATGCTGGTATTGATTAAAAACATCCTTCAAAAGACAGGGAAACAATCATTGGAAGAAGTATGGCCCAATCTGGAAGTGTTCTTCCATGGCGGCGTAGCTTTCAACCCTTATCGTGAGCAATACAAGCAGGTCATCCGATCTCCGAAGATGCATTACGTAGAGACTTATAACGCCTCTGAGGGATATTTCGGGACACAAAATGACCTCTCCGATCCCGCCATGCTATTGATGATTGATTACGGAATATTCTATGAATTCATGCCTCTCGAAGAGGTTGGCAAAGAATTTCCACGTACCTGTTGCCTGGAAGAAGTAGAACTGAACAAGAATTATGCAATGATAATCTCCACTTCCTGCGGATTATGGAGATACATGATCGGCGACACAGTAAAATTCACCAGTAAGAATCCTTATAAATTCATTATTACCGGACGGACCAAACATTTCATCAATGCCTTTGGAGAAGAGTTAATAGTAGACAATGCAGAAAAGGGATTGATAAAGGCCTGTGCAATGACAGGAGCACAAGTAAGTGATTATTCCGCAGCACCGGTATTCATGGACGAGCACGCCAAGTGCCGCCACCAATGGCTGATAGAATTTGCAAAAATGCCCGATTCCATCGAGAATTTTGCTGCTATACTGGATACTACTCTCAAAGAGGTGAACTCTGATTATGAAGCAAAACGTTGGAAGGACATTGCTTTGCAACCACTGGAAGTAATTGTAGCCCGCAAAGGATTATTCCATGATTGGTTGGCTAAAAAAGGCAAATTAGGTGGACAGCATAAAATCCCCCGGCTAAGCAATACGAGGGAATATATAGAAGAAATGCTGGAACTGAATAAAGCATAACACATAGAACTGCGTGCATCCGGGATGTACGCAGTTTTTGTATACGGCAAGCAATTCTTTTCCCGGTAAAGAGCAATGTTCGAGATGTACATGTGGTACAGCACGAGATGCACATGTCGTACTGTACCACATGTGCATGTCAGACAGTACGACATGCACATCTCGTCCATCATTCGGTTATGGCATTCTATAAGTTCAATACATACTTATCTTACAAAAGCCTTAGAAAGGTAACTGCCTCATCTATTTGGAGTCTACGATAATTCCCCCACCTAACAATAAGCCATCTTTATAGAAAGCAGCAGCCTGACCAGGCGCAATGGCTGTAAGAGGCTCATACAAATGTATATACAGGAGTCCTTTCTCTGTGATTTGCACCTTACAATGATTCTCTTGTTTCCGATAGCGAATCTTCACTATAATATCTTCCGGCCCAATCAAGCGGGATTCATCCACCATATTCCAATCTTTCAACCACATTTCCGTTTTTGCGAGACCTTGCAATGAAGATAACACCACTGTATTCTCCACCGGATGTATCTCTTTTACAAATACGGCACGATTCAAATCAATCCCTAAGCCACGACGTTGCCCGATCGTATAAAACGGATATCCTTCGTGCCAAGCAATAAAATTGCCCTTTTCATCGATAAACTTTCCTTTTTCAACCTTTATAGGAGCAGAGTTATGACCCAGATATTGCTTTAAAAAGCTTCGATAATCCATCGGACAAAAACAAACTCCCAGACTGTCTTTCTTGGTCGCTGCCTTTTCAAAGCCCCGTGCTGCAGCCAGGGCACGGGCTCCGGGCTTTGTCATCTCTCCCATCGGGAGTAACATGCGTTGCAATATTTCCTGTTTCAACCCCCACAAGAAGAATGACTGGTCTTTATCGGAATCAATAGCGGGAACGATATAATATTTTTCTCCCAAGAGCATCTTTCGCACATAATGTCCGGTAGCAATATAAAAAATCCCCATTTCATCGGCTAACTTTGCTAATAAAGGCCATTTTAAATAATTGTTGCAAAGCGTACAGGGTACCGGGGTATGCCCTGACAGATACTCATCAATGAAATAAGTAATAATCTGTTCACGAAAAACTTCACGGGCATCATAAGTTATATGCTCAATACCTAAACGTTCTGCCAACATACGGGCATCTTCCAGATATTCAACCGAGTCATTCAGTTCATAAAAGCGAAAAGTCACCCCAGTCACTTCATAGCCGGCTTCCTGTAGCAATATAGCGGCTACCGAACTATCGGTTCCACCGCTCATTCCCAACAACACACGTTTCTTTTGATCCATCATGCCGCAAAATTAAACAAAATCCCGTATCTTTACCCTTTCAAACTAAACAGAATGAGAGAATCGTCGTCACATAACCTATTCATCATTGTCCTTTCAGAACATCCGACATTAGGTATGCTCCTCCTCCCATACATTGCCGAAAGTTCTCCTGAAAGAGAGGAACTCTGTTTAGTAGAACAAGCTTTCCACCTGTCTCCCAAGACTGTGGCACAAATGAGTAAAACGGAACAGAAGGCCATAGAAATAGCTTCGCACTATACAGAGAAATACCTGATGACTGTCTACTCGAAGGATAAAACTATTCCCAAATTTCTGCGCCGACTGACCGAAGAACCGGAAAAGTTGAGAAATGTCCGCCTTTTCATCGAGAAGAAGTTACAGGAGATGATGGAATTGATACGCACCTGTAACCTACCCTTGTATCAAAAACAAAGCCGTAGCAAACTACTCTATCCACATCATGCATATCATGTGAACCAAAAGGATGTAGAAGTTCACTTTTCATTTGAGGTCAACAACCAGTCCTTCAACTATCAGTTGCAATGTTACAGTGAAGGTAAAGCAATACCTCTCACCGAATTAAAACCAGTCACCACGCTCACCTCCAATCCGGCTATATTATTATTAGGTATGGAAGTCTATATATTTCAACACATTGAGAGTTCACGCCTTCTACCTTTCACAAAAAAAACACACATTAGCGTAGATGCCTCGCTTACAGAGAAGTACATCGACAACATCCTCATTCCTGTAGCCCGTTATCATAATATCGATGTACAAGGATTAGATGTTAAAAAAGAAAAGAGAATATGCGAATGCTTGCTATATATAGAAGATACCATCTATCATACACCACTCTTACGATTAAACTTCCGCTATGGAGATCAGGTATTTAGTCCGCAACCTACTGACGGAATAAAGAGATTCATTTTTCGGGAAACACAGGAAGGGAGAAGCGTCATACGTTATTTCAGGAGAACCCCGGATATTGAAAAGGAAGCAATATTCCTGTTACAAAATGCAGGACTGGAAGCAATCAGCGATTCACACTTCAAACTATCCGAAAATGCACCGGAAAAAAGCATCAACGAATGGGTAGCTCATCACCGTACCATGTTACAGGAATCATTCGTACTGACAAGTGGTATTCAGGACAAGCCATATAGCCTGGATGAAATCCGTATTGAGCAAAGTTTTGATGATGGTCCGGATTGGTTTGAACTTCACATCACAGCTGTCATCGGTGAGCTACGTATCCCTTTCAGTCGCTTTCGCAAGCACATTCTTGAAGACAGGCATGAATATACACTCCCCGACGGACGTATCATTTTACTTCCGGAAGAGTGGTTCAGTAAGTATGCCAATCTGATGGAGTTAGGCATGACGCGTGGTAAAACAATCTATGTCAAACACCCCTATATAGGGATTGTCCATTCTATTCTGGAAAGTGATACCCGCAAAGAATTCCTCCCTCTCCAACCTCAACAGAAATATCCGATCCCCAGAGGGCTGAAAGCCCAGTTACGCCCCTATCAATATAAAGGATATACATGGATGATGCATCTCTACGAGCAAGGATTCGGAGGATGCCTTGCAGACGATATGGGATTGGGGAAAACACTCCAGACACTCACCTTATTGCAACAAATATATCATACTGACAGCAAAAAGAGTAATCCGGCAGAAGGTGACGAATATGTTAATCTACCACAAGACAGTGTAATCGAAGCCAAACAAGAGTGTAATTTTATATTAAAAAAGGCTTCACATACTTCCGATGAAATGGGGCAATTTAATCTTTTCGATGATTTGACAGTGGAAAATACGCTTCCAGGTTGTGTAATTCCGGTAAGTGGAAGCAAGGTCACCAGAAAGCCAGGAACATTAATCGTCGTACCCACCTCCCTATTACACAATTGGAAACGTGAAGCTGCCCGTTTCACCAATCTGTCCTTGGCAGAATTCAACAGTAGCAGTTATTTTAAAACAGGACATCCGGAACAATTTTTCGACCGCTTCCAACTGATATTCATATCATATGGTACTATGCGAAATAAAATAGATATTCTTCGCCAGTATAACTTTGAATACATCGTACTGGACGAAAGCCAGAATATAAAAAACAGCGACTCACTGACTTTCCGATGTGCCATTCAACTACGCAGCCATCACCGGCTGGTACTGACCGGCACACCTATCGAAAACTCACTAAAAGATCTATGGGCACAGTTTCATTTCCTTCAGCCGGAGCTCTTAGGAAATGAAAATGCATTTACCAAACAATTCATCAACCCCATTAAACAAGGAGACAATCGTATGGAATTACGCCTGCGCCAACTTATCAGTCCATTTATCCTGCGCAGAAGTAAAAATGAAGTTGCCCCCGAGTTACCACCACTCACAGAAGAAATCATCTACTGTGACATGACCGAAAAGCAAAACGAAATTTACCAACAGGAGAAAAACAGCCTGCGCAATACATTGTTACAGTTTAATAAAAAGCAGCGCCTGCAACTCACCGTACTCAATGGTATCTCCCGGCTACGTCAATTATCATGTCATCCCAGAATGATATTCCCCGACTCTAAAACAGAATCGGGCAAAATGGAACAGATTATCGATACCTATGAAACTCTTTACAGCGAAGGACATAAGGTGTTGATATTCTCATCCTTCGTAAAGCATCTGGAACTGATTGCTGAAGAATTCCGTAAACGTGGCTGGCAATATGCCCTCCTCACCGGTTCGTCCACCAATCGTCCGGAAGAAATAACCCGCTTCTCTCAGACAGAGGAGATACGTGCTTTTCTCATCTCTCTCAAAGCCGGAGGAGTGGGACTCAATCTTACACAGGCGGACTATGTGTTTATCGTTGATCCCTGGTGGAATCCCGCTGCCGAAGCACAAGCCATTGCCCGTGCACATAGAATCGGGCAAAACAAGCAGGTCATTGCTTACCGTTTTATTACCAAAGACAGCATTGAAGAGAAAATCATCCGGTTGCAGGAAGATAAACGTAAACTCGCCGAGACGTTTATCACCGACAGTGAGTCGATGCCTGTGCTGACAGATCAGGAGTGGATTGGGCTTCTGGAATGAACCAAGCTTGTATTTTTTAACCTGACAGATAGACAAACTGTTCTATCTTGTGTAATATCTGACTTAATCGAAAAACAGGTAACCGCCTTATTTACAGTTTGTACTATATTCGTCCCTCAGAAATATAGTATTAACTTTAATCCATTCTTGTATTATGAGAAATGTATATTACACCATTCTTGTATTCGTATGCCTTATAAGCAGTTTATCTGCAAAGGCTTCAACGAGGGTAGAAGGAGATTCCGGTTTTAAAGACATCAAGCTGAATTTGATGAATGGTAATTTCCTATCCGACGAAGAAATCAATAACAAAACTCAGGTAACATTCGGTATCGCCATTGCCGAAGACGGCACCCCAACCCGTGTGGCAGCAGACGACGCAACTGCCAATATCATACTGAACAACTACAAATACCATAGCAACGAACATGGTTTCAATCCGGGTACAGCCACCGTAAAAGTGCAAGGCCCGGTGAAAATATCTATCGGTGCTTGTGCTTACGGAAATAATGTTACAGTTAAGAACGAAGCAGGCGATGTAATTACTACCATCGCTATCAACTCTTTAGGAAGTTGCTACCACAACAATGGCAACCCTTGTGTAGAAGGATATTATACAGGCAAGGAAGCAACGACCCTCTCAATCAGTGGTGGCGGATACATCCCGTATATTGGCATCGAAGCCATCAGCGAAGCCCCGAAAGAATCAACTATCAAATATGCATTAGGAGAATATACCGATGCCGGTACAGTACCAGCCTCCGATAAAGTGCTTACAGGTAATAAGTATACATTACCTCTCAACCGTACTCTATACGTAGAGAGTAAAACACTTACTGCATGGACAGACGGAACGAACAACTATACGCCAGGAGAAGAAATTACAGTAATTGAGGATCTGTCTCTGACACCTGTATTTACAGATAACACAGTATCATTGGATGATCGTAATGAAGAAGTTACCATTACCTGGGATTTCCAGCAGAAAAATGGTGCTCCCAAAATAGCATACGAAGGAATAACAGGTTTCTACGTTTCACAAGCCGTTGTAAATGGGAATACGATTGATGTAAAAACAGACTTCAACACTAAACCCGGTAAGATCAATAATGGAAGCTGGACAGATTGGGCACAAATGAATGAAGGTACTACTTTCACTTTCCCGGCAGCCAAAAACTGTATCATTACTACCGAAGCTTATAATCCGCTTTCCACAACAACTATTGCCGGTTCAACAGACTATACCAGTGGCAAAATAGTGACTTATACTTATGGTGGAACTGACCCAACAATTGATATCGTTATTGGTAAAGATGGTACTTATTTCCGCTATTTTACCATCGTATATCCGAAAGCTGAATCCAATATTCAGGAACGCCCTGTTATTGCTACAGATTTCACTGACTGGGAAGCCGTTTCTTCTAATTCCGGTGATGTAAGCGTAGAAAAAACAACTACTTTCAGTAACGAAGCAGTAACTTTCACATTCAATGGTGTTACCGTTTCGCCACAAGGACAGAATGTAGAAAAATTCGGTGACCTGACAGGCTATGCGATGGCCGAAAAGAATCTGCCCGGAATAATCACGACATCCGCATTAAGCAATATCACTAAAGTACGTTATTTCCACGGAGCTACCGGTGGTAAACGTGGATACAAACTGGAAAAGAAAAGTACGACTGATACCGATTGGGTAGTACTCTCCGACGCTTTTGCCGATCCAGCGAAAGGAGTATGGGTAGAATGTGCCATAAATGAGGAAAACGTACAACTCCGCTGGACCAACCTCGCTCCTACTCAGAATGCGTATATGTTCGAACTGGAGATTTACTCAAATGTTGAAATTACTGCCAAACAAGTAACATTAGCAACGAAAGTCTCTCCCGAAGAAGCCGGAAGTGTATCCGTTTCTCCCTCCAGCAGCCAGTATGACGAAGGTACGGAAGTAACACTAACAGCCAAAAAGAACTTCGGCTACAAATTTGTGAAATGGACAGATGCAACAGGAAACACTCTTTCCGCAGAAGCATCCTACAAGCAAACATTAAACGAAGATATGATCATTACGGCCGTATTTGAACCGGTAGCTACTTATTCACTTACAACCAGTACAGAAGGTGGAGCAAACAATTACATGGTAACAGCCACTCCTGATGCCACCGTTGTAAATGGTAAGAACATGTATGAAGAAGGTACTTTGGTCACTCTTACTGCTACAGAAAACCGCATTCTTACATTCCTGAACTGGAAAAGCGGAGAGATGGGTTACGAACTTCCTGTAAGAATGGATAGCGATAAAGAATTCGTAGCAGTATATAGTGCTGCCGATTATATTGTAGGATGGGATTTTGTTCGGAAAGGAAACAACAGTCGTCCGGCAGACTTCGCTTCTACAGGTGAGAATGAAGCTACAACGCTCATTCTACGCAAAGAAGACGGGACAACCCAGGCATGGCTCGACAAATCAAAAGAATCAGGGAACTATGAAGGTGAATCTGCTGCTGTAAACTGGAAGAACATCTCTGAGAAATATTACTATGAAACCCGTATAAATGCTTCTGAATTTATTGATATTAAGGTAACTTCCAGAATGTTATACAACTATAATGCATATTCTGTACAGAAGTTAGAATACTCTTTGGACGGAACTAACTATACAGAAGTAGCCCGCATTACTCTACCGGGGGCTAAGGCATGGACACCATTGGAAGCCACACTTCCCGAATCATGTAATAATGCCGAATCATTGTATCTCCGTTGGATTCCCGATTATAGCTCTGAGATTGTAGGTACCGCATCAGAAAATGATGGTACTGCAATCGGTTCTATCTATATCACCGGAGTACAAAAAGGAGTTGATCCGGGAAGAGCACCCCTATTACTCTCTTCTCTCCCCGCAAACAATGCTGAGGAGGTTTCTGCTACAGGACGTATCGTATTGACATTTGACGCCAAGGTAGAAATAGCAGAAGGAACAGTAGCTACTTTAGGAAACAAAACATTGGTACCATCTGTGGCAGGCAAAACAATTACATTCCCATACATGGGCTTGGACTACAATACAACTTACACCTTCACATTACCGGGCAATAGCGTATCCGACTTTTATGGTAATAAGATAAAGGAGAATATCACACTCAAATTCACAACGATAGCACCTCCGGTAGTAACTCCGGGTATGTACGATGCTATCGCCAGCAATGCGGAAGAACTGCTCGAAGCACTGGCTAAAGGGAATGAAGCCTCCACATCAGGAGAGCGTTTCCGCATCTTCCTGCACGATGGAATTTACGATTTAGGCGAACTTTGCCTGACAGACGTGAAATCTAACATTTCACTGATCGGTGAAAGTATGGAAAATACAATTATCGTAAATAAAGCACCGGTAGAAGGTATCTCCGTGTCAGCTACTCTACGCCCCACAGGAGAAAATATCTATATGCAGGACCTCACTCTGAAAAACGATTATGATTATCAGGGAAGCACCGGACGTGCTGTCTGCCTGCAAGACAAAGGAAACAAAAACGTATATAAAAACATACGTATGTTGAGCTATCAGGATACATACTACTCAAACAACAATCGCATGCGTTCGTATTTTGAAGACAGTGAAATTCATGGTACGGTAGACTTTATCTGCGGTGGTGGTGACGTTTTCTTCAATCGTACACTGCTTTATCTGGAAGACCGTTCAGGCAACTGTATCACGGCTCCGGCAGGTGATACCGAATGGGGATACGTATTCAATGACTGTACGATTGACGGATACGATGCAAACAAAGGTTCTTATGCCTTAGGACGTCCCTGGCAAGGTGCTCCGATGAGCGTATGGATTAACACTACCATGAAGGTTCTTCCGAAAGCAGAAGGATGGAGTGATATGAGTGAAACGATTATCCCGAAACTATTTGCTGAATACAATAGCCACACCGAAAGCGGAATGGCCGTTGATTGTAGTGCCCGTAAAACCCAATACACAGGAGGAAGCATACCTTACAGCCCGGTACTGACTCAGAAAGAAGCATCCCGCTTTACCCTCGAGAATGTATTGAGTGGCAGTGACTCCTGGCAACCGGCTTTATTAACCGAACAGGCAGCAGCCCCGGTACTGACGGTCAATGGTTCTACTCTCTCCTGGAATGCCAGCGATTATGTATTCTGCTATGCTATCTGCAAAAACGGAAAAGTGATCGACTTTACGAATGAAACCAGCTATGCCATCCCGGCAGATGCAACCGATAATGATGTATTTACTGTGCGCGCCGCCAACCAAATGGGTGGATTGGGACAACCTTCCAATAACAGTAATGCTACCGGTATCGAACAGAGCACTGTAACTAAAGAGGTAATAGAACGTCAATACTTCAACGTGAACGGTATCCGCCTTAACAAGGCTGAGAAGGGACTAAACATCCTCCGTACCATCTATAACGACGGTTCAATAGAAACAGTGAAAGAATTTGTAAAATAGTGGTGCTTGCCGCACCGGAAGGTGCGGCAAACGATGGTTAATTGAAACGCGGATTAACACGGTTTTGAGTGTATTTCACCACAGAGTAACACAGAGTTCCACAGAGTAGTATTTATCTGATGAAACGCGGATTAACACAAATGAACGCAGATTAAAAGACTGTAGTTCTTCATCATACATTTGTTTTCCTTTGCGATAATCTGCGTTCATCTGCGTTTCAATAAAAATTTAAACTCTGTGGAACTCTGTGTTACTCTGTGGTGAATTTTGCTCCTTTCTAATCAGAAAACATTATCTTTGCATCCTCAAATCAAACACTGAGCAGAAAGATGGACTATAAAATCCTCGTACTCGACCTTGACGGTACACTAACCAATACCCGGAAAGAAATAACGCCCCGCAACCGGGAAGCATTGATACAGACACAACAACAAGGCACACGACTGGTATTGGCTTCGGGCAGACCGACTTATGGTATTGCGCCATTAGCCGATGAACTACAAATGAGTCAGTTCGACGGTTATATACTCTCCTACAACGGCGGAGAAATCATTGACTGGAAAAGCAAAGAGATACTCTATGCAAAAGTACTACCGGATGCCGTCATCCCTCAGCTATACGAATGTGCCAAAAGAAATAAACTTGCCATCCTGACCTATGACAAAGAATGTATTGTGACCGAAAACCCGGAAGACGAATATGTAAAGAAAGAAGCCTTTCTTAACAGAATGGAAGTACGGAAAAGTACAAACTTCCTGACCGATATCCATCTTCCTGTTCCTAAATGCCTGATCGTAGGCGACCCGGACAAACTCATAGCCGTCGAGTCCGAGCTTTCCATCCGGTTACAAGGCCAGATCAGTGCCTACCGTTCCGAACCCTATTTTTTAGAACTTGTTCCGTTAGGTATCGACAAAGCACAATCACTCACCGTATTGTTAGAAAAGCTCGATATGAAACGGGAAGAAATGGTGGCTGTGGGCGATGGTTATAATGACCTTAGCATGATTAAGTTTGCCGGGCTTGGAGTAGCAATGGCCAATGCTCAGGAACCGGTAAAGAAAGCAGCAGACTACATCACTCTCTCCAACGACGAAGACGGCGTAGCTGCTGTCGTAGAAAGATACTTTTCAGCAGCAAAATAAGAAATATCAATTATTTATTCTAACTTTGTGGTTTCAAACTGAATAAATCTCAAACGTTATGGAACATCAACTGACCATTTACAACACTTTAGATAGGAAAAAGGAGCTGTTCGTACCCTTACACGCTCCGCATGTAGGGATGTACGTTTGCGGACCAACCGTATATGGCGATGCCCATCTGGGACATGCCCGCCCGGCTATCACATTCGATGTACTTTTCCGCTACCTTACACATCTGGGATACAAAGTACGTTATGTGCGTAATATCACTGACGTAGGCCATCTGGAGCACGATGCCGATGAAGGTGAAGATAAAATAGCCAAGAAAGCCCGCCTGGAAGAGTTAGAACCGATGGAAGTGGTGCAGTACTACCTGAATCGTTATCACAAAGCGATGGATGCATTGAACGTCCTTCCGCCAAGTATTGAGCCGCACGCATCGGGACATATTATAGAGCAGATTGAACTGGTAAGCAAAATCCTGGAAGCCGGCTATGCCTACGAAAGCGAAGGTTCCGTCTACTTTGATGTAGCCAAATACAATAAAGATTATCATTACGGTAAACTCTCCGGACGCAATCTGGACGATGTACTGAATACCACCCGTGACCTCGACGGACAAAGCGAAAAGCGTAATCCGGCCGACTTTGCCCTCTGGAAGAAAGCACAACCGGAACATATCATGCGCTGGCCTTCACCATGGAGTGACGGTTTCCCCGGATGGCACGCAGAGTGTACAGCTATGGGACGCAAGTATCTGGGAGAACATTTCGATATCCACGGAGGAGGTATGGACCTGATATTCCCGCACCACGAATGTGAGATTGCTCAGTCCGTTGCTTCACAAGGTGACGACATGGTACACTACTGGATGCATAACAACATGATTACCATCAACGGGACGAAGATGGGTAAATCTCTCGGCAACTTCATCACGCTGGATGAATTCTTTACCGGTAGCCACAAATTACTGGCACAGGCATATACACCTATGACCATTCGTTTCTTCATCTTGCAGGCACACTATCGCAGTACGGTAGACTTCAGCAATGAGGCTCTGCAAGCATCAGAAAAAGGATTACAGCGATTGATGGAAGCGATCGACAATCTGGAAAAGATTGTTCCCGCAAGCGGTTCTTCTGTAAATGTAAAAGAACTGCGTACCAAATGCTACGAGGCCATGAACGATGATATGAACACCCCAATTGTCATTGCCAACCTGTTTGAAGGGGCCAGGATGATCAACAATATCATTGCCGGCAACGACACTATATCTGCCGAAGACCTGAAAGAGCTGAAAGAAACATTCCATCTGTTCAGTTTTGAAGTTCTTGGCCTGAAAGAAGAAGCAGGGGCGTCAGATAGCCGCGAAGCCGCCTACGGGAAAGTAGTTGATATGCTGTTGGAACAACGTGTGAAGGCGAAAGCCAACAAAGACTGGGCTACTTCGGACTTTATCCGCAATGAACTCACGGCATTAGGATTTGAAGTGAAAGATACCAAAGACGGATTTGAGTGGAGATTGAATAAGTAATCACTCTTAACCCTTATATAAGCAAAAGAAAGAGGTCAGAACCGTGATAACTTCCGGTTCTGACCTCTTTCTTATACCTATCAATAAATGTTTCAATACATATGAAACAACACTTTCAATCGATATGAAACAAAATGAAACACTTCATCATTGATAAGAAATCAGTTCAGAAAGTACCTGTCCCCTATACCAGGGATCATCAATCTCCTTCAACATAGCTCCCATCTCAGTACAAAGTTGTTTCACTATTTCCTGATTCTCTTCCAGCGGAAGGTTATTCATCTGATAAGGATCCTTCAAGTCATCAAAGAGTAAGCTCTTTTTCAACTGCTTTGTATCACGGTCGATATAGAGAGCCAGTGTATAATGTGCTGTTTTAATACCTCTTGATGATGGGAAATATGACATAACCAGTCCGTTCTCATCTTTCTCTCCATCCAGATTCTGAATATAAAGAGCTCCTGTGGGACGTACAATATCCGCCTTTTCATCGAAGAACAACGGAGCAAAATTACGTCCTTGTACCTCAACCGGAATAGAGTCTCCAAGACCACACAATCCCAACAAAGTAGGCATGATATCCGGCGAGGAGATCATCAGATCATCTACACGCGGCTGAATCTTACCCGGGTAACGTACCAGGAACGGAATGTTCATCGATTCCGCATAAGGAGAGTTCTTAGGATCATCCGTACGCTGACTGCACATTGTTTCACCATGATCGGAAGTAAATACGACAACTGTATTCTTATCCAGCCCCATTTCTTTCAATGCCTCCAGTATCTCACCAAAGGCCCGGTCTACTCCCGTCACCGAGGCGAAATAATAGCGGGCGGACTCTGCCTTCTTCATCTTTGTATCCGCATTGGGACGAATCAAAAGGCTATCCAAAGGCTGATCTTTATACAAATCAAAATCTTCTTCCATACAGTCATTGAGTGAACGATACGGACTGTGGGGCGGATTCATTCCGACCATAATAAAGAATGGTTTCTTTGTATCACGCACATTGCCTTCATTTTTCAGATACGAAACAACCCTTTTGGCTTCGTGCAAGGGCGACCACTCTTTAGGGTCGTGTCTCTTGCCATCCGTATCCCAGTAATGAGGATTTTTATGTTCATCAAACGTACCGTATGAATACCAGTAATTGAAACCGTGACGCCGTTCTTTGGGAGTATAAGCATCCCATACCGGACGCTGCTCTTCTACATATTTTCCCGGATGCTCCGGATCATTAGGTGTGGGAAAATCAGCATGTAGCTTGCCAAAGTAAGCACAGTCATATCCGGCATTATAGAATACATCACCTATACACTCTGCATCTTCACGCAGTGAACTGATAGGGCGGCTGGAGTTACAATTCAATGGTATACCACTTTTATTAGGATACATACCCGTCAGCAAACTACCCCGATGCGGGCTACTCAGCGGACAGTTGCTCTGTGCAGAAGTCAGTACTACCGATTCGCGGGCAAAAGCATTCAGGTTGGGGGTATGTACAGGATCACCTTTGAAGTTTACTTTCTCCCGGAATCCATCCTGATTCCAGAACTCCATAGCCTGGTTACGATACTGGTCCGGAAAAACATAGATAATATTGGGATGTCCGGCTTGCTCTACTTGCGGGGCTTTGCAACCCTGTAAAGCAAGCAAACTCAATCCGCCAAATAATAAGTTTACTCGAGTGTTCATAGCTCTATAAGTCGTTAATAAGTAGTAAGCAGTTAATAAGTAGTAAGTAGTTAAGTAGTTAAGTAGTTAAGTAGTAAGTATGATACTATTTTCTACTTAATTGTTAATGAGTAAGTAGTCAAGTAGTAAGTAATGATACTATCTTCTACTTACTACTTAACTACTTGACTACTTACTACTTATTAATTCCTCCCTTCCATTTCTCTTTTACGTATCAACGCTTCGAGGAAGTAGTAGTCGGCATAATTCAACGGAACATCAATCTCGGCACCGTGAGGAATACTGCCTACAGAGTGCATCAGGATAAAGTTACCGTTTGTGCCCACTGCTGCACGATAAGCCGGTGAGCCAAGACTTTCCATGATCTTATCGGCTGTTGCCTTATAGTTATTCCCCGGGAGATAAGTTTCCAGCTCATACAACGCTGAGGCCGTACAGGAAGCAGCAGAAGCATCGCGTGGTTCATTCGGAATATTAGGAGCATCAAAGTCCCAGTACGGTACAAGATCTTCCGGCATATTCTTATTGGTAAAGATAAAATTATACACCTTTTGCGCCTGATCAAGATACTTTTTATCATGTGTATAACGATAACAAGTAGTATACCCATAAAGCGCCCATGCCTGTCCACGAGCCCATGCCGATTCGTCAGCGTATCCTTGTGCAGTTTGTCTTTTACGCACTTCGCCTGTCTCCGGATCATAATCAACCACATGATAACAACTATTATCTGGACGGAAATGATGAGCCATGGTAGTATCGGCATGTTTCACTGCTATATTATAGAAAGTAGAATCACCCGAAAGCGCAGTTGCCTCAAACAACAGTTCCAGATTCATCATATTGTCAATGATAACCGGGCATTTCCAGCCACGCGTTCCTTGCCAACCTCTGTCAGCATCCCATGATTGAATTACACCGGCATTCGGACGGAAGCGGGTAGACAATGACCGGGCAGTTTCAACAATTACATCCTTGTATTCTTTTTTATCAGCCAAACGGTAACCATTCAGATAACTGCATCCAATCATAAAGCCCACATCATGATGCCATTTCAAATGCTTTATTGAATCAAGAGCTTCTGTATATTTCTCTGCAAGAGGCAACCATTTCTTGTCTCCGGTCAGCTCATAAGTAAGCCACATACTTCCGGGATAAAACCCCGAACACCAGTCGTCAATAGGGATATAGACAATATTTCCCTTTTCATCAATTGTACGGGGATTTAAGATCTTACCCGACTTTTCGATGATATCGGTCTGGATTGTGTTCTGTGCTACCGCATTGTCAATGTTATCCTGAATAAAGTCCTTTTCAACCGGCTTTTGGCTGTTGCAACTCGTCAAGACCAGAAGGGAAATCCCCAATGCACTCAAAATAGTTCTCATAATACATGGATTTATTAGTAAAGTAATTAATTTCATGGTGGCAAAAATAAGGCAATCTTACAGATTTGACCGACCTAAATCATCCAATTAAGAGACATTTTTGGTACATTTGCAGAAAATAATGTGCCAATATACTAAAATATGCCGATATGCCAATTCTCATACGATGTTATTGCGCAGGCAATTGGTATATTGACACATTGAATAATTAGTTATTATGACACCACAGGAGTTTTTCAAAAATGACCTATTTGCCGAAAAAGCAGGCATTGTACTAATGGAAGTACGCGAAGGATACAGTAAAGCCAGACTGGAAATAAAAAAAGAACATCTCAATGCAGGCAACCGTACGCAAGGAGGGGCCATCTTCACACTTGCCGACCTCGCCTTGGCAGCTGCTGCCAATTCACATGGGCAACTTGCTTTCTCTCTGTCCTCCAATATCACATTCTTACGCGCCAGTGGTGAAGGTGACACACTCTACGCCGAAGCCCGCGAACGCTACATCGGACGAAGCACCGGATACTATCAGATAGATATTACCAATCAGCAGAATGAACTAATTGCCACCTTTGAATCAAGTGTATTCCGCAAAGATCAACAAGTACCTTTTACTTTGAAATAATTGAAGTCAACGGATAGCGATTCCCGGAAACACTCTTCAGAAAAGCTTTGGCCGATCCGATATTCAAAAACATATCTAAACGGACAGGGAGATGATTCTTATCATCCGTAATATAAAAAGTAATGACCTCCTTTTCCTTGCCTTTGTCTGTGTATTCTACAAACGAAAAGACAAGGCAGCGATACGTAGTATCATTTTCTGCTGTGATATTCTTCATCCCACGATAGATCAGCGTTTGCTCCTCTACCCTACGTCCTGTAGCCATCGGGAAGTTGATCTTTTGCCCCACTTTATAATCTTTTGGATCGTAGGAACGAGCCTGTGCCAGAATACTAAGCATATCAAAAACACAACGGCTGTCACTATATTCCGTCTCCACTATCTCACCATCCCGGTAAGTCCGCTTCTGATTGACAAAGCATAAGCCGTCTTTGTAAGAGAACCAAGCCTCATCCACTGTATAGCGCTTACCTTCTTCAGCACCCTTCCGGAAATAACGGGGTTCGAGCTTCTCGCCGACAATGCACGTCAGCGTATCACGCATTTTAAAAAAGAAATCGACCTTCTTACTGCTTATGGATAAAAGATTAAACCGGTAGGCAGGTTTGGAATGATAAGTAGTCGCATTCGTTGTAAGACTGGCTATCCCTGCCTTGATCCATACAAATTTCCAGTTAAAGAATAAATCGTACATCACATGCTCGCCAGATTTAAATGCTTCATTGGGTGCTTCACACTGGGCCTTAACAGGCATAGAGCAACACAACCCTACCAACAGCATAAGCCATGCTAAATTTATCCGTTTACTAATTGCGGCGATTGTTATTTCTATCTTTCTTTTTCTTGTCTTCATCTGGTTTTTGCTTTTTAAGTTCATCCGGCTTCTGTTTGTCTAATGGAAGAGCCTTTACATCCCAAGTCTGTTCAACCTCCCAATTGGCTTTAGGTTCGAGTATCTGGGGATAGTAATACACCATTTCCGGCTGACGCTTTGTCTCGTATTCACCGCTATCCCACACGCCATTCCCATTCGTATCATTTATCAAACGGGCACAATACTTACCCGGGTTCAAGAAATAGAAGTCGGCCTGTCCATTGACAACCGGAACTTTTCGCACTACTTTATCCTGCGTATCAAGCAATTCTACAAATGCAATAGAGTCACATCCTGAAACATTAAAATAAATGGCTCCGTATTCTTCCAGCGAACGAACTTTTATATTCTGTTTTATCTTATCTGTAAACAAACCGTAGATACCATGAAAAGCTGTAGAATCTACAGAGAACTCATATTCCCGCGTTGGCTCCCATTCATAATACAAGTTATACTTACGCAATTGCAACGAATCTTGCTCAAAGGTAAAGGGGATATCTTCCCATAAGGTATCTACCTTCTGTTTCAAATGAATAGCTGCGCTATCAAAGGAAGCTATCGGCTCGTCAAAAGAGAGTGAGATATAATCATATACATCCATTGTAGACGGGATATACGTAGATACATGCAGGAACTTGGTTGGCTCCGGCTCCTCTTCTTCACCTTTCTTTTTCTTCTTTTTCTTAGGTTCGTCCACAGCCTTTTTCACAGTCTTCGCCACCAGGTTAAGAGTATCCGTACGGGGTACTAACTGGTTAAGTGTATCTGTATACAAATAATTCAGACTTAAAGATAAAGTGTCCTGTTTATAAAGTAACGAATCTTTCACCCAATAATGAATGGTATCATTAGTCAGATTCTTCTCTATAATAAAGGCATCCCTCTCATCAAAATTCAATCCTTTCAACACAGGCAGCGTATCTGCTTTTGCTGCAAAGTAGAGCGTAAACTTCTCAGGAGTCAACCGTTCGTTTTTCACAAGATATTGTGAAAACAAATCTTCCTTAAAAGAACGCAGAATCACATTGTCCGGCAAATAATAAGTGTATTTCCTTTCTACGACCGTGTCGATGGTAAGAGAATCCACCCAGGTAGTATCCTGACGTATACGTTCTTCCCAGCGGGGAATAACCAGCGAATCATTAAAAGCAAGTGCTTCACTCTTCTGGCTGAAAGCAAAGTTCTGGTCGGCATCCATCAAACCAAAAATACGATATTTCCCCGGGGCAACGCCACGAATCGTAAAATGTCCACGGCTATCCGTACGGGCTACTCTGTCAAAAGGCAGTTTCGTAAATGCAGTATCAGACAGATTGGAGTGCATCCCCACCAGCATTCCTTTAACAGGCTCCAGGTTGGAGGCTTCGAGCAATGTTCCAGATACTTCCATCGTATCAATCGCACTTCCGGTAGAGAAAGTAAAGGCAAAATTTCCTAACGGATTGCCTTCATTGTTATCAACAATAGCATCCGAGAAATCAATTGTATAAGTTGTGTTAGGTTTCAAAGAGTCAAGCAGGTTGACACTTATCCTCTTTCCTGATGCCTTTATCTCCGGTTGCTGCACCTGAGGAGGAGAAATCACTACCTTTTCATTGGCTTTCTCAAGCTTAATGAATTCGTCAAAGGAAAGTGATACTTTCGTTTTTGTATTATTAAGTGCCCCCGCAGCAGGCGTGCTGCCAATAAAACGGGGAGGAGTCTCATCAAGTGGTCCTCCATCGGGCCTTCCTATGCTGGCACACGAATAGAGAGCAGCTATCACCGTAACCACAGCCAATACCTTGCGAATAAGCCTCTTCATATTATATTCTTTTCTTAACATGATGCAAAAATAAAGGTTCTCAGAGAATAAATACTATACTTTACACTTATTTAAAGGAAAATGTTCAAGTAATAGTGCTTCCCGCACGGGGAGGTACGACAAGCGATGATTCGTTGAAACGCAGATAATCGCAGATTTTCGCAAAGGAAAACAAATGTATGATAAAGATCCACAGTCTTTTAATCTGCGATCATCCGCGTTTCTTTTAGACTCTATGCCCTCTGTATCCTCTGCGGTTAAATACACTTAAAACTGTACAGTGACGAAGCTTATGGCCCAATCTTTTCGGTAGCGGAAGTATCCATGGACGATATCGATCCCCTTGTTCGGTATTGTACTTTGTCTTTCTCAGGAAGGAACACTCCTTTCCCCGGTGAGTAGTCTTGTTTTAGATGTACATGTAAAGCAGTACGACATGTGCATGTGGGACAGCACGACATGTGCATCTCATGCTGCTTTACATGTACATCTAAAACAATGTTACCCACCGAGGCTTCCTACGTTACTCTACGGGATAGAGCTTTATCAATACCGGAGAAAGAGACTGATGGCAATGACAAACGCCATTAAGTTCAAAACCGTACAGATATGAACTCACCACAGAGTAACACAGTGTTTCACAGAGTACTATTTATCTGATGAAACGCGGATTAACACAGATAGATTAAAAGACTGTAGATCTTTATCATACATTCGTTTCCCTTTGCGAAAATTTGCGTTAATCTGCGTTTCAATAAAGATTTAAACTCTGTGGATCTCCGTGTTACTCTGTGGTGAAATATATTCAAAACCGATCAATAATGAACAATTTGCCAATGTGTTAATTTGGCAATGTCTTTCAGCAATACAGTATAGCCAATTGGCGCATTGACATATTGGCACATAACTTTATTGTTTTATTAACAAAGAATCAAAGTAATACAATCCCCACAGGTCTTTAAATGTTATAATTTACCAATGAATGTACCATTCAGACAACACCTATATTAATAAGAGAAAAACATAGTTAAAAAAGAACCGGTTATCGAACATTTATATAAGAATTTAAAGTACTTTTGCAGCGAAAAACTAAAGAGAAGAGTCTCAGTTTTCTCCTTCTATCCCTAATAATACTTATGAGCACACTATTTGTAGAAAATTTATCAATAAACACTGAATATAGAAGTATGAAAAGTAGAATTGTATTATTTGCATTTTGTTTGGCCCTCTTGTCGAGTTGTGGCAAAAAGGGTTTTGACTTGGGAGGAACCCCGGAATGTGCAGTGCAGGCATTGCAACCGACAACAGTTAATCTGACGAGTTCTTATCCGGCTACTATTAAAGGAAAACAAGATGTTGAAATCCGGCCGCAGGTGTCTGGTTTCATCACTCAACTTTGTATCGACGAAGGTTCAATGGTAAAAAAAGGACAAGTGTTGTTCATCATCGACCCGGTACAATACGAATCAGCCGCACGTGCTGCCAAGGCAGCAGTACAAACCGCAAAAGCAAACGTAGCGACCCAGGAAATCACAGTTAAGAATAAACGGGAATTAAACAAGAAGAATATCATCAGTGATTATGACCTGGAAATGGCCGAAAACACATTGGCTTCTGCCAAAGCACAACTGGCTTCTGCCGAAGCACAGTTAATCAGTGCCAATCAAAACCTGGCATATACCCGTGTCACCAGCCCGTCCAATGGTGTAGCAGGCTCTATCCCCTTCCGTGTAGGAAGTTTGGTTAGCGGTTCCAGCGCAACTCCATTAACCACTGTTTCGGATATTTCTGAAATGTACGTCTACTTCTCACTTACAGAAAAAGAATTGCTCAACTTAATCCGCAAAGATGGCTCTCAACAGGAAGCATTGAACAACTTCCCACCCGTTCAATTGACTTTGGCAGACGGTACCCTGTATGGTGACAGTGGAAAAATAGAAACGGTCAGTGGTGTTATTGACCAGAATACCGGTGCGGTAAGCATTCGTGCTACTTTCCCCAACAAAGGCCACTTGCTGAGAACCGGAGGAACAGGTAGTATCCTTATCCCTTATAGTTCACCCAACGCGCTTGTAGTTCCGCAAAAGGCAACTTATGAAATTCAGGATAAGAAATTTGTGTATGTACTGCAAGACGACAACACGGTTAAGAATACAGAAATCAAAGTACTCAATCTTGATGACGGACAAAACTACATTGTAACTTCAGGACTGAATGCGGGCGATAAAATCGTACTGGAGAACGTAAGTACACTAAAAGACGGCGCAACTATCAAGCCGCTTACTCCACAAGAGTCTGCCGAACATTTCAAAGCATCATTAGAGCAGAAGAAATAAGTAAACATGTAAAATCAGAAGATTAAAATATGAAATTAGATAGATTTATTAACCGTCCGGTACTATCAACGGTCATCTCCATCCTGATAGTAATTTTGGGTATCTTAGGCCTTATATCACTGCCTATCTCCCAATATCCGGACATCGCACCTCCTACTGTACGCGTCAGTACAACTTATCAGGGAGCCAATGCACAGACTGTATTGAACAGTGTGATTGCTCCACTTGAGGAGCAGATCAATGGTGTGGAGAACATGATGTACATGACTTCTACGGCAACCAACACCGGAGATGCCTCCATTGAAGTTTACTTTAAACAGGGAACCGACCCGGATATGGCTGCCGTTAACGTGCAGAACCGTGTTGCCAAAGCTCAGGGTTTCCTCCCTGCAGAGGTTACCAAGGTAGGTGTTATCACCTCTAAACGGCAAACCAGTATGTTGCTTGTCTTCTCTCTCTACAGTTCTGACGACAAGTACGACAATGAATTTCTTGAAAACTATGCCAAAATCAACGTTATCCCGGAAGTACAACGTGTACCGGGTGTAGGTGACGCCATGGTAATGGGATCTGATTACTCCATGCGTATCTGGCTGAAACCAGAAATAATGGCTCAATATCACTTAATGCCGACTGACATCTCTACCGCCCTGGCAGAACAAAATATCGAAGCTGCTCCGGGTTCACTGGGCGAACGTGGCAACCAGACTTTCCAATATACATTGAAGTATAAAGGCCGTCTGCAAAGCCAGGAAGAATTTGAGAACATCGTCATTCGCGCCACTGCCGATGGTGAAGTATTACGCCTCAAGGATGTAGCCAACGTCGAATTGGGACGTCTGACTTACGGGTTTGCCAATAAAACAAATGGTCATCCGAGTGTAACTGCCATTATCTTCCAGACAGCGGGTTCCAATGCGACACAAATTATCAAGGATTGCGAAACCTTGTTGAAAAATGCAGAAAAAACAATGCCTCCGGGCGTAAAAGTAAGTATTTCGCAGAATGCCAATGACTTCTTATTCGCTTCTATCCATGAAGTAATCAAAACACTGATTGAAGCCTTTATTCTGGTGTTCATTGTAGTGTACATTTTCTTACAAGACTTACGTTCTACATTGATTCCGGCCATTGCTATCCCTGTAGCCCTGATCGGTACATTCTTCGTACTTTATATCATCGGTTTCAGTATCAACTTGCTGACCCTTTGTGCCATGGTGCTTGCCATTGCCATAGTGGTCGACGACGCCATCGTCGTCGTCGAGGGCGTCCATGCCAAGCTGGACCAGGGTTACAAATCGGCCCGTCTTGCTTCCATTGACGCCATGAGTGAATTGGGTGGTGCCATTGTTTCTATTACGTTGGTAATGATGTCCGTGTTTATCCCTGTTAGTTTTATGTCGGGAACCTCCGGTGTATTCTATCGCCAGTTCGGTCTTACCATGGCAATTGCAATCGGACTTTCTGCTGTAAACGCATTAACACTGACTCCGGCATTATGTGCTATCTTGTTGAAGCCTCATGATCCGGAAGAAAGAAAGAAGTCTACTTTCGTCAGCCGTTTCCATACTGCATTCAATGTTTATTACGACGGGATATTAAAGAAGTACAAGAAGGGTACACTGAACTTTATCCATAAGCCTTGGCTGACGATAGGATCCGTAGTAGCCGGTATCGCCTTGTTGCTCTTCTTTATGAAGATCACTCCTACCGGACTGGTTCCCAATGAAGATACCGGTACCATTATGGCAGTTGTCGATCTTCCTCCCGGTACATCACAAGACCGTACCGAACAGGTATTGATGCAAATAGACAGTCTGCTTGCTTCCGAACCCGCTATCGAAAGCCGTACGATGATTTCCGGATACAGCTTCATGGCAGGTCAAGGACCAGGATATGGTTCATTTATCTGTAAGTTGAAAAACTGGGATGACCGTACCATTGAGCAGCGTTCCGACTTTGTCTCTGGCATGCTTTACCTCAAAGCCCGCAAAGTAATAAAAGATGCACGCGTTTTGCTGTTTGCACCTCCTATGATCCCCGGATATAGTGTATCCAACGGTTTTGAGTTGAACTTGCAGGACAAGACCGGGGGTAGTCTGGACAAATTCTATGAAGTGGCACAAGACTTTATAACCAAGTTGACAGAGCGCCCTGAAATTGCTTCGGCACAAACTTCATTCAACCCGAACTTCCCGCAATACATGATTGATATTGACGCGGCAGCTTGTAAAAAAGCAGGTTTGACTCCGAATGCGATCCTAACGACCCTACAAGGATATTATGGTGGTTTATACTCATCCAACTTCAACCGTTTTGGTAAGTTATACCGTGTAATGATCCAGGCCGATCCTAACAGTCGTACCAATCTGGAGTCTTTGAAATCAATCAAAGTGCGTAACGGAAACGAAATGGCTCCTATCACCCAGTTCATGACTATCAAGAAAGTATACGGACCGGATAATATCACCCGTTTCAACATGTTTACGTCTATGAAGATCAACGGTAACCCGGCTGATGGTTATAGTAGCGGTCAGGCTATTCAAGCTATGCAGGAAGTAGCAGAACAGACCCTACCTACCGGATTCGGTTATGAGTTCTCCGGTATGACCCGTGAAGAGCAGAGTTCAAGCGGCAGTACAACGGCAATGATCTTTATCCTTTGCTTCGTATTCGTTTACTTGCTGTTGAGTGCCCAGTATGAAAGTTATATCCTGCCATTGTCAGTATTGCTTTCTGTACCATTCGGTCTGGCCGGTAGTTTCATCTTCGTACATCTGATGGGACTTGCCAACAACATTGTCCCGATACTTGGAGCGGCGACCAACAACATCTATATGCAGATTGCCTTGATTATGTTGATCGGTCTGTTGGCAAAGAACGCCATTTTGATTGTAGAGTTTGCCCTCGACCGTCGTAAAATGGGTATGAGTATTACCTGGGCTGCCGTATTAGGTGCCGGTGCGCGTCTTCGTCCTATCCTGATGACCTCATTGGCTATGGTAGTAGGTTTGCTTCCTATGATGTTCGCTTTTGGTGTAGGTGCCAATGGTAACCGTGCATTAGGTGCTTCTGCCGTAGGTGGTATGTTGATTGGTATGATTTGCCAGATATTTGTGGTACCTGCATTGTTCGTAATCTTCCAGTACTTACAGGAGAAAATCAAACCAATGGAATGGGAAGATATCGACAATTCAGATGCTGAAACAGAAATTGAACAATATGCTAAATAAGATTAGAAGTTAGTAGCTAGAAGTTAGAAGAGTGAGATTCTTCTAACTACTAAATTCCAACTACTAACTACTAAATTCCAACTACTAAATAAGATTAGAATGAAGAAACAAATTATATATATGTTGTGTGCAACTGCTCTTCTGAGCAGCTGCCACATCTATAAATCATATGACAGGCCCGAAGACATACTGACTGCCGGTTTGTATCGCGACACGGTAGCTACCGGTGATACACTGGCCTCAGATACTGCCAACTTCGGCAATCTGCCTTGGAGAGAAGTGTTTACTGACCCTCAGTTGCAAACACTTATCGAGCAAGGGTTAGCCAATAATACCGACCTTCAGACAGCCATCCTGAAAGTAGAAGAAGCAAAAAATGCGCTAATGACTTCACGTCTGGCTTATGCTCCTTCACTGGCACTGTCACCACAGGGAACAATCAGCAGCTTTGATAAAAGTGCTGCCACCAAGACGTATTCGCTGCCGGTAACAGCCAGTTGGGAAATAGACTTGTTTGGAAAATTACTGAATGCCAAACGCGGTGCACAGGCTACCCTATTACAAACCAAAGCTTACCGTCAGGCTGTACAGACACAAATTATAGCCGGTATCGCCAATACGTACTATACATTGCTAATGCTCGACCGTCAGATGGATATCTCCGAACAAACAGCCGACATCATGAAGCGCAATGTAGAAACGATGCGTGCCATGAAAGATGCAGCAATGACCAATGCTGCTGCCGTTTCACAAAGCGAAACAGCTTATGCACAAGTATTGGCATCCCTTCCCGCTATTCGTCAGAGCATTCGTGAGACAGAAAATGCACTCTGCATGTTGCTCAGACAAGCTCCGCAAACCATCAAACGCAGTACGCTTGAAGAACAGCAACTGCCTTCTGAATTTTCAGTAGGAATACCTCTCCAGTTATTGTCCAACCGTCCCGACGTGAAAGCTGCTGAAATGGCATTGGCCAATACTTACTATAATACCAATTCAGCCCGTGCTGCATTCTATCCACAAATCACAATCAGCGGTTCTGCCGGTTGGACTAACAGTGCAGGTAGCATGATTGTCAATCCGGGTAAACTTCTTGCTTCAGCTCTTGGTTCGCTGACACAGCCTCTATTCTATCGTGGTAGTAATATTGCCCGTTTGAAAATAGCCAAAGCACAACAGGAAGAAGCGAAACTTGCCTTTCAACAGTCTCTTTTGAATGCCGGAAGCGAAGTTAGTAATGCCCTCTCTTTGTATCAGACAACAGCCGAAAAGACCTCTGCACGTAAATTTCAGGTAGAATCTGCAGAGAAAGGTGCCGAATATACAAAAGAATTGTTTAAATTAGGCACGTCTACCTACCTCGAAGTACTGTCAGCAGAGCAGTCACTGCTTAGCGCACGCCTGTCACAGGTATCCGACAGCTTCGATAGCATGCAAGCGGTAGTAAGCCTTTACCGTGCATTGGGTGGTGGAAGAGAAGATTGAGAGGTATTAAATTGTAAATCGTAAATCGTAAAATTGTAAAATATCATGATTAGTCCGTTAGCTTATGTAGACCCCGAGGCAAAAATTGGAAAGAATGTCACTATCGAACCTTTTGCCTATATCGAAAAAGATGTCGAAATCGGGGACGACTGTGTAATCATGGCCTATGCCAGTGTTCTGAAAGGTACACGTATGGGTAAAGGTAATAAGATACACCACCATGCAGTGCTTGGTGCAGAACCTCAGGACTTCCACTACACGGGAGAAGAAACCAATCTGATTATTGGTGACAACAATCATATCCGTGAAAATGTAGTGATCAGCCGTGCCACCTTTGCAGGCAATGCTACAAAAATTGGAAATGAGAACTTCCTTATGGATAAGGTTCACATCTGTCACGATGTTCAGATAGGCAACCATTGCGTAGCAGGAATTGCAACAACAATAGCCGGTGAATGTACACTTGACGATTGTGTGATCCTAAGCGGCAATGTTATCCTCCATCAGTATTGTCATGTGGGTAGCTGGACATTGATCCAGAGCGGATGCCGCATCTCAAAAGATGTTCCTCCATATATTATTATGTCGGGCAACCCAACTACTTATCATGGGGTGAATGCAGTTGTACTGACTCAACACCACAATGCTTCGGAAAGAATCTTACGCCACATTGCCAATGCCTACCGTTTGATTTATCAAGGTAATTTCAGTCTGACTGATGCTGTACAGAAAATCATAGACCAGGTACCGATGAGCGAAGAAATCGAAAACATCGTAAGCTTTGTGAAGGGATCGGAACGAGGTATTGTAAAGTAAATTTCAAAAAATATACTTAAAAGAAGAAGGTTCTGCTTGCCCTTAAAAGGGTAGACAGAACCTTCTTCTTTTATTCACCAACCATCCATATAAACTTACCACCATAGGATCCTCCATCAAAATTCCTCAACTCTCCTCTCTGATACAGATATATTATATCAAATAAAAGTTAACAAGCTCTCTTCGTTAGCTAAGGAGTCTGAAAAATAAGAATAACTTCCATCTGAATTTGTTCTCTACACTCTTTTATCTATGTAATATGTAAATATATACAGCAAAATTTAAAAGAAGAACAGAAGAGATATTTTACCGATCATTTATAAACTAATAATCAAAAAGAATGAAACAAAATGATTTCGTATTTTTCATGCGCTCTGTAATCTGTAACTTTGAGAATAACAATAATCACGGGACCGCGCATATATACAAAAACAGCTTAAATAGTTTTATCACATTTTGCCATAGCAGCACAATACCTTTCAGAAAAATAACACCGGAATTATTGAAAGGCTTTGAGGCATATTTAAGGCAAAAACAAAGGAGTTGGAATACAGTGTCTACATACTTACGTGCATTGCGTGCCACCTACAACCGTGCTGTCGATAAACATCTGGCTCCCTACATTCCACGCTTGTTCAAGCAGGTTTATACAGGAACACGGGCAGACAGAAAAAAAGCATTGAATATCAAAGATATGTCTCGGATACTTCATAGTTGGGATACGGATGAAATACCACACAGCCTTTCCCGTACGCATGGTTTATTCATTCTTATGTTTATGTTGCGCGGTTTACCCTTTGTAGATTTGGTGAACTTACACAAAAAAGACTTGAATGGCAATATTATCACCTACCGCCGCCGTAAGACGGGTAAACAACTAATCGTAGAAGTACCTCAGGAAGCACTAACCATTCTGGAGAAATATATGGATACAAATCCACATTCCCCTTACCTGTTTCCATTTCTGACCCATAGAGAAGGTACAGCAGAGGCTTACCATGAATATCAATGGACGCTACGCATATTCAATCAGCAGCTTTCCCTTCTGACAAAAGCACTTCAATTAAAGACCCCTCTAAGTTCATATACCGCAAGGCACACATGGGCTACTCTGGCTTATTATAATGAAATCCATCCCGGAATTATTTCAGAAGCAATGGGGCATTCATCAATTACGGTTACTGAGACTTATTTAAAACCTTTTAATATTGAAAGAATAGATGCGGCAAACAGGAAAATTATCTCGTCAGTAATACACCTCAATCCATGAACTACTGACCTTATTACTTTGTAGGTAACAGAAGATATATATTGGTGCAAAGATTAAAATATTTTTCCTATGAACAAAATAATCATCCTATTTTTTTATCAAAACAATGGAATATAAATCAAAAATTAAGAATAGAGGAACATTTCACCCAAACTACTGAAAAATCAACCCCCTAATGTAAAAGAATAACATCACCATATTTATCCGAATAAATATGGACTACATTACTATTGCATTTACTTCCATGCAAACGATAAATCATTTATAAAAACAGCTGCTCAAAACACTTTAGAGCTCCTAATTTACCTTTTTTCTGTTACCTACAAAGTAACAGAGCTATAATCTGAAAACAACATTATTAACAGAAAAAGCAAAACAGGCAGAAGTTATGGTAACATGGTTTGGTAGTTTTTTATTTTCGAGCAACAGAAAGGAGTATATTAACATCGCAACTACATTTAATACTACTCCCTGGCGGGTTTATAGTCTTGCTCACAGATCCAGAGCCCGCAGTAGTAAAGAGGCTAAAATATTAACAGAGCTAAAAGAAAAAGGGATAATCACAACCGTCCGGCTCTTCTAAGCAGAAAAAAAGAAGATGCTTACATACTCTAATTGTTCATCAACATAAAAGTCGGATGCATCTTCTCCTTAATCAATTTGTGACTCATTTCATACGTAATATTTTAGTAAACTCCTTCATTACTTCTTTCAAAACAACTGTTGTGAGATCGTCAATCTCTTTATATGCAAATCCCTGGGCATAATATTCTTTACATAAATTATCTAAATTCTGATTCAGCCGAATCGTCTTGTGTGAACTTGAATCATATACATACCATTCCAATACAACATTCGTACTTACAAATAAGTCTTGCTCGCCCTTTGGAAAAGTATATGTCTGACCTACATTATTAACCTCAAAACCAGAATAAGAAGTAATAGGATTATTCAAAGAACCGTCATCGGTTACTTTCTTACCGCCAACATACATTACAGTTTTCATATCAGCCAACATAATAACCATATCAGGCTGATATTTTTCAGCTATAGCCAATAACAAACTATCTTTATTGTTGGTGCTTTTTCTTGTATAAATCGAAGAGCAGTCTCTGTTTCTCTGTTCATCGATATATTTTTCCAGCTCGTTCAATAAGCGATGAGACAAAGATCCATTTTCTATTGAAATAACATAACTACCTTTTTTCTTATGATCAGAGGCGTTTAATAACATAGAGTATAGAATTCCTCCATTACTATCCTCCTTAAAATCAGAATTATGTATAATGCAGACTGTACCCTTTGGTACATATATGCTTTTTTCTTTCACAGCATCTCCTGTTTCTGCATTACGAACTACACTGGAAACCATTTGTTTTCCAGTAGCACAACTTACCAAGCAAACTGTACTCAACAATAAAAGATAAAATAAACTCTTCATAACTTCCAATTTTAATAGTTTTTAGGATATTCAGTCAAGTAAATCACACTTCCACGGTCTAAAATATAACTTGTGTATGTTCCTTCCAAATAATGATCTTCATTTGCAAAACAACGATTACTATAAAGTCTTACATAGTAATTTTTACTTGGTTCAGGAGCGCTTAAACTTACCGAGCCCTCGTTAGACACATAACCATCTCCAATCTGAATATAACTTCCATACTCATACTTGAAGCACTTATAATAACTCGGCACATGGAAGTTTACTTCATCATACTGATTGTCACTATTATAACCATAGTCAATTCTCCCACCTCCTGCTAATGTGCAAGACGGAAAACGTTTAATACAAGCTTTATCATAACTCTCCGACGAAGTTCCTGTGCCCGATACTCTAAAAATTTTACTTAACTTCTCTTGCCCGCATTTAATGGCACAAGAAACGATATATTCTTCTGTATTAGTAATTGGAACATCTATTGATGCGGGAAGATATACCCTAGAGCGAGTATCTTCCCAACTCATCATAGAGGACCTCCCTTCAGACAATTCTATTTGAACATTATCGGCAATTGTATAATTACCTCCATTTATATCTATAGTAACACCACTCGCATAAGGAGTAAAATACACTTCAGGAAGTGTACTTTTCAAAATTGGCAACATTACATCTATTGGCGCTTTCGCTTTAACAGATGTCTGTTGCAAATAATCATTCTCACAACCCAATATCATCAGTACTAATACCAATGGTACAAGTACAAATTTAAAAATCGCTTTCATAACATTCATTTTTAAATTAGACATTAATAGCAGAAAACAAATATTTACCATTTTAGCAATCTCCAAATATAGCTTTTTAATTACAAGAAAACAAGCATTTTTTTAAAAAATATTATAAGTTCCCACCATAAAGTTATAGCTTTACAAGCTATTACAAACACAGATGTTTCAACACAGAATATTGTTTTCCAGTATATGGAGTATTACAATCTACGTTAATCCGTATTTTAATAGATTCATACTTATATATTAAACTAATTTTGAATTAACACTCAATCTAAGACCTAATAATATAAAATAAATTCTTATATGTATTTTTTCTTATCACTATTCGATTATATTTCTCAATACAAATCCAAAATGTTTCTCCCTATATAATAGAGATCCAACCTATACTATATTTCCTACCACTAACAGTACACTTGTATACATACAAACAGTAACTTTAATATGAAAAGAACTCAAGGATAGGAATATTAGAACATCCGGATGTTTCCCATAAGAACACCCGGATGTTTTCAGATACAACACCTGGGTGTTTTTAGCAAAAACATCCGGATGTTATGAATACAGTTAAAGCACACCAATATCCACATCACATTAATAAACAGCACATTAAATGTATGCATTTATAGACATAATAATATACTATTTTTATGTTTTAGATTATATGCTATGTGGATACCATTAGCAATTTCAGAAGAATAAATAAATGCAGAACAAAAAAATTCCACCTGTTATGAACTTTAAGGGAAGTAGCCGTTTCGTCCAAAACAGGTGGAAGAAGATAAACACTCTTGTTTATTCCATTTCCAATGTACCGAAGAAATCGGGACGATGAAAATCTGGTTTCTCTATCTCGATAGGATTCCAGGAAAGGAAATGCGGAGTTTGAAGTTCGTCACCACATTTGTAGAAGTTCGCCTTTATTGTTCTACCATCCAATGAGGTTAACTGATGCTTAAAAAATGCAGTATAAGGAATGACCAAAGCAACCTCCCAGGTTACTTCTCCTACCTGTTCTTCAAAAGGCACACGACCAAGACTTGACCAACGCTGCACCTGAGCCGTTACATCTACCGGCGCATGCTCACGGTTGTTACGCTGAGGACCGGCCCCTATCAAAACAGTCCCAATACAATTACATTCAATATTATAGTAGATTCCGTCGCCGGCAGGGATAGAAAAGAACTCCACACAGGAATCAGTCCACACCGAACCGTTATCTTCGCCATAGCGGGCACGCACGCTGGCCTCTGTTACTTTAAAATGCAGCAAAATGGCACTCTCTGTATGAGCTACCCGAAATTCTACTTTCGGACAATAAGGATATTCAGTCCAATTCACTTGATTAATAGGCTGGAATCCAATCTTTTCTTCATCCAGCAATTTAGGAAGTGAACTGACTTCCACGTTGGCTACACTAATTTTTTTTACTTTCATAGCTTCATGTATTTCTATAAGTCAAACAAAAGTAATATATTTGTGGTTAGTTTCACCTTAAACCCGGCAAAAAGTGAAAAAAATCATCCTTTTATTCTTAGTTATACTTAATACAGTCACCGTTCTTGCTCAGAAACAAAACATAACTTTCAGTCATCTGACTACTGATGACGGGTTATCTCAGTTTTCTGTGAACAGTCTCTATGTAGACGAAGAAGGGGGAATCTGGATAGGTACACGTGAAGGGCTGAACCGTTACAATGGTAATAATATAAAAACATTCAAACTACAGAAAAACAATCCTAACAGTTTGTTCTGTAATACCATTCTTCGTATTACAGGAGATCAGAAAGGAAAAGTCTATGTGCTATGTACGGAAGGTGTAGCCGAATTCGACCTTACGACGCAGAAGTTTACCACCTTATTGCAAGGGAAAGTCACAAGTATCTATTTTAACGAACGTCTTTTTATCGGTAAAAAGGACGAGGTATATGTATTCAACAAGGAGACACGGAATTTTGACCTTACCTACCACTTGGCAGGAAAAGATATCTCTATCGCTTGCCTCCATCTTGACGATAAAGGCAATCTGTGGATGGGAACCGAAAACAGCGGGGTATACAAACTTGACAAAAACAAAACACTCACCCACCCCATCGAAAAGGGAAACATAACAAATATTTACCAGGATTCTTCAAAAGAACTATGGATCGGAAGCTGGGAATACGGATTATATCACATCGACAGTGAGGGGATAATACACAATATGCGTCATGACCCGTCAAATCCCAATAGTGTTTCTTCTGATTTTGTCAGAGATTGTTGCGAGGACAACAATGGAAACATTTGGATCGGTACATTTAACGGGCTGAATCGTTATCAAAAGAGTAATGGCCGTTTTGACGTTTATACGGCAGGACATGAAACAGAAAGTCTCACGCACTCTTCTATCTGGTGCATTGTAAAGGACGCCCAGGGTACCTTATGGCTCGGCACCTATTTCGGAGGAGTAAATTATTTCAATCCGGAATACGAAATTTACACCCGTTACAAAGCTTCCGATACGGAACGGGATGGCCTAAGTAGTTCTATCATCGGACGTATGATAGAAGATAAGGATGGAAATTTATGGATATGTACAGAAGGAGGCGGGGTAAATGTCTATTACCGAAAAGAAGGGACTTTCCGGTGGTTACGTCACGAAGAAGGACGCAACAGTATTTCGCACAATAACGTAAAAGCGATCTATTATGATCAAAAAGGTGAAAGAATGTGGTTCGGAACCCACTTAGGCGGACTTAATAAACTGGATTTACGTACAAACCGCTTCACTCATTACAGAATGAAAGAAGATGATCCGCACTCATTACCCTCAGACATCATCCGGGACATAACTCCTTTCCATGATCAACTCATTGTGGGTACACAAAACGGAGTATGCCTATTTGATCCGGAAACAGAAACCTGCCAACAACTCTTCAAAGACACCAGAGAAGGACAAGCTATTAAAATGGTAGCCGATTTATTTGTCGATAGGGACAGCACGCTCTGGATTGCCGCAACAGGCGAAGGCGTTTATTCCTATCGGTTTGACACGGATAAACTAATCAATTACCGGCATGATTCAACAATTCCGAATGATGTCGACAATCATACAAACAGTATCAGTAATAACAATGTAAACAGTATCATGCAGGACAGCCAGGGTAACTTATGGTTTTCTACATCCGGTAGCGGGCTCGATCTGTATCACAAGGAAACGGACAGTTTCGAAAACTTCGATATGCAGAAAAACGGACTATCCAGCGATTGTATCTACGAAATACATGAATCGTCTTTTGAGAAAAACTGCCTGCTGCTCATTACTAATCAAGGATTCTCTCAATTTGATGTTCCTAACCGAAAATTCCACAATTACAGTATAGAAAACGGATTTCCCTTAACTGCCGTTAATGAGAATGCATTGTACATTACCCGTGACGGAGAAGTATTCCTGGGTGGTGTACAGGGAATGATATCCTTTCACGAAAAAGCTTTGTTTTTTACTCCCAAATCATACAATATCCTTCTGTCGCGTCTTATCGTCAATGGAAAAGAGATTACTCCGGACGACGAAACCGGTATCTTGCAATACTCTTTATCCTATACTCCCGAGATTACCCTACAGGCGAATCAGAACATGTTTAGTATCGAATATACCACCTCAAACTATATTCCTGCCAACCGGGATAAAATACTTTATTGCCTCGAAGGGTTCTCCAATGAATGGAACAGCGTCCAACGCGGTCAAAACTTTATCACATATACCAACCTGAATCCCGGTACGTATACTTTTATAGTAAAGACTCAGCGGGAAGACATCAAAGCAGTCCGACTGAAGATCCATATTCTTCCGCCATGGTATGAAACCTGGTGGGCTTATCTTATCTATGTCGTATTTACAGGTAGTCTACTGCTATATCTTATTCAGGTTTACAAATCAAGAATCAGACTGCGCGAGTCTCTCAAATACGAGCAGAAACATATTGAAGACCTGGAATCATTAAATCAGTCCAAACTAAGGTTCTTCACCAATATTTCTCATGAATTCCGTACACCACTCACGCTTATTGTAGGTCAGATAGAAACGCTGTTGCAAGTACAGACGTTTACTCCAACTGTGTATAATAAAATTCTGAGGATTTACAAAAGCAGTTTGCAACTGCGCGAATTAATTGGAGAGTTACTCGATTTCCGTAAACAGGAACAGGGACATATGAAGATCAAAGTAAGCAGGCATAATCTGGTTACTTTCCTTTATGAAAACTATTTGCTGTTCTTAGAGTATGCCAGCAGTAAAAAAATCAACTTCAAATTTAAAAAAGAAGAAGAAGACATTGAAGTATGGTATGACCAGAAGCAGATGCAAAAAGTCATCAACAATTTACTCTCCAACGCATTAAAGCATACCAAGGAAGAAGACACGATCTCTATCTGTGTAAAAAAACAGAACGGAAATGCTGTCATCGTAATACAAGATACCGGTTCGGGTATTGATGCTGCCGAAATAGATAAAATATTCGACCGCTTCTATCAGACTGAGCAACTTGACACTTTAGCAGTAGGTGCCGGAACTGGAATAGGACTGGCATTAACCAAAGGTATCATTGAGTTACATCACGGCACAATATCCGTAGAAAGTGAGAAAGGTAAAGGCAGTAGCTTTATTATCACATTAAAATTAGGCAACGGGCACTTTGAACAAGAGCAGATTTCCCTGAAAGAAGAGATCATACAACAGCAGGAACCCGCACAGCCGGGCACTGCCGCCATAATGGCAGAAGCTGCTTTAGACAACGACATCGTTCCGACTCACCCATCAGATACCAAGATGTTGATTGTAGAAGATGACGCATCTATTCGCGAGATGTTGGCAGAGCTCTTCCGGACTTTCTATCAGGTTATTACCGCATCGGACGGTGTAGAAGCATTGGAACTGGTACAAAAAGAGATGCCAAGTATCGTGTTAAGTGACGTGGTTATGCCCCGTATGTCCGGAACGGAATTGTGCAAACAGATTAAAGGCGAGTTTAACACCTGCCACATCCCGGTAGTTTTGCTTACAGCAAGAACTGCTGTGGAGCATACTGTGGAAGGATTGCGTCTTGGAGCAGATGACTATATCACAAAACCATTCAATATCAACATATTAGTTTCACGTTGCAATAATCTTGTTAATTCACGCATTCAGTTGCAAGAAAAGTTTACAAAGCAGCCCCAGGCATTTGCACAAATTTTGGCCACAAACCCTATGGATAAGGAGATGTTGGACCGTGCTATGGAAATTATAGAAAAATATCTGGATGATTCAACTTTCAATGTCAACACTTTTGCCCGTGAAATGGGAATGGCACGTACCAATCTGTTCAGTAAGTTAAAAGCTGTAACAGGACAAACTCCCAATGATTTTATACTAACCATCCGTCTGAAAAAAGGTGCCGTTATGTTACGAAACAATCCGGAGCTGAACATTACGGAAATCTCAGACAAAGTAGGATTCTCTTCATCGCGATATTTCAGCAAATGTTTTAAAGATGTATATCACGTCAGTCCGATGAATTATCGAAAAGGAGAAGAGGGAGAAGACGACGAAGAAGAAGAGTGATTAGTGGTTAGTGATTAGTGATTAGTACCATACAGGAAAATTGCGCAGCCTACTAATCACTTATCACTAATCACTAACCACTAATCCCCCATCCCTAATCGCTTATCACTCCCCATTATGTACTTTTCTTGCCTTTATCCGTACAACATTATCCATTATCTTGTTTCATGAGGACTATCTTTGCACAATAGAAATCCTTAAATAATAAAAACCATGAAACAGGTATTGTATATTTTGCCTCTACTATCCGGTATCACTTTGATAACAAGTTGTGGAGTCAGTGCCCAAAAAGAAACAGGAAATAACAAACAACAGAAACCTAATATTATCTATATTTTTGCAGACGATCTTGGTATTGGTGATCTCAGTTGTTATGGGGCAACCAAGGTTAGTACCCCCAATATTGACCGACTGGCGGGACAAGGTGTACAGTTCACCAATGCCTATGCAACTTCCGCCACCAGTACCCCTTCCCGCTTCGGACTATTAACAGGTATGTATCCCTGGCGACAGGAAAACACAGGAATTGCTCCAGGCAACTCCGAATTAATTATTGATACTACTTGTGTCACAATGGCCGACATGATGAAAGACGCAGGATATGCCACTGGGGTAGTAGGAAAATGGCATCTCGGATTAGGCCCTAAAGGAGGAACCAATTTCAACAAACAGATATCCCCCAATGCACAAGACATCGGTTTCGATTATGAATTTGTGATTCCTGCTACTGTAGATCGGGTACCTTGTGTGTTCGTAGAGAATGGACGTGTAGTAGGACTCGACCCGAACGACCCGATTACAGTCAGTTATAATCACAAAGTGGGCAACTGGCCTACAGGTGAAGAAAATCCGGAGTTGGTTACACTCAAACCCAGCCAAGGCCACAACAATACAATCATTAATGGTATTCCCCGCATCGGATGGATGACAGGAGGAAAATCGGCTCTCTGGAAAGACGAAGATATAGCCGATATCATCACCAATAAGGCTAAAAACTTCATTTCACAACACAAAAATGAACCGTTCTTCCTGTATATGGGTACACAGGATGTACATGTTCCCCGCATTCCACATCCCCGTTTTGCTGGCAAAAGCGGATTAGGTACCCGTGGTGATGTTATTCTGCAATTAGATTGGACAATCGGTGAAATCATGAATACATTGGATAGCCTGAACCTTACAGAAAATACAATGCTAATCTTCACAAGCGATAATGGTCCGGTCATTGATGACGGTTATCAGGACCAGGCTCTCGAACTGCTGAACGGTCATACCCCTATGGGGATTTACAGAGGTGGCAAATACAGTGCTTATGAAGCTGGCACACGCATTCCATTCATCGTTCGCTGGCCGGCAGGTATCAAACCAAGTAAACAACAAGCCCTTTTCTCCCAAATAGACGTTTATGCCTCTCTTGCTTCTTTACTGAAACAACCTTTGCGAAAGGGGGCAGCTCCCGATAGCCAGGAACATTTAAGAGTACTATTAGGTAAAGAAGCTGCCAATCGTGACTACGTTGTGCAACAGAACCTGAATAACACGCTTGCTATCATCAAGGGACAATGGAAATATATTGAACCCAGTGATGGACCAGCCATCGAGTACTGGACAAAAATGGAATTAGGCAATGATAAACGTGCTCAACTATACAATCTGTCATCTGATCCTTCCGAAAGACAGAATGTGGCTAACGAACATCCCAAAATAGTGCAAGAGTTATCTGCTTTATTAGAAGAAGTAAAGAAATAAATATCTTATTTTTAATACACAATTCATATGACAAAATACAAATCTATCAGAAATGGTATCTGTGCTACCATAATGGCGGTTACACCTATCCTGCTTTCAGCACAAATAGTTAAACATGACAGGCTTCTGTCTTTCGAATCGGCAGAAGTACCTTCATTTATTTCCGGTACAAACTCCGGCCTATCCATCTCCGACCAACATTATAAAGACGGTACGCACTCCCTGCAATGGAAATTCCAGCCAGGGAGCAGTATCACCATTGATAAAGATCTGAAATTCGAAAAAAAAGATCCGACAGGAGTTGATAAATATCTGTCAGTCTTTGTGGTATGGATATACAATGAAAAGCCAATAGCCCAAACTATGCAATTCGAATTTCTGAAAGATGGAAAAGTATGTACTTCGTTCCCTTTCGGATTGAATTTCCATGGATGGCGGGCTGCCTGGGTATCTTATGAACGGGATATGCAAGGGACCCCCGAAGAGGGAATGAACAAAATACGCATTACCGCTCCCGATGTTCCGGGCGAAATATTCATTGATCATTTGCTCACAGCCGCTAAAATGGATCATCGTTATCAAACAGCCGATTTACAAGTGCCGTTTGTTAACAAAGAAACCGGTAATCATTGGTTATTTGCATTAAAATATTCTCAATTAACTCCGGATATCCCACTGGAAAAGACGGTTAGTAACCTGCAACATAAGGAAATAAAAGTAATAGAAAATCGTCTGCGGGAAATAATATGTCCTCCAAGTGAAGTTACTCCGCAAACGATAGCTAACCTGCGCAAAGCATACGAATCCTACGGTATAACATACAAAGATGGAAAAGTTTCCGGACTTCCTCTTTTTTACGGACGTGCAGGCGAAGCTTACGAACGCATTCTGCCCGATTGGAAAGGAAATATAATGGCCGCTAATAACATGGAGGTTAGCAATTTCTTTAGCTTAATGAACAGAATCGCCGTGGCATATAACAATGCAATAAATCCTCAGGACAAAGATGCGCTCAAGCAAATGTTTATTACAATGTATGATCATATTACCGATCAGGGGATAGCATATGGCAGTTGTTTGGGTAATATCACCCATTACGGTTATAGTTTCCGTCCTTTCTTTACTGCCTATTTTCTGATGAAAGAAGTGTTCCGGGAAATAGGGAAACAAGAAGAAACAGAAAAAGCAATGCTTTGGTATTCGACTGTAAACGATGTATATAATAAACCGAAAACAGCAGGTATCGATATCGATTTCTTCAATACACTCAGTACCGGACGCATCGCCAGCATCCTGTTCATGGAAGATACTCCTGAGAAAGTACAGTATCTGAAATCCTACTCACGATGGCTCAATAATGGTTGCCTACCGGCTGAAGGGTTGAATGATGCTTTCAAAGCAGACGGTTCCGCCTATCACCATTGTAACAATTATCCGGCCTATGCAACAGGCGGTCTGACAGGAGCTACCAACATGATTTATCTACTGAGCCATACCGATTTTGCAGTATCAGAGCTGGCTCATCAGACAGTGAAAGAAGTACTCCTCACCATGCGTTTCTATTGTAACAAACGTAGTTTCCCTCTCTCAATGTCCGGACGTCATCCCAATGGGAAAGGAGAGTTAATCCCCGAGCATTATATTCTAATGGCTCTGGCAGGCTCCCCTGACCGGCAGCAAGATATAGACACAGACATGGCCAATGCCTATTTACGCCTGACAGAAGCACCGTATAAATGCAACAAACAAGAAGAATCTTTCAGAAATCTATTTATAGATAAAGGATTTAGTCCGGAACAGGATCCCGAAGGAAATAAGGCAATGGGATACGCTTGTGTATCCATACAGCGTCGTAATAACTGGTCGGCAGTGGCCCGCGGTCATTCGCGTTATCTATGGGCTGCCGAGCACTATCGCGGTGCAAACCTTTTCGGACGTTATCTGGCACACGGTAGCCTGCAAATCATGACTGCCCCTCAGGGAGAAGAGGTATCGTCTACCAGTGGCGGATGGCAGGAAGAAGGTTTTGACTGGGGACGTATCCCAGGAACTACAGCCATTCATCTCCCGGTAGATCAGTTGGAAGCCAATATTCTCAATGTAGACGTGTTTTCGGGATATGAAGAAATGCTATATTCGGACGAAGCGTTTGCAGGAGGTATCTCACAGGAACACAGGAACGGAGCATTCGGAATGAAGCTGCACGAACATGATAAATACAATGGCTCACACCGCGCCCGTAAATCTTTTCATTTCTTTGACGGAGTGATTGTGTGTCTTGGCTCGGATATTGAAAATACGAATAGTGAATATCCTACAGAAACAACCATCTTCCAGCTTGCAGTAAAAGATGATGCCGGACATAACTATTGGAAAGATTATCAAGGAAACGGAAAGTACTGGATAGATCCCATCGGAACAGGTTATTATGTTCCCGTCGCTGCCAAGTTCGAAAAGAATTTTCCGCAATACTCACGTAAGCAAAATACCGGAGAGAAAACCGAAGGAGACTGGGTATCACTGACTGTCGATCATGGCAAAGCACCCAAAGGAGGCTCCTACGAATATGCGATTCTTCCGCAGACAACCCAAACAGAGATAAGCAGTTTCGCTAAAAAGCCATCCTATAAGGTACTTCAAAAGGATCGTAATGCACATATCGTACGCGATCTGAAGAGTAATACTACCTCTTATATCTTATTTGAAACTCCGGATGTGTTGCCGAAAGGCCTCATACAAAAAGTAGATACCTCCTGCCTCATCATGTTACGTGAGCATAAGCAGGAAACCGTACTTACCGTATGCCAACCCGACCTGGCACTCTATCGGGGGCCCTCGGATGATATATATGATGAACAGGGAAAACGCATCGAACGCAGTATTTACTCCCGTCCCTGGATAGGAAATCCAAGCCAATCGATCCCCGTCCGTATCGAGTTAAAAGGCAAATGGGAAATCGATGAAACTCCCGGGTGTAAGACTGTCTCTTCGGATACTAAAAAAACAGTATTAGAGTTTACCTGTACAGATGCAGCAAGCCTGGAAGTAAAACTTCATAAGAAATAAAACGAAGGAGATTAAGTATGAAAAACGGCATTCTATTTATTATATATCTTTTGTTGGGAACTACAATGTACGCCCAAACATTGCAAGAGGTACAACAAAAGAAAATAAAGTCCCAAAATCCATTATTCCGGAAACTTGGAAAAGCTTATAAAGCACCGGCCTTCAAATGTGAAGGCTGGTGGGTATGGGGAAGTTCTGTCATTAAAGGAGATGACGGTAAATATCACATGTTCGTATCCCGTTTTCCGAAATCTCTTCCTTTCCATCCGGGATGGATGGTGGCATCGGAAATTGTACATGCCACCAGTGATGTTCCACAAGGACCTTATAAACTATCAGACATCGCGTTGGCAGAAAGAGGGGCACAATACTGGGACGGACGTTCAGCACATAACCCACGTATCTTAAAAGAGGGGGATACGTATTATCTGATTTACATGGGATCCACTCATCCTTTTGATACCCCTACTGCAGAACAACTTACCTTGGAAAGTCCGTGGTGTATAGTAGCCCGTAGCAATAAAAGAGTGGGTATTGCCAAATCCAAATCTCTCTACGGTCCGTGGACACGCCTTGACGAACCTATCCTAAAAACCAAGCCCAATACTTTTTATAGTTTTCTGACGTCAAACCCTTCTCCTATTGTAGAAGAAGATGGTTCGGTTACAATGATATTCAAAGCCCGGGAATACATCGGTAATGACAAATACTCCGATATGGCTTTAGGAATTGCCAAAGCAAAGCATATAGAAGGTCCTTATGAAGTACAGAACAACAATCAGCCCATCTTTCAGGTAAACGGTCAGGGAGAGGCAGAAGATCCGTTCTTATGGAAAGACAAAGATGGATATCACATCATCTTTAAAGATCATGTAGGAAAATACACCATCGAGGCCAAAGCCGGAGCTATGGCACACTCAAAAGATGCGACTCACTGGACAGTAGATAAAGACGCACAGGCCTACTCCAAAACATTGGAATGGGAAGATGGTACAGTAACTACCCAGGGGCAACTGGAACGCCCCTTCATCTTTTTTGAGAACGGTGAACCTGCTTATATATTCTTTGCAACGATGGATGGCCCCGGAGGATTTGAAAATGCAACACGGTCATGGAATATGGTAATTCCGATTATGAAATAAGTAAGTATAAAAAGGAAACCGGTATTCCTGCTCTTTCCCTTATCCTTTTCATACTTATGAGAGTCAGGAATAAAACTTGCTTTTCTTCCTGAAAGAAGTTCTCCTTCTTATAGGATGAACTATAACCACAACTTTTGGTTGTATAAACAAAACTTTTAGTTATATAATCAAAACTTTTGGTTTTATAACCGAAAGTTACGGTTATAGATTTATTAGGAAGAAAGATATCTTTTTATTGGAAGAAAATACTTTATTTTCAGGAAGAAAAGAGAATTATTATTGAAAGATGATGGTGAGAGAAAATAGATATAAAACGCCTGACTGATAAACAAGCCTGCTTAAAAAACATAACTTGTGACAACTTTCTCAGAAAGAGAGGGTAAAAGTCAAAAGCCGGACCAAGCTATCCGTAGGTCTCTTTAGAAACGCTATTTATTACTGAAACAATCAAAAATATTTTTTATTAGCTTTCTCGTATAAAATCTCATTAATTAGGAATATTCAGTAAATAACCCTCTTTTGATAAATAGAATCTTCGTATACTCCTCTACTAAAACCAACTATTTATAAAGAATATATATCTAATAAAGATTCCATCTCTAACTTCATTTTCTGCTTTCACAACACTCGATAATTATTTCCGTTTATCATATTAATACCAATTGTTGTATCTTATAAATATTCAGTTTGTTCCTCTGTGAGAAACGACCCGTTTCTCGTAGAGTTTCGACCCGATCTCCGTAGAGAAACGAGGCGTTTCTCGTAGAGGGAAAAAGAATCGTATAACACTTTGATTTACAACAAATTACATTTTACACAAATGTTACATATTTTCATCACCCAAACAATCTCTTTATCTGTTTATTTAGCATTTATATGTATCCAAAATCACAACACACATCGGGTCTTTTTGTATATAATCCCTGTCATAAAGCTGTTTTTTATGAATCAAGCTGTAGATCAGACACAATAGTTTATCGGCAATGTTATTCATCATTACGAAAAAGTGATTCTTTTCAACTTCATTTTTTTTAAGAATACAATTTTATTTCTTTGTTATAATCTTCGGTCGAACGTACACACATGAAAAGCAGTGTTTTCAAATAATAGTAAGGTTACAAAGGGGAGTTGCTCATAACTTGACTTAATGATAATTCTTTTTTTATTTCACTTAATCTTTAGTTAAATAATAACTCGCAAATTCTCCATCTAAACGCCTTGGTTTTATTCTCTGATCTATTATTAGCCAATCTTCGTCCTTAAATATTCTATTTGTCTCAAAAACTATATCAAATACGTTAGTTGTGTTTAATTTAATAGTATATAGAGGCGATTTTAAGCCTTTATTATCTACAATCCAAAAAGCTTTTATCTTTTTATTTTTAATCTTTGTATGCTGATACTGATTTCTTAAAGCTAAAGTATCTCCATTCTCTAATATAATAAATAAATGATAGCTAAATGGAGTAAAAATTGTCCTTAAGGGTTTGTCACCCCCTCTAAAATACGTTTCAATTTTCTCTTTTTTATTTTTTATTTGCCTGCTTCGAACACTTAAGTTTAAAGTATCATCATTTTCTGATATAATATTTAACTGGTAATAAGGCGAATAGACGCTTGTTTCTTCTACTACATTGAAAACTCTCTTTTGGGTCTTTTTAGTAAACGATTCCCGCACTACCAATTTTTCTTTTTGAGGATAACTGTTTAATACCAAGCAACTATCTTTCCTATGCCATTTACCATTAATGTTAACTTTACCTCCCATATGTCGCCTCATCTTATAATTAAAATCTCCATTAGGATATAATTCTATTGATTCTGAATAAAAATATGCTCCTTTAGCAAAATCATACGAATATAGTCCTATCATTTCGTCTTGGGCAAAAGAATAAATAGGTAGTATAACCAAGGTTAATATTAATGTTCTCTTTATTATTGTATTCATTATTATCTGCTTTTTCTTTGTCCTTTTCTAAAATCCATTTCAACTCCTTTGTATGCATCAGTAGGATAGATTCTTTGTTCCCAAACTTTAATAGTATTATTTCTCATTTTTTTTCCAACTTTTGAATTAATATTAACAGGACCATTTTGTAAGTTCATATAAGCATTTATTGTTCTTCCAAAAGCCCGAGTATCAGAATCGCTCCATTTATATTCTTTTGGATTAGTAAAAAAAGTACTCCATAATTAAATAAACGTTCTCTATTATATGCAGCTGTTTCAGAATCATGTACATAAGGAAATGGCTCTTTCTTGTATCTTTTCAAATAGTTTACTCCATTATTTGTGTAGCCTGTACTTGAGGCAAATTTAAACAATTATAATCTATATATTTCGCAAATTGCGATTATTATATCTAATAAAAGAAAATCACACAAAAATTAAAACCGACCCCCAAAGGAGTCGGTTCCAATCAAAGGTTAGAAAAATTACGAAATCGAAAGGTTATCTAATTACAACCTTCACTGTTTTATCACTGATCTTCACAATATAACATCCTTGCTGATCAAGAGTGAAACGTGCCGATCCGTCTACGTCAACAGATTTAATAACCTGTCCGGCAACATCATATACCATAGCTGTTCCCACAGCATTTACAACAAATACGTCGTGTCCGGCTGTATAAACGTGTGCCTGTTCTGACTGATCTACTGTGGTTATGCCGACAGCGTCTTTATCAACTAAGTCAATATATACAGGTTCTCCCTCAGTAAGAGTCAGATCAATCTTTGTAGTTTTATCACTTTGTGGAGTGATAGTAACACCGTCGATTGCATCACCATTCAGAACCCACTCTCCATCCAAAACAATGCTGGTTTGTGTAGGAGTAGCTACCCAACCGTAAACATTATCCGCTTGCGGACGTAAGTTAGGATTAGAAATAGCCAATGAAAGCATCTTATCATTAACACCGGGTTTCTCCATCAACAGCATTTCTGAAGCAGTAGATTTCAGACGACCGAAGTTCAAACCGTCTACAGCTGTAAAGATAGAATAAGCTGTAACTTTGGCAGGTTTGTAAGCCAGCGCGTGAAGTTTTTCATTCTGAGCTTTTATCTCAAAAATTTCACCTCCCTTGTTAGCCATCTTAGCTGCCAGTTCTGCCATATCAGTTGCATTCGTTGCCGGAACGGCTACAAAAACATATTCTTTACCAGAAGTTTTTACACCATGATTAATATATGCTTTGGCAGCAGTTACAGTCACAGGATCATCTACATTATCACCGGTTTCATTCGGAGAACTTTGTTCACCATGCTTAATGATAATCGGATCATTACCTTGTGGTACAAAATATCCGGTACCTTGTGGTGTAACCATCCATAAATCTGCTGACGAATCATTTGTTTTAGCTTCCGCACCAGCTGCCATTGTTTCACCGTTTACTACCAGATCACCACTTACTTCAGAGTCAATACCCTGGAATAAATTGGTTGCAGTAATCATGTCGTCACCATAAGCTCCAGATGCAGAGATATTGCTACCCAAACTGATCAACATTCCATCAAATGCATATACAGATTTCTTAAATGTCAGGTTGGTCGGTACAAAACGTAGACTACCCCAAGAATCATCCTGATCAAATTCAGCACCAAACATACCACAATCTTTCCATGCTAAAGCACCGGCAAAGTTGGTTGTTTTTGAATATTGATCAAAACGATCAGTCACATTCTTGTTAGGCATCATTTCTTTCCAGGAAGTATAATGTACAGTGGTTGCACCTGCTTCTACATTCCAATCCCATCCACCAGTCACTTTAGTACCAAGGCTTGCATTCTTTTTCGGGAAACCGGAGTTCTCCATTGCACCATCATACATCACTTCAAGAGTTCCGTGTGCCTGATAACGTCCAAAACGGTTCGTTTTACTATAAACCTCACCTCCCCAGAACTTAGTAGTCGGACAACGCATCGTAGCTACCCAATTATTCTGACGATAGATACCGGCAGGGCTATAATTGAACTGATAGAATCCGTCTACATCAGCTTTATTGACTCCTGTATAGAAATCTTCCATAAAGAAGTAATTGTATTGAGCAGCCAGTTCAGCATCAATACCTGTACCAAGGATATCACCACCTGTTTCGATCAGCTTCTTAAACAAGTCTTTTTTGAATGTGATTTCAGTACCACCTACCAATGGATGACGTCCTGCCATGCTATTAGCAAAAAGATGGATATCATTTTCTGATTTGGTAGACATCATATACAATGTTACTACCGCTTTTTTGATACGTTCATAGGCATCTTTGTTAATACGGAAACTTGTACCTTTCAAATAGCTGATATATTCTACCCAACTATTATACGCATACATATAATTGTTATACTGCGTATTATGGTGGAACCCTGTACCGTCCGGTTTAAGGATATCATTACTACCTGGAGCATACTCACTTGCATTCTCCAACAATTGAGTCAGGCCTTTCAGATTTTCTACAGCCTCATTCTGATCAGCAACATTGACTGCACATGTATACAGATTAGGCAAGAAGTTATAAATATAGTCCGAACTAAATTGTGACAGGATATATTCCAGAGGAGCATAAGCTAAATTAAACTCGATCATCCATTTAATGGCCTTGATCATTTCTGTCTTCTGACTGTCCGTATAAGCATCCATTGCCTTCAGGAAGCCTGACGGAATACCTTTTACATTAGTGTAATCGCTATAGGTCAAACCACCAAAATGATACAATACCCCCTGATCCAGAATATAGTCGATCCAATTATTCAGATAAGTCTGAGCCTTGGTCGTTCCACTGAGTGCAGCAGCAGCCAAAGCCTCTACACCTTCAGATGTTGCTTTCAACTCATCTAATGTCATAACGGATAAGGGTTCACCTGATACACTACCATCATCATTTCTCTGAATCTTCAATGCATCAATTTTTGCATATAGCTGACGTACTAAAGCAGGAGTTGCAGTGGGGTTCTGATGATAAATAGGTTTCAAAGTCTCCAGATCAGCCAATTCCTGCGTTGTAGCTACAGCAGGGATTACATCTGCTCCAAAAGCGTATACATTTAAAAGGCGTGCATAATCACTATTCAGATAGTCATTATCCCGTACCAGAAAATCTGTATATATTCTCTTATCATCTACTTTTGCATTCAGGTCCATATTATCGAAATAGACCTTTTGCCCTTTACCTTCATACGTGAAACGTACTTTCGCAACTACAGCATTATCTTTATTTGCATATTCATCATAAGGACGATTAAATTCACGCCATCCTTTAAAATTCATCAACATTGTTGCTTTTTTCACAACTTCATCTTTTGCGTTTAAAAGTTCTGCATATACCACCTCATTATTACATTCAGAGCTATAAATATTAAAGAATGCTGAATTAAAGCTGTTCACAGTTAAATTCTTATTCAGTGTAAGTTCTAAAGTAGATTTATCGGTAGTAGCCCAACATAATGACTGAGTACCTTTTTTAAAATGTTCTTTAGACAGACTAATCTGGCTATTAGTAGCTTTCCACTCTGCAGGAACAGTTGTCTCTTCAAAATCATACTTCACAATAACTTCTTCTGCTGTTATATCAGCAATCTTAGTAAACGTTACGTCATCAATATAAGCTGTAGCCTTATCCGTATTACCTAAAATACAAATATTCAAATTAGTCCGATCTACTTCTGTAGCAGAATTTACATCAGCTTCTGTAAACTGATACATGCTACCTGCTATTCTGGAAAGGTTTATATCAACATAATAATCTTTCCACTGATTAGTCAAACTAAAAGATTGCCATGTACCATACCATTTCTGTTCTGGGTCTGATGGCCTTCCGGTTTCTTTTACAAAGAATCTATTTATGTTCACGTTCTTATCATCGGTCGCACGTGCATATACTCTAACAGAACCTCCGTCTGCTGATTTTCCACGGAATGATATACGATAAATTCCTTCCGGAAGTGTCCCCTCAATACGTTGTGATAACACTGTTGTATACCATGAGTATGGCTTGCCTGAGATAGATACAACCTTACCCTGGTCAGCATCATTTTCAACAGCCATTGTCACTATATTCTGCTCATATTGTTCATCTTTATAAGCAAGCCATTTTCCGCATTCAGAAGATTCTTCCGTCAACAATGTAAGATCCGGATTACTATCGAAACCACTATCTTTTAAAAGATTTTCTTTGGGTTCTTCCGGTTGCTCTGGTTCAGACATATCCTTAACAAGAGTAAGTGATACCCCATCGATCAATATTGTTTTATCAGCAACATCACCTTGGAAACAGATACTAAAATCTGTCAAATCTATTTCATCAGTATCAACAGCATCACTCAATGGTACACTATACATACTATTGATAGATTTTGAGAAATCAAATTCTACCGAATATTCAACCCATTCTGTAGTCAAAGATGTACTATAGAAAGAACCGTACCATTTAGATGCAGGGTCGGCTGGTTTACCCGTTTCCTTTATAAAAAATTTCTGAACATCCTTGCCACCTGCATCAGTCAAGCGAATATATACTTTAACTTTACCACCGTCTGTTGATTTACCCAAGAAAGAAAGCTTATAAATACCCTTTTTCGCCGTAGTCTCAATTCTTTGGGCAAAGAAAGAAGTATACCAGGAAAATGGTTTACCTGTATAAGAAGCTACTTTACCTTTTATTGCGTCATCAATAATAGCATAGCTTACTTCATTTTTCTCATTCTTAGGATCTTTATAAGTCACCCATTCACCAAAAATAATAGGAGTTGCATCAAAAGTCTTTGTGAAATCTGCTTTATCAAAACCAGAATCTTTGATCAATTCTGTTTGAGGTTCAGGTTCCGGCTTCGACAAATCTTTCACCAGTTCCAATTTTACATCATCAATTAGAATTGTTTTACCAGCAACATCACCCTGGAAACAAATACTAAAGTTTGTACGGTCCACCTCGTTGGCATCAGCCGCATCACTTGTCGGGAAACTGTACATACTACCTATTGTCTTCGTAAAATCAAATTCTACAGAATATTCTGTCCACGTAGAAGTCAATGAAGTATTATAGTAAGAACCATACCATTTAGATGCAGGATCGGCTGGTTTACCCGTTTCCTTTATAAAGAATTTCTGAATATCTTTACCATCTGCATCGGTCAAACGAATAAATACTTTCGCTTTACCACCATCGGTCGATTTACCCCAGAAAGAAAGTTTATAGATACCTTCTTTAGCAACTGTTTCAATTCTTTGGGCAAAGAAAGAAGTATACCAGGAAGATGGTTTACCTGTAAAAGAACCAACTTTCCCTCTTTCCTGATCGTCAATCACACTATAAGAAGTAGCATTTGTTTCTTTCGCATCTTTATAGGTTAGCCATTCACCAAAAACAGCAGGAGTAGTATCAAAAGTCTTTGTGAAATCTGCTTTATCAAAACCAGAATCTTTGATCAATCCTGTTTGAGGTTCAGGTTCCGGCTTCGACAAATCTTCCACCAATTCCAGTTTCACATCATCAATTAGAATTGTTTTATCAGCAACATCACCTTGAAAACAAATACTAAAGTTTGTACGGTCCACCTCGTTAGCATCAGTTGCATCACTTGTCGGGAAACTGTACATACTTCCTATTGTCTTCGTAAAATCAAATTCTACAGAATATTCTGTCCACGTAGAAGTCAATGAAGTATTATAGTAAGAACCATACCATTTAGATGCAGGATCGGCTGGTTTACCCGTTTCCTTTATAAAGAATTTCTGAATATCTTTACCATCTGCATCGGTCAAACGAATAAATACTTTCGCTTTACCACCATCGGTCGATTTACCCCAGAAAGAAAGTTTATAGATACCTTCTTTAGCAACTGTTTCAATTCTTTGGGCAAAGAAAGAAGTATACCAAGAAGATGGTTTACCCATAAAAGAACCAACTTTCCCTCTTTCCTGATCATCGATCACACTATAAGAAGTAGCTTTTGTTTCTTTCGCATCTTTATAGGTTAGCCATTCACCAAAAATAGCAGGAGTAGTATCAAAAGTCTTTGTGAAATCTGCTTTATCAAAGCCAGAGTCTTTTATCAAATTTTCTGCAGGTGTGGTTTCTACGGTCTGAACCGTCTCTTCGTACCATTCCATTGCAGTAGGAGCAAGCCATGCAGAAGCTAATCCTGCACAACTCAGAAAGGATAGTGTCAAGAAAATGTTTTTCATAAACTTAATTGTTTTATAAAGAAGATGTGCTTTTCACACATCTTCTTCGATTTGTTTTGTATAAACTAAAGGCTATTTATTAGCGAGGGTTCTGAGGAAAATTACAGAATTGTGCCTCTTCTGCAGGCAACGGCATTAAGTATACCTGTCTGTCATCCTTAGTAACACCGTATTTATCAATACCTTTTTTCACACCTGGGTTGAACTGATTAGCTTCCCATACCTTCTCTGTTCTCACAAGCTGGAACCAACGCTTAAATTCACTAAAGAATTCCCAACCTCTTTCATCGAATACAGCTTTATCAAAATCTTCTTCACTCAAATCAGGAGTCAATGGGTTTTCAATGCCGCCCATTGCACGTTTACGAATATCATTAATGCACTCATAAGCTTTCGGATTGGGTTTATGATCTGCTTTATTTTGAGCTTCAGCATACATCAGCAACACATCTGCATAACGATAAATCGGAGTGATTCCTAAAGACTGCGGAGAGCTTACACCACCATAATCACGATATTTGTTAATGGCAGGAGAACGCATCACAGTCTTCTTAAAGTTAATTTTTCTACCAACGCCACCCGGTTGGAATTCTGTTACAAAATTGAATTTTTTACGCTCATCATTTGGATATCTTTCATAGAAACAAGAGTCTGCTAAATAGTCTCCCCAGCCTCCTTCTTCATCTGTAGTAAAATAGGATTTACCATAGTTACTATAGTTTGTATTTGAGTGATTCAATGCGAAGATATGTTCGGTATCGTCACTCTTGGTTGCTTCTTTCCATAAATCCTCATAATGATCTACCAGTTTATATCCTCCATCAGTTATGATTTCAAGAGCTTTATCTCTTGCATCGGCATAATACTGAGTCTGCTTCATTGGCCATCCCGCCATTGTCAGATATACTTCTGCCAAACAAGCTTTAGCAGCCCATTTGGAAACTGTAGAATTAGGAGCTGTAGAAGCACGACCACGATTAGGCAATAATACTTCCGCCTGTTTCAAATCGGGAACAATCAGTTTCAGATAAATATCTTCTACTTTATTTCGCGTAATAGTAGTATTACCTAAGAAATCCGTTACGCATTTAGAGTCAGTGAATGCAGGTACATCACCAAACCAACGAACCAAATTAAAGTGGGCAAATGCTCTCATAAAATAGGCCTCACCCAAATAAGGTTCTTTCTCTTTCTCTTTAATAGAGTTTGTTGCTTCCAAGCCCTCAATAAACTGATTACTTGCTTGTATCAATTTATACATATTATCCCACATTGTCATGTAATCCTGCTCCATACTACCCATATCAACATGTAGTTGATCTGTAAATGTCCCACGTTTACTGGTAGTACCACAAATGACGTCATCAGCTCCAAGTCCCATCAACATAGTACGACAATTGTATGCATAGTTACCGCCCCACAAAGAAGTATATAATCCATTAGCCAGGCTTGTTACATTACGCTCATTGTATTCTATGTTCTCAGGCGTTAGGAAACTGTTAGGTTCTTGAGTCAAGTCCACACATCCGACACACAACATGCCGCTAAGTCCTAATGTTATAATTAGTTTTTTCATACCTCGTGATTTTTTAGTTTAGAATGCAAAATTAAGTCCAATCAGATAGTTACGACCATTTGGATAGTATCCCCAGTCGATACCAGATGTCAAAGGACTCTTCAGAGTGACTTCAGGATCAATACCCGAATATCCTGTAAACAAGAATGGATTCTGAATAGATGCATAAACTCTCACCTTATTGATACCTGCTTTATTCAACATCGCATTCGACAAAGAATATCCCAATGTGATACTTTTTACCTTTACAAAATCACCTTTTTCCACGTACTGAGAAGAAGGAGTCAATGCATTTCTGGTCTTTACGAATCCAGCAATATCCGAGTTTTCATTCTGCGGTGTCCAACGGTTAGCCCATTCCGGATTAGGTCCTAAGTTTACACTACCATCCGTATTGAAACGAGCTTCGCGTGTGTAATTGTAAATATCAAAACCGTGTACGCCAATGATAAACAATCCGAAATCGAAGTTCTTATAATTCAGCGTATTGTTCCATCCCCACTGGAAAGTAGGTTGTCCGTTACCAATAATAGTTTGATCATCTTTACTGATACCATCAACCCCATCAATATCTTTATATCTATAAGAGCCGGCTTCAGTTCCTTTAGGAGCATTATCCAACTCCCATGATTTCCAAACGCCATCGTTCACATATCCCCACATAGTACCCAGTTTTTCACCCTTTATATTACGGAAATACTTGTTTTCATAATTTCCACTAATAACCATGTAAGTTACATCACCATACAAATCTTTAATTCTACCATCATTATGCGATAAAGTGAGGTTTGTATTCCAATTAAAATCTTTTGTAACAATAGGATCTGCACCAATCGTTATTTCAAAACCTTTATTCACAATATGTGCTGCATTCTTTTGTCTGCTGGGATATCCCGTAAAGTGTGCTGCATTTACTTCCAAAAGAACATCTTCTGTCAACTTATGATAAACATCCAAAGATACAGTCAGACGATTATTGAAAGCACCAAAATCAATACCTCCATTCCACTGCTTAGTACGTTCCCAAGCCAAATCCGGAGTACCAATACGTTTTGTAAATATAGCTAAATGATTTTCCGAATCTCTACCGTCACCCAGTTCTGTATATCCGGCATAAAAAGGAACCGCTTGGTTACCGGTTTCTCCATAGCCTAAACGCAGTTTTAGCTGACTCAAGAAATCAACATTACGTAAGAACTTCTCCTGTTTTGCATTCCATGCCAAAGCAACAGAAGGGAATTGTTGCCATCTATATTCCTTGTCCAAACGCGAAGAACCATCATAACGCCAAGAAGCTGTCAGCATATAGCGATCTTTGAATACATAATTCACACGTCCCATCCAAGATAAGATCGTACCTATATCCCTATTTGTTGAAGCTTTCATAAATTCTGCTAAAGAAACGTTATCAGCACCAATGACAGTAGAAGCAAGACCTCCGTAACCTTCTGATTTATTCGTGAAATCATTAGAGTACATCTGCTCGAGAACGGCTGTTGCATTGATACGATGATCTTTATTGAATTCTCTTACATAAGATAAGATGTTTTGGTTGGTCCAACTGTAATTATGGTCACTTGTTGCTGTAGCACTCGTCAGGTTTTTATTTGCCATTACAGTGGTATAACTATCACGTCCGTAAGTCGCTGTAGCAAGTTTGTTACCCAATGTAAAGCCTTGTGTCATTCTGAATGTCAACCCTTTCAAGATATTAATATCTACATATCCCTGCAAGCGAGAAGTATATTTGAAACCATCTGTGTCAATTTCCCAAATATGCCCCATTGGATTGTACTGTTGTCCCAATAAGTTCATATTATTATAATGACCTTCTTCATCTTTGGGCTGAATAGTATTAGGAAAAATCATAGCTTCAATCATTACACCACGATATTGACTAAAGCGAGGTCCCTGACTTTTAGAGTAGTTACCCCAAAAGTTTACTCCGGCTTTTAGCCATGATTTGATATCTGTATCAACTTTCAAACGATAGTTGAATGTCTCCGCATTTGAACTTTGAGAAATTCCTTGGTTGTTATTATAGCTTCCAGAGAAAATAAATTTCGTCTTCTCGCTACCACCGGAAATAGAAAGTTCATGATTGTGTTCGATTGCTACATCACGAAAAATGTGGGCGAAATAATCATAACCACCACCATTATCAAAAGCAGCAATTTCTTTGTCATCATAAAATTTTCTTGTTTCCAGACCAGCTGAAGTATAATATTCTTGTCCATATTCATTAGCTAATCTTGCAAAATCTCCCGGAGACATCATATCAGGAAGGCTATAAGGAGTCTTAAAGTTTACATAACCGCTATATTCTACTTTTACTTTACCCACTTCCGGATTACGGGTAGTAACCAAAATAACACCATTAGCACCACGAGAACCATAAACTGCAGTAGCGGAAGCATCTTTCAACACTTCAATAGAAGCAATATCCGAAGGATTCAGTGAGCTGAGTGAACCACCTATAAAACCATCGATCACAACCAATGGACCGCTATCACCTTTTATAGAATTTGTACCACGAATACGGATGGTAGCAGATGAACCCGGTTGACCGGAGGATGACATGATACTTACACCAGCCAAACGACCTTGCAAAGCAGAAGTTATATCAGCAGAAGGAGCACTCTTAATAGCATCAGCTGCTTTTATGGAGGCCACGGAACCCGTTAAATCTGATTTACGTTGTACACCGTATCCCACAACCACTACTTCTTCCAAAGTTTGTGTATCATCGGCGAGCTTTACCGTAAAATTTTTCTTTCCAGCAACAGGGATTTCCTGGGTCTGATAACCGATATATGAAACTACCAATGTAGCATTAGAAGGAACATTATCCAATTTAAAATTTCCATCGATATCGGTTATCGTACCGCTTGTAGTCCCTTTCACTAAAACCGATGCTCCAATTACGCTTTCTCCGGTGCTATCGAGAACCTTACCCATAATGGAGGAGACCGCTTGTGCAAGAGTCGTTTGTGTCAATAAAAAACTGACAATGAAAAAGCAGGCAAATTTCATTGACAATAAAATGACTTTCTTCATAGTGTTATAATTTTAAATTAATTAAAAAACAAAGAGACAAAGAACGATGACATAGCGCACCGTTCTTTGTTATAAGATTAGCTGTTATTTAATAACAACTTTAAAAGTTTTAGCCTGATTACCTGTTACAACTTTAACAAGATAAAGTCCTTTTTGAGCAGCAGGGATAGAAGCATTACCAGCCACAACTTCTGTAGATGCAATCATCGCACCATTTACATTATAGAGAGTTGCATAACCATCTTTTTCGGATGAGATATAGATCATAGCTCCATTAACAGTTACATTGCAATTCATAGCTTCTTCAACAGTAGTATTATTAATGCCTGTGCCTTTTCCACCCTGATAAGCACCCATATTAATTTTACCGTCTACAATACGAGCATTACCGGCAATATCTTTACTCATAAACTCTTCCATCCACTCTGCTGTCATACCATATACTTCTTGATAATAGCTTGCTTCACCAGCATTTACACATGCAGAAGTAGCAGCTAAAGAGAAATCAGCATTTTTTATAGCATCTTTTTGTGCATCATCTTTAGCAGCACCTACAAAATCAGTTGGAGCCACAAAAAAATTAGTTTCAACAATATTTTGGTCAAATGAAACAGTTTGATCACCATCATCTTTAGGTTCCTCATTAGAAGCACAATACTCTACATAACTACCTTTTGCAGCACAAACAAGCGCATCTTTATGTGTCGGTTCATTATTAGCAACGATAGAATTTGAAAGAGTAGAATAAGCATCTACATAAACAGTTCCTTTATTATTAGCAACTGTACAATTGTACATTTCATTTCCTTGCAAATCAACCAATAAATTATCAGAAGAATTGTTTACTATAAGATTATTAGACAAACGTATTTTACCTCTTGCTGAAACGATACAATTTCTCCAATTTGTTGTAGAAGTATTAGCGTTATTACGGATTATATTGAACGCAAAATCAGCAGGCGTAAGAGAACTACCTGAGAGCACAAGACCTGCATCTTTTGCAGGAGCAGCAACATTATCCTCAAATAAACAATACATAATTTTCAAATAACGCTTGTCAAACTGATTATTAATAGTAAGACAAGCAGCTTTATTATTCCGGAAAATACAATTGCTTATACTTGTTCCATCCTCATCCTTTTCCTGTACACCACCAGCCTCATTCGTATTATAAATAGACAATGAAGTTACTAAATTTCCTTCGAATAGACAATTATATGCCTGATTCCCTGGAAAATACTTATTATGACAACCTCTCAGTTGAAGAGTTACAACTTCTTTTTCAGGATTACTGGTAGTATTACCTGAGAAATAACAATCACGAACTATCGTATTCTCTTCGCCATAAACCACTGTACCTGTACAAGCGTTATCTAAAATCTGACAGTTCTGAAGAGTTACAGAATTTCTAAGATAAAGAACACGACCATTTGTTGAAACATTATCTTTGAAAGTAATACCGTCTATAATAGTATTAACCCAAAAATTATCTTTATCCACACGGTCTACCAGACGGAAAGTTTGATTTCCACTGGTAATTATAGTTTCGTTCGTAAACTTCCAAGGCTCTGTAGCAGCATTGGGACGTACACGATTTTCTATAGATGTTTCACCTTTGGCAAATCCACCATATACATGCACTCCTTCTACCATATTAATAGTAGTAGTAGTCATATAAGTACCACCTGCCATATAGATAACATCGCCTTTGGATGCTTTTGAATAAGCTGTACCGAGATCACTAATCGGAGAATTCCAGGACTCACCATTATTAGATGCAGAACCATCCGGGCTAACATAAATGTTTTTCGCATTTGCACCTGTTGCAAGCATTAGAGCTAAGACTGAAGTAATAATCACATTTTTCATAAGCGATAGTTTTTTTGTTTAAAGTTACTATTAGGCTTGTATTTTATCTGCACAAAAGTATGAATAAGGATTTTACCTGATACACATTTTTGTTCATCAATACTCCAATATTGTACAATTCTATTTTTTATAATTAAAGAGCTAAAAATAGACTATATCATGTACTATTTTGTAATAAATAGCTCTTTTATAGGCAGAAAGTTATGGAATGGACCGATTATCTTTGTGAACAGAATTACTCTTAATCTAATTTTAAATAATCATGAATAACAAATTCTTTAAGCTTATCTTTTGCCTTGCTTTACTGCTATCATGTACACCTTCATTCGGCGCTAAATGGAAAGCTAAACACGTAGTATTTATTGGATTAGACGGTTGGGGTGCTTACAGTATGGAAAAAGCTAATATGCCCACTGTAAAACAATTAATGAAAGATGGATCATACACCCTGGAAAAGCGATCTGTACTACCATCTTCAAGCGCTGTAAACTGGGCTTCTATGTTTATGGGTGCAGGTCCAGAATTACACGGATACACAGAATGGGGATCGAAAACGCCGGAATTACCCTCTCGTGTACTTAGCCATTATGGCATTTTCCCCAGCATCTGGGGGTTATTCAGAGATGCTAACCCTCAAGCTGAAATCGGATTCTTTTGTCAATGGAACGGATTAGAGTATCTGGCAGAAATGAAGGCTATGAGTAAAGAAATACATGTAAAAGCCGAAGATGATCCTTCAGGAAAGGCTGATAAAGCTGTTGCAACCCATTCTTGTGCATATATAAAAGAAAAGAAACCAGCTTTCGTAGGCATTTTCTTTGATGAGCCTGATCATGTAGGACATCAAAGTGGACATGATACAGAAACATATTATCAAAAATTAGAAGAATTGGATGGATATATAAGCGAAATACTAAATGCCGTAAAAGAAGCTGGTATTTGGGACGAAACGATCTTTATCTTAACTGCTGACCATGGGGGTATCAATAAAGGACACGGCGGTAAAACAATGGAAGAAATGCAAACTCCTTTTATCATCTCCGGTAAGAATATAAAAAAAGGCTATAACTTCACAGAGAGTATGATGCAATTTGATGTAGCCTCTACCATTGCTTATATCTTTAAACTCGAACAGCCTCAGGTATGGATCGGACGGCCAATGAAACAGGTATTTAAATAAATACGATATAACGATTTTTCTACCTTAATCAATTTTATATCTCTAAGCCTCATTCTTCCCCAAAACAAAGAATGAGGCTTTTTCATTTTATAGTTGACAATGAGAAATATTACCCTTACTTTTGCTTCCTAAAAAATATTGTATGCCAGCAACACTTCCAATTCATTTTGCCCCGTTACAAGGATATACCGACGCGATCTATCGTAACACGCATTCCGCAATCTTTGGTGGAATAGATACTTATTATACCCCTTTTATCCGGCTCGACAAAGGAACGTTCCGGAATAGGGATGTTCGGGATATAGAACCGGGAACTAACGAAGTCCCCCACCTGATACCCCAACTTATCGGACATGAGGAAGAAAAAGTTGAGACCATTTTATCCCTTTTCACCGAAAAAGGATATAAGGAAGTAGATATAAATATGGGGTGTTCGTTTCCTATGTTAGCCAAACGTCACAACGGCTCCGGTATCCTTCCTTTTCCCGAAGAAGTAGAGAAACTATTAGAAATTACCCAAAGATATCCGGAAATAAGTTTCTCTGTGAAAATGCGTCTGGGATGGGAAAATGCTGAAGAGTGTCTGAAGTTAGCCCCCATATTGAATGTATATCCATTGAAACATATCACCATGCATCCACGATTGGGAAAGCAGCAATATAAAGGAGATGTCGATCCGAAAGTATTTGCCGCCTTTGCAGAAGTTTGTCGCCACCCTTTGATTTATAATGGAGATATAAGTAATGTTGAAGATATAGAACGCATTCACGATAGCTTCCCCACTCTATCCGGAATCATGATTGGAAGAGGGTTACTGATGAATCCGGCTTTAGCCATCGAATATAAAGAGAAAAAGTCCCTTTCCACCGAGGATATGAAAGAGAAACTATACCAAATGCACAAGATCGTATTTGCCCGTTATGAAGAACGGCTTGAAGGCGGCGAAGATCAATTACTCAACAAAATGAAAATTTTCTGGGAGTATCTTGAGCCACAAATTGGTCGTAAAGCATGGAAAGCAATACACAAAAGTACAAGCCTGGCAAAATATAATGCAGCAATAGGGTTGCTCTAAGCCAGAATGAACAAGACTTTAGCCGACTAATAAAGTTATATGCTGATTTTTGATCAAGAATCATACAATTGTTTCTCAGAATCTTAGCGATATAAAAGAGGATATCGGTATAAACTACATGATTATATTGGAGGACAGAATTGTTTTTCCTATTTTTGCCAAAAAGCGAAGATAAACAGCACCTTGGTTTAAAAAATGAACAAGCTCATTTTATTCTACTCTCGGTTTCCATTACCTTTGTAACTAATGAAAAAGAATCAAGCATCAACTTTATGACAAATGTAATAAACAAGATAAACTCTCTGTATCCGCTCTCTGATGATACCTTACAAATTTTAAAGGAAAATGTAACAATCTGTCATTTCCCCAAGAAGTATAAATTGATAGAGGCAAATAAATTTTGTAAATCGGCTTATTTCATAGAAAAAGGAATGACTCGCTCTTTCTGGCTGGTAAACGGAGAAGAAATAACAACCTCCTTTGCATACGAAGGAAGTATTGTTTTCAGTATGGATGAACTGTATTATAATAAAATAAGTGAGGAGTTTGTGGAAACGCTTGAAGAAGTTGTTGCGTATAAGATATCACTCACCGACTTGCTCCGGCTATTTCAAAACAATATCGAACTGGCTAATTGGGGAAGAATTATTCATCAAAACGAATACAGGCGCTTGCACCGTTCACACAAAGATCGCCTGACACTCTCGGCTAAAGAAAGGTACGAAGAGTTTAAGCAGCAGTTCCCTCAAGTATGCCAGCGGGTAAAATTAGGGTATATTGCATCTTATCTGGGCATAACACTTCCAACACTCAGCCGCCTTAGAGCACACAAATAATTTTCCTGTCCGGTAAGATTTTGTCGTAGGACAATTTTTTAGATGTATAAGTTCCGTAACTTTGGCGCGTCGTCAATGACACTACTACTAATAATAATTTGAATTATAGATTTAACATGAAAAACATCTCTGCTTCTGCATTTGCAGACTCTAAACCTCACTACGAACTCCTTGATGGGCTGAGAGGCGTTGCGGCTCTTGTAGTCATATTGTATCATATATTCGAAGGCTACGCTTTTGCCAGTAATGGTACTATTGACACCCTCAATCACGGATACTTAGCCGTAGACTTTTTCTTTATCCTTTCGGGGTTTGTTATCGGTTATGCTTATGATGACCGCTGGGGGAAAGGTCTTACTATGAAAAATTTCTTTAAACGTCGTTTGATACGTCTTCATCCTATGGTAATCATGGGTGCCGTTTTAGGCGCTGTTACATTCTATCTCCAAGGGTGCGTGCAATGGGATGGAACACATATTGCCATATCAATGGTGATGCTGTCTCTTCTCTGTACGATGTTCTTTATTCCTGCGATGCCGGGGGTGGGCTATGAAGTTCGTGGCAACGGTGAAATGTTTCCTTTGAACGGACCTTGCTGGTCGCTGTTCTTTGAGTATATAGGAAATATTCTTTATGCCTTGTTTATTCGCCGCTTGTCTAATAAGGCATTAGCTGTACTTGTAGCAGTGTTGGGAGTTGCATTGACATTATTCGCGGTACTTGATATATCTGGCTATGGAAATATAGGAGTGGGCTGGACATTGGACGGTGTAAACTTCATCGGCGGGACATTGAGAATGCTTTTCCCTTTCTCTATGGGTATGCTTTTGTCGCGTAACTTCAAGCCTGTAAAGTTGAAAGGTGCCTTCTGGATATGCACAATTATTATGATTGCTTTGTTCGCAGTGCCTTATCTGGAAGGTGCGAAGCCGTTTTGCGTAAATGGTGCTTATGAAGTATTTTGTGTTATTGTAGCTTTCCCTATTCTTGTCTGGCTGGGAGCATCGGGAACCACAACTGATAAGAAGTCAACCGTGATATGCAAGTTTTTGGGAGATATATCTTATCCTGTCTATGTGGTACATTATCCTATTATGTACTTATTCTATGCGTGGTTGATTAAAAATCAGCTCTATACTTTGGGTGAAACCTGGCAAGTTGCTTTGTGTGTTTACGCATTGAGTATTGTACTGGCTTATCTTTGCCTGAAGCTATATGATGAACCTGTAAGAAAATGGTTAACCAAAAAGTTTCTGGCTAAGAAATAAGACTATATCTTTTCTATCAGAAGATGAGACTGTATCAAAAGCCTGAGACAACTATCAACAGATAACCGTAGAAACGCAGATTTACGCAAATTAACGCAGATTCAATTGAATCTTTGCGTAAATTAGCGTTAATCTGCGTTTTAACAATAGTAAGTTTTACTATTGGCACAGCCTCATTAAACATCAGTTTTTAAAAGGAATCAGTTCGGTATCTTGACTCATACCGTCTTTACAGATGAAACGAATCACCGTAGAATTCTTATCTGAAGATACAACCTGACAGGCAGGCGTTTCTTTCACAGTCCAACATCCTTTTAATGTAACCGTCACTGGAATCTCTTCACTATCATTATTAATCCAGGGACGGGAATAGATGCTACGCTCTATACGTTTACCATTTTCATCAAAAGCTTCATCACTCGGACCACGATAAAAGGCAAGATCGGGCTGAGCTACCGTAAGCAGAGCTTTTCCTTTTTCTTCATGTACCATTACTAAACAGGAAGTATCTGCTTTCATCAACAATCCTTTGGGCAGATCGGCAGAAGGAGTTTCAAAGAGCACATACGAAGTGGTATTACTTTTCAGATCACGTACAATATGTGCATTACGATCCTTTTGCAATACTTTATACGAAGGTTTCTTTGCAAACTGCTTCATAACGGGTACAACGGTCTGGGGAAAAACAGCATATTCATAAGAAGCTCCTTTGGGCGACTTTCCATGATCTATAACCAGAGATACCCAATCTCCTTTTGTCTCTTTATTCACTTTTTGTGCACGTGAATACTGTGGAAATTTCTTCTCAAATTTAGCAGCAACAGGTACATAATACCCCGTACCAATATTATCTATCCAGACTTTACCATCCCCCTGATATGTCTTCCAATAGGCATGCCCTGCCGAATCTGTCACAGCAAGCTGAAAAATGGTAGTTTCCGTAGGATATTCACCATTCGTATTCTCAATGTCTGATCCGAGGCAGACAATCACTCCGTCAAAGAAATGAAAAGATTTACGCGCACGATGGGAACCATTGTATTTATCGTGTTCATGCAGTTTCATTCCAAAATTTCCATTCTGATGTTGTTGAGACAAGCCACCGGCAAATGCTTCATCCGAATAAAGCATCTCTTCCATACCAGAAAAGGTATCAACATTGTAAACTTTAGCCTGTAAATCATCAAATGGCAGATGAATAGAAGTCACACCGGGAATCCGGTTCCAGTCGAATCCGGCTTCCTGCCAACCGCTTGTATCTGGAGTCACAACCACCCCCGGAGCAGCAGTCAGTATCTGCATACTTCCATGAGCCAGATAACGCCCGTAAAGATTAGCGCCAAGATAATGTTCGGCTGCCCAAAGGTAACGCGAATGCCCACGGACTACTGCAGCCCAGTTACTACGACGCTGAACAGATACGCAGCCATATCCCATAGCAAGGTTTCCTTGCGGATCCGGTTCCGGTCGGAAACCTTTATCAGACAAAATTTTAGCCATACGCCTCTCTTCCTCATTGCTAAATTGAGGCATATATTCCGGATCTTCTCCTGTAGAAGATGTGCCGGCTACCAAGCGAAGATAAGCTGCTGCCATATCAGCATCAAAATCCGCCTTTCCATCGGGCGTACCGGCAAGAGCCATCACTGCATATTGCATCGGAATAAGTTTTCCCTTTCCATCTGGATGACGTCCGGACATAGATAGTGGGAAATTGAGTTTATTACAGTAGAAACGCATCGTAAGCAATACTTTCTTCACTGTCTGATGGGCCAGCTCAGATACAGCAAAATCAGTATGATTGAATAGGTAGATCATATTTGAAGCTCCTTCCAAACCTCCAACAGCATAAGCAGGATAATTATTCCGGTGATGAAAAGCTCCTCCATCCTTCTTGAAAGCTCCGGCTAATCCCAAAGCCGGACGACAGCCATAATCAATCCATCTTGAAAAAGATTTCAGATACTGAAGTTTTTCCGGCGTATCTTCCATCATCAAAATACTCGCAATACGTCCTGTTGTTTGCGTGTTGAAAGAGTCCATATCAATACCATCAACCTCTGGTTTCGGATAGACTTCATTGGTTATGGCATACCAACGTAATGTGCGCTCGGCCTCATTTAATTTCCCAGCCTCACGAAGCACGTCTTTCATCAGGAAATAGGCCAGATATAAACCACGCACACTATAACCATAATGATGTATATTCCCCCAGCAACTGCCAAATGCTACTCCCTGATCGGTAATATGATCATACATGGCAAGAAACTTATCTTTCATCTCCGCTCTGACAGAATCATCCGAAGCATTGTTATAAGCTACGGCAATCCGTTTCATCAAGTCAAAATAAGCTCTCATTTCCACACCCTGTTTGGTAAGCATATCTTTGTCCCAATCGGGAAACATACGCTCATAAGCTTCAGAAGCACGTACCATAAAGATAGGTACACCCGTCACTTTTCCATCTTTATAAGAGATATTATAAAAATCATATTTTTTACGGATCATTTCAATCTCTTTCTGCGATAACATGGAAGATGTATATACCATATCACGGAAACGTTTCTCTATCAATTGCATATCCCGTCTTTGTTTTTCACTAACCGGAGTAAGCTCAATATCCGGTTTGAATAGCGAATGTTTATAGACAACAAGCCAATGATTCGTAGTTTCGGCATTCACAAAAGGCACCTGTAAATCTGCTGTCTGCTGGCGGGCATCTACTTTGATTGCTGTAATAAGATGATCGATAAAAAGCTGGCCTTCTACGTCCGGCGCAACCATACGAAGTTCGTTCATACCCTCTTCAGGGGCACCCTGCATATCACGTTCATAACATACCCAGGCAGCACGCCAACCTTTGAAGTTAATCCCAAAAGGAAATGACGTACAAACCTTTCCATCTTTCAGAAATTCAAATTCTATTTTTTTATCTTGTGGCCGCTCATTATATATCCATACAATAAAAGCCGAAAGATAGAGATCTTTCCCGGTAGGATCTTTTTTCTCAAACTTCAGATCTTTTTTCAAAGAAAGTGTTGCATTCGGTTGAAAAGTCCATAGTAATGAATGCGTACCATCTTTATAATGTTCCGGTGAAATGGATAATTTTGAAGATTCGCTACTGATACAAGCAGGAACTTGCGACTCCTCAAAAGAAAACATACGATCATTCTTCACCAATTGTGCCAATAAGGTAACAGAGCCAAAAAGAGAGAGAAAAACTACAGCTCCCAATTTCATAAAAGATTGTTTCATCATTTAGAGTATTAATTGTGTGGTTATCACATTTGTTTGATTTGAAATCCGGTCATCAGGACATGATTCTGGAGCAAACGGAGGCCAAAATATCCATCCCCCTCTCCCGGTTTTAAAGAAGCGCGAAAAAGTTCCTCACCATTCACTGCATACGTGGTTTGTTTTTTCTCTACGCGAATCACAATATGATACCACTTTCCTGCTACCAGAAGATGGGCAGGATCAGTATATTCAGCAATTAAGGGTTTTACACGGGCATCATCGACTCCATAAAATTCAGCATAGTAGCGACGGAAGCGAGTGGTTGTGTTTTCATTACCACCATAGCCCACATAGAATAGATTCAATGTATTATAATTTTTGAAAACTCCGTTTCTCCACTCACTGCGAGCAAAAATATCATCAGGATACTGCGGATCATTGGCAGCCCAGAAACAGTTCAGGTCACTCAGCCGATCCTGCTTTCCGTCTTCCATTAACATAGCTATGTGATAACTTATTTCATACTCACCGGTCAATGGCTCATTATACCATAAAGTGAGACCTGCAGGTACAACAATGTCCAAAGTATCCGACACCAATGATAATTGCATGGCGGCAGATTCATCCTCTGCAATCCAATTTTCAGCTAAAGAGGTATTATTTTTTCCGGAAGGCAGACAGGCTGTTACCAACCAGAGAAAAGTAAATAAAGCAGTGCTACGGATAAGAATTCGTTTCATTTATTTATGTATTAGTTTTGAAGATTACTACCGGATACAAAGAAACCCCTCTTTTCGGAAAAAGAGGGGCTTAAATCGTACAGAATAATACAATAATTATTCACGACTCCGTGGATAGAAGAACTTCTTGTAGAGGTGCGAATCTATTTCACTACAGAGTAACACAAAGTATTATTTATCCGTTTTTGGCATCTTATTTTTCAAGTCAATCACCCTCGGTTCAAGTTTTTCTGTCAAGGGTGCAATTCTTTAAATGCTTTATTATCTTCCTGAACCTGAAGTATTGTTTCTTTAAGTTCACCAATCGGAAGGTCAAACCCATACCAACCGGTATAGCAATCGGTCACATACCATTTTCCTTCAATCAATTCAAATTCCACACGAAGATCTATTTCAGATTCCTCATACCCGGCTTCAAAAACTTTGTGAGCAGGTTCATTAAGCGTATATTTTGAAACATACACACCGCCTTCTTCCTGGCTAATACGTTCTTCTTTCAATACCTCACTATCCAACAATGGCCATTTCTCTTGGGTGAAAGGAAAAGTTTTCTCACTATTTCCATCATCAGTCATCAAAGTAATAGGAGTTTTCAGCGGAAACTTAATACGTGTATACTGATAAGCTGCACTGGAAGTGAACTTTTCTAAAAAAGCAGGGAAATCCTCCCCGTCTACATTGGCAGCAAGAGCCTCTGCTTTTCTTTTTGACATATTGCCACAGGACACACAGCAAACACCTGCTAACAGAACAGCTACCAACAGGTAAGACACAACTCTTTTTGTTTTCATAATTAACTGCATTTAAATTGGCTGCAAAGATAATGCAAACCGAGAGTAGAATAAAATGAACTTATTCATTTTTTATGCCAAGGTGCAGCTTATCTTCGTTTTTCGACAAAGATAAAAGAAGTTTGAATGCGTTGATTAAAAGAGGAAAAATATTTTAGTTGCCTGATAATTGGTTAGTTTTAGTTTTTATTTCTTTCGCAAATACTCATAACCAAAACGGCAATAAAGACACTTCTTTTTATCGCAATACTCTTTTTGAAGTTGCAGTAAAGCCTGACTATCAGCAGCTGTATGTACAGGCAGTCCTGCCCCACTCCACAAACGAGTCACATAATTATTTTCTGCCTTCAGCTCTTCCAGAAAATCAGTAGCACGATCACACAAACGTTCATCCGCTTTATGCAACCCGTAAGCATAAAGAAAAGGAACAACAGTATTGATAACTAACAGATTTTGTGCGCCTGCACCAATTCCCTTTTCTTTTTGGGGAGAGGATTTACCAAAAATAAAATGACTTTCCCAATAAGGAGAAGTCTTTGCTATCAATATCTGCCTGATCTCTTTTAATGTCTTAGCCTCCATCACACGCGAAAACAATGAACGTTCCTCTTGGTAAAGAGCTGCTAACTGCGCCAGACGAACATGCGGGAAATTACCTGGACGAATTCGCAAAAAACGCCATAAAGCATTATCCATTACAGCAGACAGTTCAAATTTATGTTGTAAATAACGGAACTCATTCTGCATCCGGGCCTGATAATCATCTGTAGCATCTTCCTCCAGCAAGCCTGCCTGCCCAAAGAAGAAAGCTTCTATCTGTGTCAAATCATCCCGATGCTTATCTACTGCCCGAAAAGGGATCAGGTTGGCCCATGTTTCAAAAGCATCTCCATTCAGACCAAAACCAAAATTACGGGCCAGGGTAATAAAAAAAGCATCTTCCCAATTATTATTACAAGAGTGCAACCGTTTGGCAATCACATCAGCCTTTTGCTGAAAACGTTCTGTCTGTAATGCACTAAGCCAAGAGTGAATCGTCAGTTTAGGTAAAGCGGACAAAACAGAATAACAGGGAGGATAAATATCACTTGCATGAAGTTCTTCATAATGTTGCTTTACATGTTCCGGACACACAAGTAACAACTGGGAAACCTGCCCGCCATTGGAACAAAAAACCTCACAATCAGCTTGTTCAACAACATGTAAAATGACCGAATCATAAGCTTTATCATGATCGTGTCCATGACGATACCAATCAGAAGAAGTTGTGTGTATTTCTACATTACCTACCCAAAGAGTGCCGTCTATCTTTAGTTTGGCATTAAAAAAATCGGGACCGGCATGCGTATTTTGCAAACCGGTATCAATGACTTCTACCGGCAATCCTGAGGTTGTTTGCAATGGAGTAAGAGGGAATATTTTGTGTTTCCAGACATAGTGCAAGAGTTGTTCCATGTTAACAAGACGTTAATGTGTTCGACAAATGTAATAAAAATCTTATCTTTGCGACTATTATTTTGAATATAAGTCAGTAAAACAATGAAAATAGCATTAATCGGTTATGGAAAGATGGGCAAAGAACTGGAAAAAGTTGCCCTTAGCCGCGGACATCAGATAGTCTGCATTATCGACGTCGACAATCAGGATGATTTTGAATCTGAAGCATTCCGCTCTGCGGACGTGGCTATTGAATTCACCAATCCGACAGTGGCATACAACAACTATATCAAGACATTCAACGCCGGCGTAAAGCTCGTTTCGGGTAGTACCGGATGGATGGCAGAACATGGTGACGAAATAAAAAACCTTTGCGAGAAAGAAGGGAAAACACTTTTCTGGTCTTCTAATTTCAGTCTGGGAGTCGTTATTTTCTCTGCTGTCAACAAATACCTGGCAAAGATAATGAATCAGTTCCCAATATATGATGTGACCATGAGCGAAACACATCATATACATAAACTCGACGCACCAAGTGGTACTGCTATCACACTGGCCGAAGGTATCCTTGAAAATCTGGACCGTAAAGACCATTGGGTAAAAGAAGTGGCTGTCACAGCCAACGAATTACCTATTCACTCCATTCGTGAAGGAGAGGTTTTCGGCATTCACACCATTCGTTACGATTCGGCAGTTGACAGTATCTCCATTACACACGATGCCAAAAACCGTGGTGGATTTGCCTTAGGTGCTATATTAGCTGCCGAATATACTATGGATAAACAAGGGTATTTAGGCATGAGTGACTTGTTTCCGTTTTTGAAAGAATAATTATAAATAAATTATATCATGGAAAAAGCAACGCGCGCACAATGGATTAAATGTGCCATCGTTATCCTCCTCTACCTGGCTTTTTTAGTATGGGTGAAAAGCTGGTGGGGACTCATCGTAGTTCCTTTTATCTTCGACATTTATATCACGAAGAAAGTCCCCTGGTCATTCTGGAAGAAATCGAAAAACTCTACAGTACGTAATGTCATGAGTTGGGTGGATGCCATTGTTTTTGCATTGGTAGCTGTATACTTCGTGAACATATATGTATTTCAAAACTATCAGATACCTTCTTCTTCTTTAGAGAAATCTCTGTTAGTAGGTGATTTTCTATATGTAAGTAAAATGAGCTATGGCCCTCGTGTTCCCAATACACCCCTCTCTATGCCGTTGGCGCAGCATACATTGCCTCTTGTAAACACTAAATCGTATATCGAGTGGCCACAATGGAAATATAAACGTGTTCCGGGATTTGGTAAAGTGAAAATGAACGATATTGTAGTATTCAACTTCCCGGCAGGAGATACCGTAGCTGTCACCTATCAACAAACTGACTTCTACGATAACATCATTTATCGGGAAGGAAAAGGGACTTTTTCCAATCCGATCAACATGGATAGTCTGAATCGTAAACAACAACGGATCGTATATGACCTTTATCGGGATGCCGGTAGAAAATACGTGTTTGCACACCCTGAAAAATTCGGTAACATAATCTATCGGCCGGTAGACCGCCGCGAAAACTATGTAAAACGTTGTGTCGGACTTCCGGGAGATACTCTTCAGATAAAAGACCGCATCATATACATCGACGGTAAAGCACAGGAAGAACCGGAAAACCTTCAGTTCCTCTATACCGTACATGCCACCGGTAAGATGATACCCAACGAATTCCTCCATGATGAGTTGGGATTAAGCAATGAAGATACAGAATATTACCAACCGGGAGCAACTGTTTTCTACTTGCCACTTACCCAAAAAGCACGCAACACATTGCTTGCACGCAAAGACCTTGTTACTTCGATAGAACCAATTTCAACAGAAAGACCCTCACACGATCTCTATCCACTAAACTTGTATACAGACTGGACAGTAGACAATTATGGTCCTATATGGATACCAGCCAAAGGTTCTACCATCACACTGACAATGGACAATCTTCCTATTTATGAGAGATGTATTGTTGCGTACGAAGGTAACAAGCTGGAAGTGAAAGACGATGGTATCTACATCAACGGACAAAAAACAGACAAATATACCTTCCAGATGGATTACTACTGGATGATGGGTGATAACCGCCATAATTCACAGGATTCCCGTTATTGGGGTTTTGTACCCGAAGATCATGTAGTAGGTAAGCCAATTGTAGTTTGGTTATCTCTCGATAAAGACCGGGGATGGTTTAACGGAAAGATCCGCTGGAACCGTATCTTTAAATGGGTGAAATGAGTGTGAGTTTGTGAGTTGGTAAGTTTGTAAGTTTGTAAGTTTGCGAGTCGATAAGTTTATGAGTTGATGAGTTTGTGAGTTGGTCGGTTCTCAGTAGTTATCATAAATTGAAACTAAAGAACTAAAAAACTGAAAAACTAAAGAACTAAAACGCCATGAAGAGAAATCTAAAATGGATAATAGCATTAGCCGGAGCAATAATCATCGTATTATTGCTCCGCAGCTTTGTTTTTACCTCATGCCTTATCCCTTCGGCAGGTATGGAAAATTCTCTCTTCCGCGGTGAACGTATATTAGTAAACAAATGGAGTTATGGACTTCGCCTGCCACTGATGTCTCTTCTTTCTTATCACAGATGGAGAGAACGAAAAGTGGAAAAAGAGGATATTGTTGTATTCAATAATCCTGCGAGTACAACACAGCCCGTTATAGACAGGCGGGAGGTATTTATAAGCCGTTGTGCAGGTGTACCAGGAGATACCTTATTGATTGATTCACTATTTACGATAGTATCCTCCCAAACCGTAGCAGGACCTGACCGTAAAAGGTTGTATACCTACCCGAAAACCAGAGAAGAACAACTTGATTCGCTCCTGAGCATTTTATCCATAACTCCCAATGAACTGATGGGACAGGATTCCGTCAATAACGTACGAAGTTTCAGCCGTTACGAATATTACCTACTGGAACAGGCCATGAACGGATCAAACTGGATACAGCCACTTGAGTCAGACCGGGAAAAACAAGTAGTTAACCCGCTGATAATCCCCCGGAAAGGGATGGCCGTCCGGGTATACCCCTGGAACAGGACACTACTCCGTAACACACTTGTATTGCATGAGGGTAAACATGCAGAAATCAAACATGATACATTGTATGTAGACGGACACCCTGTACAACACTGTTATTTCAGTAAGGATTATTATTGGATGGTATCCAATAATTCTGTTAATTTATCCGATTCACGCCTTTTCGGACTTGTACCACAAGATCATATTATAGGAAAAGCCTCTCTTATCTGGTTCTCCAAAGAGAGTAATACAAATCTGTTTGAAGGTTACAGGTGGAATCGTTTCTTTCAACCTGTACGATGAGAATAAATGATGAATATTTAATGATGAATTACAAATGAAAACTGTTTTTCTCTCTTCAGCCTATCTGGCTCCCGTAGAATACTATAGCAAATTGGTTACCTATGATAAAGTTTTTATCGAGCAGCATGACCACTATATGAAGCAGACCTATCGTAATCGTTGTACTATTGCCGGTCCGGATGGTGATATTGCACTTTCTATCCCTACTGTAAAACCGGAAAATCCGAAATGCCCCATGAAGGATATCCGTATTTCCGATCATGGGAATTGGCGCCATATGCATTGGAATGCTATTGAATCGGCCTACAATAGTACTCCGTTTTTTGAATACTATAAAGATGATTTTCATCCGTTCTATGAGAAGAAATACGAGTTTTTAATCGATTTCAACGAAGAACTCTGCCGACTTATTTGTCAACTGACAGATATTGAAGTAGCCCTAAAACGAACTACAGAATATAAAATGGATTTTGCTCCGGATGAGTATGATTTCAGAGAAGCCATCCATCCCAAAAAAGATTTCCGGGAGACGGACCCGGAATTTATTCCCCATCCTTATTATCAGGTATTCGAAGCCCGGAATGGTTTTCGTCCGAATTTAAGTATGATAGACTTACTATTCAATATGGGGCCGGAAAGCTTATTAGTCCTACAACCACAAACAAGAAAATAGAGCAATAACCTTTTTTAAGATATTTCTAAACAAGAAAGCATCTTCAAACAATCTGTTTCTACTTCTTTTCGAGATAAAAAAGAAGTAGAAACAGACAGGCAAATTTATACTCAATCAACACATAGAAAAAGTATACTAAAAAAAAGCTTCTCCTTCCTTTTCCTAAACCATTATTTCGTGTTTTTATCACGAAGATACACCGGTACAAGCTTTTGAGATAAAATTTAAAAGTGCACCGGTACACTAAAAATAAAATTCCATCCGAATGATACCAGGCTTTGAAAAGTTTAGTAAATTCAAAACAAAAACACTATGAAAGCAAGAGTTACCTCATTTATTGTCGTTTTATTGTTCACAACCGGCAGTATGCATGCACAATCTATTTGGGATGCAGAGCATCTCAAAACCGTCAAACAATCTATACAGGAGCAACCTTATTCAGACATCTTTCAGGAGCTAAAATCAAGAGCTGATAAATTACTCAATGCAGTTCCTTATTCCGTCATGGATAAAGAAAAAACACCTGCCAGTGGAGATAAACACGACTACATGAGCCAGGCGCGTTATTACTGGCCCGATCCGACAAAGCCCGACGGCTTACCATACATCAGCCGCGACGGAGAATCAAATCCTGAACTGAACAAACTGGATCGTAACCGCCTGGGAAGTACTGCCAGCCGAATAACAACACTCAGTTTGGCATGGTATTTCAGCAATGACGAACGTTATGCACAAAAAGCAACGGAACTGATCCGTGTATGGTTCTTTAATAAAGATACCCGAATGAACCCTAACCTGGAATATGCCCAAATGATTCCGGGACGCCACAACAACAAAGGCCGCAGTTTTGGAGTGATTGACACTTATTCTTTTATAGAAATGCTCGATGCAGTGCAATTACTGGAACAATCGCAAGCATTCACAAGTAACGACTCCAAACAACTCAAAGCCTGGTTTGGGGAACTGTTAAACTGGATATTGACAAGCGAACAAGGAAAAGAAGAGCATGATGCCAAAAACAATCACAGTATAGCCTATGATGCACAAGTAATCGCTTTCGCTATGTATGCCGGAGATCAGGCCACTGCAGAACGGTTCGTTAAAGAATTCCCCGAAAAACGTATCTATAAACAAATTGAGCCGGACGGCAAACAACCTCAGGAGCTTCGCCGCACACTCGCTTTTGGTTATTCAGAATACAACTTACAACACATGCTTGACATCTTTGTAATGGGAAAGAAAATGGGACTTTCCCTCGACAACAGCACATCTTCCGACGGACGTAACTTCTACAAGGCAGCTGATTTTCTCGCAGCCTATCTGGGTAAAGATGTATCAGCATGGCCTTATCAGCAAATCAGTGACTGGAATATGAAACAGCAAGAACTTTGCAAAGACCTGTATCGTATCTATCTGATGAATCCGGCACGTACAGATTACCTTAGCTTGTACAAAGCCAACAATAAAATAGATATCAAAAGTGAATTCATTCTACTCTATGTACGTCCCGAAGATATAAGTAACAAATAATACCTTATTCACAAAACACAGCAGCAAAAGCTCATCTGGTAGAAAGCATCGGCCAGATGAGCTTTTTCATTATCTGATCTATATATCCCCCCCTATCCTATTCAGTAAATCATTTTATCCACCTTTCTCTAAAGAAATCCCAATTTTTCCACTTTATAGGAAAATATGTACCCGTCTATTTTCTCTACATAAGATACTTTTGTGATAAGTTTTATGATGTGATACTTAAAAAACCAATCAATTATGAAAAACTATTGGAGACTTTTCCTCTCTTTACTTTTTTTGTGCAGCGCTTTATCCCTGCAGGCTGCCGTAAAATCGTTCACAGAATCTTTTGTCCTTTACACCAATTCAGAGGGGTTAACCGCCGCTTACAATGAAGGTTGGTGCCTCGATGGAAAAGGATCAGGAACTTTCGCTTATTATTCATCCCGCTCGGCTACATTTCCCGATGCACTTACTGACGGCACCGTCACTATGGAATCGGACTGGCTGGACGTTAAAGGAGCTAATAACAATAAAGGAGCTGTATTTACCGTCACTGGTATCTCCGGACTGAAATTAGCCTTTCAAAGTGGTAGCGCCGCAACCCGCTATGTGCGTGCCGTTATTTCCGGCAATTCAGGAACAAATATCACTCTGTTAGGAGGAAGCGATGCCAATGAGGCAGGTGTGCTCGAGACCTCTGATTTGATCCCTGCCGAACGGTATACCATCACTGTCACCTCCTGGGCAGAGGAAACTTGCACAAGTGGAGCCGACAGTCGCTTGTATTACGTAGCTTTCATTGCAAATTCTCAGAATCTTCCTAATGCCGCCTACGTCTACGATTCTCAATATTCCAATTACTCCATTACCAAAGATCCGGTCTATCTGACATTGGTAAAATCGTTTACAGTAACAACGATTGATGCAAACAACTATAACTCCATCCCGGGCACTTATTATAAAGAGCGCTTAAAAGAGTACGATCTGGTAGTTGCTTCTGAGTCTGTTGCCAGTACAAATAAATTTGGTATAGCCCTATCAAATCTGGTAGGAAAAGTTCCAATGTTAAATTTAAAAGCATTTTATTATGGAAGTGCGTCCTGGAACTGGGCCAGTGCAATAAATCCCACAGCCGGTTCTACAGGATGGAATCAAATCATAGTATCCGATGCATTTAAAACACACTCTCTATTTAAAGGCATCAATTTTGACGGTACCATCACTCTCTTTGACGGTACTGCGAAAACAAGTAATAATGTACAGAGCTATACCTCTCCTAAAGAGATTATCGCTTCGGATGAAGTACTTGCTACCAATGCCTCAAACGGATATAATGCCATACATGAGCATAAACAGAGTAACGGAAAAAATGGCTATATACTCATTCCTCTCTCTTATGCCGCAATTGAAACATTAACCCCTGATGCGAAAACGCTGATCACAAATGCAGCTTCTTATCTGGCTGCAACAAAAAGTGAATATACCGTGCCCGCACAAGTGGAAAATCCCGTTATCAGTTATGACACCGATAATAATGTAACAATCAGCTGTCCCACCCATGGAGCTACCATTTATTACAGTAAAGACGGCTCCGCCCTATCCTCTTCAGCCTCTGTATATACAGAAGGATTCTCTTTGAGTACAACCACCACACTTAAGGCAATCGCCGTAAAAGAGGGAATGCTTCCGTCGGAAGAAGTTTCCGAATACATTGTGATTGCCAGAGAATGTGGGCCGCAAGTACTCGATCCGGAGCGTCTGAACCGGGGAGCCATTGCAACCTACACCAACGATGGAATGCTGGTAAACTGGCGTTGGCTTGCCACAGATCCCGATGATATTGCTTTTAATATATATCGTGACGGTACAAAACTAAATACTCTGCCACTCTCATCACGTACCAATTATCTGGATGCTGAAGGATCAGTTAATTCAAACTATACAGTCGAAGCATTGAGTGCCGGTAAAGTAGTTGAAACCGCTGCAGCATTAGTTTTGGAAAAAGGATACCTGAACATTCCTCTCGACCGCCCTCAAGGAGGCACAGTTCAGGGCAGTAGTTATACCTACACCCCAGGAGACGCAAGTGTAGGTGATGTAGACGGAGACGGTGAATATGAAATTATCCTGAAATGGGACCCCACCAATCAATGCGACAATGGCCAGAATGGTAGCCAGAACTACACCGGCAATGTTTATCTTGATTGTTATAAACTGAATGGAACCAAATTATGGAGAATAGATCTGGGAGTTAATATCCGTGCCGGTGCTCACTATACTCAATTTATGGTCTATGATCTGGACGGTGACGGCAAAGCCGAAGTAGCTTGTAAGACAGCCCCGGGAACCATTGATGGACAAGGAAACCATGTAATAATGGGCAGTGACGATCCCACTGCCGATTATCGTGGAACCTATGGTGGTAAGAAAGGGGTCATAAAAACCGGTCCGGAGTACCTGACTGTTTTTGAAGGAAGCACCGGTAAAGAACTCTCTACCGTAGCTTATGAACCAAGTCGTAATATTATCTCAGACTCAGCATGGGGTGACAGTTACGGAAACCGAAGCGAACGCTATCTGGCATGTGTTGCCTATCTGGACGGGAAGAAACCAAGTCTTGTGATGTGCCGGGGATATTATACAGCCGCTTATCTCTGTGCCTGGGATTTTGATGGTAAGGAATTGAAGAAAAAATGGATGCACGCATCCACCGTCAAAGGACAAGGTGCTTATGGTGAAGGTGCCCATAGCCTTGCCGTAGGAGATGTAGATGGTGACGGATGTGATGAGATAGTTTATGGCGCTTGCTGTATCGATCACGACGGTTCATTACTCTATCGTACGGGATTGGGACACGGAGACGCTCTTCATTTAGGGGACTTCATTCCGGATCGTGATGGCCTGGAAGTATTTATGGTACACGAAGAAAAGTCGGCTGCTTACGGTTTTGAAATGCGTGATGCCTGCACCGGAGAGATACTTTCGGGACGTAAAATGGGGGCAGACATCGGTCGTGGTCTTTGTGCAGATATCGATTCGCTTTCACGTGGTGCCGAATATTGGTCGTTAGCCAAATTCAATGTAACCGCTGATGGCAAGTACAATAACATCACCTTCGACTGCAATGGTGATTCTATCTCTACCAGACGACCACCTGTAAACTTCCGCACCTACTGGACAGGCAATTTATCCGAAGAATTACAGGAAAAAGGCATCATCTCACAATGGGTAAACAAAACCTCCAATTGCTCTACCCTTACGGATTTTGTATCGACTTATGGTTGCGGCGTAAACCTCATTAAAGATACCCCTTCCCTGCAAGCCGATATTTTCGGAGACTGGCGAGAGGAGTGTATCTATTATGATGAAGCCACCAAGAGTAATCTGATGATCTTCTCTACTCCATTTACCTCTCCGTATCGGGTTCCGTGCCTGATGCACGATCATATTTACAGAATGTCTATCTGCTGGCAGAATGTGGCATATAATCAGCCCCCTCATTTGGGATATTATTTGCGTGACTATGTAAAAAACCAACAATCCAACCCCACCGGCATATTACAACCCTCCATAACGGAAGAGCAAAGTAATATTGAAATACCTTTCACTCTTATTTCCGAGGGCATTGTTATCCGTTATACAGACATGAATAATACATCCTGCAACATTCGTGTTTATTCTCAGGATGGTTTGTGTGTGTATCACGCAACAAATAAGTTTCAAGGAAACGGAGAAATTAAGCTTGAAGGTCTGGAAGAACTGAAAAAAGGCGTTTACCTGCTCTCTGTAGTTGCTGATGGAGTAAGAACTGTTAGGAAGATTATACGATAAAATAGAATAAAAACGAAATAAAGCCCATCATTGAAATACTGTTCATCAATGATGGGCTTACAAATTTTGTAAACTTGATTTAGAGATAAAATAGCCCAGTAACCAACCATTATCAGATAGTATAACTATAATACACTGATCTTTATTTCAATTCAAAAGGAACCACTCCTTTAATATCGGCGGCAGAGGCAGCTATTACAGCTTCAAACTTACCTGGTTCGGCCACCCATTCATGTTTGGCGTCATCGAAGAAACTCAGAGCATCTTTAGTAATCGTAAATGATACGGTCTTTTCCTCACCCGGAGCGAGCTTTACTTTATCAAAACCTTTCAACTCTTTAACAGGCCGGGGCAAAGATGATTTTTTATCACTGATATAGAGTTGGACTACTTCCTGACCTTCACGGGTGCCAGTGTTCTTTACAGATACCGTAAAAGTAATTGTATCATCGGCAGACATCGTTTTCTTATCGGCAACCGGTTTACTATATTCAAATGTAGTATAACTCAAACCATAACCAAACGGAAAGAGTGGCTTCACCTTCTTCTGTTTATCGGTCCAACGATACCCTACGAAAATACCTTCATTGTACTTCTCGTTGACAATGTTACCTACCTTTTCATTGCCGGGATACTCGCCCAGCTGATGTGCGGGCACGTCTTCCAACTTAGCAGGAAAGGTAAAAGGTAATTTACCGGACGGATTCACATCACCAGTCAATACAGCAGCAATAGCTGTCCCTGCCTCCGAACCTAAAAACCATGCCTGCAAAATAGCGGGGACTTCTTTCACCCAAGGCATTGCAACAGCATTGCCGGAGATATTGATTACAATCAGGTTCTTATTAGCTTTGACGAGTTCTGTAATAACTTTATCCTGATCGTACGGTAAACCAAGTCCGGCACGGTCAGAGTCCTCACAATCCTGATGCGCACTTTTGTTTAATCCTCCAATGAATATTACATAATCCGCTTCACCTGCCACACGTACAGCCTCAGCAATAAGTTCCTCTGGAGTACGGTCATCTTTCAGATTCTGCCCTGAAACGACGCCGTTGTACTCGCCACTTGCATCACCTACATAACCGCGCGCATAGACAACTTCTGCCTTATTACCAACGCGGTTGCGAATGCCATCCAGCGGAGATATTTCACGTTGCACTTTCAAAGAAGAAGAACCACCACCTACAGTCATCATCTTTACAGCATTCTCACCGATCACAGCAATTTTTTTTGTATTATCAAGATCGATAGGTAAGAGATCGTTGTTATTTTGTAACAATACAATTCCCGCTTCACCTATCTTACGGGCAGCTTCATAGTGTTCCGGTGATCTCATTGTGCCATAAGGACGGTTACGATCCATTGTTGTACGGAAGGCTAGACGAAGAATACGGCGTACCTTATCATCCAACTCTTTTGTACCTACCTTACCCGACTTTATACGTTCGAGATAAGGTTGCGCCAGGTAATAATTGTCATAAGCATTACTCGTACCGTTAGACAAACCATTGGTCCAGCTACCAAACTCCATGTCGAGTCCGTTGGTTATAGACTGGTCTGTGTCATGTGCACCTCCCCAATCGGATACAACTACACCATCGAATCCCCATTCACCTTTTAATATGTCATTCAGCAGGTATTGATTATGGCAAACATGTTGATCTTTGTACAAATTATAAGAACCCATGATGGCCCATGTGTTACCTTCCTGAACAGCTGCCTTAAAAGCAGGCAGATAGATTTCGTACAGAGTACGGTCATCTACTATCACATTTGTAGTGTGGCGATTCACTTCCTGGTTATTCAACGCATAATGCTTCACACAGGCAGCCACTCCATTCTTTTGTACTCCCTGTATATAAGGAACAACCATACGCCCAGCCAGATAAGGATCTTCGCCCATATATTCAAAATTACGCCCATTCAACGGTGTACGATAGATATTCACACCCGGTCCCAACAAAACGGTTTTATTACGATAGCGAGCTTCTTCTCCGATACTTTTTCCGTAGAGCATAGACACTGTCGGATCCCAGGTAGCAGCCAGACAAGTTAAAGCCGGAAAAGCCACACAAGAATCATTGGTCCAGCCAGCCTGATCCCATTCATCCCACAACACTTCGGGACGTATACCGTGAGGTCCGTCTGTCATCCAAAACTCCGGAATACCCAAACGCGCCACACCCGGGGAACTGAATTTTGACTGTGCATGCGTCATGGACACCTTCTCCTCTACTGTCATTCGGGATAGAGCATCCTCTACTCTCTCTTCTATCGGCTTGCTATCGTCAAGATAAACCGGGGTCTGCGCAAAAACAGGCAGAGCAGTCAGGGACAAGCCCAATAACATTGATCTTACTTTCATGATACTATTTACTTATTATACAAAAAAATTAAAACGAGACGTTTCGTCGTATACCAGTTATTTAGCTATAAATATATTAGTTAAACGACAAACAAGTTCCTTTTTATTAAACAAATTCACTAACATTAAGAATTGCATATACCTGCCGTTCCTCAATTAAGTGATACGACAAGCGCAAAACGCAACAATCGTACCGGTCTCATCCCTTAATCTATATGTGTCTCATTCTCTTCTATCATACATTATAATCAAACGAACGAAAGGTCGTAATTGAACGATGTACGACATGTGCATGTCGTGCTGTACGAGATGCACATGTCGGGATGTTCCACATGCACATCTCGTGCAGTACCAGATGTGCATGTCGTACATCGTTCTTCACCGGGATAAAAGAGATACCCCGGGAAGAAAAGCCGTAAGTGCTATAATATCATTTATAAATCAGCGTAGACAGATATTCCTCTGCAAACATCTCATTGGCTACTTCAAGAAGATTATCTGCCGTCAATGTCTCTATACGTTTACAGACTGTATCCAGATTCTCAAACTTATTGTAATGCAGGAAAGTTTTAGCCATACCCAAAGCATTGTTCTCAAAGTTATCCGAAGCTACACAGATTTGCCCTATCAACTGTTTTTTGGCAGCTTCAATTTGTGAGGAAGTCATCTTTACATCACGCATCCGCTTTAGTTCTTTATAAGTCAATCGCAGACAAGTATCCACATCCTCAAGGTCTGTACCAAAGTAGATGGAAAAAGCACCGGTATCCGTATAAGAAGTCAGATTGGATTCTACATTGTATACCAACCCACGGCGTTCACGTAAAGCAACATTCAGACGACTATTCATACCGGGACCACCCAAAATATTATTCAGCAGATAGAGAGCGGTACGTTTATCATCATAAGCATTATACCCCCGGCTCCCTAACATCACATGAGCTTGGTGAGTATCTTTCGGTATTACCAGGTGTTCCGGGACATATAATGGCGGTGGAGTACGCAAATTTTTCACCTCGCCAGCCGGTATATCCGCCATCAGTTTTTCCAACATATTCACTAACCTCTTAAAATCAATTTTTCCCTGAACAAAGAAAACCATATTAGAGGGTTGATACAGTCGTTGTGTAAATGCCAGAGCATCAGCTGTCCGGAATTGCCTCAGCAGCTCCGGGCGCCCCAAAATATTACGCCCCAATGGATGCCCACGGAATATCATATCTTCAAAGTCATCAAAGATCAATTCCGAAGGATTATCTTCATAAGATTGTATTTCGTCAATGATCACTTCTGTCTCTCTTTCTATCTCACGCTGCGGAAAAGTAGAACGGAATACAATATCGACCAGCAATTCTACTGCACGCGACAGGTCATCTGCCAGAAAAGCAGAGTAAACTACCATCTCTTCTTTATTGGTATAGGCATTCAAATCACCTCCCACAGCCTCCATACGGTTTAATATATGCCAGGCCTTCCGCTTTTGCGTGCCTTTAAAGATAAGATGTTCTACAAAATGAGCCATTCCCTGTTCATTTTCAGTCTCATCACGAGTACCGGCATTCACAGCAAAACCACAATAAGTCACATCGGAAACTACAGGTTTACAAATAATCCTCAAGCCATTTGACAGAGTATGCTCGACCTGCTCCGTTAGTAAATTCTTCATTATCAGTACTAAGTTTTATTGATGCTACAAAAATACAATAAAACTTATTGTCGTTTATAGAAAATTGCAGATATTTGTAGACTATAACAGTGACAACGTGTATGGAAAAGATAGGAATATTCTGTTCTGCATCAGAAAACATTGACAAAATGTATTCCGATGCTGCTGTCCGGGTAGGTAAATGGATAGGTGAAACAGGCAAAACTCTTATATATGGCGGTGCCAGTCTCGGACTTATGGAATGTATAGCACAGGCAGTAAAAACAAACGGTGGACACATTATTGGTGTAGTTCCCGCCAAACTTGAAGAGAACGGAAAAGTCAGCACGCTGCCGGATCGTATTATTCATACCCATAACCTCAGTGATCGTAAAGACATTATCGTAGAAGAATCAGATATATTACTGGCTCTTCCGGGAGGCGTAGGTACATTGGACGAGATATTCCACGTCATGGCAGCCGCATCCATCGGTTATCATCATAAGAAAGTGGTGTTTTACAATGTGAATGGTTTTTACGACACCTTATTAGCAGCACTCAAAGAGATAGAAAGTAAAGGGTTCGCCCGTCATCCGTTCTCTACATACTATGACATAGCCCACACACCGGAAGAATTAAAAGAAATAATGACCATATGATAGAATCCATTAAAGACCTTTTGCAGAAGGAAGCACAAGCTGTGCTGAATATCCCCGTAACAGACGCTTATGAAAAGGCTGTAGACCTTATCATAGAACAAATTTGTATCAAAAAGGGTAAGCTTGTAACCAGTGGCATGGGAAAAGCCGGGCAGATTGCCATGAACATTGCTACCACATTCTGTTCTACCGGTATTCCCTCTGTTTTTTTACATCCAAGTGAAGCACAGCATGGCGACCTGGGTATTTTGCAAGAGAATGATTTGCTATTACTCATTTCCAACTCAGGTAAAACACGTGAAATTGTGGAATTAACACAGCTGGCACACAACTTGAATCCCGGATTGAAATTTATTGTAATTACTGGTAATCCGGACAGTCCACTGGCCGATGAGTCAGATGTCTGCCTCAGTACAGGTAAACCGGCGGAAGTATGTACATTGGGAATGACCCCTACTACATCGACTACCGTAATGACTGTAATTGGAGACATTCTGGTGGTACAAACCATGAAAAAAACTCAATTTACGATTGAAGAATATTCCAAACGTCATCATGGCGGTTATCTGGGAGAAAAATCAAGAGAGTTATGCGTAAAGTAATCGGTATTGGCGAAACAATTCTCGATGTCATCTTTGAAGGAAACCGGCCATCGGCTGCCGTACCGGGTGGCTCTGTCTTCAATGGTATCGTATCGCTAAGGCGTACGGGTATAAATGTATGCTTTATCAGTGAAACGGGAAATGATCATGTAGGTAACATCATCCTGCAATTCATGCAGGATAATGGGTTGCCAACAGAACATGTAAACGTTTTCCCCGACGGAAAATCGCCTGTATCCCTTGCCTTTCTGAACGAGCGTAACGATGCAGAATACATCTTCTACAAAGATTATCCCAAACAGCGCCTTGATGTATTATTTCCGGAAATACATGAAGACGATATCGTAGTTATCGGTTCTTACTATGCACTCAATCCTGTACTCCGCGAAAAAATAGTGGAGTTACTGGAAACAGCAAAAGAGAAAAAAGCGATTATATATTACGATCCCAACTTCCGTAGCTCACACAAAAACGAAGCTATGAAGCTCGCATCTACCATTATCGAAAATTTGGAGTACGCAGATATTGTACGTGGATCAATAGAAGACTTTTTCTATATGTACGGACTGAATGATACAGATAAAATATACAAAGATAAGATCCAGTTCTACTGCCCTAATTTTATTTGTACGGCAGGAGCAGAACAAATCGCACTGCGCACCAAAAACTTTCGGAAAGACTATCCGATAGAACCGCTGAATGCAGTAAGCACTATCGGAGCTGGGGACAACTTCAACGCCGGACTTATTTATGGTATGCTGAAGTATGATGTACGCTATCGCGACCTGAATGGCCTGAATGAAGAAATATGGGATAAAATCATCGGGTATGGCAAAGCTTTTGCTGCAGAAGTTTGTAAGAGCTTCAACAATTCAGTCTCAAAGGAATTCGCTGAAAAACTCATTGAGAAATAAGTTCCGGATATTCTACGTTCCAGAACGAGTATAGGTATCTCCATGTGGATCTGTGTGAGTATTAAAAACTCTGTAGTTTGTCTAATAATAGCAAAGTAATAACAAAGTCTGCCAGTTATTCATATCTTTGCAATTAGAGTTTTAGACAATATACTATGTATAAGAACCTGATCAACTGGCTTGCTATTTTCCTTTTGTTCCCTTCATGTTCCAAAACACCACCGAATATCTCGGTTGTTTGTGAGGAAAACAATGTAGGAAACTGTATCATTAAGTGGGAAACGGCCCCTCTTATCCAGGGGCAGGTGAAAGTATACGCGTCTACCAATCCGGAAATGATACCGGAAACACTCCCAATTGCCGCTGCCCCTATTTCCGATGGTAGAATGACCATTGTCACAGACGACCCTTCCAGACGGTATTATTATATGATGGTATTTAACAATAAATACCGTGTAAAAATAGCGACCCGAAATGTGAATATCCCCGGTATACAAAACTTCCGCGATCTGGGTGGATATAAATCCTCTGCCACAGGAAAAAACGTTCGTTGGGGGATGCTCTATCGCTCGGCACAGATTGACAGCCTCGGTTGTGCTGCACTCAGGGAACTAAGAAATATAGGAATAAAAACCATTATCGATTTTCGTACTCCCGAAGAACGTAATAACTATCCGCAGATTCAAAAAGGCTTCAATGTCGTTTATATTCCCATTGCAACAGGTAACATGGAAAAGGTGTTACAAGGCATACAAGAGGGAAAAATCAAGGGTGATACCATCAACCGTATCGTAGAGCAAATGAATCGTAAACTGGCAATAGATTATCGTAATGAGTATAAAAAGCTTTTCAGCATTTTGCAAGATCAAAGCAATTATCCCATTATCATTCACTGTACTTCCGGCAAGGGACGCACAGGTGTTTCCTCTGCCATCATTCTTGCCGCTCTGGGTGTAAACGAAGATATCATAATGCAGGATTATCGTCTGAGTAACGATTATTTTAATATACCCAAAGCCTCTAAATATGCCTACAAACTTCCGGTAAATTCGCAGGAAGCCATCACTACCGTTTATACGGCAAAAGAGGATTTTCTGAATGCTGCCAAAGAGGAAATAGAGCGGACATATGGAGATGTGCCGACTTACCTTGAAAAGGGACTCGATCTCACCACTAAGGACATCGAGCAATTACAAAGTATTTTGCTGGAATAATACTAATGAGAGGTATATATCCTCTTCAATATACTTCTGGCAACGTGTGGACGATAATGCGAGTCTTCGTAATAATTATGGTAATCAACCGTAATTTCATTTGTTCCCGAAAAATCAAAAACGTTTTCCTTTCCAAATATTTCCCTGAGAATGCCCAGATCCTGAGGATTCAATTTTATCTGATCAAATAAAGGATTTATCACGATCTTATAATCAGTGTGGTGTTTTTTAAAAATTTGCACCATTTCTTCCAGCATTTCCCGTTGCTTAATCACTATGACAGGTCGTGACACAGAATCAGGAAAACTTTTATCCTCAAACACCTTCATTTTCTTTTCATTATAAAAAGTACCATTAGCTATCTCTCGTTCAAACTCCACAGATTTAGCCTCGTTAGTATTCTTGTCATATCGGAATCGCTCATCTGAAAGTAAATAACTCTCTGCCATATACTTCTTCACTTCACCACTCAGTTTAAAATCGGCTAAAGCATACAGAAACTTTGGACTAAAGAAAGCTTTAATAAATGAACAATGAAAACCAAAAATATTCGTATAATTCTCCAACTGAGGGGCAATACAATACAGATGTCCATCTTTACTTTTATCTTGTTCAAGAATTGACTTATCAAGTATTAGTAAAGCATTATGAATACTATTTCCACTTTTGTCTATATACATCACTTTTTTATACAATGCATACAATGACTCCAAAGACGCATCAAAATGAAAGCAACTACTACTATCCGGCAGATACTCTCTCCAATCGGCTATCTCGTAGTACATACTTCTTGAATTCCCGAAAACAAAAGAATCATAATGAAGAGCAACATGCCGTTTTTCAAAGGTAGTTGTACTTATATACCCGGCATTTAAACCGACACCGGGCTTTTCATCTTCAGCATAGAATGCATCGTAATCATAGATAACTTTAAAAACATCCAAGGCAAAATATAGCACTAACAATAGTACAAACGGAATTGCCATCAGCAACGTCTTATATATAAACTTTCTAATACCGCTCCTTGTCATACCAATATCTCTTAAAACTGAAAATAGATAAACTGAGTGCTTTGACCTGCCTGCCAAAACAATACTGAAATGATCGCATAGTAAATAGCATATCTGAGCAAAGGAGACTTTATCTGCCCATCCAATTGCAAAGCGTGTTGCTTATCTCTCTGAATCCATTCTACAAGTATCAACACCGCAATAAACATACATGCCATCTTTCCTTGTTGAGGGATTCCAAAATGCCCATTAGTTATCATACGAACAATATACTGCCAGGCATCGTATATTGTCCTGGAACGGAAAATAATCCAGCCCAACACAACCAAAATGAATGTACATATCATCTGGATTGTCTCTCGTAACGTAGGAAGTTTCTTACCCTTAGCTACAACATCCGTAAATCTACGATTCCTGCCCAGCAGCAATAAAGGCAAGAATAGTAAAGCATGAAAGGCCCCCCAACAGATAAAAGTCCAGTTAGCTCCATGCCACAGGCCACTAACCAGAAAAATAACCACTGTATTACGGAAGCTTTGCCATTTTCCTCCCCGACTTCCTCCCAAGGGAATATAAATATAATCACGAAACCACGTAGTCAGAGAAATATGCCAACGTCGCCAAAACTCCGCAATATCCCGTGAGAAATAAGGAAAATTAAAGTTCCTCATTAGATTAATACCAAACAGACGAGCCGTACCTATTGCGATATCAGAATAACCGGAGAAATCTCCATAAATCTGAAAAGTAAAAAGTACTGCTCCATAAAAAAGAGTCAAACCATCATGTTGATAATAATTTTCAAAAATCTGATTGACAGCAACCGCACAATTATCAGCAATCACCAACTTCTTAAATAGTCCCCATAATATTTGTCGCATCCCATCCGTAGCTTTAGCATAATCAAAACTACGCGATCTCAGGAACTGAGGCAGAAGATGAGTAGCCCTTTCGATAGGACCTGCCACCAACTGAGGAAAGAAGCTAATGAAAGCAAAGAAAGCAACAATATCATGTGTTGGTTTCATTTTATGCTGATATACATCAATCGTATAACTTAATGCCTGAAAAGTATAAAAACTGATACCCACCGGCAAAAGAATATCTAATGTTACCCAATCCAGTTGCAATCCAAAAGTAAGAAATAGTTGTGTAAGATTCTCTGCGAAGAAATTGTAATACTTAAATATTGCAAGAATTAGCAGATTCAACAATATATTAGCGACACTTATCCATTTCTGTAAGTTGCGGTCTCCTTCTTTTTTTTCAAGCAAAATGCCACTTCCAAAACTACAAAAGGTTGTAAATGCGATAAGAATCAGAAAACGCGCATCCCACCATCCATAAAACAAATAACTGACTGCAACAATAAACAGGTTTTGCCACTTTAACGATTTAAATACAAACCAATAAAGTAGAAAAACAACCGGCAGGAAAATTAAAAATTCAAAAGAGTTAAATAACATTTCTCTCAGATTACGCTGTAATGCACTAATAACGGTAATATACCTTTATAAGTATGCAAAATTAAATAAAAAACAAACAATGCTATAGTCAAAAGAATTAGTTTCCACTAATTTTACGTATATTTGCGCCCGAATATAAAGATATACAGAGATTTAATGAAGACATTTGAAGAGCTTGGCGTTTCTCCGGAGATACGTAGAGCAGTCGAAGAAATGGGATACGAGAATCCCATGCCGGTACAAGAGGAAGTGATTCCGTACCTTTTAGGAGAAAATAATGATGTAGTAGCTCTTGCTCAAACAGGAACTGGGAAGACAGCCGCATTTGGTCTGCCGCTGATACAACAGATTAATGTAAAAAACCGTGTTCCTCAATCGCTTATCCTTTGCCCTACACGGGAGCTTTGCTTGCAGATAGCAGGTGATTTAAATGATTATTCCAAATACATCGACGGATTAAAAGTACTGCCCGTATATGGTGGATCATCTATAGATAGCCAGATACGTAGTCTGAAACGTGGTGTACACATCATAGTAGCTACTCCAGGTCGTTTGCTCGATCTGATGGAACGCAAAACCGTTTCCCTCTCTACTATCAGCAATGTTGTAATGGACGAAGCTGATGAGATGCTGAATATGGGATTCACAGACAGTATTAACGCTATTCTGGCAGACGTTCCGCAAGAACGTAATACGTTGCTTTTCTCAGCTACTATGAGTCCGGAAATAGCACGTATTTCTAAGAACTATTTGCGCGACGCCAAAGAAATCACCATTGGACGTAAAAACGAAAGTACAAATAGCGTGAAGCATATTGCATATATGGTTCAGGCGAAAGATAAATATGCCGTACTCAAACGTGTAGCAGATTACTGTCCGCAGATATATGGTATCGTTTTCTGCCGTACCCGTAAAGAGACGCAGGAAATTGCCGACAAGTTAATGCAGGAAGGCTATAACGCCGATTCATTGCATGGAGAACTCTCTCAGGCACAGCGTGACGCCGTTATGCAGAAATTCCGTTTACGCAATATACAAATATTAGTCGCTACAGACGTAGCTGCACGCGGACTGGATGTAAACGACTTAACCCACGTCATCAATTACGGCCTGCCGGATGATACGGAAAGCTATACGCACCGCAGCGGACGTACCGGACGTGCGGGAAAAACAGGTATCTCTATCGCTATTGTTAACATGCGCGAGAAAGGGAAAATGCGTGAGATAGAGCGTATCATTGGCAAAAAGTTCATTATGGAGCAAGTCCCCACAGGCAAGCAGATCTGTGAGAAACAGCTCATCAAGGTAATTGACGATATTGAAAAAGTAAAGGTTAATGAGGAAGAGATAGCGGACTTCATGCCCGAAATCTACCGTAAGCTGGAATGGTTGAGTAAAGAAGACGTTATCAAACGCATGGTATCTATGGAATTCAACCGTTTCCTTGAATACTATCGTGACCGCGAAGAAATACAAACTGCAACCGATAGCCGTGGCGAACGTGGCACGCGCACCGAAGGACGCGGAAGCCGTGATAATGGCGGTAGCCGTACAGCAGCACCGGGATTCACCCGTTTATTCATCAATCTGGGTAAAATGGACAACTTTTTCCCGAACGAACTTATCAACCTGCTGAATAGCAATACTCGCGGACGCATCGAACTGGGACGTATTGATCTGATGAAGAACTTCTCATTCTTTGAGGTAGATGAAAAAGAGGCACAAAGTGTTATAAAAGCGCTGAATCGCACAAACTGGAATGGACGTAGGGTTTCAGTCGAAATAGCCGGAGAAGAAGGCGGAGAAGGGCGTAAAAACAGTGGCAGATACAAAGATAACGGCAGAGATGCAAAGTCATCTGCATCAACAAAACCACGCAAAGACAAACCGGCCAGAGCAACTTCAGCTTCTACTGACAGCAAAAAACAAAAGCCAAGCCGGGAGGAACGTGGATACAGTAATGCACGTGGTAAAAAAGACGACTGGCAACAGTTCTTTAAAGATGAAAAATCGGATTTTAGTGAAGAAGGATGGGCACGTAGAAAAAAGAAAAAATAATCTTATAGAATCGTTACTATAAAAAAACTTGTATTATACACACAATTCACCCGAATGTAGAAATAATCTATATCCGGGTGATTTGTTTTATATAGCCGAATGAAAATAAAAGAAGCCAAGAAAAACACTACCTTTGCAGCGTTTTTACTGATTAACGCCATCCCTTGATATGAATAAACTAAATGGTTTCCTGTATGGTCTACTGTCTTCGGCATCCTTCGGCCTCATCCCGATGTTTACCATTCCTGCAATGCAGCAAGGGATGCAGTTTGAGTCCATTTTGCTATATAGATTCGCTTTTGCCACACTGGCCTTAGGAGTTATTTTGTTAATTGACGGCCAGTCATTTCGTATCAACCGCCGTGATATACCTTCCCTCCTTTTACTGGCATTTTTTTATCTTATATCTGCGGTGTTCTTATTCTGGGGATATAAATTTATGGCAAGTGGGATAGCTACAACTTTGCATTTCATGTATCCTGTATTGACTACACTGATCATGATGCTATTCTTCCGGGAAAAGAAATCGATCTGGCGATTTATGGCCATAGCTCTGGCTGTGGCGGGAGTATTCTTTCTTTCTCAAGGAGATGATTCGGGAAGTATTACATTTATAGGTATCTTTATCGTTCTCCTCTCTGCTTTGGGATATGCGCTCTATTTAGTCACTGTGAGCCAGCTAAAAGTAGGTCAGATGAAGGGGCTACGGCTCACATTCTATGTCTTCCTTTTCGGAACCCTGCTCCTTTTCATAGGAATTGGTACAACAGGACATACCCAACCGATCCCCAACCTGCATACAGCCGGAAATCTGGTAATGCTTGCCATTATCCCAACCGTTATTTCTAATCTTGCACTGGTAAGAGCAGTAAAATGTATCGGTTCCACACTCACCTCAGTCTTGGGGGCAATGGAACCGGTAACAGCTGTATGTGTAGGTATCTGCATGTTCGGCGAACCCTTCACGAACAGCGTAGGTTTGGGAATAATACTCATTATTACCGCAGTAACAGTGATCATTCTCAAACGGTAGAAAGATGCATATTACTCGCTTTTACCGGATATCTAACTCTTTTATAAGGTTGCCTGCTTCTCCATACTTCTCAATAACGAAAAGTATATAACGTACATCTACGCCGATACAACGCTGCAAATCGGGTTCAAAAACAATATCACTGCTCATCGCTTCCCAGTTGCCATCAAAAGCAAGCCCGAGCAATTCTCCTTTGGCATTAAACATGGCACTACCGGAGTTACCACCTGTTATGTCATTGTTGGAGATAAAACAGACTCTCATTTCGCCCTTTTCATCGGCATAACGCCCAAAGTCTCCGACACTGAACAATTCCAGTAAACGAGAACTGACCTCAAAATCCGGATCGTCCTGATGGTCCCGCATCTTTTCAAAAATCCCCAACGGAGTAGTATAATAGTTATAAATAGCGCCATTAAACGGAGAATAACTGCAAACCGTCCCGAAACTAAGCCGCATGGTGGAATTGGCGTCAGGATAGAAGTTACGGTCGGCATACATCCGGCGAACAGCCGCATTAAACAACCGTTCATCCTTCTCTATGTTTTGCGAAGCCTCCACGATGGCCTGGTTCATATCATAATAAGACACCAGCAGATCAATGCCCAAAGAAATGGCTGGATCATCCAGCATACTAAATGTAGTATCACGCTCCAGATAGCGTTTCAATCCCCGTGGAGTAGTTATCTCGGAGCAAGCATACAAAGTGTCGATATAGGCCCGTTCATTGCCGTTATACAGCGTATCAATCGTCTGATACATCGGTGGCAGATATTCAGGAGAAACCTTTTCACGATATTCTTTCAGAAGTGCAGTAAACACATCTTTATCGATCGAAAGGTCCAGATTGTCATATTTCTCCAATAATTTCTTCAACCGCGCAACAACCTGCTTTTCTTCGGCTTCAAAATCAAAGTTAAGAATCTCAAGGGACAGCTGTACCAGCTCGGGACCGTTGATAAAGGATTCACCGAAATAGGCCAACGCACGGTTGGTTTCCCGACGGCTCTTATAGTTCAATTCCAGGGAAGATAACAAATGCATCAGTTTCTCCCGTTCGGCAGGAGTATTCTGAATCCATTGACGGAGGGTCGTTTCCAACTCTCGTTTCTTTTCAAGTACTTTCAGCTTGCGGATGGCTTTGTTTGTCCCGATACTGTTTTTCCAGTAATTGGAGCTTTCATCATACTTTGAAGCATATTTGATACGAATATCTGCCCGCCGATCCATCTCACGCTTCCAAATAGCCTGCTTTACACCACGCACATCTATCATCGCCTGGTTCATACCATTCATCATCTCCTCAATGCCGAAGGAAGAGAGGAAACGTTCCGTACTACCGGGATAGCCCAAAGTCATACAAAAAGACCCTTCTTTATATCCGTCAAGCGAAACAGGTGCTATATAGGTCGGATGATAGGGTACATTGTCCGGTGAGTAATCAGCCGGACGATTCTTTTTATCGGCATAAATGCGAAAAACACAGAAGTCACCGGTATGGCGGGGCCACATCCAGTTATCCGTATCCCAACCGAATTTTCCAATAGAAGAAGGAGGAGCAAACACCAGACGAACATCGTTGAAATCGCGATAAACTGAAAGCCAAAACTCATTTCCACCATAATAAGCATCAACGACTCCCACAAGAGTAGAATCTTTGAGACTCACTTCGTCTGCTATAAGACGCGAAATAGAATCAACAGCAACCATACGTTCCTGCTCGGTCATAGCGTCATGGGTTACTTTCAGCACCCGCTTGGTCACATCTTCGGTGCGAAGCAGAAAACGAACATAAAGCTCCGGATTGGGTAACTCCTCGTCCCGGTTACGGGCCACAAAACCATCTTTCAGGTAATCGTGTTCTACGGTGGAATGTTGCTGCACACTGCTGAAACCGCAATGGTGATTAGTAAAAACCAATCCGTCTTCTGAGACAACTACCCCCGAACAAAACCCACCAAAACTAACAACGGCATCCTTCAACGAAGCCTTCTTAGGATTATAGAGTTTATTGGCAGGCATCTGCAAACCCAGTTCTTTCATCGTTTGCCGCGTTTGTTTATTCAGGTTCCCCAATAGCCACATTCCCTCGTCAGCATGAACAGCCGATGAGATGAAAAGGGCAATAATTGTAAATAGTTTAAGTCTCATCTATATTGAATTTAGCAGTCAGTTTTTTATTTTACTCTGTTATCAGACGTAGTTTCTTCGCCCCTACACGGGCTTGCAGCCATTCGGTTATTTTCCTCTTCTCACTCTCACTCGGATGACGGGTAAACTTCAGTACAGCCAATGCAATCGTATCCGTTTTCAACGAATCCACCGTAGTTTCAAGTGTATGCGAGATCGAAACGGTTGTCACTGAAGGGTACAATACCTTTAGTTCCGGTATAATAGTACGACTCATTTCATCATAAGATTTATATTTCTCAAGGTTCTTTTCCAGAGAGGAAATCTTTTTTTGTTGTTCTTGCAGCCGTTGTTCACTGTTCTTATAAAAGTCTTCCATGACCATGGCACGAATGGACGAAATATCCATTGCATCGTTGTTCATACCTTGTAGCACAACCAACTTTGTTTCCTCCAGTTTATACTGTTTCATCTTACTACGCGCCAGAGCAATAGAAGCCTCAGGAACTTCAGGACCAATAAGCACCACACGAATCTCCCGGTGTTCGTAACTAATCTTCTTATCAAGCACCTGTGTATTTTCAAAATTCAATTCCGTATTGATAAAGTGATTGGCAGCCGTTTCATAAAAAGTGCTTTTGATAATGCCGAATGTCAGATAAACAGCCGGGCACATCGTAAGGACAACGATCAGGATAATATATTTGCGTACCGTCTTCTCACGTTTCTTGTCTACAAATTCCTTCCGTTGGAAATGCATCACCCGTACTCCGATAAAGGTAGCCAGGCTAATGAAAACGGAGTTGATAAAATAGAGGTAGAAAGCTCCCAGAAAATAAATCAGGTTACCCGATGCCAACCCGTATCCTGCCGTACAGAGGGGAGGCATCAATGCCGTAGCAATAGCAACACCCGGAATCACGTTTCCCTTTTCCTTTGTAGAGAGGGCAACAACACCTGCCAATCCACCAAAGAGTGCGATGAATACGTCATAAATCGTAGGTGAAGTACGTGCCAGCAATTCCGACTGCGCCTCGGCAATGGGGGTGAAAAGGAAAAAAACAGTTGCCGTAGTAACGCTGAATGCAGTGGTTATGAGGAAACTCTTTAAGGAGCGTTTCATCAATTCAAAGTCGTTCAGCCCGACGGATAGCCCCACTCCCATAATAGGTCCCATCAATGGGGAAATCAACATCGCACCGATAATTACTGCGGTAGAGTTCACATTCAGTCCTAACGAAGCCATAAAGATTGCGAAGATCAGAATCCAAAGGTTAGCTCCTTTAAATTCCACTCCTTTACGGATAGAGTCAATGGTTTCCAACTCATTGTCCTTGTCCTTTCGCAAATCGAGATACTCACGAAGAAAGCTCTTTACGGCAAAAATGTTTCGGTTGTCTGTTTTCATATTCACTTCTTCACAAAACGGTTAATAACTGGAATTTGCTTCAACGGCAAATCATGTTTGATGATATATCCTATAAATACAAACAGTAGCAGCGTACGTAAAAGCAGGCGAAGCAACATATTATCCACCGGTATCCACTCTCCTGCCACATAGATCATTAATGCCAAAAGTACGTATCCGCCGATACTCTTCAGGTCATATGCGATCGGATATTTCTTTTGTCCCACGAAATAAGAGAGTAACATGGCAACAGCATATCCGGTGAAACCTGCCCAGGCACAAGCCATATAGCCATACACAGGAATCAGAAAGACATTCATCAGAATAACAATCGTACAAGCTGTCAGCGAAAAGTAAGCTCCCCATTTCGTCTCGTCCGTCAGTTTATACCAGAACGAGAGATTAAAATACACACCCATAAACATCTCGGCAGCCATAACGATAGGCACTACTTTCAACCCTTCCCAGTAATCACGTCCGATAACATAACGCAATATATCGAGATAAAACATCACCGTGAGGAAGGCTAAAAGAGTGAAAATGATGAAGAACTTCATGGCTTGTGCATACATTTGCCGGTTATCCTTCTCTTTACTCTTACCAAACACAAATGGTTCGTAAGCAAAGCGGAATGCTTGTGTAAACATAGCCATAATCATCGCTATCTTACTGGTGGCTCCATATATACCCAACTGCACATCAGCCTCTACCGGATCGGGATAAACAAACGGAAAGATAATCTTATCAACCACCTGGTTCAGTATACCCGCAATACCTAATATAAGAATAGGAAAAGAGTAACGAAACATCCGCTTCATCAAATCACGATCCAGTGTATAACGGAAACCGCGCAGTTCGGATATCAGGCAAAGCATTACCAGCGATGTACAAATAAGATTAATCAGAAAAGCAGCGCCTACATTGGTTCCTTTCATAAACACGAAGTAGACAATGTTGAGAATAATACTGGCAAAGATGAATAACATCTTTAAAGCTGCAAACTTAATAGGACGATTTTTATAACGCAGATAAGCAAAAGGGATAGCCTGTATAGCATCCATTGCAATCACAATGAGCATCATCCCAAGATACCAGGGATGTTCTTCATACCCCATTACTCCGGCTATCGGCTCAAGAAACAAAAGACATACGGCAAGAAACGAAAGAGAAATAGCTGCTACAGTCAATAAGGTAGTAGAGTAAACTTTCACCGGGTCTTCTCCGCCCTTATTGGCAAAACGGAAAAATCCGGTTTCCATACCGCATGTAAGTAGTACAAGCAGAAGTGCCGTAATGGCATACATATTCGTAATAATACCATATCCTCCCGTAGAAGCGGGCATAGAAATAGTATAAATAGGCACCAACAGATAGTTGAGGAAACGCCCCACTATACTGCTAACACCATAAATGGCAGTATCTTTGGCTAATGATTTTAATCCACCCATGTTAATTAGTGATTAACGAGTTAGTGATAAGTGATTAGTTTTGGCTGTGCAGATACTTGCTGTTAGCAACTTCATTATCTCTTCGGCATCAGTAAACATACTACTATATTCTTCTGTATTTAAATACGAAGTTTCATGAAGTAACTCCAGCCAATAAAGAGACTCGTTACATTCTTTCTGCGCAATAGCATATTTATGAACGAAATCAAGTTTACTTTCTGCATATTCTCCTTCGCGTTGTAAAGCACCAATAGCTGTACCCGAACGTAGCAATTGTTTTGACATTATATGTTCATTTTTAGTTTGTGACAGATACTGATAGAGCTTTACAACACGTACAGCAAAAGCCTTGGTCTTAGTTTTCAAAATCCCTTTTCTATATTCCATACGCTCAATCGCTTATCACTAATCATTTATCACTAATCACTAAAACAGTGTTTGTTGACTACTATAAAGACTCCTCCCCAAATGTTTGTAAGCCAGTTCCGTCACTTCACGCCCACGAGGGGTACGTTTCAGGAAACCTTCTTTAATCAGGAACGGTTCGTATACCTCTTCGATTGTTCCGGCATCTTCACCCAAAGCGGTGGCAATGGTAGTAAGTCCTACTGGACCACCCTTGAACTTATCGATAATGGTACAGAGGATCTTGTTGTCCACTTCATCCAATCCGTATTTGTCGATATTCAGTGCTTCAAGTGAAAAAGTAGCAATCTCCGTATCAATAGAACCGGAACCCTTCACCTGAGCAAAGTCGCGCACACGACGAAGCAGTGCATTGGCAATACGAGGGGTACCCCGGCTACGCGAAGCAATCTCTCCCGCAGCGGGTATCGAACAAGGTACATCAAGGATGGCTGCCGAACGACGGATAATATTACTCAGCACATCGTCATCATAATATTCAAGATGCAGGTTAATGCCAAAACGCGCACGCAACGGAGCTGTCAACAGCCCACTACGGGTAGTAGCTCCCACCAGCGTAAAAGGATTCAGATCTATCTGAATACTGCGTGCAGAGGGTCCTTTATCTATCATAATATCAATCCGGTAGTCTTCCATAGCAGAGTACAGGTACTCCTCTACCACAGGTGACAGACGGTGGATCTCGTCAATAAACAGGACATCGTTCGGTTCAAGACTGGTAAGTACACCCGCCAGATCACCGGGTTTATCGAGCACCGGGCCTGAAGTGACTTTAAAACCTACTCCAAGTTCATTGGCTATAATGTTTGAGAGAGTTGTTTTTCCCAATCCGGGAGGGCCATGCAGCAATACATGGTCTAATGCTTCACCACGAAGACGGGCGGCTTTGACAAAAATGCGGAGATTCTCCACCACCTTATCCTGCCCGCTGAAATCCTCGAAGCTAAGGGGACGGAGCGCATTCTCAAAATCCCGTTCCCGGCTTGTCAACTGATGATCGCGTATATTGAAATCTTCTTCCATAAAATCACATCCTCGTTCTTTTATATATCGTACAAAGATAATGCAAACCGAGAGTAGAATAAAATGAACGCGTTCATTTTTTATGCCAAGGTGCAGCTTATCTTCGCTTTTTTAACAAAGATAGTACAAATCAGAGAATAGTTGTATCGAGCAGACAGGATAATTGCCTCCTTTTCCGAATATACCTCTGATAAAGTAGCCGGAATACATGGATTATCTCAAACTATTTCATCTTGTTCAATTAGCGCTGCATATAGTGTTTCCGCTCTTCATCCGTCAACTTCTCTATCGAATAGCGAAGCATCGTACGGGGCATTTCACGTGCATACTTATCAAGAAACTGTAGTAATAAGTCCCGATTCCGTTTCCCCATTTCACGAAGCATCCAGCCGATAGCTTTCTGCATCAGATCGTGTTTGTGATGTAACAACAGTTCCGACAAACGGAGGATATCGACGAAATCGTTGTTTCTTATCAATGTAGCCGTAGCAACTACCGCGATACGCTGCTCCCAAAGTAGCGTACTACCGGCAAGGCGATACAGATCTTCACGCGATTTGTCTTTCAGATACTCTCCTACAATATAGGGAGCTGACAAATCCACCAAGTCCCAGTTATTGATCCGTTCCGTTTGTGTCAGATAGAAATCATAGATCTCTTTTTGCTCCTTTTCACCGGACTTCTTAAAGCGCTCTACCAACATAAGCAATGCGCAGAGGCGGCACTCGTGCCAGTCACTTTGCAAGAGCTCTGCCATCACCTCAAACGGTTCTTCTTTGTGCCGCTTTGCCACCAGACGTGTATTGGGAACTACTACTCCTAAAAACTTATCACCTTCTCCGTATTGCCCCTTCCCTGTCTTAAAGAAATTGGGCAAATACTCCCTTTTCACCGGGTCAATATATGCTTCCAGCTCTTTCTGAATACTCTCAACTTTTGTCTTCATATCGTTATCTGTATAAATATAGCAAACCGAATCCCCGCCAAAAATAAACAAAATATGGATGATTAATGGAAAGTTATATCTATTTTTGCAAATAATACAGTAAGTACATTATGGTTCTAAATTACATCTGGATAGCATTCTTCATCATAGCTTTTATCGTAGCACTCGGAAAGCTTATCTTCACAGGAGACACACAAATATTTACCGAAATCATCAACTCTACGTTCAGCTCATCCAAAACGGCTTTTGAGGTTTCTCTCGGGTTAACCGGGGTTCTCTCCTTATGGTTGGGCATCATGAAGATTGGTGAAAACAGCGGTCTTATCAATGCACTGTCGCGTTGGTTGAGCCCGGTATTCTGCCGCCTGTTTCCCGATATCCCCAAGGGACACCCCGTAATGGGATCTATTTTTATGAATATGTCTGCCAATATGCTGGGACTTGATAATGCTGCTACTCCGATGGGGCTCAAGGCAATGAAAGAGTTACAGGAACTGAATCCGAAAAAAGATACGGCCAGTAACCCAATGATCATGTTTCTTGTTATCAACACTTCCGGACTGATACTGATACCTATTTCAATCATGGTATACCGTGCCCAAATGGGAGCTGCACAACCTACGGATATCTTTATCCCAATTCTGCTCAGTACATTCATTTCAACATTAGTGGGAGTTATTGTTGTTAGCATTTCCCAACGCATCAACCTGATAAACAAACCCATATTGATATTAATGGGAATATTGAGTCTTTTTTTCGGAGGTTTGATTTACCTTTTCACTGTTCTTTCACGTGAAGAAATGGGAGCTTACTCTACGCTGATTGCCAATATCATACTATTCGGAGTAATCATTCTCTTTATCCTGACGGGCATGCGAAAGAAAATAAATGTTTACGATTCTTTTGTAGAAGGAGCCAAAGAAGGGTTCAGTACTGCCGTACGAATCATACCTTATCTGGTAGCTTTCCTGGTAGGTATTGCAGTCTTTCGTACTTCGGGAGCAATGGATATTCTTGTCAACGGAATCGGACAGGTTGTAGGATTTTGTGGACTGGATACCAGCTTTGTCGGTGCTTTGCCTACCGGACTGATGAAATCTCTGAGTGGCAGTGCTGCCAACGGATTGATGATTGACACCATGAAACAGTTTGGCCCCGATGCCTTTGTATCCCGCGTCAGCTGTGTAGTTCGCGGTGCATCAGACACCACATTCTATATTCTGGCTGTCTACTTTGGCAGTGTAGGCATTACAAAAACAAGAAATGCCGTTACCTGCGGTTTGATAGCCGACTTCTCGGGTATCATTGCTGCCATATTTTTCAGTTATTTATTTTTCTTTTAAAACAATACATTATCATGGCTGTAACTTATCAGACAGAGGGCGTAAAGATGCCCGATATTAAGAAACGGGAAACCACAGAATGGATCAAATCCGTAGTTGCCACTTATGGAAAGAGACTCGGTGAAATCGCCTATATTTTCTGTTCGGACGAAAAAATATTAGAAGTGAACCGGCAATATCTGCAACACGATTACTATACAGATATCATCACATTCGATTATTGCGAAGGAGATCGTCTTTCGGGTGATCTTTTTATAAGCCTCGATACTGTAAAGACCAATTCTGAACAGTTCAATACCACCTATAACGAAGAACTTCACCGTACCATTATTCACGGTATCCTTCATCTTTGCGGCATCAATGACAAAGGACCGGGAGAACGGGAAATAATGGAAGCGGCGGAAAACAAAGCACTGGCGTTACGATAGAGTTGAAAACTCTACATATATTGTCCATTATAAGGGGTAGCATTGTCCAAATGAACTATTATGGCATTTACTTAAACAAAGGATACAGACTGATTCCGGTGAAAAAACCTTTATTTGCATAACTGCTGGCGAGGGATAAGTGCTTTTTGTATCTCACCGGCAGTTAAGCTTATTAAATACATAATCTTAAAAAAGTAAAGGAAACACCATGAAACATCTATTTTCAAGTTGGGCAATCAGCCTGTTTGCCCTGTTTATTATTGTCCCCAACAGTTTTGCCGCCAAATGGAAAGCCGAACATGTCGTTCTTATCGGTCTCGATGGATGGGGAGCTTATAGCGTAGAGAAAGCAGATATCCCAAACACCAAGAGTTTAATGGAGAACGGTAGCTATACTTTAAAAAAACGTTCTACACTCCCCTCTTCAAGTGCTATAAACTGGGCTTCCATGTTCATGGGAGCAGGTCCGGAACTGCACGGTTATACCGAATGGGGATCTAAAACTCCGGAACTTCCCTCACGCGAATTGAACCAGCACGGTATTTTCCCTACCATTTTTCAAGTACTGCGGGATGCTGCTCCGAAAGCAGAGATTGGTTGCCTGTACGAATGGAACGGCATTAAATATCTGGTAGATACACTTGCATTGAGCTATCACAAACAGGCACCGGATTATAACAAGTATCCCACTGCTCTGTGCGAAATGGCAGTTAGCTATCTGAAAGAAAAGAAGCCGACCCTCACACTGGTTGCTTTTGATAATCCCGATCATATAGGTCATGGTGCAGGTCACGACACACCGGAGTATTATGCCAAACTGAAAGAACTGGACGGATATATCGGACAAATTATTCAGGCTACCAAAGATGCAGGAATATTTGACAAAACGATCTTTATTGTTACTGCAGACCATGGTGGCATTAACAAAGGACACGGCGGAAAAACGATGAATGAAATGGAAACCCCATTCATCATCTGCGGAAAAAACATCAAAAAAGGATTAAACTTCAACGAGAGTATGATGCAATTTGACGTAGCATCAACCATCGCCTACATCTTCGGACTGAAACAACCGCAAGTATGGATCGGCCGCCCGATGAAACAGGTTTTTAACAAATAAGAAGTCACGACATAGAGTACTACAAAAGTACGTACTTTATAGATATAAACTATGCATTTTAACTGTGCGTTAAATACGTATTTAACGCACAGTTAAAATGCATAGTTTGTTTTACCGATTATAGTATCTTGAATTATATATCCAAGAAACATTTGCATAGCATCTATAATTTGGTTAGCGTCCTACAGTTAAATAACAGAAATCACATTCGGAACCACCTTTTATTTGTAATTATTTAGAAAGATAAACAGAATAAAAAAAGAGAATTGACACATCAAAAATAAGCGACACAAAGCGAGTCCACAACTTATTGATAATTAAGACATTACAAAACGCATTTTTCCTCTACGAGAAACGACCCGATCTCCGTAGAGTTTCGGGTCGTTTCTCGTAGAGCATCGGAGTGATCTTCGTAGAGTTTCAAGATGAAAATTCACAAAATTGACAATCGGTATAAAACGAAAATAAACCGCACGACTTTATTGTAATAATTTATTCATACCACAAAATCAAGATCCATCTCAAATAATTAAATGGATTGATTCGGGACAATAGCCCTATTTTAGAAATAAAACCTCAATCCGCCCAATACATTGACACGATTTATTCCGCTCTTTTCATCCTTCTTTAGTTCAACTCCATCCCGTTTCGGCAAGTTACTTGCAATTGAACTGGCTGATACGCCAAGTCCCACATGGCTCGACAACATATATTCTAATCCCATAGTGACATGTGCGCCAAATCCGGCAGTACTGTAATAGGGTTCATTATAAAGAAAAAGCCCCATGCCTACTCCGCACTTCAGAATCCATTTATCAAACTTTGTACGTAATGCAACCTCCGGTGCCAGATAAGACAATACCATATCTCCTCCCGGAAGCTCCGCTTTAAAACCAGAATATTGCATACCTACTCCCCACCCGGAAGTCCATATATGTTCATAGCCAAACTTCCACTCTAAACCGCTCTTACTCCCCAAAGACACATTATTAGCATCATAGATTTTACTGCTTATCCAACCATACCCCAAGCTAACTTCAAAGGTATTAGCAGGTGCCGGATTCCTCCGCTCAGGTTGCTTCTTGTCTCTGGCCACTACGAAGTTCATATCGATGGCATACTGTACAGGATTTGCCCTCAATGTATCCACCACATTATCTTTCAGGTAAAGCATCAATCCGGATATCTGATGGCACGAACTTCTCCAGAAAGACGGATCCTCATGCCAGGTTATAGCAAAACCATTTCCACCGGCTTTACCAACAGCCTCCTGTGCAAGATGAACGACCTCATTATACCGGCATTTGGTTGCCGTACCAGGATCTATAACAGAAACACGTCCAATGGCTTCGGCAGTGTTGGGCACTGTCTCTCCCAATTCAAAGACCCGAACAGAATCGGCCGGAACCGGATTTGGATAAGTTTTTATCAGATTTGTCACGACTTTGGGTGAACAGGAAGCTAAAAACAGCAATACGGAGATTGACAATAGATTAGTAAGTTTCATAAAGCTTTGTAGGATTAGTTTTGTTTATATATGTTTCTTCTGCCTCTTCTCAATGACTTCTATACAGCAAAGATAAATGTTTTTTTCATTTTAACGTACAATTTACAAACAGGAAAACTGACTAAAAAAGTTCTTCTTTTCTTTTTACCTTAGTAGTACTCTTTATAATAATTGTAAACTAAATAATATTCATCACAAAATCACTTTCATCAACCTTACCACTCATAAATAGATTAATTAGCTGATAAATAACTCTTTATCATATACAGTGCTCGTACTGACCCTCTATTTCAGAACAAAACACATCACCGATTTTAGTTACAATTCTTTTGGTTGTCATAATCATTTTTTATTCCTAATCCATTCCAGAATTTCGGAGAGAATGAATATCTTTGGTCATATGAGTTCCTATATCTATAATATGAATTAGTTCCATATTATAAATATAGAAACCTAAACACAAATCTCAATATGCCGGAAAAAAGTATGAATACTTACCTGTCTTGAATCTTGCAATAAGATTCTCGTAAGGCATCACACTTCCATCATCTGCCTCATAATATTTTTCAGGTAATTTGCCAACATAAATGAAAGGTTCTCCAATTTTCCAGACATACCATTTTTCGGACCTTTCAACCCTGTCAATATCTCCATTCATTCTAAAAAAGACATCTTGATAGTCGCCTAACTCTAAAGATTTACCTACTTTATACCAAATGCCATCTGCAATACCTCTCCTCAAAACAGTATGTGCATAAAATTCAACTTCATCAACTATTATTTCAGAGATATCAGGAATGTAGTCCATAGGATAATGTTGTTTAAATACCCGAACAACAGAACTATTTAACATTGTACTATCTATTGCAAAGTACTGAAAAAAGCGTTTGTACTGACCATCTATTTCAGCACAAAACACATCACCAATTTTAGTTACAATCCTTTTTGCCATAATCATTTTTTTTCCTAATCCATTCCAGAATTTTGAAAAAATTGAATTTCTTTGGTTATAGGAGTTCCTATGTTTGTTAATATGAAACTAATTCATATTAACAAACATAGGAACTTAAAAAAATCTCAATATGCCGGAAAGAAGTACGCATACTTACCCGTCTTCAATCTCGCAATAAGATCCTCATAACATATTACATATCCATTCTCTGCATCGTAATATTTTGCAGGTAATTTGCCAACATAAATGAAAGGTTCACCAATTTTCCAGACATACCATTTTTCAGATCTCTCAACCCTGTCAATATCTCCATCTACCCTAAAAAAGACATCCCGATAGTCGCCTAATTCTAAAGATTTACCTACTTTATACCAAATGCCATCTGCAATACCTCTCCTCAAAACAGTATGTGCATAAAATTCAACTTCACCAACTATTATTTCAGAGATATCAGGAATGTAGTCCATAGGATAATGTTGTTTAAATACCCGAATAACAGAACTATTTAACATTGTACTATCTATTGCAAAGTACTGAAAAAAGCGTTTGCACTGACCATCTATTTCAGAACAAAACACATCACCGATTTTGGTTACAATTCTTTTTGCCATAATTATGTTATTACCATTTAATTTCAAAAAGCATTAAACTTTTTTCATTGTTATTTTAAACAATCTCTAACCCATCAGGTAAACCTTCAATAAAGAGGATAAAAATGAGTATACTTACCAAATCGAAGCCTATTACAGATCGCAATATAAGGCATAATTGAACCAAGATCTGCTGAATAATACTTTGAAGGTAGTTTGCCCACAAAAATCATAGGTTCATTGAGATTCCAAATGTACCATCTTTCTGATTTAGTTACCTCAGACCCATAATCCTCAGAAACCCTAAAGATAATATTCTGTAAATCAACAAACACTGAAGATTTTCCTATTTTATACCAAGCATTAGCTGTAATTCCGCCTTTCAACATTGTGTGTGCATAAAACTCCACACTACCAACTACAATATCTGATATAACAGGAACGTAGTCCATAGGATAATGTCGCTTGAATACCCGAATAACAGAACTATTCAACTGTGTACTATCTATTGCAAAGTACTGAAAAAAGCGCTTGTACTGACCGTCTATTTCAGCACAAAACACATCACCGATTTTAGTTACAATCCTTTTTGCCATAATTATTTTTTTACTCCTAATCCATTCCAAAATTTCGGAGAGATTGAATTTCTTTGGTTATATAATTGTCCGCCATTCTTTTGCATTCCATGCTTGTTTATTAGATTCTGTTCCATTATGCGAGCTTGCGTACGATTCAGACTTCCTGTATTAGGCAATTTCTCATAGTGCAAGGTTGATCTATTTGTTCCGGAATTCAGATGCTCATTAAACCGCACATTAGGATCTCGTTCAGTAATGCCTACATATCTTACTTTTCCTTCTGCATCGGTACCCTGATAAACACTATTTGTTCCACCCTGCGCCACTTTCTTTGCCTGCGCAACTTCACCAACGCCTTTTACAGCTCCGCCAATCACCCCCGAAGCCACTCCAAACGCAGCACCTTGACCTCCCTGCTTTAAAGCATCACTAAGGCTTGAACCGGTACCCAATGCCATACCTGTACTCAAGGCAAAGCCGGTAGTAGCATTTAATGCCCCTTGTGTCAGAGCTTCCCGCAATACCGGACTCGCAATACCGGAAGTAAGGTTTTGAATAGGCCCTGACAAAGCGTTCCCTAAAGAAGCACCCAGATAGGACGTTGCAGCTCCCATCACGGCAGAGCTTCCTACTTGATCCCAACTAATATTCCCCCAGCCATTATTGAAACCCTGACTTAAGATATTATTGCTTGCCCCCAATACTGCAGCACCAGCTATAGGCCCAACATAAATGGTAATGACCCCTGAAAGAGCACCTGCACCGAAAAAGGCAGCACCTTGACCGAAACTGTGTACGTTGCCTTGAACTACATTAATGACCACATTGACAACACCACCGATTATAGCGGAAATAAGATCGTCAATCAGAAAATACTCCCCCGTAGGATCAGTATACAATAATGGATTATTTAAACAATAGCTATACCGATTGAAGTTCTGACTGAAATCCGGAGCTTGTACATACGGGTCGGGACTCAAAAAACGTCCCAATGCCGGGTCATACAAACGGGCATTTATATTAATTAATCCAAAGACCGCCAAGTGCTCATGTCCGGTATAACCTCTTCCTAAGAAAAGCGCAGGTTCATCACCAGGTGCATAGAATTCATGGTTTTCAGGATCACGAAGTCTACCCCATGCATCATAACTTAACTCCTGGACAAGACTACCCATAGGATCAATCACATGTGTGATACTACCCAGATAATCACGACAAATATAGTAAATATCCCAATTGCCATCATCTTTTTTCACATAAACTGCAGGTGCAGAATACGCATCTCCTCCTAAATAGAGCTTTTCTTGAATGGAGTCATTTGTTAGATCAAGTTCATATTGATTACCGATATAATAACGAGTCAGGATATTTGTATCATTTTCCTCCAACTCCATTTTTATACGATCAGCATTTCCATTATACTCCAAAATGGCAGTATAATCATCCTCAAAAATAAAAACGGGCCGCATCATACCATTGTAAGTCACAGCCTGATTTCGTAACGAAATAGCATCGCCATAGGGAGTAACAAGCTCTACAGCATAAGGCTTTGTTGTACTATAAGCAAATTTACCAACAGTGGTATAATCTGTTATATTCCCTTTTTCATCATATGTCATTGTTTTCCCACCAAAGGAAGTCAAACGATTCAAAGCGTCATAACCAAAATTTTCCTGTAATTGACGCATATCGTCTTTTCGCCAATTCAAATTACCGGTTTGCGAAGAAAAGTTATACGTAGAGAAATGTACTATTCCAAATTGAGTCGCTACAATTCTTTGTGTGGGATGTCCATACCTATCATAGCTATAAACACGGTTTAAAGGTCCGGTAGTTTCATTAGTCAATAATCCCAAATCATCCTCACTTTGCAACTGCCAAATAGAAATCCAATTGTTCAACCTGATTCCCGAAAGAGTTCCATTCGCATAAGTATAATTTTCCGTAGCAATATCACCTGTTTGAGATGCATATGCTATTGAAGAGATATTGCCATCGGTATACGTATATGTCTTCTGCAACCATTTATCATCCACAGCCTCTTCTCGTTCAGTGGAAAGACGCATTAAATCATCGTAGATATAAGTTTTACCTGAACCATTAGTACCTGATTCAGATGCTAAGAGTCCATCCGAATTATAAATATAATTTGTAGTGAATTCACCTATCTGTTCTTTATGTGTTATACGATTGTAGGCATCGTATATCGTTTGCGTTACTTTCCCGTTTGCATCTGTTTCCCTACTGATATTACCGGCGGCATCATACTCAAATGTTTTAATTCCCGCACTGGGATCCACCAACTTTGTCTGCCGAAGATATTTATCATATCCAAATAAAGTAGTTACACCACCAGGAGCTTCAATGGAGGAGAGTTGTCCATCTACGCGATAATTGTAAGTGATTGTACCCCCACCATCTTCGACAGTTACTAATTCACCTGCGGCATTGTATGTCTTTTTGCTCGGCAATCCATTAATAACAGATGTCTCACTTAATCCGTTATACGAATAACTATCAGTCTTTCCGGAAGCATAATCTATACCTGTGAGTCTATCATACTGATCATAGGTATATCTGTTCCATAAGGAAGCCTTACCTTTAAAAGGGAGAGATGACTGTTGCAAACGTCCCTTATTATCATACACTTTATCTGTATATAGATACTTACCGTTAAATCGCTTCTCACCAATTCTTACTTCTCTACCTAAAGCATCGGTATAAACCTCTTGATCCGGTTGTCCGGTAGCGGTAGTAGTCATTAATATCAAGGCCCCGGTAGGAGAAGTAATCCATTTTGCTGTACTGTTCTCTGTGGTACCATCAGGAAAAGCAGTCTGTATCTTTCTACCCCAAGCATCATACGTATAAGTAGTAATGTGATTTTTATGGTTTTTGACACTATACCGAAATCCATTACTGTCGTAACTATAATCTTCATAAAGCCCCAATGGATCAGTTTTACGAGTCAGTTGTCCATTGGAATTATAAGTATACCTCACTTCCAACCAATGGGTAGAGGAATAGTCTTTGGTCTTAGTACAAATCAAATTGAACTTGTCATCATATTCAAAAACTTCTTCTTTTACTTTATCAGAACTTGTGATATATTGTTCTTTTTTTATTGGCAAATAGTTGGTATTATAAACACATTTTGTAAGCCCCACTATAGCCGCCTCTCCATTTCTTTTCTTTGTCACCTCTTGCGTCAAAGGTAAGCCTAAGATATAGATAGAGTTTTCATTTATATTCTGAAAAGTATTACTTTGAACGGTTTCTAATCCATTACCATAATTTATAATCTCTTTTAGAACATTGCCATACGTATCATAGATATAACTCCCCGTTAGTGAAACATTCTTAAGCTTATCCGTCGAGACCTTATTTGTTAACCGAATTTGCGCTATTTTATTGGCTGTAATTGCAATGTTGTAGGTATAAACATTTGAGTGTTCATACGATTCATCTTTTATCGGTACAGAGAAACGCTGCGGATCGAAGGTTTGAGAAGTATACTTATCTGTAACATAGTCATAAACCTTGACTTCCCCAAATCCTCTGAATCCAAGACCTTGTTTATGAATAATAGCATTTGAGTACTCATAAGAAGCATTACTCAGCATAACAGAATCACAGTACGTCGTTACACTATTGGCTACAGTCAATCCTCCCTTATAATTTTGATAAGGAAACTGCGCACCTGAACCTGGGCTGTAAAAACGTGAAGACTCATCATTAAGTCTCTGATAGCCTACTTTTGTAACAATACCATAGCTATTTACAATACCTGTTAAAAGCCTATTCTTAGAGTCATCATTCTGATAAGTAATGCGCGAGGCAATACCACCAGTTTGCAAACCAATCAATTTACTATAAAAATTTCGACTCTGTATATTTGTAGGTATCAATATAGTTTCGTTAGGAACAGTAATAATTTTAGTCCCTTTATTGGTACAGTCTGCAATAAAATAAGTTTGTAACCTCGCGTCAGGCCCGGCACTATAGATTTCCACTAAATCCGTCTGTCCATCAGCATTCATGTCTTGTAATATAAACCTATTCGATGTTGTTTTTATCGTCATAGTAATAGACCCTACATTAAAAGTACCATCACCTTCAGAAGTAAAAATATTCCAAGATGCGCTCCCTCCCTTAGGAGGAGATAGTAGAAAATCGGTCTTATTATCTCCGTTGAATTCACCAAGAAGAAGATCACGGTCTCGTAACATTCCATTACGCAGTTGTATATCAGAAGCAACTTTATTACATACCATACGCTCCCCAACCTTACTAAAAGAATAAATCTGTGTTTCTGAGTCATTAATCCAACACAACTCCGTTTTACCATCACCATCATAATCTATAGCATAGATTTTATGAGAACCGTTAGCTGCTTCATCAGCTGATATTGTGTCATCGCCATATTTAGGAAATTGTTGCCAAAAGGAAAAAGGGCTTCCCTCGTATAAGATTTCATTTCCCTCTAAATCAATTAAATAACACATTGAAGGAGCACCTTTCCCTAAAGCATTGGAAGCAGAGACAACCAATATTTCCATTTTACCATCTCCATTAAAATCTCCGGTATAGTAAAATTTAGGATTAATACTTTTAGTATCACGATGAGTCAACAACGTATGAAATGAGAAAGAGCGAGTATACTTTTTTGCAATACCTGCAAACAGATCACTCGTATACACGTGAAAATCAACTTTGTCAAGATCACCTGCAACATAATTGTTAATTTTTACAATCTCCTCTCCCTCTACTTCATCTACATCCATACAAAAAATATCAATAAAGCCATATTCCGTTTTCAATTCAGGATTAAATTCAGACATCTTTCCGCTTAATCCGGTTGCCACAACAATCGTTTCATCTCCGGTATACTGATTTTCAAAATGACTTCTTGAGTGACGAAATGTTCCGGGTTTTCTCCAATACTCCACATAATGAACTTTATTTGGTAACATAATAATACCATCATTATCTGTCCCATAATCAAATTTACCTTTCACCGTACGTACTTGCCAAGCTTCATCAAAATTATACCAATGCACTAATTGAGTATCTTCTTTTTGATAAGTTGGAATCTGCTGATTATCTCCATAATATAGAATCAAAGGATTTAATGAATGCCCTGAAGCTGTGCAATCCACTTTACTAATGACAGAAACACCCCCTTGAGTAGCATAAGTCAAAGAATACACTCTCTGCACTGAACCCAAAAGATTCGTAGAAACAGAAGAAAGTAAATAGTCATATCGAAATCCTCTACCTGCACTATAGACCACTTGGATATCCGGACGTGAAGTAGCATAGTGGAAGTCCACCCAAGCCTGCTTAGCACTGCCATAAGTTACTCTTGACAATCGATAGTGGTTTTGAAGCGAGGTATATGAGTAATAAATCTCATTATCAGCCCGATCTTTCATTCGAGTTACATAAAAAGTCACTCCATTATTGGTCTCATACCAAGCACAGCGACCATCAGGGAAATAAGCTTCAAAGCTCGTCATAACAGAATCAGAGCCATAATACCCCTTCACTTTAATATTACCTTGTTCTGTTTGATAGGTCAAAAAAGTAGAAGAGATTCCCACCTGTAACAATCGCTGCCCATCAAGAGAAAACGAACAAGTAGGACTCGCAGTAGTTATTCCTGAGGTTTGTCCATCATAATAAATAGATTTATTAATCACCGCTATAACAGACGCTCCTGATAGATTCCATCCGTTTCCTAAGGGTCCATTACCTCCAAGGCTATTGTAATTCAACGCAATTTGTGGAGTGAACCCTCTCGGATCAGGATAAACCTCTAATGGAATACTCATAGTCATTGCCCCCGAAGGACCTACAGCAGTATTGCATTTGATTTCCCCTACATCTTTAGTTCGATCAATTGCATAAGAATTTGGAATATGAGGATGAAGTTCACCATCAAATGAGTGAGTTGACCGAATCTCAGGAATTGTACTTCTCGTTATTGCTGCACTATCTATTACTAACCCCTTAGGACCAATAGTATCAATAGGTATGTTTACTAAATCTTTCAGGGAAATCTGAGCCTGAGAACTGATAACTACTATCAGCCCTACTATATATATAATCAGCCTTTTCATCGTTATTCTTTTATAATTTTCCAGGAAGTTTTCTCATCACCAAGTTCAATCTGCATTATATAAATACCATTTGGCTCTGAACTAATATCCAAACTGGTTGTAGTAGAAGTTATTTCTGTTTTTATTACCATCTTTCCTGCAAAATTAAACAAAGTCAAATGACCAGTAGTCAAGTTCTCACTATCACCCGAGACCGTAATGAGTAAGTTACCTTTCGTTGGATTCGGGAAAATCTGAATGATACGTTCATTCATCCTATCTGTAAACGGCTTTATATTGTCTGAGTCATTAGAAAAAGCACTACGAGTCAACACGATTTCTTTTTTTATGCGATTACCTGCTTTATCATAAGTATATTTTATATGATTTTGTGCAGAGACACCAATAAACACAGAAGTGAATAAAAAGAGTAAAAGCAACCTTTTCACTAATTTATTTTTCATTTGTACACGGGATTAGTTACAGAATGGACATTACGATTTCAAACTCAGTAGTTACGTATTCTAAAGGAATATCAAGTGAAGAAGCTGTGGCACAGCCTTCAAAAACAATCCTCCCAGTCACTTGATCAGTAACTTGTAAGTATACACCTTGTAACGATGAATGAAAGAATAGAATAAGCCGGCTATCTTCAACATAGCCTGTAATTAAAGGAGAGCATCCTTTAGTCTGAACAGTGTGCTGCAAAAGTTCAAGGTGTGCAGGTTTTCGTTTAGGAGTATCTTGGCCTTTTCCAAATAAACTAACTGGCATTAAAATAAGTTGAACCAGAAACAAACATGATAGTAGTCTTTTTTTCATAAAATATTTAATATAAAATTTCATGCAAAACTACGACTAACGAAGTTACTTATTGAGAAAAACCGATAACATTACAATCCGACCAAACACCTAATAATAAAACAGTTATCACATCAAGCAATAACAAATTCATTTTTTTACCCGTTTCTGTGTCTATTTTTAATCATTGAATATAGCTTTTTTCATTTTTGCCTTTAACCGGCTACGCCTCTGAATCACGATCTGTTTATTGATATTTCCTAAACAAAGCGCTATTGTTTGATCATCAAAATCACATAAACGTAAACAACAATAAAGGCAGTCATCTTCGCTTACTCCATGATAATTATTATGTAAATAAGTTATATAGCTACTATAAATTTCAAATACAGTCAAACGCAGAACTTTTTGTTCCTCGGTACGCAAAACCATCAATTCCTTTTTATTAAAAACTTTTTGTTCGCTCAATCCAACTACAGTTTGAAAAATAGCCGTTTCTCTAAATTTCAGATTACAGAGTTTTTCTTTTTCATCAAAGACTTTTTTAATTTCCAGATCTTTATATTTAAGTAATTTTTCTCTTTTCACTATCTCAAGCTGACATTGATTAATATCCCTTTTTAAACGTTCCGACTCCTCTTCGTACATAAGTTGAGCTATTTTACGGCGTTTTAAAATCTGGTGATAGAAGATAATAAGTATCAAAATAAAAATAATAGAAACAGAAATAACAGAACGAATTAGCAGAAGCATCTGTTTTTTTTCTTCATTTACACGTATTTCAGCCTCATATTTATAAGCTAATCGTTCAATATCAGAAACCTCATTTTGCTGATTCAAAGAATCAAGCAGACCGGCATATTGTTCATTATAACTAAGTGCTAATTGATAGTTTTCTTCTGCTTTCTCCAATTCAGCCAAATAGGCGCATGCTATTGCCCGAGGACCAACATTTGTAGTATTCAAACCTTCTTCCAAATAATATTTAGCAGAGTCTAATTGATTTTTTTGATAATATAACCACCCAATATTGATATATGAATTAAAAGAGTCATCTGTATCCGAATAAAAACTCAAAGACCTCTGAGCATACTTCAATGCCATGTCAAATTCACCAAACGCATCATAAGCAAGGCTCTGATTATGACAAAGCATACCCATAAAAAGAGAGTCTTTTTGATGCAAAGCATGAACAAATGCAGACTCATAACATTCGAGTGCAGTTTCTTTATTATCAAGTAAAGTATACACATCGCCCATATTCATCAAGGATACCATCATCCCTTTTACATTCGCCACCAATGAATCACAGTGGTAGGCCAAACAAAATTGCTCCGTTGCCCTTTCATATAAGTGCTTCCCTTTATACAACAGTCCTAAATCGGCATGAAGCATTGCTTTTAAATGTATTTGCTTACTATCACCCAAATTAATCTCCTTCAATGCTATGAAACAATTATCCATCGCTTCTTTATTCATCCCCATTTCTCTTTGTATCCGTTCTTTATATAGTAGAGCTCTTATTTTCTTTTCACCACGACCATAATAGTCCAATGCCACGTCAACCAACGAATCACAAGAGAGTAAAGACAAATTACATTTATTAGTACCTTGCGCCACTAGAAGCCCGTGATATATCTGTTCGGAGTTCGACAAAGAGTTATAAGGCAGAGAATAAAGCAGTTTTAATGCACTATCTGGAGAGGATTGCATTAACGAATCGGCTCGTAACAGGATACAATTAGAGGTTTCAAAACGACAACATGAAACCATAAAGCCACTCAATAATACCAAAACAATAAAAAAAACAAGTATTTTATTCATTACCCTACACTCCAAAATACAAAAGTAACTAAATATTATTACAAACAGGCAAAATGAATATAAATAACTGCTTTATTGCGAATTTTAGAAACGTATAACACTCTCAGAACTTTTTCGTAACTTTGCACCGTTTGCAAATAAGGATTAAACAAATGGATTTTAGGTATGATGTTATTGTAATTGGTGCCGGACATGCAGGCTGTGAAGCGGCTGCCGCTTCGGCCAATCTGGGCTCAAAGACTTGTCTGATCACGATGGATATGAATAAAATCGGGCAGATGAGTTGTAATCCGGCGATAGGTGGTATTGCCAAAGGACAAATTGTACGCGAAATAGATGCACTTGGTGGACAAATGGGGCTGATAACAGATAAAACAGCTATCCAGTTTCGCATACTAAACCGTTCGAAAGGGCCGGCAATGTGGAGTCCACGTGCACAATGTGACCGCAATAAGTTTATAGGAGCATGGAGAGAAGTATTGGAAAATACTCCCAACCTACATATCTGGCAAGATACAGTAAAAGAATTACTCGTTGAAAACGGCGAAGTAACAGGGTTAATAACCATGTGGGGGGTCACTTTTCATGCGAAGTGTATCGTACTCACAGCCGGAACTTTCCTCAATGGATTGATGCATGTAGGTAAAAACATGCTCCCCGGAGGTCGTATGGCAGAGCCTGCATCTTACGAATTAACCGAATCCATCGCACGCCATGGGATCAGTTACGGACGGATGAAAACAGGTACTCCTGTACGAATAGACGGACGAAGTGTACACTATGAATTAATGGACACACAGGATGGAGAAGCTGACTTTCATAAATTCTCATTTATGGATACGAATGTACGCCATCTCAAACAACTGCAATGCTGGACCTGCTTTACCAATCCGGAAGTACACAGCATTCTTCGTGAAGGATTATCAGAATCTCCCCTTTTCAACGGACAAATTCAAAGTATAGGACCGCGTTATTGCCCCAGCATAGAAACTAAGATTGTTACCTTCCCGGATAAAGAACAACACCAGTTATTTCTGGAACCAGAAGGAGAAACCACACAAGAATTGTATCTGAATGGTTTTTCATCTTCATTGCCTATGAACATACAGATCGAGGCTCTGAAAAAAGTTCCGGCATTTAAAGATCTGGTTATATATCGTCCCGGATACGCAATTGAATACGATTTCTTTGACCCAACCCAATTAAAACATACGTTGGAGTCGAAGATAATTAAGAATTTATTCTTTGCCGGACAAGTAAACGGAACTACCGGATACGAAGAAGCAGGCGGCCAAGGTATCATTGCCGGTATCAATGCGCACATTAACTGCCAAGGTGGAGAACCATTTACACTGGCACGCGATGAAGCATATATTGGCGTATTAATCGATGATCTCGTTACCAAAGGAGTAGATGAGCCCTATCGTATGTTCACTTCCCGTGCAGAATACCGTATTCTTCTTCGCATGGACGATGCTGATATGCGTCTTACAGAAAAAGCCTGGAAATTAGGACTCGTCAAAGAAGATAGATATACTCTGCTGAAAAAGAAACGCGAAGCAGTGGAACGTATTATATCTTTTGCACGAAACTATTCGATAAAAGCAGCTCTTATTAATGATTCTCTCGAGAAATTAGGTACTACCCCGCTGCGTCATGGATGTAAATTAATCGACCTGATTAATCGTCCGCAGATAACAATAGAAAATATCGCAGAACATGTACCGGCATTCAAGCGTATACTTGACGAGATCACGGAGAGAAAAGAAGAAATTATAGAAGCTGCGGAAATTCTTATTAAATACGAAGGCTATATCGGGCGAGAGCGTATCATTGCAGATAAACTGGCCCGATTGGAAAGCATCAAAATCAAAGGCAAATTTGATTATAGCTCGATCCAATCGCTTTCAACGGAAGCACGCCAAAAGCTGGTTAGAATAGATCCGGAAACAATTGCTCAGGCAAGTCGAATTCCCGGAGTATCACCAAGCGACATCAACGTATTGCTGGTGCTTTCGGGAAGATAAGAGCATGCGTTTCACGTGAAACAAAACATTTAAGAAAACGAAATAAATCCATGATTATGAGCAAAGAAAGGCTTATTAAAAGTATCCGGGAAATACCCGATTTCCCCATACCGGGAATTCTTTTTTATGACGTAACCACTCTATTTAAAGATGCTGCATGCCTGCAGGAACTCTCGGACGTAATGTATGAGATGTACAAAGACAAAGGTATCACAAAAGTAGTAGGCATCGAATCAAGAGGATTCATTATGGGTCCGATTCTTGCGACCCGTTTAAACGCAGGATTCATCCCAATACGCAAGCCCGGCAAACTTCCTGCGGAAACCATCGAAGAGAGTTACGATAAAGAGTACGGAAAGGATACTGTACAGATACACAAAGATGCTCTCGATGAAAACGATGTAGTATTACTGCACGACGACTTATTGGCAACAGGTGGGACAATGAAAGCAGCTTGTGATTTAGTAAAGAAACTAAAGCCAAAGAAAGTATATATAAACTTTATCATTGAACTAAAAGAGCTGAACGGCAAAGCAATGTTCGGAGATGATGTAGAAGTAGAATCCGTATTGTCTTTATAGATATAAATTGTTATATTTGCAGGGCGTAGTTATGTTACTACGCCTTTTTTTATATGGAAACAAACCAGGAACTGAAAACCAGCGAATATCTGAAAGGGATTGTATCTAACCTCCCCGAAAGGCCCGGCATTTATCAATATCTGAATGCCGAAGGTACTATTATATACGTAGGAAAAGCCAAAAACTTAAAAAGAAGGGTATATTCCTACTTTAGCAAAGATCATGAACCGGGAAAGACCAGAGTACTCGTCAGCAAAATTGCAGATATACGTTATATTGTCGTCAATTCTGAAGAAGACGCTCTCTTATTAGAGAATAATCTTATAAAAAAATATAAGCCGCGGTATAATGTTCTGCTTAAAGACGATAAAACATATCCGTCTATTTGCGTACAAAATGAATATTTTCCACGAATATTCAAAACGCGCAAAATCATTCGGAACGGCTCCTCTTACTATGGCCCATACAGTCATGTGCCATCTATGAATGCAGTGTTAGACCTGATAAAACACCTATACCCACTACGGACATGTAGCTTGAATCTGTCACCGGAAAACATACGCACAGGTAAATTCAACGTTTGCCTTGAATACCATATAAAGAACTGCGCCGGACCTTGCATAGGGCTCCAATCACAAGAGGAATACCTAAAAAATATCGATGAAATCAAGGAAATATTAAAAGGAAACACCCAGGAAATAAGTCGTATGCTATTCCAGCAAATGCAGGGATTGGCTGCTGAAATGAAGTTTGAAGAAGCACAAAAAATAAAAGAGAAATATACACTTATAGAAAATTATCGCTCAAAATCAGAAGTAGTAAGCTCGATATTACACAATATCGACGTATTCTCTATTGAAGAAGACGAGCACAATTCAGCATTTATCAACTACCTGCACATCACGAACGGAGCTATCAATCAGGCTTTCACCTTTGAGTATAAGAAAAAGCTAAACGAAAGCAAAGAGGAGCTTCTTACATTAGGAATCATCGAAATGCGGGAACGCTATAAGAGCCTTTCACGTGAAATCATTGTCCCATTTGAAGTAGATATGGAACTGAATAACGTCGTTTTCACCGTGCCACAGCGAGGAGACAAAAAGAAATTATTAGATCTCTCATTACTCAACGTAAAACAATACAAGGCAGACCGGATGAAGCAATCAGAAAAGTTAAATCCGGAACAAAGAAGCATGCGACTGATGAAGGAGATCCAACAAGAGTTACATCTGGAAAAACCACCTATGCAAATAGAGTGCTTTGACAACTCCAACACCCAGGGTTCGGATGCAGTAGCTGCCTGTGTCGTATTCAAGAAAGCAAAACCATCGAAACAAGACTACCGAAAGTATATTATTAAAACCGTAGAAGGTCCCGATGACTATGCATCTATGAGAGAAGTCGTAAAACGGCGTTATCAGCGCGCTATAGAGGAGGAAAGCACCCTACCCGACCTCATCATCACAGACGGAGGAAAAGGGCAAATGGAGGCCGTAAGACAAGTTATGGAGGAATTACATTTAAATATTCCTATTGCAGGCCTTGCCAAAGATCGAAAACACCGCACATCAGAGCTTTTATTTGGTTTTCCACCTCAAACAATCGGATTAAAACAACATTCTCCCCTTTTCAAATTACTGGAGCAGATACAAGATGAAGTACACCGTTTTGCCATTACTTTTCATCGTGATAAACGCAGTAAACGCCAGGTAGCTTCTGCCCTCGACACAATCAAAGGCATCGGAGACAAAACAAAAACCGCATTACTAAAAGAATTTAAGAGTGTAAAACGCATCAAAGAAGCCTCTTTAGAGGATATCAGCGCTATTATAGGCGAAACCAAAGCAAAAGTTGTTAAAGAAAACCTGCAATAACAGAGACATTAAATGCATTCACAGGCTATACGTCTCATTATAAATAAATACAAAGCACATGTGATTTTACGAAAAAACTCTGTGAAACATGATTTTTCTATAGCGATTTTTGTAAATTTGCCTTTCCAATAAAACAAAAAAAGAGAAATGAGAGTAGTTATACAGCGCGTCAGTCATGCCTCAGTTACCATCAACGGAAACTGTAAATCGGCTATCAACAGAGGAATGCTTATCCTGGTAGGCATCGAAGGAGCCGACGGAACAGAAGACATCGACTGGTTGTGCAAGAAAATAATAAATCTCCGCATCTTTGATGATGAAAATGGAGTCATGAATAAATCTGTCATAGATACAAACGGTGAAATACTGGTAATAAGCCAGTTTACCCTACATGCATCTACAAAGAAAGGTAACCGTCCGTCGTATATAAAAGCAGCCAAACCGGATATTTCAATCCCACTGTATGAACAATTCTGCACAGAACTTAGTTCTTTACTTGGAAAGGAAATAGGCACAGGTGAATTCGGAGCAGATATGAAAGTAGAATTATTAAATGATGGCCCGGTAACCATTTGTATAGATACAAAAAACAAAGAATAATGACACTGGAAGAAGCACAGAAACAGGTCGACCTGTGGATCAAGAAGTATGGAGTACGTTACTTTAGCGAGCTCACAAATATGGCCGTACTCACTGAAGAAGTAGGCGAACTGGCACGCGTAATGGCCCGTAAATACGGTGATCAATCCTTCAAAGAAGGAGAAAAAGACAATCTGGAAGACGAAATGGCAGATGTACTTTGGGTACTCCTCTGCCTGGCTAACCAGACAGGCGTAAACCTCACTGAGGCCTTTACACGTAACCTGGAAAAGAAAACCAAAAGAGATAACAAAAGACATATAAACAACCCCAAACTGAGTGACCATGGAACAGAATGACAGCCATCTGACTAAGTATGAAGCCGCATTGGCAAAGTACAATACCAACCTGAGCGACGCTGATGTACAAGCCCGGGTAGCTTCAATTATCGAAAACAAAGTAACGGAAAACAATACAGAAGAGGTAAAAAAACTCCTTTTCAACTGTATTGATCTCACTACCCTCAACAGTACGGATAGCGACGAAAGCGTTATGAAATTTACTGAAAAGGTAAACAAGTTTGACGATGAATTTCCCGATTTAAAGAACGTAGCAGCAATCTGTGTATACCCCAACTTTGCAGAAGTAGTAAAAAACACATTGGATGTTGACGGTATCAATATTGCTTGTGTATCAGCAGGATTCCCGTCGTCACAAACGTTTATTGAAGTAAAAATAGCAGAGACAGCCATGGCACTGATGGAAGGTGCAGACGAAATAGACATTGTTATTTCTATCGGTAAATTCCTGAGTGGAGATTATGAAACAATGTGTGAAGAAATACAAGAGTTAAAAGACACTTGTAAAGAACGCCACCTGAAAGTAATTCTTGAAACCGGAGCGCTGAAAACGGCTTCGAACATTAAAAAGGCCTCCATCCTATCAATGTACTCCGGAGCAGATTTTATCAAAACGTCCACAGGAAAACAGCAACCTGCAGCCACTCCGGAAGCAGCTTATGTGATGTGCGAAGCCATTAAAGAGTATTACGAAAAGACCGGAAACAAAATTGGATTTAAACCTGCCGGAGGCATTAATACGGTAAATGATGCATTGATTTACTACACAATAGTAAAAGAAATCCTGGGAGAAGAATGGCTTAACAATAAGCTTTTCAGACTGGGTACCAGCCGATTAGCAAATTTATTACTTTCTGATATCAAAGGTGAAGATATAAAATTCTTCTAATTCAAAACAATTCGTGAGGATATGCCAAAGAGGCTTTGTATTTTTAAATAAAACATCAGATCATCTCTTTTGTATATCCTCATTTATTATCCAGACATTTCGATTCAGTTAACCTTAGCACGAATATCATATCTATAATTAAGAAAAACTAAACTTCCTTACTTAAAGATACTCATTTTTTTACTATCTTTGCCGAGCATTAGCCTATAGAGAAGAGGCTAATAAACTGTATTAGAGAACGTTTCAATTATTATCTTTTTCCTGGAATTCGGCAAAATTCATGTTATGAAAGGTAATAAGCAAACGGGTCTCACGCACCTTCACGTATATACTCTTGTTATATATCGAATGGAGCGTGAGACTGTTGCTTGTATCGTCATAACGGCTTGCCGAAGCCCCAGGAAAGATACAGAGCAACAGTTCTCACGCTTTTCGGTTAACGAAGAATTAAAAAACAAGGGTATGGAACAAAGCAGTATTTCATTACGGTTCAACCAGAACAGAGAAGGCAATGCCTTATTAGCCAACAAAGAGCAAAACCTGCTCATTGGGCTCATTTCTAGTATACAAACAGGTCTTTTCGTGAATAGTCTGGAGACAGGTATGAGTAAAGATAAACTTCGCCAAATGCTGGCAGAAATACCTCAGCTAAAACAAGAATCCTTCATTACAGAAATGCTGACGCTCCTCAAGAATGAAGGAGAACGTACCGCATATTCTATCCTTCTGCCCTATCTTCTGTCGTCAGACAATGAGGAAGAAATAGAAACTATCCTCCGTAAGCGTTTTTTCGGCATAGAATCGTTTATACAGCGCGCCCATCATCTGCACCGATTTATGAAGTACATACGTGAGAAAAACATCGTATCCATCGAAAAAGAAGACTTCGAACGAGGGATTTTAGCATGGGACATGGGAGAACTAATCACCTTAGCACGCATAGCCCTGGAGACAGGATATATTGATGAGCAAACGGCATGGGAATATATCAGATTTGCCGGTGAAAAATGTCGGCAGATATTTAAAAATTGGGAAGAAATAGGTAAAAGTTACCTCATCGGACAGGCTATGAAAACAGATAAAAAAGAAGAAATAGACATCACAATCACAAGCTTCCTCTCAGCCACACAGGATGCAGAAAGCCCATGGAAAAAGTATTATTTATCTCTGTCAACTACATAATCAAGGTAAGCTTCAAGTGCAGTACATACCTCAGAAGGGGGAAGCGAATGAAGCAAGTCAAGCGCTTTACCCTTATATAGTTCCATCATTTTAACCGCATACTCAATTCCTCCATTGGACTTGGTAAAATCGACTAAACGTCCGATTTCATCAGGAGTAGCAATCCCCTCTTTGACTTTGACAGCTATCTCTTGTGCCCAGGTACTATTCGTAGAATTCAGAGCGTAAAGAACAGGTAACGTCAATTTACCTTCCAGCATATCATTTCCTGTTGGCTTACCTATCTCTTTACTTTCAAAATAATCAAAAATATCATCCTTTATCTGGAAACAGATACCAATATACTCGCCAAATAAACGCGAAAATTCCGCCTCTTCATCGCTTGCATTAACAGAAAGGGCTGCCGATTTAGTACAAGCAGCAAAAAGGGCTGCCGTTTTTTTACGAATAACATCAAAATAGATTTCCTCAGAAAAATGAGGATTACTTACATTGGAAAGCTGTAACAATTCTCCATCTGCAAGATCCTGCCCCAAGCAAGATACAACACTAATAATCTCATGGCTCATCGTCTTCCCGGCATGTACAAGGCTTGTAGCCAGCAAAAAATCACCAGCCAATACCGCCACTTTATTATTAAAAACGGCATTTACAGAAAGCTGCCCACGACGTTCAGTACTTTCATCAACTACATCATCGTGTACCAGACTGGCTGTATGAAGAAGCTCCAAAGAAACAGCAGCATGAAAAGTAGCAGGACGGATAGCACCATATAAACGTGCCACAAGGAGTACCAGGATAGGACGCATCATCTTCCCGTTTCTCTGCCGAATATGAGCAATCACATTATTAAGCAGGAAATTTGAACTGGAAAGAGAACTATCAAATAGTTTTCTGAAATCTTCCAGTTCCGCATCTATCGGAGACTTTATAAAAGACGAGCTATCCATATAATGACACTATTTGAGCACAAAAGTAATAATAAAACGGTTAATACCGTATTTTTTTGTACTTTTACCATGAAAAATTAGATAAATATGGACCAAAACAGTAAACTTTTCTTTTTAGATGCTTACGCACTTATATATCGGGCGTATTATGCCTTTATCAAAAATCCACGGATCAACTCCAAAGGTTTCAATACTTCAGCCATTCTCGGCTTTGTAAATACATTGGAGGATGTATTGAAAAAGGAAAACCCTACACACATTGGAGTTGCTTTCGACCCTTCAGGACCTACTTTCCGACACGAAGCCTATGAACAATATAAAGCACAACGCGAAGAAACACCGGAAGCAATCCGGCTTTCCGTACCCATTATAAAAGATATCATCCGTGCTTATCGTATCCCTATCCTTGAAGTGGCAGGCTATGAAGCAGACGACGTTATCGGAACACTGGCAACCAAAGCCGGACAACAGGGAATCACAACCTATATGATGACACCTGACAAGGACTATGGCCAGCTGGTAACAGAACATGTGTTTATGTACCGTCCCAAGTATGGTGATAAGGAATTTGAGGTTATGGGTATAGAACAAGTCAAAGCAAAATTTGATATTCAGTCACCTTCACAGGTTATTGATATGTTGGGACTCATGGGAGATGCGTCAGATAACATTCCCGGATGTCCAGGTGTCGGAGAGAAAACAGCCCAAAAGTTAATTGCTGAATTTGGTAACATCGAAAATCTACTTGAACATACCGACCAATTAAAAGGAGCACTCAAAACAAAAGTAGAAACAAACCGGGAAATGATAACTTTCTCCAAATTTCTGGCAACCATAAAAACAGATGTACCTATCGAACTTGACATGAGTGCACTGGTACGTGAACAACCGGATGAAGAAGCCCTTCGAAAAATTTTTGAAGAGCTGGAGTTTCGTACACTAATGGAGAGAATTTTCAAAAAAGAGAGTCAGCCTCTCCCCTTTTCTGCAGGTCCGCTTTTTGCACAAGAAAGTGGCCCGATTCAAGGCGATTTATTTGCAGAAATTACGCCCAACGGACCGATTGAAGAAAAAAAATCAAATATAGACACGTTAAAAACGCTCAATACTGACTATCAACTAATTGATAATAAGGAGAAAAGAGTCAAAATTATTCAAAAGTTACTTACAACCAAAATTCTTGCGTTAGATACAGAAACAACCGGAACCGACCCAATGGAAGCTGAGTTGGTAGGAATGAGCTTCAGCTTCGCCGAAAATCAGGGATTTTATATACCAATCCCTGCAGTCCGGGAAGAAGCGTTAAAAATAGTAAACGAATTCAAAGAAGTATTCGAAAACGAAAAAACGTTAAAAGTAGGGCAAAACATCAAATATGACATGATCGTTCTCCAAAATTACGGAGTTGAAGTAAAAGGTCCTCTTTTCGATACAATGGTAGCACATTATGTTCTTCAACCTGAACTCCGTCACGGAATGGATTATCTGGCGGAAATTTATCTGAATTATCAAACAATCCACATCGAAGAACTTATCGGACCGAAAGGAAAAAATCAGAAGAGCATGCGCGATCTTGCTCCCGAAGCTATTTATCAATACGCCTGCGAAGATGCGGATGTTACGCTGAAACTAAAGAATATACTGGAAAAAGAATTGAAAAAGAATGGTGCTGAGCAATTATTCTATGAAATAGAAATGCCCCTGGTACCCGTATTGGTAAATATCGAGAGCAATGGAGTACTTCTGGATACAGAAGCACTCAAACAGTCTTCAAAACATTTCACAACACAAATGGAGGCCATTGAACAAGAGATTTATCAATTGGCAGGAGAAGAATTCAATATCGCTTCACCCAAGCAGGTAGGTGAGGTATTATTTGATAAACTTAAAATTATCGATAAAGCAAAGAAGACCAAGACCGGCCAATATGTTACATCAGAAGAGGTGCTCGAAAGCTTGCGGCACAAGCATGAGATTGTTGGGAAAATTCTCGATTACAGAGGACTCCGGAAATTATTAAGTACCTATATCGATGCATTGCCCGAACTAATCAATCCGCGCACGAATAAAAAACA